>Ga0207689_10003155_pt1 | contig 15120 bp, 13 predicted proteins | sample KBSMisM52_FD_184312 | JGI IMG/M metagenome (GOLD analysis project Ga0207689, IMG submission 184312) | Miscanthus rhizosphere microbial communities from Kellogg Biological Station, Michigan, USA - KBS Miscanthus M5-2 (SPAdes) (version 2) | ecosystem: Host-associated > Plants > Roots >... | reverse complement strand
TGAGCTCGATCATGCGCTCGACGTCCCCGTCAGCAAGCGCGGTATAATCGTCGAAGCATTCGACGCCTCGCGCGAAGCAGATTTTCGCCGCCTCGCAGCGCCCGGCTGCAATATGCTCGGGCGGAAGAGTCTCGACCGCCTTCACCGGCACGATGATCTCGTCCGGCGGATAGAATGAGCCGACCAGATTCTTGAACGCCCCGACGTTGATCGAGCTCTTGCCGCCGATGCAGCTGTCGACCATCGCCAGCAGCGTCGTCGGCAGAAAGGTCCATTTGACGCCGCGCATGTAGACGGTGGCGATGAAGCCGGCGATGTCCTGGACCACGCCCCCGCCCAGAGCCACGATCCGGCCGCTACGCGCTAGGCCCTGCTTCCGGCATTGCTCGATCAGCGGTCCGAGCGCCTGGAACTCCTTGGCTTCCTCGGTCGCCTCGATGAAGATGATCGGCCGCTCCAGCCCTTCCAGCTGATCGCGGAAGAAAGAGTCGGCGAGGATCAGCGATGCGTCGCACGCCTCGACCGCGTTACGCACTCGCATTTCGGTGATCCGCACCGGGTGCCGTCCGGTCGACGACCGAATCTCAAACAAGTCGCGCATTCTGGAACCCTAGATCGACCGCGACGAACTGGCCGGTGATGCTGGTGTTGGCGGTCGAGCAGAGGAAGGCGACCAGCGCCGCGACGTCGCCGAGCGCGGCGAGCCGGTTGAACTTGGTCATTCCGGCAATGCGTCCGATCTGCTCGGCCGAGAGGTTCTGGCGGGTCATCGGTGTGTCGATGGCGCCGGGCAGCACCGCGTTGACCAGGATTCCGCGCTCGGCAAGGTCGGTTGCGGCCGACAGCACGAGCCCCTGCAACGCGGCCTTCGACACCATGTAGGACAGCTTGTTGGACCGCGCGGAGGTCTGCCATACCGAACTGATCACGCACAGCCGGGCGCCGCTCGCCAGCCGGTCGGACGCGAGCAAGGCATGCATGCTTGCGAGCACGAACAGGACATTCGCTTCGTAGATAGCGCGGTGCCGCTCGGCGTCGAAATCCAGGATGCTGTCGTTGAGGTTTGCGCCCTGTGCCCACACGACCGCGTCGAACTTCCCTTCGCCCGGAAGGGCCCGCTTGTCAGCCAGCGGATTGTAGGCTGAGATGCCCTCGCCGCCTTGCCGCGAGGTCGCGATGACCTCGAAGCCTTGCCCGCGCAGCGCCTCGCCGCAGGCCGCGCCGATCTGTCCACTTCCGCCGAAGACCAGAGCCGCAGCCATCAGGCGCTCGCGATCGTCATGATGTTTCCGAGCCTCAGGCCCAGGACAGTTTTGGGCAGCGGCACACGCTCGAGCTTGATCCCTGCGGTGTAGGCCGCCTGGCGGACCATGAAACTCAGCGGGAAGTAATTCTTGCTGCCATGCACTTCGACCTTCCCGTAACCGGCGCTGTTGAGCAGCCGCGTGATCGACTGCGGATTGTAGAGTTCCGGGTGCTGGAGGCAGAAGGGCGGCCAGCGAGTCCCCATCACCGACCGCAACAGCGATCGCTCGTTGTGCGTCACGATCGCCACCCGGCCGCCGGGCTTAAGCTTCTTGCCGATTTGCTCGAGCATCGCCTTCGGATCGAGCAGATGGTCGAGCACATGAACCATCAGTGCCAGCGCCACCGACCCGTCGGGCACCGCCGACAGATCGTCCATGTCCTCCGAGATCGTGAACGGCCGCCCGTTTGTCGCGGCTCCGAGGTCGGCATGGACCGCCTTGTTCGGCTCGAACAAATAGAAATGCTCGAACCGCGGGTCACTAGCCGCGTGCGCGACGATATAACCGACGTCGGGGCCGATCTCGAGGAAGTTGCCCGAGACTTTGAGCCCTTCGGTAGCTTCTTCGAAATAGACACGCTGCGTCGCCTCGATCGCGTCGGTCGGCACCGCGTCCATGTTCGGCGCCATCGCCGAATAAAGCTCTCCCAATTGATCCTGGTCGAAGAACACGGGCGCGTAGAGCAGCCCGCATTGCCGGCAACGGTCGTAGGTGAAGAACACCTTCTCCTGGAACAGCCCGCGCCAATAGGGCTTGAGCTGCTCCAGGCTGAGCGATTCGGCCGGCGTCGCGCTCGACTTTTCGGCCCTGCCCCCGTCGGCGCCGCAGGCCGGGCAATTACGTGTGAGAAAACTCGTTACTGCGTTCACTTTGCGCCTCTGAACGTGACTTTGCTGTGCCAGAAATAACTCGTGATCATGATCACCACGCTAAAGAGCAGCTGCGCGACGATCGGGGACAAATGCGCGAACTCGACAAGCGCGGGAAGCGCGATCCAGTTGGCCGCATAATTGACGCCATAGAATGACAGGAATGCCGTGATCTCGCGGGCGTAGCCGCCGCGGGTCTGGAACACGCCAAGCTTGTAGCTCGAGTAAGCGAAGGCGAGGCTCACCGCCTGCGCGATCAACAGGCCGATCATGTAATGGACGCGCAGCCAGGGGATCGTCCACAACAGGACCGGATAGATCGCCAGTCCAAAGGCCGTGTTCATGCCGGCGGCTACGAGATAGCGGAACGGGCGACGCCCGCTCGCATCCCGCATCCTTGCAGAAAGCGATGCCTGGACCGGCTGGCTCATTCGTCCACCAGGTCGATGCGCATGTTCTCGCGCAGGACCTCGCGCGGCAGGAACGGCGACAAATCCTCCAGAGGCGGCGATGTGATCCGCCCGTCGGCATGCTGCTTGGCGCCGAGCTTGGGCGCGAACGGCACGGCTTCGTCGATGAAGATCTCACACATCGCAGGCCCTTCGCTCGCCAGCGCCGAGCGAATTGCCTCGCCAAGCTCTTCGTGGCGCTCCGCCCGGCTGTAGGTGAAGCCGAACGCCTCGGCGACCTTGCGGAACTCGGGGAAGGTCACGTTGCTCTTGGGCCCGCCGCCGACCTCGACACCGTTGAAGAAATTCCGGTGCGTCTGGAAGATCGAGACATAGCCGTTGTTGTTGAGCAGGAAGATCTTCACCGGGAAGGCGTAGCCGGCGATCGTTTGCATCTCCTGGATGTTCATCATGATGCTGCCGTCGCCGGCGATGCAGATGACGCGCTTGCCCTTGTTCCGCGCCGCGCACACCCCGATCGACGCCGGCAGGTCATAGCCCATCGTCGCGCAACCCGAGTTGGTCCACAGCCGCTGGCCGCGCTTGAGATCGGCCGTCTGGAAGCTGACGACGCAGGCGCTGCCGTTGCCGGTGACGATCACGTCGTCGTCGGCCAGCGCCGAGAAGAGCGATTCAATCGCCACATAGGGGTGGCACGGCTCGTGGTCGCGATATTCGGGCAGGACGACCGGGAATTTGGGCCCGCGCTCGCGCGCCCAGGCGAGCCACTCGCGCTGCTTTTCGGTCGGCCCGTCGGGCGCCGCTTCGATCAGGGCCGGGATGATGTCCTTGAGATCGGCGCACACCGGCAGCTCCGGCTTCACGGTCGGCTTCTGAAGCTCGACCGGGTCGACGTCGACCCACGCCTTGAACGCCTCGCGCGCGAAGCTTTGCCAGTTGTAGCTGATCTGGCGGATATTGAGCCGGCTGCCGAGGATCAGCAGGAAGTCGGCGCTCTGCGTCACCATGTTGCCGCCGCGGTCGCCGATGGTCCCGGGCCGCCCGCAATAAAGCGGGTGGTCGTTCCAGATCACGTCGTGCGCGTTCCAGCCGGTGACGACCGGGATTCCCAGCTTGTCGACCAGCTTCAGGAACTGCTCGTGCGCGCCACTGATGCGCACTCCGCCACCAGCGAACACCACCGGCCGCTCGGCGTCGCGGAGCTTGGCGATGATCTCGGCCGCAGCCGCCGGGACATCGGTCTTCTTCCACGGTTCATCGAGCTCGGCCGGGTCGAAGCCGGGATCGAGCTGATCCGGGTCGATCTTCGCGGCCTGCACGTCGAGCGGGATGTCGAGCCACACCGGCCCCGGCCGGCCGGTCCGCGCCAGGTAAATCGCTTTCTCCAGATGGTAGCGGATGTTCCTGGGGTCGGTGACCATGGCCGCATATTTGGTGATCGGGGTGACGATCGGCTCGATGTCCAGCTCCTGGTCGCCGAGCTGGCGCAGCGGCAGCCCGGTGTAGCGGACGGTCGTCTCGTTCTTCACCTGGCCGGAGATCACCAGCACCGGGATGGAATCGACGAAGGCGCCATAGACGCCGGTGATGGCGTTGGTGCCGCCCGGCCCGGACGTCACGTTGACCAATGCCATTCGTTGCGTGAGCCGCGCGTATGCCTCGGCGGCCATCGCGAGGGCCTGCTCGTGGTGGCAGAAGGTCGTCTTGATCTCCGGGTGCGTGCCGATCGAATGGTTGAGATGCATCGCACCCCCGCCGGTCAGCATGAAGGCGTCGCTGATCCCGTTCGCGACCAGCTGGTCCGCCACCCAATGGGACAATTTCACTTCGGTCATTCGCTCCATCCATTCCACCGCGCCGTACGCACGATCGCCTCGTCGAGGCCGACCGTCGGCACTACACCCAATTCGTTCCTGATCTTTTGCGTGTCCGGCACGTAGCGGCCGGGGTTCCAGCCCGGGTCCTCGCGCCCGAGGATCTCGACTCCCGGTGCGCCGAGCAGCTTCGCGACGCGTGTCGCAAGCTCGGCGATCGACACGTCCTCTTCCGACCCGACGTTGTAGATCGCGCCCGACGGCGCCCGCAGCAGCATTGCCCACAGCCACGCCGTAAGGTCGGCCGCATACAGGTAGGAGCGCACCGCCTTGCCGGCGCCCTCGATGACGATCGTCTTGCCCGCCATCGCGTCGCGGATGAAATTCCCGGCGGCGAAGTGGATGTCGAGCGAGAGCAGCGGCCCGAGCAGCGCGAAGATGCGGGCGTTGATCACGTCCAGCCCATGCTGGCGGCGGTAGATGGTGCACAGCATCTCGGCCGCGCGCTTACCCTCGCCATAGGCTGAGCGATGCGATGTCAGGTCGGGCGCCCCGAGATAGGTCTCGGGGACGTGGGTTAGCTCCCAAGGCTGCGCGCCATAGACCGCGCCCGACGAGAAGAAGAAGAAGCGCCGAGCCTTGCAGGCGACGGCGAAGTCCAGCGCGCGGCGCGTCCCCTCGACGATCGTGTCGAACATCTTGAGCGGATTATTGTCGTTGAGGTCGGCGCTGGCGTCGGTCGCGGCGTGGAGGACATAATCGTAACGCCCTTCCGAAGCACCCAGTGTCAGTACGTCGCCGCGGACGAACCGGAACCCGGGCGCTGCGGCGAGCTCGGGCTCGCGCCTGCCGAACGCATCGGGATCACGGGTCATCACGTCGATGTTGACGCCAAGTTCGAGCCGGCGGTTGGCGTCGGCCAGCGCGCGCAGCATCCAGCGGCCTATGAACCCGGTGCCGCCGGTCATGAAAATGCGCTTGCCGGCGAGCTCCGGCCAATCGGCCGCCAGCGCGTCGTTGATCGACGAAAGGTCGTCCGCCGGACTCCAGCCTTTCATGCGACCACCTCGCGATGGCCGGCCGGCCGAAGCGCCCGCTGCTTCACCAACCCCCACGTGGGAGGCGCATGGCGCATCGCCCTGTGGAACTCGATCAGGCTTTCGATTGCGATCGCCCAAAGGATGATCGCCATGATCCCAGGTCGGATCAAAGCACCCCAAGGCGCTACATATTCACTCAGCACATACTGCCCGCTCAACCATGAGGTGCGTGTGACGTCGATCAACTTAACGAGCGTCACATCGCCGGGAACGCTGATGAGATAAGCACCGATGATTGCAATCGTGGTCGCCGGACTCCGCGCCTTCTCCAGGAAAAGCAGGAATACGATCAGGGTGATGGCATAGCCGCCGGGATTCTGATTGATGAACGATTGCATCAGGATGAGGTAAACCAGCCGCGAGCTGCTGATTGCCTTCGGATACAACCAGGCAAGGCCGATGCAGAGGAAGGCAATGAGCCGGGAAAGGAACACATAGGATTTGATGAAGACGACGGCCGCGTCGACCTGTTCCTGCTTGATGTAATCGCGCACGGGAAATTGGTAGACGTCTAGCTGCAGGAACGGCTTGTAGGTCGTGCTGTACAGCATTTCGTCCCACACCGTTCCAAGCCGGATCGAGAACCAGTTCTGGAGATTGGAGAGAATTTCGAGCGGCGTTCCCTCGCCGACGATCGCAAGGGTCACAAGATAAAGCGCCACGGTCGCGATCAGGCAAAGCTCGAACAGTCTCCACTGCCGCTTCACAACCAGTGAGAACAGCGGCATCACCATGTAGACCTTGGTGTTCGCCATGAATGCAGCCGTCGCGACGAACTGGCCACGGGTCCGCAGGAGATTTCCGTACAGCATGACCATGGCGATGTAGGTCAGCATGATGAGCTGACCTCGCTCCAGGGCGTAGAGCAGCGGTCCACCGCAACCGATCGCCACGGTCCGGAATAGGGCCGTAGAAGGATCGCGCTTTCGGAACGCGAGCCAGCTAACCAAAATGCACCCGGCATACATCAGCAGGATAAAAACGATCCCGAATACGTCGCAATCGCGCGCATCGTACGGTCGATTGTTGTAACATCGAGGATCACCGAAAAGGCCGGTAATCACGAACGAAAGCGGCAGATAAACGGTTCGCCAGCTCGAATAGGCACCACCATTGTGGGCCCAGAAAGCCGTATTGAACCAATCCATGAACGTATCGCTGACGTCGAAGACGAAGGGCGCCGGCAGATAACCGTTGCTGTTGAACAGCATGTAGACCCGAAGCAACCCCAGAAGGATCAGCACGGCGCCAATCAGCTCGATGAGCCGCATCAAGGCTGGGCGAGGATCCTTCATGGACTGTCAGCCAGCCGTTACCGATTGACTGATCGTTCAGCCGGCAGCGCGCGGGCCTCTGGAAAGTTGATTCGCTGATCTTCGATCACCAGCGGAACATTGCGACTCCGCTCGGCTAGCATCCGCACCTGATCGCCAATGAGGCCGAGGCACAACAGAAGCACCGCGAACAGGCCGACGACGACGGTCAAGATGAGCAGCGCTGGCGAATAGCCGTGGGTGAGAAACCGTAGAAGCGTGACGACGCCGAGCGCGAAGGCGAAGACGCACAAGTAGATCGCGAAGATCAGCTGCAGGCGAAGCAGCCCCTTGGCCGACCCGCCAACCCCGGAGAGCGCGAAATTGAGCAGCGCGCCGTAATTGTTGCTGCTTCGGCCCCCGGCGCGCACGGGACGGTCGTAGGGGATGACCGCGAGCCGGTAGCCGCTTTCAATCAGCATTCCCCTGAAGAACGGCTCCGGCTCGTTCCATGAGGCGAGCATGTCTACGACCTTACGGTCGAATAGCCCGAATCCGGTCGCACCGGGAATCAGCGGGTAGTCGCCGAAGCGGTTGAAGAAGGCATAGCCGGTCTTGCGCGCCAGTCCGAGGATGAATCCGGCCTTCTCCGACCGGCGCTTGCCAAGCACGATTTGGGCACCCGCGCGCCACTGGGCAATCATCTCCGGGATGAGCGCTGGCGGGTCCTGGAAATCGCAACACATGGCGATCACCGCTGCGCCCTCCGTCTGGTAGATGGCATAAGTCGGTGAGCGCATCTGGCCGTAGTTGCGGTTGTTGAAGATCGCGCGGACGCGCGGGTCGCGCGCGCACAGCTCACGCAACAACTCGCGCGTGCGGTCGGTCGAACAATTATCGATGAAGATGATTTCGTGGCTCGACGCGTGCTTCTCGGCCTCCGTCGTCACGGCCTCGTACATCGCAACAACGTTCGCCTCTTCGTTGTAGCAGGGAATCGCGAACGAGATTTCGGGTCGATCGACGGAAACCGGTCGGACGGGCTGCTTAGTCATGGGCCAGCGCCGCGCGCGGCGAGTCCTGGGCGATTGTGCGCCTGCGGATCAGGCCGGTCGCAGGGCCGTACCATTCGGTGAAGAGCGCCAGCAGGATGATGCCGCCGAACAGCGCCATCGCCCAGACATTGTATTGGCGCTTCGGATCGAGGCCGGCCGGGTCGATTACCTGGATGTAGGATGCGCTCTCGGCCGCCAGTTCCTCGACTTCAACTTGCTCGCGCGAGCGTTGATAGACGTCGTAAATCGCCTGTTGGAAACGCAGGTCGCGATAGAGATTGAGGTATTGCAGGTCGACTGAAGTGAGTCCCGCCACGTTCGGCCCGGCGGCGCCGGTGGTCGGCGTGGCCGTCCGGGCGATCTGCGCGCGAAGTCCCGCGATGTCGCTGCGAATGGCGGCGAGATCGTTGCTGTCGGGCCCGCGGAACTGGCTGGTCGTTTGGTACTCGACCTCTTTGGATTTCAATTGCGCCTCGAGTTGGGCGCGCTGGGCGAGCGCGCTTCCAAGCTGGGCCTCGGGGTCGGCGAGATTGTTCATCCGGCGAAAGGCGTTGAGCTTACTTTCCGCGACCGAAACCCGCTGCGCGGCATCGCTGAATCGACGCGCCACGATGCGGCTCTTGTTGGTGATCAACTGCTGTCCGAACCGGGCAAGATTGGTGCTGATCGCATCGGCATAAGCGCCCGTGATCTGCACCGCCTCCTTTGGGTCGAAGAGCTTCGTTTCGATCTCCATGACGCCGCCGAGCAGAAGATGAACGTCGACCTTCTTATCGAGCCAGATCTTGGCTTTTCGCTCACTTTGGAACTGCCGTCCGGGGCCGACGAGCTTCAATGATTTTATGACGTCGTGCTGCACCGTGTCGCTTCGGCCGATGATCATGTAGACTTCATTGGACGGTTTACCGCCGGTCAGCAGACTGCCGATGGTTTGCGACCCGCCGCCGAGTGCACCTAGCAGAGTAGTAGTGCTCGCCGCGGTAGCACTGGTGTCTTGCGGGACGATTTTGGCGCGAGCGACGTAGGGCCGCGGGAAAAAGATCAAGATCGCCGAAATGGCGCCGAGGACCAGGTAGGTCAGTCGTCGGTGTCGGTCACTCCGAACGAGGGTGACGAGGTTGTCCACGATCGTCATTTGACGATCGCCGCCGTCGTAACAACGGCCGGCAGGAGCGCGGACGAAATGTCCCGCAGCCGGGCCCAGAATTCGCCGCGCGAGGCATTGATCGGCACGAAGATCAGGTCGCCCGGAAGCGCCTTGGCGCGCATCACATCGCCACGGCCGTCGCGTGAGATCAGCGTCCCGTTGGCGCGCACCACGAAGATCTTCGACTTATCGGCGATCTTCTGGAAGCCGCCTGCGTGGCGCAGATAGTCGCCGATCGTCTCGCCGCGGACATATTCGAACGAAGCCGGGCTCGGCACCGCGCCGAACACGCCGACCGTCACCGGCTGCGGCGGAACGTAGATACTGTCGTTATTCTCGACCACCACGCTGCCCGGGAGGCTCCTGTCCGCCGTGGTGACATTCAGCACCATGCGCCCGTCGGGCTCGCGGCGGCGCAGCTGATCGACGATCGACTGGACCGCCTGCAGCCGAGTCGGATCGACCGTGGTGGCCTGCGATGCGTTGGTCAGAGGCTGCGCCTTCAGCGCCAGCTCAAGATCGCTGATGGCTCGGCGGTAGCTCTCGCGCTGGGTCGTGCGGACGCTGTCGCGGGTAAACACCGTGCCGTAGACATAGGCCTGGGGGGTGAGCCCGCCGGCTTGCTGAAGAACGCTCGCCAGCGGAGTCCCCGGCTGGACATAGTAACGCCCCGGGCGCGCGACTTCGCCGCTGACCGTGACCAGGGCAGGCAGCTTGATCAGCGGCTGGGCGATCCCGATTGCGGGAAGCACGCGCAGGATCTCGCCGCGCGACGCCACCCGCGCCTCGACCTGTGCCGGCGTCAGCTGCTGCCAGCCCCCCGGTTTCGTCGGGTCGATCAGCAGCAGCCGAGTGTCATCCGCGACGGTGTTTACGCCGCCGGCATAGAGAAGCATCTGCTCGAGCGTCTCGTCGCGCCGGGCCTCGTAGATCGCCTCGACGTTGACGCTGCCGACGACGGCGACCTGCGGCCCGGCCGGCGCGATGTAGATGACATCCCCGTTCTGGAGAACGATGTCGGCGCTGCGGTCGCCCTTCAAAAGCAGGTCGTAGAGGTCGAAGTCGGACACCAGGCGCCCGTTGCGGCGCACCTGGATCGAGCGGAAGCTGCCTCCGCCGCTCGGCCCGCCCGCCGCCAGCACCGCGTTGACCAACGTCGAAAGGCTGCTGACGGTGTAGGAGCCGGGTGTGCGCGCAAAACCGGTTACATAGACCGTGATGCCGTGCAGCTTGCCGACGCTCGCCGCCACCCGGAAGCTGCGGTACTGGCGCGACACCGCCCGAGCGAGGAGCGCCTGGAGGTCGCCGTAGCGAACACCGCCGACGTTCACCGCGCCGACTCGCGGGATGAAGATGCGCCCTTCGGGATCGATCGTCAGCCTGAGGTTGCTGGCCTCGACCGAACCGGCCAATCCGATGAGGATCTCGTCGCCCGGGTTGAGCTGGTAGTCGGGGGGGACGGTCGTCGTCGGCGGCGCCGTGAAATCGCGTGAGCCCGGGACGAGCAGGCTCGACCCGAACCGCCGGAGCGGCTTGTCGACGATCTGCGAGACATAGCGCTCGAACTCGCTCAGCGGAGGCGGACTTTGGATGAGCGGCCGCACCGTTTCGCGGACTAGCTCATCTTCGCCGTCAGTGACCTGGCCATTGCGCCTTCGCGTTGCGTCCGAACGGTCCGCTTCGTCGCGACTGTCGATCTGGTCGGGCCGATAGCGGGTCTCGGATCCGCTCAGCTGTCCCTGCGACTGGGCCGCGGTGCTGGCGGTGTCGTTGCCGTTCGCATCCTGGTCAGGCGCGCCGGTCGAGCGCGGTCGCGTGCTCGTCGTGCTATTGGGCCGCTGGTCGGCCGGATCAATCGGATACCCATAGATCTGCGCGCTCGCGGCGGTCGCTAAAGCCACAAGCGGCAGCACGAAATATGCTACCCGACGCTGTTGATTGACCACAATCTTGAACCCACCTCTGATGCCTACATGTCCGCGCTTGGTCCGCGCGGCACCCCGTCCCCACATCCGGGATCGCGCTGGCTTGAGCCACTAGCCCGTCCCGCAACGTTCACGGATGCGCCACTTTCGCGCCGAGGCATCACTGTCGCCAACCCTGCTGGGGCGAGTCCGAACGGAACCCGAACTCCAGCTTTAAACGGGTAGACGCATTGAAGCCAACCCCCTGTTGGTCAGCTTTGGCGAAGCGGGCATTGCGGCCCGCCAGCGCCGGTTATGCAACTTTCGCGTAGACCGCCGGCTCGGGCGTTGCCAGACGCGCTTCCATCATCGCGATGCGCTTGTCGTCCTCCGCCGCGATCACACCATAGTAGTTCCGCTTGTTCTTGAGCCACGCGAGCTCGAACTCAACGGCGTTGCGAATCCCGCCCACGATGGCCGAGCTCTGGATCGCTTCACCTGCGAAGATCACCTTGCGGGTCTCGAACCGGTCGAGCCGGATTCGCTGGATTTCACGAAGCGCGCTGATCGCGTCGGTCGAGACCGATCCGCCGACCACGAGCTCGAGGTCGGCCTCGGCGCATGCCGTGGCCACCCGCAGCACCGCGTCGGTAATCGAGCGATCGTTGATCGCGCCGCGGGCCATGCCGCGCGAAAGCGTGAAGTCGACCCGTCCGAACACGACACCGTCGACGCCATCCCGGGCCGCGTCGATCATCGAATCGAGATTGCGGAGAGTCGTCTCGGTCTCGAGGTTGAACAGGAACTGCGTCGAATGGTCACCCGGGCCGTAGGTCTTGTCCTTGGCCTCAATGAATTTGGACAACGCATAGGGCGTCTCGACCATTGGCGCGATGATGTAATCGATGCCGTAAAGTCGGCTGGCGAGCAGGTCGGAGACCGCCTCGCACCCGCCGATCTTGAGCGCGACCTTGAGGTCGGCGCGACGGGCGAGCTCCAGCAGTCTCAGAAACTCGTCGGGACGTGTGCCCTCGGCCTCGAACTCCGCCTTGACCGCAACTACGCCATGCTCGTCACGTCCGCGCTTCAGCAGTTCGAGCATCTTTACTTCGACAGAGTTCACTTACTTCCCCCTTGAGCTTCAAAGGTTTGCCGAGCCAATGCGTGATACAGTTGGAGCGGCAATGGTCAAGAAAAAGAACGGTTTGTTGTCCGTATTGGTGGCACTTTACGTAGAAACGACAATCGCCGTTTTTGGTAAATTTTTTGTAAATGCAGTCACCAATCGCAGGCCGCGGTAGCTGACCATCATTTACTTGGTCGACATAAGTGGAAACGCGTCGCCGCGAGGTCGACCGAGGACACTAACCAGGGTCCTCGCAGGTTAGACTAACGCAAACTCGCCTCCGGAAGATTGTTGCCTGTGGTCTCGCTCCACCCCGCCCAACTCGACGTTGCGCGGAGCTCGTTACCCCAAACCGTTTCGTACGCCAGCGCCCTTTGGCCAACGAAAGTTAGTGGGTCAACCGCGATTCCGCCCACACGCACCTCGTAATGAAGATGCGGCCCGGTCGAGTGGCCGGTCGAGCCGATCTCGCCGATCACCTGCCCTTCCGCGACCCGCTCGGACGGGAAGACGTCGAGCCGAGACAAATGGCCGTAGCGGGTGCGTACACCTCCCGCATGCTCGATTTCGACCAGGTTTCCGTAGCCCCCGGCCCACCCCGCGACCCGCACAATGCCGGGAGCGGTCGCCATCACTGCGGCGCCGTAGTGGCTCGGCAGATCGATCCCGGCATGACGGCGACCGACTCCGGAGATCGGGTCGGTTCGCCAGCCAAACCGCGAGGTAATGGAAAGCCGATCCAGTCGCGGGCCGCTCGCGCCAATCTCGTTCCTGATCCGCAATGGCGCAGCTTGCGCCGGCGCGTTCCACCCAAGCATCCGCCGGCGGAACTGGTCGCTCGATCCTGAGGGAAGCACCGCGGCAGCCTGCCGCACTCCGCTTGGCGCAGCGGGAATCTGCACCGCATCCGTCGGGACAGTGGCCGCAATCGCCAACCACGAACTCAGCGCCAACATCATGATTTGCCCGTTACTTCAATGACTTCGCCTGATCAACCCAATGACGAGATGGTTGGCCACCTGTGACTTCAATGCAACATCGCGTGCAGAATTCGCTCGACTACAGTCAAAATGGTGGGAGGGTGCCATTTCAGAACGGCCGCGAGTGCCCTATTTTAGTCTCTAATGTTGTTCTTGGCGGCTTTACGTCTCGATAGTCACTCGCTTGTCATGACTTGCAACCAAACGGCGCGTGAAGCATTTCGCCGGAACAACAACCGATGCGGGAGGAGTTGAAACAAAGGGGGCTTATTCTTTCGCGATCTAAATAGAAATTTAATTTCCCGCTGGAACGCTGGGTCGATGGGATCACGTTCGGGCTAACATTGAGCAGGAGTATTGCATGAAGAGGTATCTACTCGCAGCGGCCGCAGTGGCCGCGATCGCCTCGCCGGCCGCGGCGCGTGACGGCAGCGGCTACGCCGGCATCGAAGCCGGCATCTTCATTCCGCAGAAGTCAGACGTCGATCGGATCGGTCCGCCCGTCACCAACGGGATTTGGGCCGACTGGCTCGATGTCAAACACGACATCGGCTACGATGCGGACGTCGTCGCCGGCTACGACTTCGGGATGTTCCGGCTCGAGGGTGAAGTCGCCCGCAAGCACGCCGGTCACAGCACCTACGAGATCGACCCCAAAGCTCCTGGGCCGTTCCCGGCCGGGATCGTGCCGGGCGGTTCTTACAACGCGAGCGGCCGTACCAACGTCACGTCTTTCATGGTCAACGCCCTGATCGACGCCGACGTCGGCAACGGCTTCTCTGTCTATGCTGGCGGCGGTGTCGGCCCGGCGCTGGTCAGCATGACCATCGATCGGCTCGGCGATTCGGCCTACCACCTCCACGACTGGGACTCGCTGGCCTGGCAGGGCATTGCGGGCTTCCGCGTGCCGGTTTCGGCGAGCCTCGATGCGGGGCTCAAGTACCGCTACTTCTCGGCGGGAACGCTTCGCGGCGACCTCTACGCGCATAGTTTCGATGCGCGTTCGTTTGTCCATTCGCACTCGGTGCTGGCATCGCTGACCTACAATTTCGGCGCCACGGCTGAAGCCCTGCCACCGCCACCGCCGCCCCCGCCGCCTCCGCCGCCGCCTCCGGCGACGCAGACGTGCCCGGATGGCAGTGTGATCGATGCGACGGCGACCTGTCCGCCGCCGCCTCCCCCGCCTCCCCCGCCGCCGCCTCCGGCGGAGCGTGGTGAGCGCGGCTAAGCTCAGCTTTCGCTGAATCACTGGGGCGGGCCTTCGGGTCCGCCCCTTTTTTTTGGCTAGCGTGGCGTCAGCGAGGTGACGACTTCACGCGCCGACGAGCGCCAATCGGGCATCACAAAGCCGAACGCCTGCTCGAACTTGCTGGAATCGAGGACCGAATTGCGCGGCCGGACCGCCCGCGTCGGCCAGTCCTCGGTGCGGATCGGGTCTACCGGCACGTGCGGCAGCCCGTGCCCGGCGCACTGGTCCATGATCTCGCGCGCGAAGCCGCACCAGCTCGTTTCGCCACGGCCGGCCAGATGATAGGTCTCACCCCATCCGCCGCCGGCCTCGGCCATCGCCAGCAGGCCGTCGGCAAGGTCGAGCGCGCTGGTCGGGCTGCCGCGCTGGTCGTCGACCACGGTCAAGCGGTCGCGAACAGCTGCGGCCGCCATGATCGACCTCACGAAATTGCGGCCGAAGGGGCTGTACACCCAGGCAGTCCGGACGATCGCGTGTTTCGGATTGGCGGCACGCACCTGCTCCTCGCCAGCGAGCTTGCTGCGGCCATAGACGCCCAGGGGATTGACCGGCGCATCCTCGCGATACGGCCCCTCCCCCTGCCCGTCGAAGACATAATCGGTGGACAGCTGAATCACCGCCGCTCCGGCCGTCGCCGCGGCCGCCGCGATCTCTCCCGCCGCGTCGGCGTTGATCCGGTAGGCCCGCTCGGGCTCGTCCTCGGCCTGGTCGACGGCAGTGTAGGCGGCGGCGTTGATGACGATGTCGGGCGCCACGCGAGCGATCGCCGCGGCCGCGCTGCCCGGCACTTCGAGATCGAGCTCGGGCCTGCCAAGCGTGACCAGCTCGATGCCGGGATGGAGCCGGGCGCCCTCAGACAGGCTTCGCGCAAGCTGTCCCTCGGTCCCGGTCACCAGAAGCCTCATC
>Ga0207689_10003154_pt1 | contig 15121 bp, 12 predicted proteins | sample KBSMisM52_FD_184312 | JGI IMG/M metagenome (GOLD analysis project Ga0207689, IMG submission 184312) | Miscanthus rhizosphere microbial communities from Kellogg Biological Station, Michigan, USA - KBS Miscanthus M5-2 (SPAdes) (version 2) | ecosystem: Host-associated > Plants > Roots >... | reverse complement strand
CGGAAATCGGCCGGTGAAGAGCGCGGCACGGCTCGTCGAGCATGCCGGCATCGCCCAGGTATTGCTGAAGCGGACCCCCGCATTGCTGATCTTGTCGATCGTCGGCATGCTGGCCGGCGTCTGGCCGCCGTAACCGAATGCTTGCATCTGGTCGATGCCGACATCGTCCATGATGATGAACAGGATGTTGGGTGGTTGCGGCGCGGCGGCATCGGCGGGCGCCGCAACGAAACCGGCGATGAGCAGCGCGAGCAGCGCCATCAGTGGCCTCGCGAGGCGACTCGTCCGTCCGTGGCTTGCAGTCCGTTGCGGAGCGCCGAATGCTCGCACAGCCGTGGCGTCACGTGCGGACGCTGTGGCGCCCATCAATGTATCGAGCATTCGTCTTCTCCATCGCATGTTCGTTATCAATTGCGTCGTTGGCGCAATCACTCCCATGGACCATAGCAAGATATGCACCGGTCCATTGGGTCGGCGAATACGTACGTAGCAAGGTCGGCGTGGTGGGCGCCGAAGTCGGGTCGCGCGCGTTCTGGCTCCCGAAGCCTGTGGTGGCTCCGGGGCGCGATCCGCGATTGCAGTTCAGGTTGTCGCGAGCGCGGGCTCGACCGCGCCCAATGCTTCCATCAGCAATTCCGGACCCGCATCCTGCAATCGAGCGGCGTCCGAGAGCAATTGCCGGAACCGGCGGCCGCCCGGCATACCGTGGTAGAGGCCGAGCATATGGCGCGCGATCGAGCGCAACGGCACGCCGCGAGCGCGCTGCGCGGCGACGTACGGCACCATCGTGCGCAGCAAAGACACGCGCGTCGGCGGTGACTGGTCCGCGCCGAAGAGACGCCAGTCGACCGGCGCGAGGATCATCGGATCGTGATAAGCGGCGCGGCCCAGCATCACGCCATCGACCAGCTCGAGCTCGCGCTCGATCGCCGTCCACGTGGTCAAGCCGCCGTTCAGCACGAACGTGCGCCCCGGAAATTCGCGCTTCAGGCGATGGACGACGTCGTAGCGCAAGCGCGGCACCTCGCGATTCTCCTTCGGCGACAGGCCCTTCAACACGGCATTGCGCGCATGGACGATGAAGACGTCGCAGCCCGCGTCCGCAACCGCGCCAACGAAATCGCGGACGAGCCCGTACTCCTCGTCGGCATCGAGTCCGATCCGGTGCTTGACGGTGACCGGTAGCGCAACGGCGTCGCGCATCGCGCGCACGCACTGCGCAACCAGTTCCGGCTCGCGCATCAGGCACGCACCGAAGCTGCCCGTCTGCACGCGCTCGGACGGGCATCCGCAGTTCAGGTTGATCTCGTCGTAACCCCAGCGCTCACCGAGTTTCGCTGCATGCGCGAGCAGCACGGGATCGCTGCCGCCGAGCTGCAGCGCGAGCGGATGCTCGGCGGGATCGAAATCCAGATGGCGCGGGACATCGCCGTGCAGCAGCGCCGGCGCGGTGATCATCTCGGTGTAGAGACGCGCGTGCCGCGAGATCTGGCGCAGGAAGAACCGGCAATGCCGGTCGGTCCAGTCCATCATGGGCGCCGCGCAGAATCGGTGGGACAGGGCAATCATTCAGTCGAGGAGTTTTGTGGCCGGTTGAATCAACATTGACTTCGATACGCCGGATCATTGTATCGGCGACTTAGCCTGTGACGCAGGCACGACCAGTCCACAACGACTTGTTTCCAGAAGGGACCGCCGCTCGGGATGTGCTGACCGCCGGTCAGGGAGCGGTTGTGCCTCAATCTCACTCGGCAAGCCCCACTTTCTCCAGGAACGCGTGCCAGCGCGGATCGGCGTGCAGCCCGCGCATGCTTTGCGCTTCCCTTAGCATGTGCATGCCCGCGTCGCGCTGCGCGTGGGCCCGCTCGAGCCATGCAAAGGCCTGATCCCGATCGCCGCGGTACGCAAAAGCTTCCGCAATCTGGAAGGCGCCCGTGTCCGCCATGGTTTCGATGAGCTCCTCGAGCGCGGCGTCCGAATCCACGTGACGCCCCTGCGCGTGATAAACCATCGCGAGCGCGAGAAGCCGGAATCCGTCGTGAACCACGCGTGTCGCCGCCTTAAGCGCCTCGTCGAGCCGACCCTGACAGAGGCAGATCACGCTAAGCCGGAAATGCAACATTCGGGCGTCCGGACTCAACTCGAGGGATTTTCGGATTGCCGCCTCCGCCTCGTCGAACCGTCCTGCACCAAGGTAGCAATTTGCGAGTTCGCGATAGACCGACCAGGAAAGCGGGTCGAGTTCCACAGCCTGCCGCATGAGCGCGATCGCCTCATCGCTGCGACCCAGCGCGCGCAGCAGGTCCACCGCATCGCGAATGACGCGAACGTTGCCCGGCGAAAGTTCCAGCGCCCGGGCGAAGGACGCCTCCGCGCCCTTCCAGTCGAAGTCGCTGGTGAGACGAATCACGCCCATCGCTTCGTGGGCCTCGGAAATGTCGGGGGCGAGTCGCATCGCCTTCTCGGCGGCCTTGCGCGCGAGACGGAAGCCTTCTTCGAGGGCGGTCCCGGGCCAGCCACTTCCGGCGGCACGGGCATAGGCGATCGCCAGCCCTGCCCACGCGAGCGCGTAACTCGGGTCGAGCTTCAACGCCGCACGATATGCCTCGATGGCGATCGCGCTGTCTTCCGCCGTGAAGCGATCGTGATGGAAATTTGCCAGCAGGTACAGCCGGTAGGCTTCCACGTTGTCTCCGCGTCCTCGTGCCGCGACTTGAATCTCCGCTTCGACCCCGGCGGTCGCGGCCGCATCCGGCCTCTCTTCCAGTAGCGCAGCGCGCAACTCCGTTACCACCGACCGGGCGATGTCGTCTTGCACCGCGAAAATATCTTCCAGTTCACGATCGTAGGTCGCCGACCACAAGTACGAGTCGGTGGCGACGTGAATGAGCTGCGCGCTGATCCGCACGCGGTTGCCTGCTTTGCGCACGCTGCCCTCGAGGATCGTCGCCACGTTGAGCTTCTGCGCCATGGTAGGGATGTCCACTTTCGCGCCCTTGAAGCTGAACGCCGAGGTTCGCGACGCCACGCGCAAGCCGCGAATCTTCGACAGCACGTTGAGCAACTCTTCCGCCAGGCCGTCGGCGAAGTATTCGTTGGCCATGTCGTCACTCATGTTGACGAAGGGCAGAACGGCAATCGAAGGCTTGTCCGCAACATCGGCGACAGGCCTTTCGAGCAGCTGTGTCGGGTACGACAGGGCGCCGGCCCCGACCTGCGGCGTAAAGCGGTAGCCTCTGCCGGCGACGGTGGCAATGGCGCCGTTACCGAGGATCTTGCGCAATGCCGACACCTGCACCTGCAGGTTGTTCTCCTCGACGACCAGTCCCGGCCACGCAAGTTCGAGCAATTCGTCCTTGGTGACCAGCCGCTCGCGTCGCTCGATGAGAGCTCGCAAAACATCGAATGCTCGCGCGCCCAGCGGCGCCGGCTGATCGTCGACCAGGAGCTGTCGCGTCGCCGGGCGGAGCTCAAAGCGGCCGAATTTGTAGTTTGCCGTCACTATGGGAGGTGCGGGAGTTAGGGAACTGTCGTGCCGAATCTACTCCATCCCAGGCAATATCAGAGGGCTGACCAAGAACTGCGGCTTCGATTCAAGCGGAGATGGCAACCCCAGCAGCAACCCGTCTCGACCGATGCCAACCTGACCCGGGAGACCATCATGGACGCCAAGCCGACCTTCCCTCAGCCCTCTTCGTTCCCGACAGCGATGCCGCGGCGCTGGAGATCTTCATTGATATGAGCCGCTGATTCAATCCAAAAGGACTTTGCTGCGAACCGATTTTGTCTTTGGTGCAATCCGAGTGCAGCAATGGAATTTGCTTGCCGAAGGCTCACGGTGAAGTGAATTTTCGCGGCTGCGGGAGCCACGGCGAATTGGGATTGTCGTCCGCTATGGAGGCATTCTTCGCGGCTTGCAACGCCGCCTGGCCTGCCTCGTTCCTGGCTGCGCGCGCCGGGTCGGACGGTCCAGTGGAAGCACATCCCTGCACAAGCAGCGCAGTGACCGCCAGTACCGTCAGGTTCGACGCAGTTTCGTACCAAGCTCGCATTTGTTCTCCCGTTCGTGTCGATTAACACGCTCATCCCCGACCGCGCCTTATGACGTCGGAGACAACCGGTGACGTGGTGGTGCCGCCCAGTTCGTTCAGGCGTTGCTCGAACGCGAGGTAGAAAGGTGCGGAGCGAGGGTTGACGCCGCCGACGAGAACGCGACCCGCGCGACGCCGGCATCGGGCTGTGCACCAAGCCTACCCGCAACCGCAAGCAACTCGCACGTCGGCATGGCAATGAGCATCCGCCGTTCCACCGCCGAATCCGATTGACGACAGTAAGCTTCACCATAACACGACTTGCTTCGGGGCTCACTCCCGCCAGCGAATGGCCGCTTGTGGCCGCGAGCCGCCGGATCGTCAACGGTCCCGGTCGCCCCATCCGTACACTGCAATGACCAAACTCTGCGGACTGCGGCATTCGCTGCGCCTGTCGTTGCGACAAGGTGATGATGCGAGCATAGTTCACCGGAGAACGTAACCTGCCTCGAATGGAGAGAACGTATGTCGATCCGCGTTGTTGCAGTCATTGCGAGTGCCGCCGTTTTGTCGTCCTGCGCGAGTCCGGAATCAAAGACATCGGAAAGTTCGCGGGTAGCTACCGGCCCAACGTTAGTTGGCGCATGGGAAGTAACGGTTAGCAGAGCGAGAGGCGTCGGCAAGAACCTGCTGACCTTTTCTTCCGACGGCACGTTCTTCCGGAGCGGAGACACGCATCCAGTTCTCAGTGGCGGGCACGGTGCGTGGAAGCTCGTTGGGCCAAACCAATACAACGCGAGTTATGTCGCCTTTTCGTTTGACCAGAGCGGAAAATGGATCGGGGTTAACAGAAACAACCTTCAGCTAAGCCTCGGCCCCGACGGCAATGAGTTCAAAGGAACGGTGAAGAGTAGCAGCAGAGATCTTCAGGACAACGAGATAAGCACGGGCACTTCTCCTTTGGCGGGGAAACGCATTCAAGTGCAGCCTTTTTGATGCGGGGCTTTTTCCGGGTTGGTGCAGCATGGATGAACCAATCGAACCGCGTCAGCCAATCATCCCGGTAGATGGATTGTCCGCCGGGGGATGACCGCACGGACGCGGGATCGATTGGGTCGCTTCATGAGCCAAAATTGCGTGCATCCACGGTTGCCGGAGGTGCCGCAGAGATGGCCATGAGGGATCGCGCCACGGCGTCGGCAACGGCATTGATGTCCGACGAGCGCTGGTCGACCGCGCCCAACATGGTATTTGCGGTCTGGTAAACGTCGAACTGCGCGTACGACCTACCCGCGGCGTCCATGACGCGTACCCTAACGACCAGTTTGCTGCCGGGCGCGCTGTAATCGGTGACCGCGAGCTGAAGCGTCACAGGCACTCCGCCGTCGACGGGCTGCGGCACGCGCGCAAGCACGGCATCCCTCAACTGATCGAGATCGCCCTGCGTAAATTGCCGGACCGAAGAGGTAACGGCTACGCGTTCGTATGCAAGCTTACCGGCGGCGTCCTTGTCGAGTCGCTGGCGGCTCACAATGGTCGTCGCTGTCGTTCCGCACGACGCCAGCAAGACGGCGGCGACCATCAACCAGAGGATAGAAATCGTTCGCATTGCTCAAGCTCCGGCAGTCGCCGCGTCCTGCGCCTCCACCATTACTCTAGCGAAGGTAGTCGCGCGCGCTCGGCATCCACTACGATCATGGTGTGGATGATAGTCCAGTCGCTCGGCGTTGGCTCGACCCACTGGCGCCGGCGGCCATGCGGTTCGACTATCGGCAGGCAACGCCGGACGCAGGTAGGGTTTTGAACGACGGTTCCGGTGACGCGAGCGAACTACCGCTTCTGGCCGAACGGTGTCATGGACTGACGACCACTTCCGACCCTGAGCCGACATCTCCACTTTGCAAGAGCAGCCGTTCGATCCCGCCACGAACTCGATCAGGCGAGCCACCAACGTTCGCGCACACTGATCGCGGCCGATGAATGAACTCATCTCACGCAATGGCCACGCAGGTAGCCATCTCTAGAGCCGCCCCTGGTCCACATCCTCAATGAATTTGATCAGCCCGTCGAAGTACGTCCTCTGATCATCGTACATCGCCATGTGGGAGCCGTTAACACAGTAGAGGTAACGCCCTTTTCCAAAGAGCCCAGCCATCTTCTCCATGTACCTTGGATCCATCGTGTCGTACTGACCGCCAATCGTCAACGTTGGAACGGTGATCTTCCCCAGATCCGCGGAGCGGTCCCACTTCTCAAGCTTCCCACTCGCGCTCATTTCGCTCGGTCCCTGCATCGGAATGTAGACCTCCTTGTTCAGGCGCGCGAACGCGCGGTTCACAGGGTCCGGCCACTGGTCAGGAGGCATCCGCAAGATATGCAGCGCGTAATAATTCGGGGTCAGCAGCTCCATATAGCGCGGGTTGTCGTAGTCTTTCTTCGCCTCGATTTCCTTGATCTCGGCCAGGACCTTTGGGTCCATTGCCGGCATCAGTACCTTCTCGGCATACTCCACATAGGCGGGAACGCTGGCCATCATGTTTGAGATGACCAAGCCCTTGATGTTCTGCTGGTACTTGAGCGCGTACTCGATGGCCAGGATGCCGCCCCAAGAGTGGCCCACTAGGTAGAAGTTGCTCGAATCCAGGCGAAGGGCCAGACGTACCTGTTCCACTTCCTCGACAAAGCGCGGAAGGTCCCAGAGACTCGGATCTTTCGGTTGATCGCTGAAAGCCGAGCCAAGTTGGTCGTAGTAGTAGTACTCGATGCCCTCCTTCGGAAAATAGCTGTCGAAGGCTTCAAAGTACTCGTGCGTGGCACCGGGGCCGCCATGCAGGAGAAGAACCTTGATCTTGGGGTTGTTGCCCGTCCGCTTCGTCCAGACCTTGAAGATTCCCTTGGGCGTGGTTACCGGGATCAGCTTCACGCCACCGGACAGCACGTCGTCACGTCCCGTGCTGTCAAAGTACGACAGCACCGGCGCGGGGACTTGTGGAGTCGAGGGCGGCGGCGCCGAAGGCGAACAGGCGCAGACACTGAATATGGTGATCAAGACCGCGATCCGATTCAAGCGACCTCCTCGCTGAGTAGCCGCCATGTTTCTACGTGCCAAATAAGGGTAAGTCAACCACGCGGACGACCGCTTTGGAGAACCAAGCGCTACGACTGGTTGTGGCCGTTCAGCGACTGCCCGTGAGCGGCTTGATCGTCGACAGTCGCGGTTCGACCCTTGGCGGTCGGTGGACTTCTGCAAAGCAGCCGTCGAAAAATCAAGTTACCCGGCGACCGGTGTGCGGCGCGAAGGCTGGGGACAACCCGGAGCGATCCATCACTGAATGACCTCATCCGCGCGCAACAGCAGCGATTGCGGGACCGTCAATCCGAGTGCCTTCGCGGTCTTGAGATTAATGACGAGAAAGTACCGATTCGGCTGCTCTACGGGCAGATCCCCCGGCTTCGCGCCCTTGAGAACCTTGGCAATGTAATCGGCCGCGAGCTTCAGGGTTTCGCCCTGGTCGGTGCCATATGACATTAACCCGCCTGCCTGGACTACGCTAGCGAACTCGTACATCGCAGGAATTTTGTGCGTCGCGGCGTAGTCGATAACTCGCTGCCGATTGAGGGAGGTCAATGCATCGGTCACCATCATCAATGCGTCGGGGCGCGTGCGGCTCATCGCTGTCAGCGCGCCGTCGAAGTCATCAGGCTCGCGCACACCGAGCGGCTCGATGCCCATGCGCAGCACTCCCGCAGCCTTCTCGATCTCCCGATAGCGCAGTGTCATCGCGTTGTCGCCTGCGTTCCAGAGCACCGCAACTCGCTTTGCCGCGGGCATGACCTCCTTCAGGATCTCGAGACGCTTTGCGCTCAGCACCGTCGCCGGATCGTTGATGCCGGTTATGTTGCCGCCCGGCCGGGCGAGACTGGCGACAAGGCCGGTTTCCACCATATCGCCGCCGTTGACGACAATGATCGGAGTCGTAGAGGACGCCTGCTTCGCGGCTGCAGCCGACGGTCCTCCGAGGGTGACAATCACATCGACCTTGAGCGCAAGCAACTCGGCGGCAAGCGCTGGAAGCCGCTCGTTGTGTGCTTCGCCCCAGCGTCCCTCGTACGCGATTTCCTTGCCCTCGCCGTAGCCCAGCGCTTGCAACGCCTTGCGCAGGGGTGCTGAAACGGCACCGTCGGGCGGACGAGCAGTGCCCGTGAGGACTCCGATGCGCCAGACCTTGCCCGTCGGCTGCGCGTCGGCGACGCGGTTGCAGACGAGCAGGCCACTCCCAATGGCGCCAATGAACGTTCGCCGATCCATCATTGAATCATCCCATAAACGATCGGAAGTCCAGCGATGCTACGCCTCCAAGAAGGCTTCGCCGCTTCGGCGACCACCGAGTGTCGGCCGGCAAGCACCGATCAACGACCGCTGGAAAGCGCCCCCGTAGCGATTTCACCCTATCGCCACTCGCCCATCGCCTCGCGCGACGGGGAAATTGCAGCGCCGTGCTACCAGGTGCAACGCTATCAGTCACTGCACACCCAGTGCTGACAAATCGTGCCGATCCATCATAGGCGCCGTGCAGAAGCGATGTGTCTGGTGACTCATCGAGTTGACGTGTGCAAGAAGAATCAGCGATCCATGCCCGTTTGAACGGCTTTCGAGCTGACGCGCCGTTCGTTCTTCACCAGAGCAGACGTTCATCGCTGGAGTTCGTTGGCGGCCGCACACTGCTACGGGAACGCCGCGGACGACCTGGAAGGTTCGATTATTGAATGAGCTCGTCGGCGCGCGACAACACCGACTGCGGAATGGTGAGCCCAAGCGCCTTCGCCGTCTTCAGGTTGATCACCAGCACGAACTTCGTTGGCTGCTCGACGGGGAGGTCGGCGGGCTTCGCGCCCTTGAGGATCTTGTCCACATAGGGAGCAGCGCGTTCGACAAAGTCTCGCATGTTCACCGCGTAAGCCATGAGGCCGCCTGCCTCGACGTTTTCGCGAAAGCTATACATCGTCGGTAGCCGCCCCTTCACCGCGAGTTCAGCAAGCGAAGCCCGGAACGCCAGAAACGTCGAGGTCCCGTTGACCAGAAGCGCGTCCGCCCGCTCTCGCGCCATTGCGGCGAAGGCGCTATCGAACTGCTCCGGACCTCGTGCCTCGACGTGCTGAATGCGGATGCGCAGCGATTGGGCGGCAGCTTCCACTTCTCTTATTTGAAGTGCGAATGACAGGTCTGCCGGGTTCGAGAGGATGGCCACTCGGGAAGTGCCCGGAATTGCCTCCTTCAGGATTTGCAACTGCTTGCCGAAGATCTCCGGACCCGGCGTGAAGGTGGTACCAGTAACGTTGCCCCCTGGCCGCCTCAGGCTGGCGATAAGCCCCATCTCAACAGGATCGCTTGGAAAGATCATGACGATAGGAATGCTGCTCGTAGCATTCTTGGCCGCCAGCGCAGCTGATCCGGCCGGCGCGACGATCACATCGACCTTGAGGCGGACTAGCTCGGCTGCGAGATCGGGCAGTCGCTCGACCTTCCCTTCGGCCCATCGGTATTCGATGATGAGGTTCTGGCCCTCGACCCAGCCAAGCTCACGCAACGCGCGCAAGAATGCCTGGAGCCCCGGCTCTACGGACGCGCGGGTGGGGGCGCTGAGATAACCGATGCGGTACACCTTCCCAGCTTGCTGCGCCTTGGCTCCAAGTGGCCGGGCCGCCGCGCCGAGTGCGAGGAGCGCGAGTACGGATCCACGCCTGTTCATCCGATCCCTCTGCCGGTTGAATTCACCTTGATTCGATACGTCGGATCATTGTATCCGCGACTTGACCTGTGACGCTGGCATGGCCAGCCCACGATGATCTGCTTCGCAACGGACCGCTGCTCCGGATGTGCTGACTGCCGGTCAAAGAGCGCTTGCGCCCCAATCAGTCGGCAAGCCCCACTTTCTCTACGAACGGCCGCCAGCGCGGATCGTCGTGCAGCCCGCGCAAGCTCGGCGAGGCCTGGACCATGCTCATGCCCGCATCGCGTTGCGCGCGGGCCCGCTCGAGCCAGGCGAAGGCTTGATCCCTGTCGTCGCGGTATGCGAAAGCCTCCGCGATCTGAAAGGCGCCCGTGTCCGCTAGGGTCGTGACGAGCTCCTCGAGCGCTGCGTCCGACTCGGTGTGCCGCCCTTGCGCGTAATAGACGTTCGCGAGCGCGAGCAGCCGGAACGTTTTGTGAATCTCGCGTTTTGCCGCCTCGAGCGCCTCGTCGAGCCGCCCCTGGGCGAGGCAGATGTCGCTGTGGTAGTAATGCCCAAACCCGCCGTGCGGACTCAACTCGAGTGATTTACGAATCGCCGTCTCCGCCTGATCGAGTCTTCCGGCGATCCGGCAGCTTCCCGCGAGAAAGCAATAGACTTCGCCGGAAAGCGGGTCGAGCTCTGCGGCGTGGCGCAGGAGCGCGATCGCATCGTCATACCGACCCCGTGCGTGGAGCATGAACACCGCGTTGCGCATGATGCGAATGTTGTGCGGCGCGAGTTCCAGCGCCCGGGCGAAAGACGCCTCCGCGCCCTTCCAATCCCACTCGTTTGCGAACCGGATCACGCCAAGGGCCTCGTGGGCCTCGGCAAGATCGGGAGCCAGTTGCATCGCTTTCCCGGCGGCTTCGCGGGCGAGACGGAAGCCCTCATCGAGATCGGTCCCGAGCCACCCCTGACCAGTGCCGTTGGCGTACGCAGTCGACAGTCCCGCCCACGCAAGCGCGTAGCCGGGGTCGAGCTTCAACGCTGCACGATAGGCTTCGACAGCGATCGCGAAGTCTTCCGGCGAGAAACGGTCGCTATGGAAACTCGCCTGCATGTACAGCCGGTAAGCCTCCGCGTTGTCTCCGCGTCCTCGCGCCGCGGCTTCAACCTCCGCCCTGACTGCCGCGCTCGCGGCCGCATCCGGCTTCTCTCCCATGAGCGCTGCGCGCAGCTCTTTCACGACCGATTGTGCGATGTCGTCCTGCACGGCGAAAATGTCCTCGAGCTGCCGGTCATAGGTCGCGGACCACAAGTGCGAGTCGGTGGCGACGTGAATGAGCTGCGCGCTGACCCGCACCCGGTTGCCGGCCTTTCGCACGCTGCCTTCGAGGATCGTCGCCACGTTGAGCTTCTGCGCCATCGTGGGGATGTCCACTTTCGCGTCCTTGAAGCTGAACGCCGAGGTTCGCGACGCCACGCGCAAGCCGCGCATCTTCGACAGCACGTTGAGCAGCTCTTCCGCCAGGCCGTCGGCAAAGTATTCGTTGGCCGTGTCGTCGCTCGTGTTGACGAAGGGCAGAACGGCAATCGAAGGATTGTCCGTAACGTCTGCGACAGGAAGCGTTTCAAGGGGCGGCGTCGGATGCGACAAAGTCTCAGCCCCGACCTGCAACGTGAATCGGTAACCTCGGCGAGCGACAGTGGCAATGGCGCCGTTACCGAGGATCTTGCGCAATGCCGACACCTGCACCTGCAGGTTGTTCTCCTCGACGACCAGTCCCGGCCATGCAAGGTCGAGCAACTCCTCCTTCGTGACCAGCCGTTCGCGTCGTTCGATCAGGGCGAGCAGAACATCGAATGCGCGGTCGCCCAGCGGCGCCGGCCGATCGTCGACCAGGAGCTGTCGCGTCGCCGGGCGAAGCTCGAAGCGACCGAATTTGTAGTTTGCCGTCACGGACGCAGGTTCGGGAGTCAAGGAACTGTCGAGCCGAATCTACTCCATTTCAGTGCTCGACCCTTGAGCCTTTCACTCAGCGGAAATCCTGCACGGTAAGTACGAGCGGGTAGGTGCCGGCCTCGGTGCGCGGCGTGCCGATGACCCGCAGCGTCGGCGATGCGGGGGAACCTGGGACGGTCTCGCTCGATTCCACTTCGGCCGTGCCGACCAGCGTGTAGCGGTCGAACACGAACGGCAAGGACGTGGACGTCAGGTAATCGGGCCCATCCGAGAGCTGGAAGTGCAGGTGCGCCTGCGTGCTGTTGCCGCTGTTCCCAAGCAGGCCGAGCCGTTGGCCGGTGGTCACACGCTCACCCGCTTGGACGGGAATGCTGCCCGGCTGCATGTGCGCGTACACCGCCCACACGCGACGCCCAATCTGGACGACCACGTGATTTCCGAGATAGTCGCCCGGCCCCTTGACAGCCACCGGTGTCTGCCCCGGCATCTCCTCCGGCATATCGTTGCGAACGGATACGACCGTCCCATGGGCGACCGAGACCACTTCAGCGCCGAACGCGAAATACTGTTCGTTGCGCGTGCCGTCACCTGCCCATAGCCGCCCGTCCACGAGTCGTAACCAATCGATGGCGAACGTCTCGGGTTTGACGAAGCGCGCGCCGTCGACGACGATCCGCGGGGAACGGTGCACCGACCGCACCTCGCAGCAGCCGTTGCCGCTCAGCCAGGCGTTGCCGCGCAATGGCGGCGCGATGACGAGCGACGAACGGCGATCCACGGTCAATTCGGGACCGGCTATTGCACGGCTCGCGATGAGACTGAGCGCAGGCGTATCCGACGGAAGCTCGTAGGTGATGCGGTGGCCGATCCGCCGCGGCGCCTCGCGAGGGGGTACGACGACATCGATGACCGCGCCGACCATCCCGCCCACCGGGATACTGGAAATCGGCTTTGCGTTCGGAACGGGGTAGAAGACCGGCTCCAACTTTCCCGCCAACGCATCACCCGCCAATCGCAGCAGCACCTGCCCATTCGGGCCGGTGACTTCAATGCTGGTCAGTGTGAGCGGAGCGGTGAAGACATTGGTGATGAGGAGGTCGTACTCCAGATGCTCCATTCCGTCGCTGCCGAGCACGCGCAGCGGCGCGTTCGTCGCAGACACCAGAAGCGCCGTCGCCTGTGACGCCGGCTGCACTTCCGGGTGCGCTGCGGGCACTGCCAGGCTCCAGAGAAGAAGCACCGGGACGATCCAACGGACACCGGATTGCGCGCGTGCGTGATGCGTCATGTCGGGAAGCCTGTGTGACTCGATGGACTTCAGCGGAAGCGGGCGTTTCGGGAAGGACGCTCTGGGTAACCTATCTTGCGTATCGACGTCCGGAAGCGGGGCAATTGCACGCATCCAAGCGCTGATTCTATACAAACGGACTTTGCGGCCAACCGATCTTTCTTTTGGCGTGATGCCGAGGAGTAGAAAAAAAAGAGGTCCGCACGCCTGACGCTCGCGTGCGGCCTCTGGAGGAATCGATGTGGGATGCCCGTTGGCGGAACTGGCGCGGGCGCGTCTGCGCAGAATGTCTGAAACGCCGCGATGCGGGCCAGGCGTTCAATGCGGGATGAACGCCTTGAAGATAATCCCCAGGCCGGACAACAGCACAATGACCAAAACTGCACTTTTGAAGGCATCAGCCGGGATGAATTCGCGCAGCTTTTGTCCGAAGAACATCCCGATCGCTACCGGGATCAAGGCGCTCGTGGAAATCACCAGGTCGGCCCCATTGAACGTCGTGCTCGACGCCAGGAATAATGCTAGAAGCGCGGACGAAAGGACGAGGAAGAGCGATGCCTCCTTGGTGAAGTCCTTGCCATGCAGGCCCTTTGCCAGCAAATAAGTAAAGACCAGCGGCCCGGGCAACGCTGCGACTCCACCGAGCACACCACCGGCGAATCCTGCGCCCACACCAACGGGCGATCTAAGGCTTTCGCGCAGCTGAAATTTTGGCGCGGCCCAAGTCAGTCCGGCAACAACGACGATCACACCGCCGGCAATCGCTTTGGTGGTCGCGGGATTGCCGTTCAGGAGAAGGGTCACGCCCAGGAGAATGCCCGGCATCATCCCAAGCAGAACTGGAACAAGGCGCCTGCAACATTCAAGCGTCCGCCCGCCCTCGAGGGCCTGCGGTATGTTGCTGAGGATGAGCGGCACCGTCAAAAGCATCACGGCTGCACGCACATCGATAAGCATCGACAGCAGTGGAAGGGCCACTATTGGCATTCCGACGCCGATGATGCCCTTCATTAGTCCGGCGACCACCAAGGAGATGGTCAAGACGATCAGGATCAGTCCTGAAGTGGAATTGAGAACATCCCAAAGCATGCTTCCTGCTCCCTTGTTGTGAATGCCGATGCCGCCCAATGACAAAGCAGCGGACGAATCGGGACGATGTGTAAATTCGATCTGACGAAGTGCGATCGCGTCCGACGTGCAACGACGTCTTGATGCAGTGGTTCGATTCGCGCAACGAGCTCCGCGGTCAGCGGAAATGCCGATTCGAGTGCAGCCCTGCGCGCAGCGTATGCGTTCGCCGGCGTCCCGCAGTTGAAGCGGAGCCACGTATGGACATCGGCCAGCACGCCGTGCCCTTCGACGAAGTCCGCGATCCAGGTCGAGCCTTCGCGAAGGTAGATCGCGACCTCGCGGTGCGTGCTGAGTCGCAGGAGCTGGCCCTGGATCGGACCGGACGACCTGGACGCACGTTCCATCGCGGCGGTTACTCGTTGCATTGGCAGCCAGTCGGATCCATGCCACCATCACCGCCGCCGGAACACGTCGCGCTGGAGGTGCCGTCGCTCAACGCCGTCGTCGCTGGCGCAACGACCGCCGTGGCGGAACGTCGCGTCAGGGTTGCCGGCCGGAATTGCGGCAGCGAATTCTTTGACAGGCGAATCGCGAGCAGTCGCGCCCGGCCCGACGAATTCGTCCCGATCGACTCGACCGGCGGTATCGCAGCAGGCGCTGCCGCAAGTGCCACATCGGTACGGTGAGTGATGCATTGGTTGCCCGTCGCATCCATGCCGCCGTCGGTGCCGCCAGAACAGCTTTGGGCATGCAGGGATTGGGACGAGGCGATGGCCGTGGCCAAGGCGAGGGCGTAAACGATGTTCATGCGATCCTCCTTGATTAGGGGTGCGAGACAAGCGACGGGCTTTGAGTTGGCGGCGCGGAGCGATCGAGGCCTGAAGATCCCGCTGTTCCGGGCGCGAACGCTTCGGCACGCGTGATCGGCGTTATCCCGGCGGCGTCGAGACCGGACGCTTTGGCCGCAAAGCGCGCGCGCCTCGCGTCGAACACTTCCTTCCGATGTGCTGCTGCGCTGGATGCGTTGGCGGTCGATGCGGAAGGTGCCGCGTGG
>Ga0207689_10003151_pt1 | contig 15128 bp, 16 predicted proteins | sample KBSMisM52_FD_184312 | JGI IMG/M metagenome (GOLD analysis project Ga0207689, IMG submission 184312) | Miscanthus rhizosphere microbial communities from Kellogg Biological Station, Michigan, USA - KBS Miscanthus M5-2 (SPAdes) (version 2) | ecosystem: Host-associated > Plants > Roots >... | reverse complement strand
AAGACCGCCAATCCACCGGACCGACCACTCGCGATGACACAGGGTGGCAGCGCCTGACCCGGACGGGCGATGGACATCGGGGCTAGGGCCGGTCGTCGGTATCGCTGGGGGTGAATATCGGGCAGCGTGGTCGTACGAGGACAGGGGGCACGGCGATGGCGGTTCGGCCGGTGGTGGTCGGGGTGGACGGTTCCGCGAGCGCGTACCGGGCCGTGGAGTGGGCGGTCGGGGAGGCGCACCGGCGCGGTGTGGGCCTCCGCCTCGTGCGCGCGTTCTCCTGGACGACGGCCGACCACCCCACCGGCTGGGTGGCGCGGTACCGCGACGAGATGCTGGACGTGTCGCGCCGCCAGGTGGCACGGGCGGTCCGCATCGCCGCCGACACCCGGCCCGACGTCGAGGCCGAGTCCCAGGTGGCGATCGGCGCCCCGATCGAGGTGCTGAGCTCCGAGGCGCGCCGGGCGCAGCTGTTGGTGCTCGGCGACCGCGGGCTGGGGGAGGTCGCCGGGCTCGTGCTCGGGTCGGTCGCGGTCTCCCTCGCGGCGCGCGGAGCCTGCCCGGTGGTGGTCGTTCGCGGGGAACGCGCAGGCGCCGACGGGCCCGTGGTCGTCGGGGTGGACGGCTCGCCGGTCAGCGAGGCCGCGTTGGCGTTCGCCTTCGACGCCGCCGCGGCCCGCGGCGTGGACCTGGTGGCCGTGCACGCGTGGTCGCCGACCGCGATCGACGAGGAGTTGGCGTCGTTGGTCGAGTGGGACGCGTCCGTGGAGAGCGCCGTGCTGGCCGAGCGGCTGGCCGGGTGGGGGCAGAAGTACCCGCAGGTGGCGGTGCGGCGCACCGTGGTGCGCGACGGCGCGGTGCGGGCGCTGGTGACGGCCTCCGCGGGAGCGCAGCTGGTGGTGGTGGGGTCACGCGGTCGCGGCAACGCGGCGGGCCTGCTGCTCGGTTCGGTCAGCCACGGTGTCCTGCACGGCGCCCACTGCCCGGTCGCCGTCGTTCGCCCGGGCACCGACAGCTGATCACCGAGGGTTGGGCGGCGCCGCGGTGGTGCGGTCGTGGTGCCCGATCAGCATGTGACCGGTGATCCACTGGGTCAGCGAGATCCAGCTCGAGCTGAGCGAGCCCGACCAGGCGGGTCCGGAGACGTCGCGCACGGCCCGGGTGAGGGCGTGGGCGATGTAGAGGTAGTGCGCGGGCTGTACCTGCCAGCGGTCGCGGTGGAGGACGCCGAGCGCGCGGAGCTTGGCCTCGAGCGCGGGCGTCTCGTGCTCCAACCCGCTGAGCGTGGAGAGCAGGACGTCGGTCATCCGCTGCATCTGCGCGGTCATGTCGCTCGCGAACATGGTCCGGGCCGCCGGAGCCATCTCGAAGAGGTGCGCGTAGAACGACTCGGCGAGCGCGACCGGCTCGCGCCGCACGGCGGCCAGCGACGCCTTGATCGCGATGACGTCGCGCCGGGCGGGCCGCTGCGGCACCGGTGTCAGATCCACCGGCACGAGCGCGACGGGGACGGTCGGTGGCGTGCCGCCGGGCCCGCGCTGCTGGGGCAGCGCCTGGCTGGCGGGCGAATGCTGCGTGCTGGTCATGCCGTCCCTCGTGATCGCCGGTGGCCTCCCGCGGCATGTCGGACGGGTGCGGTGTCGTGTTACAGGGCGGTTACTCGCAGTGAACGACGCGCCGGGGAGTTGAACGGCGCGCTGAACGATGGTGCACTGTCCGTATGCCTCTCGGGTCCACGCTCGCCGGACGCAGATTTTGTATCTGCCTGATGGCGATGGACCTCCTCTCGGTCGACGACCGGCGCTGTCGCCGGACCACGTAGCGGCCCCCGGGTCGTTGCGTGCTGGCGCCCAGCCCACTTCGACCCGAGGACCCGATGACCGACAGCCCGCCCCGCCCCGCTGCGCGCCGCCGCTCGCGGTTCGCCCAGCTCATCGCCCGCATCGCCGCTGCCGTCCGCGCCGCGAACGCCGGGAACGTGCCCTTCTGATCCGGTTGCGGCCGCCGCCTTAATGACCGTACATTAGGGCGGTCGTCCTGAAGGTTGGGACGGATTCGTCCCGGCCGGAAGGAGCGCACCCCGAGTGACCGCCACGGCCCTCGTCGCCGCGGCGCTCGGGATCGTGGTCGGGGTCGTCATCGGCGGCCTCGGCGGCGGGGGTGGCGTGCTCACCGTGCCCGCGCTGGTCTACGTGCTGGGCCAGGACGCGCACGACGCCACCACCGGCGGGGTGCTCATCGTCGGCGTCACCGCGCTCGTCGGCACCCTCGTCCGCGTCCGGGAACGGGGCATCGAGTGGCGCACGGGCATCGCATTCGGCGCCGTCGGCGTGCCCGCGGCGTACCTCGGCACGCTGGTCAACCGGAACGTCGACCAGCCGGTGCTGCTGATCGCGTTCGCCTGCCTCACGTTGCTCGCCGCGGCCGCGATGCTGTGGCACGGCGACAGCGCCGACGACCCGCCCGAGCACGGCGGTGGGGGCACGGCCATCGCGATCCGCCACGGGGTGGTCACCGGGGCGGCCGCCAAGATCGTCGTGTGCGGCGTGGTCGTCGGCTTCCTCACCGGCTTCCTCGGCGTCGGCGGCGGGTTCCTCGTCGTGCCCGCGCTGGTGGTCGTCCTGCGGCTGCCGATGTCCCTCGCGGTCGGCACGTCCCTGTTCATCATCGTGATCAACGCCGCGTCGTCGGTGCTGGCGCGCACGGCGGACCTGCACCTCGACTGGATGGTCATCGGACCCTTCACGGTCACCGCCATCGCCGCGAGCCTGGTCGCCAAGAGGATCGCCTGCAGGCTGTCGGGCACCACGCTGAGCCGCGCGTTCGCCCTCATGATCGGGGCTGTCGGGCTGTTCGTCGCGGCCGAGAGCATCGGGATGCTCATCGGCTGACGCGTTCGGGCTCCGAAGGGTCAGGCCGCCGCCGGGCGAAGGGCGAAGTCCCACGACGAGAGGTCCCGGTCGACCAGCTCCCAGACGCCGAACCGGCGGCTGCGCAGCAGGGACCGCACCGGCAGGTTGTCCGGCTGCACGGTGGCCTGCACGGTCCACCCGGCCCAGCGCGGCTGGTCGAGCTCGGTCGCGAGCAGGTGCGTCGCCACGCCGCGGCGCCGCCACCCGTCGGCGACGATCAGGCTCAGCTCGGCCGCCCGCGCCCCGACGACGATCAGGTTCAGCAGCCCGACCGGCTGCCCGGCGACCGTCGCCACGGTGGCCGTGCCGAGCGGGGGCCCCGCCAGGAGGTAGCTCCCGTAGCGCGCCCAGACCGTGTCCCGGTCCATCGGGGCGGGGAGGAAGAAGCGCCGTTGCAGCGCCCTCGGCGAACAGGCGTCGACCAGGGCCCGGACCGCTTCGGCGGTCGCCGTTTTTATGACGACTGTCATAGCCCCTTGTTCTACGCTGCGGGCGCGGATCGGGCACTATGACACTCGTCATAAGTCGAGGGAGGACCGATGAACCGGGCACGCGCGATGTGGGGGCTTCTCGAACCGATCCACGTGGTCACCTACTTCGCCCCCGAGGCCAGGGCCACCGCCGACGCGCTCGGCATGCGCGGGTTCTGGATGGGCTACGCCGCCCAGCGGTCGGCGCCGCTCGGAGCGGTGGGGCCCGAGATCGCTACGGCGGCGTTCTTCGGGTTCCACCCCGACCGCCTCGGCCGGGCGCTGCCCGACGCCTGGCGCCTGACGACGCCCGAGGCGGCGCTCGCCGCGCGCGTGGCCGGTGCGGGTGCGGCGCTGCGGCGGCTGTGGGGCGACGACGTCGTCGACGCGCCCGCCACGGCCGAGGCCGCGGAGCTGGCCTGGCAGGCCGCAGCGAGCGCCGAGTGCGCGGGCCGGGTGCTGGCCGCGGCCAACCAGGTGCTGCCCCGGCCGCGCGAGCCGCACCTGGCGCTGTGGCAGGCCGCCACCACGCTGCGCGAGCACCGCGGCGACGGCCACATCGCCGTGCTGGTGGCGCGCGGGGTCGCGCCCGTCGCATCGCACCTCATCAAGGCGGCGGCGGGGGAGTCCGACCCGGAGGTGCTGCGCACGGGCCGCAAGTTCGCCGAGCCCGCCTGGGCCGAGGGCGCCGCGGCGCTGCGGGCGGACGGCGTCCTCACAGCGGACGGGCAGCTCACCGAGGCGGGCAGGCGCCTGCACGCCGAGATCGAGGACGCGACCGACGCAGCCGCGGCCGGGCCGTGGCACGCGCTCGGCGACGCGGCCACGACCCGGCTCGCCGACCTGCTCGCGCCGCTGGCCGCGGCGGTGTTGGACAGCGGCACACTGCCGCAGCCCAACCCGGTCGGTTTCGTCAGGGCGTCCAGCTGAGGGTGTCCCAGATCCGGTCGAGGTGCTCCCGGTACGGATCGGGGTCGATCGACTGCGCGCGGCGCCACTCGGCGTCCCAGAACGTGGCGGCGTAACGGTCGGCGCGGTCGCACATCAGGGTCACGATGCTGCCGGTGCGGCCCGCGGCGCGCAGTTCGCACGCCAGCATCAGGGCGCCGTAGAGGTTGGTGCCGGTGGACGGGCCCGCGCGCAGCCCGAACCGGTCGTCGAGGAAGAGCATCGTCGCGACGGACGCCGCATCGGGCACCCCGATCATGCGGTCGACGACCCGGGGCACGAACGACGGCTCGACCCGGGGCCGTCCGATGCCTTCGATGCGCGAACCCGGGGTGTCCGCGATCTCGGCCGCGTAGGCGGGCAGGAACGCCGAACCCTGCGGATCGACGACGGCGAGCCGGGTGGCCAGGCCGCGGTAGCGCAGGTACCGGCCGATCGTCGCGCTCGTGCCGCCGGTGCCCGCGCCCACCACGACCCACTCGGGCACCGGGTGCGGCTCGGCGACCAGCTGCTCGAAGATCGACTCGGCGATGTTGTTGTTGCCGCGCCAGTCGGTGGCGCGCTCGGCGTTGGTGAACTGGTCGAGGTAGTGCCCGCCCAGCTCGTCGGCGAGGCGGCGGGCGACCTCGTAGACGGCGCCTGCGGATCCCACCAGCTCGCAGCGGCCGCCTTCGCGCTCGATAAGGGCGAGCTTGTCGGGGCTGGTCGAGCGGGCGACCACCGCCACGAACGGCAGCCCGAGCAGCCGGGCGAAGTACGCCTCGCTGATCGCCGTCGAGCCGCTGGACGCCTCGACGACCGTGCTGTGGGGACCGATGTCGCCGTTGCAGATGGCGTACAGGAACAGCGACCGCGCCAGGCGGTGCTTGAGGCTGCCGGTCGGGTGGGTGGACTCGTCCTTGAGGTAGACGTCGACGCCGAGCTCCGCCGGGGTCCGCAGCTGCAGCAGGTGGGTGTCGGCGCTGCGGAGGGTGTCGGCGCGCAGGCGGGCCACCGCCCAGTCGACCCACCCGCGGTCGATCGGCGCCTTCGGTGCGACGTCCCGTACCGGCTCCCTGGTCACCCGCGGAATCTAGTCCGGCAGGAGCAGGTCCAGCTCCGATTGCACCGCATCGAGCGCGGTGAGGTCCCGCCGGGCCCGGCTGAGCACCAGCGCGCCCTCGGCCGCGCTCACCACCAGCAGGGCCAGCCGCGCCGCCCGCTCCGCGGGCACGCCGCCGCGGACGAGGACGTCCTGCAGCGGCGACAGCCACGTCGCGAACGCCGCCCGCGCCCCGTCGGTGACGGCCGGGCTGTCCCACGACGCGTCGGCCACGCCCGCGACGATCGGGCAGCCGCCGCGGTAGTCGGTGATGGTGAGGAGCTCGCGGAACCGGTCGAGCACGCCGTGCACGACCGCCCGCGGCGACGGCGGCTCCGCGGCGGCCAGCGCCGCGTGCAGCGGGCGGGCGGCCCGCTCGGCCATCCACGCCATCGCCTCGACGAGCAGCTGCTCCTTGCCGCCCGGGAAGTAGTACTGCAGCGAGCCGCGCGGGGCGCCCGCGTGCTCCACGACCTCGCGCAGCCCGGTGCCGCCGACGCCGCGCTCGCGGAACAGCAGCGCGGCGCTGCGGACGGTGCGTTCCCGTGGGCTCTTCTGCGTCATGACAGCTGTCATACTAGCCGGGCGCCTGCTGGTCGGCCGGTGCTCTCGGCACACCTCTTCGAGCAACGGCGGGTGCGGCACGGGATCAGGGCTTCCGGCCGACGCCACCGGACTCGGAGACGTCGGGGGCCTCGCCGAACGCGTTGGGCTCGGGCCGCCACAGGTGGATGGGCACGACGCCGGGCTCGACCAGCTCCAGCCCCTTGTAGTACCCGGCGATCTGCTCGTGGGTGCGGGCGTTGTACGGGACGCCGCCGCTGTCGCGGTACATCTCGATGGCCGCCATGTACTCCGGGCTCGAGTCGGTGCCGTCGGTCTCGATCAGGTAGCTGCCCGACGGCAGGCCGTCGAGCAGCGCGCGCACGATCGAGCAGGCCTCTTCGTAGTCCGCGACGTGCCCGAGCACGCCGATCATGAGCAGCGCGATCGGCTGGGCGAAGTCCAGCGTCTTGGCCGCCTCGGCGATGATCGCCTCGGGGTTGTGCATGTCGGCGTCGATGTAGCTGGTGGAGCCCTCGGGCGAGCTGGTGAGCAGCGCGCGGGCGTGGGCGAGCACCAGCGGGTCGTTGTCGACGTAGACGATGCGGGCTTCCGGGGCCAACCGCTGGGCGACCTCGTGGGTGTTGTCGGCGGTCGGCAGGCCCGTGCCGACGTCGAGGAACTGGCGTATGCCCTGCTCCTGGACCAGGTACCGCACGGCGCGCGAGAGGAACTGGCGGCAGGCGCGCGCCTTGTCCAGCTGCTGGGGGTAGTACGTGAGGAACTCGTCGCCGGCCTCGCGGTCGGCCTGGAAGTTGTCCTTGCCGCCCAGCCAGTAGTTCCAGATCCGGGCGGAATGCGGCACGGAGGTGTCGAAGGGGTTCGGGCCTGCCATGAGCGCACCGTAGACCTTGCCCTCGTCGCGTACCGTGATCCCCGTCATGCTCAGTGATCCGAGTCCGCGCCCAGCGCGCTGCTACGACCCGTCGGTCGCGCCGTACCGCGACGGCGAGGACAGCAGCGTCGTGCACGTGCACGACTACGCGACGATCCGCGCGCTGCTGCGCGACCCGCTGCGGGTCACCGCGGACGTCACGGAGAGCGTGTCGGCTGCGGACCGCGACCGGCTGCACCCGGTGAGCGCGTTCGTCTGGGGCACCGACCGTCGCACGATGAGCGGGTGCCCGGGCAGGCACGGCGCCTTGCGCACCGCCATGGCGCCGTGGTTCACCGCCTCCGCGGCCGCCGCCCGCCGGGCCACCACGCGGGGCGCGGCCGAGGCGCTGGCCCCGGCGCCGGGCAGCGCCTTCGACCTCTACCACGACTTCGCCATGCCGGTCGTCGTCGCGTCCACGGCCGCATGGCTGGGCGTCGAGCCCGCCGACGTCGAGTACGCGATCACCGACCAGCTCGACCAGGGCGAGTTCTTCGAGCACTGGCCGATGCTCTCCACGGAGGAGATGGACGAGCACTACCGGGCGTTGATGGCGCGACCCGAGCTCGGCGGCATCGCGGCGGAGGCCCGCGCGCTCGTCGCGGCGGGCGTCGTCACCGAGCGGGAGGCCTGGGGGATCGTCTACTCGCTCTCGGTCAGCACGGTCGCCACCGCCGCGGCCGTCACGCTCGCCGCGGGCCTGTCCGTCGAGCAGGGGACGTGGGAGCGCGTGGCCGATCCCGCGCCTGCCGACGGTGCCGTCCAGGAGGCGATCCGGATCGGCAACCCGTTCCCGCAGGCCAGCAGGTTCGTGCGCGAGCCGTTCGCCATCGGCGACGTCGCCGTGCAGCCCGGTGACCAGGTGCTGATGTGGCTCACCGCGGCCAACCGCGACCTGCCCGGCCCGCACGCGCAGCCCCTCGACCGGTTCGACCCGGAGCGCGACAACGGCAGGCAGCTGGGGTTCGGCTCCGGCTACCACCTGTGCGGCGGCGTGCACCACGTCCGCGAGGTCGCCGTCTCCGCGGTCACCACCCTCGCCGAGCGCTGCCCGCAGCTGCGCATCGTCGGGCCGTGGAAGCGCTTCGTCGGCATCGACGACGGCTACGTCGCCGCACCCGTGGAGACCGCGGCGCCGTGAATCCCCCGATCGGGCTACGACGGCGCAGCTAGGCTGTCGATCATGCCGCCGCCGATTGCCCGCAGTGTTGCGGTGGCGCGCCGGTTTGACGACGGAGCCGATCGGTTTCCGCGTCTGCCCTATAAGGTCGCGGCGTGCAGCGCACGGTGACGAACTCGCGCATCTGTCGTCACTCGATCGTCGGAGGGGGACGCGGCCATGGGCGTTGAGCGGCAAGGAGCGCCGGGCGAAGTGGCCCCGCAGCACGGCGCCGCGCCGTCGGGGATCGAGCGCAACGGCGTCGACCGCATCCCGGAGGCCGAGCGCACCTCGACACCCGGCACCTTCTTCGTGGTGTTCGTCGGCGGCTCCGTCGGCCTGGGCGCCATCGCGTTCGGCTGGCTGGGCATGTACTTCGGGCTGGGCCTGTGGGCCACGATCTCCGCGATCGCCGTGGGCACCGTCGTCGGGCAGATCCTGCTCGTGCCGCTGATCCTCATCGGGTCGCGCACGGCCACGAACAACGCCACCTCCTCCGGGGCCACGTTCGGTGTGCGCGGTCGCTTCATCGGCAGCGGCATCGGGCTCCTCACCTGCCTGTTCTCGGTGGCGTTGACCGTGTGGACCAGTGGATCCGCGGGTGTGGCGGCCGCGGGCAGGCTGTTCGGGCTCCCCGACAACGCAGGCACCCAGGGCGTGGCCTACGCGCTGGTCGCGGCCGTCTCGGTGGCGGTCGCCATCTGGGGGTTCCGCTGGCTCGTGCGCGCCACAACGATCATCTGCATCGTCGGCGGCCTGTTGGCGATCCTCATGCTCGTCGCGTTCGCGGGCTCCATCAGCTGGGGCTACGAAGGCAGCCAGCCGCTGCTGGGGGACTTCTGGCCCACGTGGTTCCTGGTGGCGACGACCATCGGGGTCTCGGGCGCGCTGCTCGTGTGCACGATCCTCGGTGACTGGACCCGCTACATCTCCTCCGAGCGGCACTCGCAGAGCAGCTTGGCCTGGATCGGCTCGCTGGGCATCTTCATCGGCTTCGTGGTGCCCGCCGCCATCGGCGCCGCCGTCACCACCGCGTTCAGCGACCCGGCGGCGCCGTTCACGGTCGGCGTCGCCAACGACTCGCCGCTCTGGTACGCCGTGCTCCTGCTGCCGTTCGGCGTGTTCGGCGGCGTGGGCCTCGTCGCGCAGTCGCTCTACAGCGCCGGGCTCGACCTCGAGGCGATCGTGGTCCGGCTCACCCGCGCCCGCGCCACCGTGATCATCGGCGTGATCGGCGTGGTGCTCGTCTACCTCGGGCTGCTCGCGCCGACCGTCCAGGCCGCGGCCACGGCGGCGTTCATCGCCTTCGCCGAGCTCGCGGCGCCGTGGGCGACGATCGTCGGCATCGGGTTCCTGCTCACCCGCGGCCGCTACGACGCCGACGACCTGCAGGTCTTCAACCGCGGTCGCACCGGTGGCAGGTACTGGTACTCCGGGGGCTGGAGCTGGCAGGCCGCGCTGGCGTGGGCCGTCGGGTCGATCGTCGGGCTGTTGATGATCCAGACCCAGCTCTTCCAGGGCCCGCTCGCGAACATCGCGGCGGGCGTCGACATCAGCCTCATCGCGAGCTCCGTGGTGGCGGCGGTGCTGTACCTCGTCCTCACCGGCGGTCGGCACGTGCAGGTGGACTGACGCCTCGGAGAGCACCGGTTTTCACCTCGATTTTCCTGGTGAACGCGTAGTGTGCGAGAAATGCGACCGGCCGAGGCCGCGTCGCCGGTCGGGGAGCCGGAGCTAGCACCAGGGGACCGGTCCCGCCGGCGCAGGCGGCGTGTTCTGCTCTACGTTGCGGTCGCCGTTGTCGCGGTGCTCGGGCTCGGGGCCTGGTTGCTCTGGCCCGCCGGGCCGCCGCCCCTCACCCCGGCCGACGTCGACAAGGCCGTGCAGCGCGGCCTGCAGCAGGCGCAGGAGCAGCAGCGCAACGCCCCGCCGGACGCCACGGTCGCCGACCACACGATCACGCCGTCGCTCGTCATCGTCACCGCCCAGCGCACCGATCCTGGCAACATCGACACCCGGCTCGGCAGCGGTGTCGTCATCAACGCGGCGGGTGCGGTGCTCACGGCGCTGCACGTGGTGGAGGGCGCCTCCCGCATCCAGCTCGCGTTCGCGGACGGCACCACGGCCGGGGCCACGGTGCTGGTGACCAAGCCGGAGAGCGACATCGCCGTGCTCGCCCCGGACCAGCTGCCCGACCTGGTGGTGCCCGCCGTGATGGCGGGCCCGCCGCCGGTCGGCGACGCGGTGTACGCCGTCGGCAACCCGCTGGGCCTCACGCACAGCCTCACCGCGGGCGTCGTGTCGGCCACCGATCGCAGCATCCCCACCGGGCGCGGCGAGCTGTCCGGGCTCATCCAGTTCGACGCCGCGGTCAACCCGGGCAACAGCGGCGGCCCGCTGCTCAACCGGGCCGGGCAGGTGGTCGGCATCGTCACCGCGCTGGCCAACCCGGCCAACCAGGACTTCTTCGTCGGGATCGGGTTCGCCGTGCCGATCGCCACCGCCGGTGGCGCGGCAGGCGGGCCCCAGCAATAGGTGGGAGACGCGAGCATGTCACCGGATCACGAACTGCCGCTGGAGCCCACCCTCTACCAGGTCAAGAAGACGATCGTGGGCCAGGACGGGCTGCTCGAGCGGATGCTGGTGGCCCTCCTGGCCCGCGGCCACCTGCTCGTCGAGGGCGTGCCGGGGCTCGCCAAGACCATGGCGGTCAAGACCCTCGCCCAGTCCATCGGCGGCGATTTCCAGCGCATCCAGTTCACCTCCGACCTCGTGCCCGCCGACGTCGTCGGCACCCGCATCTACAACCAGCGCGAGGGCGAGTTCCAGGTCTCGTTCGGGCCGGTGTTCACCAACCTGCTGCTCGCCGACGAGATCAACCGCGCGCCCGCGAAGGTGCAGAGCGCCCTGCTGGAGGTGATGCAGGAGCGGCAGGTCACGATCGGCCGGGAGACCTACCCCGCGCCCGACCCGTTCCTGGTCATGGCCACGCAGAACCCGATCGAGTCCGAGGGCACCTACCCGCTGCCGGAGGCGCAGCTCGACCGCTTCATGTTCAAGGTGCTCGTCGGCTACCCCACGGCCACCCAGGAGTACGTGGTGGTCGAGCGGATGATCAGCACGCCGGAGCGGCCCGAGGCCGTGATCGACACCGCCACGCTGCGCGAGTACCAGCGCGCCGCCGACGCCGTGTACGTCGACCCGCAGATCATCGAGTACGCCGTGAAGATCGCCGCCGCCACCCGCGACCTCGCGGGCGCCGGGCACCCCGAGCTGGCCCGGTACGTGTCGTTCGGCGCCAGCCCCCGCGCGTCGATCAACATGGTGCTCGGGGCCAAGGCGCTGGCGTTCCTGCGCGGCCGCGACTACGCCCTGCCCGGCGACGCGCAGGAGCTGGCCAAGGACGTGCTGCGGCACCGGATCGTGCTGTCCTACGAGGCGCTCGCCGACGACATCGCCCCCGACGCGCTGCTCGACCCCCTGCTCGAGTCGATCGCACTCCCCAAGGTCGAGCCGGGCGTCCGCGCGCAGAAGTCATGATCGACGCAACCTCATGATCGACACAGCTGCCCTCACCCCGGAGCGGGTGCTCCGCAGGCTGGAGTGGCGCGTCCTGCGCCGCCTCGACGGGCGGCTGCAGGGCGACTACCGCACGGTGTTCCGCGGCACCGGCGTCGACGTCGCCGACCTGCGGGAGTACCAGTACGGCGACGACCTGCGCCACATCGACTGGAACGTCACCGCCCGCACCGACATCACCCACGTGCGCGAGTACGTGGAGGACCGCGAGGTCACGGCGTGGCTGCTGCTCGACACGTCGGCCTCGATGGACTTCGGGCCGGTCGAGCGGCGCAAGCACCTGGTGCTCACCGAGGTGGCGGCCACCGTGGCGCAGCTGCTGTCGCGCGGCGGCAACCGGGTCGGCGCGCTGTTCTTCGACGGGCGCGTGCGGGAGACGATCCCGCCCGGCAACGGCCGCAACCACGTGCTGCGCATCCTCGCCCGGATGCTGGCCGCGCCGCAGTCGGCCGAGCCGGGCCCCACCGACCTGGGGGTCGCGCTGCGCGCCGCGCTGGGAATCCTGCGACGGCGCTCGCTCGTCGTGGTCGTTTCGGACTTCATCAGCGAGCCGGGCTGGCAGGGCCTGCTCAGCCAGCTCGCCCGCAGGCACGACGTGGTGGCCATCCAGGTGGTCGACCGGCGCGAGTTCGAGCTGCCCGCGGCCGGGATGATCTACGTCGAGGACGCCGAGACCGGTGAGGTCATCTTCGTCGACACCGACGACCCGGGCTTCCAGGAGCGACTGCGCGCGCAGGCCGACGAGCGGCAGGCCACCCTCGTCGCCGACCTCCGCTCGGCCGGGCTCGACCTGTTCACGGTGTCGACCGACGAGGACCTCGTGCGCGCGCTGTTCCGGGTCTCCCAGCTGCGCAGGCGGCGGCGCCCATGACCGAACTCGCCGCCGAGCCCACGGGCATGATCTTCGCTTGGCCCTGGATGCTGCTCGCGCTCGTCGCCGTGCCGCTGGTGGTGCTGTGGTACCGCAGGCTGCAGCGCGAGCGGGCGGAGCGGCGCGCACGCCTGGCCTCGCTCGGCCTGGTCGCGGCGCGGGCGGAGCGCTCCGGGTGGCGGCGACGCCTGCCGCCCGTGCTGCTGCTGCTCGCCCTGGTGGTGCTGGTGGCGGGCCTGGCGCGGCCGGAAGCGACCGTGCCGCAGCCCCGCCGCGAGGGCACGGTGATCCTCGCCTTCGACGTGTCGGCGAGCATGGCCGCCAAGGACCTGGAGCCGAACCGGATCGACGCCGCGAAGGCCGCGGCGCGCACGTTCGTGCAGAAGCAGCCCTCCACCGTGCGGGTGGGCGTCGTGGCGTTCAGCGGCAGCGGGCTCGTCACCCAGGAGCCCACCACGGACAAGGCCACGGTGGTCGCCGCGATCGACCGCCTCACCCCGCAGGGCGGCACCGCGCTCGCGAGCGGGCTGCAGACGGCGCTCTCGGCGATCGTCGGGCGGCCGGTGCTCCTCGACAGCGGGCCCGGCAACCCGCTCGAGCCGCGCGGGCCGGATCTGGGCTACCACGGGTCGGCCGCGGTGATCCTGCTGTCCGACGGGGAGAACACCACGGGCGCCGACCCGCTCGACGTCGCCGACATCGCGTCCGGCGCCGGGGTGAAGGTCTACCCGATCGGGCTGGGCAGGCCGGAGGGCACGGTGCTCACGCTCGACGGCTTCCAGGTCGCCACGCGGTTGGACGAGCCGATGCTGCGCGAGATCGCCGCCCACACCGACGGCACGTACTTCCCGGCGGCCGACACGCAGGCGTTGGCGTCGGTCTACGACTCGATCGCGCTGGAGTGGACGGTCACCGAGGAGCACGTCGAGCTCACCGCCCTCTTCGCGGCCGTGGGCGCGGTGTTGCTGCTCGCGGGCGTCGGGCTGTCGTTCTTGTGGTTCGGGCGGGCGGTGTAGCGATGGGCGTCCAATGGCCGTTGGCCCTCCTCTCCCTGCTGGTGTTGCCGCTCCTCGTCGCCGCCTACGTCTGGCACAACCGGCGGCGGCGCAAGCAGGCCGTGCGCCACTCCAGCGTCGCGCTCATCCGGGCGGCGGCACCCAAGCGGGCCGGGTGGAAGCGGCACCTGCCGTTCGCGCTGGTGCTGGCCGCGCTCGGGCTGCTCGGCCTGGCCGCGGCCCGGCCCGAGGTCGCCATGGACGTGCCGATCTCCGATTCCACGATCATCCTCGCGCTCGACGTGTCGGGCTCGATGTGCTCCACCGACGTCGACCCGAACCGGCTCACGGCCGCCACCACCGCGGTGCGCGAGTTCGTGCAGAACCAGGACGACGAGACCCGCATCGGGCTGGTCGTGTTCTCCGGGTTCGCGCAGCTCACCGTCGCGCCCACCACCGAGCGCGACGCCCTCATGCGCAGCCTCGACGGCCTCACCACCGGCCGGGGCACGGCGATCGGCGCGGCCATGCTCAAGTCCGTCGACGCGATCGCCGAGATCGACCCGGAGGTGGCGCCGTCGGATCCCGGTACGGGCACCGATGCGGCCGCCGCGCCGCGGGCCCGGCCGCCCGGCACGTACGCCCCGGAGATCGTCGTGCTGCTCACCGACGGGGCCAACACCACGGGCGTCGAGCCGATCGACGCCGCGAAGACCGCGGCGGAGCGCGGCGTCCGCGTCTACCCGATCGGGTTCGGCACCCGCAACCCGGCGACGATGGTCTGCACGGCGGCCCAGCTCGGCGGCCGCGGCTTCGAGAGCTACGGGGGCGCCAACCCGCCGGTGTCCGGCGGTGGCTACGGCGGGGCCAGCGCCCGCAGCTACCTCGTGGCCGACGAGGGCACCCTGCGCGAGGTGGCGAACCTCACCGGCGGCCAGTACTTCGCCGCCGCCGACGCCGGACGCCTGCAGGACGTGCTCCGCGAGCTCCCGCGCACGGTCGCCACCCAGCAGCGCGACGTCGAGGTGAGCGTCGCACCCCTGGCGCTCGCCGCCGCGCTGATGCTGGGCGCCCTGTGGGCGGCGGGGCGCTGGTCAGTGGGCTCGTGAGCGCGCCGTCAGCGGCTGCTCGAGCCGCAGGAGGGCGGGCACGCTCAGCGCGTTGACGAGGCCGAGCACCAGGAACGGCAGCGCGTGGCCCACGGCGTAGAGACCGCCGAAGAACGCGGGCGCGATCACCGAGGCGGCGGCGAACGAGTACTGGAACGTGGCGAGGTAGCGACCCCTCGCCGCGGCGGGCGCGGCGGCCGCCGCCGCGGCCGTCGAGATCGGCGCGTGCACCGCCTCGGCCACCGTGAAGAGCAGCGTGCCGAGCACCAGCACGACCGTGGCCGTCACCCCGCCGGTGACGCCGACGATCGCGAGCATGCCGCACCAGAGCACCCACAGCACGGCCGCGCCCGCGATGCTGCGGGTGCGGCGCACGCCGGTGAGCCTGCGCACGAGCGGCGCCGACAACACCGCGATGAGCACGGCGTTCGCGGCCAGCAGCAGCGCGGTGAGCCACGGCGGCCCGGCGCCGGTGAGCACCACCGTCGGCAGCGCGAGCGCCAGCATCATGCTGGTCATCGCGTAGACGG
>Ga0207689_10003150_pt1 | contig 15131 bp, 7 predicted proteins | sample KBSMisM52_FD_184312 | JGI IMG/M metagenome (GOLD analysis project Ga0207689, IMG submission 184312) | Miscanthus rhizosphere microbial communities from Kellogg Biological Station, Michigan, USA - KBS Miscanthus M5-2 (SPAdes) (version 2) | ecosystem: Host-associated > Plants > Roots > Rhizosphere... | reverse complement strand
CTTCCATTCACCAGTATATCAAACTTCCGGTCTTTATCGTCGCCAATATAAGTCAACAATAAACTATTCCCGGTTCCCTCCTTTGGCAATACTTTCATTTCAAACGAAAAATAATTAGCGGCCCTTGCTTCACGGCCATTCACACCCAGTGCATCGCTGACATACGATCTTTCACTTGCCTTTAAATTATGATCCCGTTCCGGTTGCATTTCGCCAATACGGAAATTATCAATCGTTCTTGCTTCAATAGCCTGTTGTTCCCTTTTTTCCTTTTCATAATCTTCCTGCCTGGCCACCCATTGATCATTGGTAAAATAATCCCAGTAAACGCTGTAATAATTTTTATAGGTTTTATAAAACGGGATCAGTTTTACATCAAAAGGTTTTCCTACGCCTTTCATTTCAAAGCTCAATGTTTCGTTGGATACAGGTTTTATCCAGTCATTGATATTCTTATTATCAGTTAATAAAACCGGAACGCCATAAACAGGATCAGGCATTGTGTTTCCTAATTGTCCGGCGAGCACCAATGGGCCATAAAGAAACGCGACACGATTCGGGTTATCCGGCATCCGTTCCGTATATAAACTCATCGGCTGGTTCACCTCTATTTTATCATTATTCGTCCAGCTACGATTGATAATAATATATCCATTCTCAGACGATGCGATAAATTCTTTACCATTAATCTTAATTGTATATCCATCTCTTGCCCACAATGGTTTTCGTATACGTAAAACAAACTTCGCCGGCTTCTTTGCAGTTACCGTGAATGTTGTATTACCATTTTCCGGGTAAGTTGTTTCCTGTTTTATTGTAGCGCCTTTGTCTTTCCATGTTAATACAGAAGGTATAAACAGGTTCACAAAAAGGCTGCCGTCTTTGCCTTCATAATAAATTCCTTCCGTATACTTGGAATGATTTTCCATACCGCTACCCACGCAACAGGTAAATGTATGGAATGAATCACTGAATACTTTTTGCGTACCCATCCTCAGGGGTACAAAATAACACATCATTCCCGTTTCAGGATTCTGCGAAGACAATATATGATTATACAAAGCCCGCTCATAGTAATCAGCAAGGGCGCTGTAAGGTTCCCATGCAAACAAATGCCTGGTCAGCTTCAGCATATTATAGGTATTGCATGTTTCACTTGTATTGTCGCTCAACCGGTCATTCAATTTATCTTCCTCCCCGCAATACTCATAGTTACTGTTGCCGCCTATAACATAGGTATGATGATGAACCATTGTTTGCCAGAAAAATGAAGCGATCGTTTTATCCGATTCATTTCCTGTCAGCTCATATTGTGATGCACTGCCGATTGCCTTCGGTACATTGGTATTTGAATGCTTGCCGGGCAATGGATCAACTTTCTTGGATAAAGGAACCATTACAAAATCGTCATAAAATTTGTACGAAAGATCAAGATATTTTTTATTCCCTGTAACTGAATAGATGCCGGCCAATACATCATTCATACCACCGTATTCGCAACGAAGCATTTGTTGCAATTGTTCAGGCGTCAGATTCTTCAATGTGTTCTCCGTCCAATCTGCCATACCCGTTACAATCGTCAAAGCCTTTTTATTATCACAATGCATATACGCATCCAGTAAACCGGCCATCACCTTATGCACAGTATACCATGGACTCCATCCGCCATTCAGATCAAAGCCGCCCGTTTTTATTTCTCCTCTTGCTACTTTACCAAAAATGGAATCCTCTTTCGGTATTGCACCTACATATCCTGTCTTTCTTGCTTTTTGGCAACGCTCCAGTTCGTCGACGATAAAATCAACTTTCTCTTTAAACCGCTTATCACCGGTTGATGCATACATCATTGAACAGGCGGAAAGATAATGACCTAACGTATGCCCTGATAGTCCTTCACTTTCCCAGCCTCCATATACATCTCCTTTAGTTGGCAACCCCGCATTCAGATAAAACCGGTGCAATAACCTCCCCGCATCTATTGACAATAAAAAACCGGCATCCCTGTCCTCTGCATTTTTAAATGGGCTTCCATCCAATAACCGAACGTCCTTCAGATTAAAAGCGTAGGCTTTTATATCAACTACAGGTTTTACTTTTATTCGGGGGTTATTTTTTTCGGGTACATATGATTGTGATTTTGCTGCAATCACCACAACCGAAATACAAGCAATCAGAAGGAATTTTCTATTCATTATTTTCAGAGTTATATTTTTTAGCCAGGTTGAATTGCACTATGAAACTTTCGTTCCACCTGTGGCGGACTCTTCAGGATTCTTTTCTCTATTCAGCATTAACCTCATCCTCTTATCCTTCTCCTTGAGGAGAAGGACGGTGCTGCATTACTCATCCAAACTTTGGTCCTACCAGATCATCTTCGGATCCATACTCTCCACATCCGGAAATTCTGAATACTATCAGTGCTTTCAAAAAGCAGGGGCTGTGTAGTGATGGCTTCCCTTTTTGGGGGAAGTCGGAAGGCGCCCGCCCCTCACTTTACTATCCACTCATGCACACCCGCCGCATACTCTACCGGCAATTGCACTTCAAGCTTCATCGCTGTTGTCGCTACCGGTTCAAACTTTACTTCATTGTATTTATCTTTTGCTATTTCATACGATGAAATATTTTTTACCGGTATCCATTCACCATCTTTCTTATAATATAATTTCCATGATAACGGTATCCTGCAACCACCCCACGGACCGTCATCAAACCAGTATACTTTCGATTCAGAAACAATATAGGTGGAATCAAAATCATACTGTACCCATTCTGTCGTATTCTTCTTTGGCCACCAATGCAAGTATGAAGCGCTGGCATCTTTTGAATCCTGGGGATCATACTGATCATTCAATGCACGCAGCATACGCGGGCTATTCGCCGAAGAACTTGCTTTACTTTTTGAAGCGATAGTGGGTGCTGGTTTAGGCTTTGCCATTGCTGCATCATAGGGTATCCATACTTCCATTTCGCTAGGGCCGCGGTTAGCCCATGAGTAATAAGGAATTGCTGTTACCTCCTGTTCTGATTTTATAATTTCATCACTGTTTATTTGTCTTTTTGTAGAAGACCCTTTCATCTCCAGTGTCATTACCCCATTCAGCATATTCTCTTTATATACAGCCGATACAGGCGCATTCTTATCTACTACAATATTCATCACCGCCGAATCTTTATTATCGGGACTCTCCAGGCAATAAACAATGGGCCCCATCTGTAATGCAAACCTGCTTTTATCTGCGGAAACATTTTCATTGGCAATAACCTTCTTAATATCCATCGGCAGGCTAAGAGATACTTTATCACCCTTATTCCATACACGATTAATAACAGCATATCCTTTTATCGTTTCATATTTTGCAGTCTTTCCATTCAGTAAAATGCTTACTGTTTTCGATGATTTAACTTCATCCTCATACAAATCACCGGGTGATGGTTCATTGATTGCCCAACCCGGTATGCGGATATGCAAGGCGAACTGCGCTTTCTTTTCAGGGTTTACCGTTATTTCATTCGTACCACTCCAGGGATAATTCGTGTTTTGGGTAATTGAAATTTTACCGACCGGTAATTTAATTGCCGATGTACTTCCAACAAATAAATTCATGTACAAATCATTTTTATTCTGCGCATACACGTATCCCGGCATTGAGGGAAGAAACCGTGTCATGTTTGAAATACAACAGGCACAACTAAACCAGGCGCTTCGCTGGTGCTGGCCCAATGATGCCAAAGGATTGGGATAAAAGAAATGGTCGCCGCTTAATGAAACCCCCGATAAAAGTCCGTTATAAAGGATGCGTTCCAGTACATCAATATATTTTGAATCGCCATGCAGTAAAAACATCCGGCTGTTCCAGTATACATTAGCAATCGCTGCACAGGTTTCGGCATAAGCGCTCATGTTAGGCAAATCATAGGCGGCGCCGAATGCTTCACCATTATTGGTAGCCCCTATTCCCCCGGTGATATAGATCTTTTTATCCACCACATCATGCCATATATCATCAATTGCGGAAAGATATTGTTTATCGCCCGTAAGCGCTGCTACATCCGCCATACCTGTATACATATAGGTAGCGCGAACCGCATGCCCTACTGCCTCATGCTGGTCTGTTACCTTTATATGTGATTGACTATACTCCTGGTTAAAATGACCCGCCTTGCCCCGCAGATCCAGGAAAAATTTCGCAAGATTGAGATATTCTTTTTTACCTGTTACACGATATAGCTTTGTTAACCCCGTCTCTACTATTTCATGACCGGGAAATTTCTCTTCTTTGCCAGGGCCAAATGTTTTTACAAGTAAGTCTGCATTTTTGATTGCAATATTCAGCAAACTTTTCTTTCCGGTTGCGAGGTAATGTGCTACCGCAGATTCATACAAATGACCTGCATTATATAATTCATGACTCAGGTCTTCCTCCTTTTCCCATCGCTTGCTGCCAATCCATTCATGTGGCCTGGGCGCTTTCATGGTACGAAAGGTGTATAAGTATCCATCCGGTTCCTGTGCTGAAGCAATAATTGAAATCAAGGTATCCAGGTATTTCTCCAATGCCGGATTTTTTTTCGCCTGTAAACTATACGATGCCCCTTCTATGATTTTATATAAATCCGTATCATCAAAAGGATAGGCTGTCATTGTATCTACCGGTATCTTACCGGCGGCACGCAAAAAATTATCAATTCGTCCTGTTTTCCGGCATTGTTCCAGTGTATAGGGTATCGTTATACCGGCATTGACATCTATTTTCGGCGCCCAGAAATTATCCATTACATGCACCTGGGTAAACGGGACAGGTTGTATCGGGTAATCATTTTTTAACTGGGCTTTTGTTATTCCGCTGCTGCAAAGCAAACTGATGATCCCTGGTATAATATTCTTTTTCAACAAAAAGTCTTGCATAAAATATTTTTTTCTTCACCACATTACCACAAAAAGTTCTTTAAACTGCTATACCTGGAGCAAAATTTTGGCTAAAGCCATTTACTCCTCCCTCTATTGCCCCGCCTTAAGGCCGGGGCAATAGATTCAAAATCTTCATCGACTTTAGCCCAATTACTTTTATTCGGGTTACAAGTTATGGCTTCACTTTAATCACCAACTGCGTAAATGAATGTGCAGGAAAACTATAATTAAATGTTTTGCCTGCCGTTGAAAATGACTTCTCTATTGTTTTTACTTTTTGTTCATTCACTGAATTTTCATCCTTTAAACCCGGCGAATATATTTCGTAGGCTATTCCTTTCTTATCCGGTATACCAAACTGATTTTCTATAGACGTTTCTATTGATTTAGAGGGATGCCTGTTCACCACATTTATTACTAATGTCTGGGTTTTTGAATTATAGGCCGATGAAACATCGAGGTATTGAACGCCTTTATATTTCGCTGCATTAAATGTATCGCTCTGTACATAGCTGCTTACCGATTCACCATAACAATTCGTTGCGAATAATTGCAAAGGATAGTAGGTTGTTTGCTTCCACAATTTGTCGTTGGTAATCATCATTGGCGCAATTACATTCACCAGTTGGGCGATATTCGCCATCTTAACCACGTGCGCATTGCGTATCAGTGAATTCAAAAAAGTGGCAACAGCAAGGGCGTCCTGCAAGTCATATTTTTCTTCTAATCTTTCTGCCCCGCCTGTTCTGTACCATACGTTGTATTCGTCAAAAGCGATATAAATTGGCTTTTCAATTTTATACTTAAACCGCACTTCATTAATGATCCCTTCTGTTTGTTTGATTTCATTCTCCGGCTCTTTCATGGATGCCATGTATTCCAGGTAATTATTAGTGCGGTCGCCATAATAAAAATGCAATGAAATATAATCAGCATACTCTTTTACATGCGAAAGAACAGTCCTGTTCCATTCAGCGGTACCTGTACTCCAGTAACTCAATCCGCAAAGCGTTAGTTTAATAGTGGGGTCCACCCATTTCATCAGCTTTGCAGCTTCCAATGCATACTTACCGTAATCATCCGCATTCTTCGCACCCATTTGCCAGGATCCATCCATCTCATTACCCAACCCCCAATATTTTACTTTATAAGGTTTGATGCGGCCGTTCTTTGCACGAAGATTTGCATAGTAAGTGCCGGTATCACTGTTACAATATTCTACCCAGTTCTTTGCTTCATCCAGCGTTCCTGTTCCAAGGTTAACAGGTATATAAGGTTGGGTATTTATTTTTTCCGCATATTGAAGAAATTCATCCGTACCAACAGTATTGGGCTCAATCGTATTCCACGCCAGCTCTTTTCGTTTAGGCCTTGCGGCTACGGGACCGATACCATCTTCCCAATGATAGCCGGAAACAAAATTTCCGCCGGGCCAGCGTAGAATAGATACACCTAATTGTTTGGTTGCTTCCATTACATCTTTACGAAAGCCCGATTGATCCGCCTGTGACGATGCAGGATCATAAATGCCGCCGTAAATGCAGCGGCCCAGGTGCTCTGTAAAATTTCCGTATAACAATGTATCAATTGTACCAATCGTTCGTTCAATATCTACTTTGATTTTTGCTTTCAACGATTGCGCCTCGAGTATGGACAGGCAGAGAATAAATAGTTGCAGTAATAATAGTTTTCGAAGCATGTGAAAGTTTTGAGCCTTTTCAAAGCTAATTGAGATTCAGTGTCTGATTGACACTTTATTTGCTTTGTTCTTTACTAAAATTAACGCATTAAATTTTTATTGAGCAGCTTTAAAGATAAAATCGGCTAATAATTTCATGTTCTCAAAAATGATTCAAAGACGTAAAGGAAATAAGACGCTGAGAAATACGAAAACTTTGCATCCTGGCTCCTTATATTTCTTTGCTTGAAAATGGTTATGATATTCACCTCACCCGTACATCTGCAAAAAAGGGAGATGCGGGCAATCCTTCGCCATTGTAAAGATTTGCTCCTTCCGGATTATCCGCCCATGCATATCGTACAGAAACAGGGTGCCGGATATTATCTGACCACACGATAACTTTATTCCCCTTTATGATGGCTTTTGCCCATTCATAGTGGCCATCCATACCTGCAATAGCAAATTGCTTTAGATGCGTACCCCCTTTCACCATTAAACCATTCCCTGTATTTGAAAAAGATAAAATGATTTTATTTCCTTCCACTTTCATAGATTGATACAATGGTCCGGAAGCAATAATTTTTTTATCTCCATACGCGATACGTTCTGCCTGTAAAGCAAGCCGGGTGCCGACATCTTTTTTATTTTCGGGATGGATATCATTCCATTCACCGATATCAACTGCGACTGCCATTGCGGTATTAGGTACAGATAGAAGATTTAATTGCTGCTGGCGTAATTCTGCCCAATTACTTTCACCGGGAGATGGTTTCGATTCCATGAAATTAGCCAATTGTACATATATGAAGGGGAAATCACCCTGGTTCCATTTTTCCCTCCAGTCATTAACTAATGTGTGCATCAGGTTTCTATAGTCGGCAGGATGTGATGTATTTGCTTCACCCTGGTACCAGATAGCGCCTTTTATAGAATAGTTGATCAATGGCGCAATCATCGCATTATATAAACCAACCGGTTTCCAGCGGATAAAAGTTTGTGGTGGCAAAGGCTGCATAGTTGAGCCGGTCTTGTATTTCCATTCGCCTTTCAGATCAATAGTATCATTCTTTGTAGTGAGTTCATATCTTTTACCGGGAACAAAACCTCCGCTGCCGTTATTGCTTATAACACGGATGACAATTATATTACTCCCTTGCTTTAAAATAGCAGGGGGCAATTCATACCTTCTTGGCGGGTATTGATAACCAGTAGAGCCAACAAATTGTCCGTTGAGAAACACAGAATCAGCGTCAACGATTCTTCCTAATTCCAGTTTTGCAGGTTCACCAATCATCGATGCCGGTACTTCAATTTTTTTTCTGAACCATACAGCGCCATTCAGAAAACCCGTCCCCGTTCCGGGCCAGTAACCAGGAACAGTAAATTGCTCCCAACCTTCATCATCAAATCCAGTATCAGTCCATTTATATTTTAAGCCCTCGTCTCTTTCGTTTAATAAATTGTACCAATCACTGCTCAATCTTTTATCTGATTTCTCTATAGAATCAATCAATGCATCGTTTTTGAATTTTTGCGCTTCTTCATAATAAACGGGGAATTTTTGAATAGCTTTTTCACTGATCCATGCCTCCGCTGGTGAACCGCCCAATGCAGAATTGATCAGGCCGATCGGTACTTTATATTTTTCATACAATTTCCTGGCAAAGAACCAGGCCACCCCGGAAAAAGTATAGATATCTTTCCCGGTTGCGGTCACCCATTGTCCTGCAACAACATCATCTTGTGGTCTTTTAAAATCATATTTATCAGGCACGGTAAATTGTCTTATTTCAGAATTATCGCCATTCCTAATTTCACCGGCATATTTATACTTCAGTCGTTCCATCGTCAACTCCATATTGGATTGGCCTGAACATAACCATACATCGCCGATCAGGATATTTTTTATAACAATTTCATTCGTTGCTTTTATCCGCATGTTATATGGTCCACCGGTTTTTTGTGCAGGTAATACTATTAACCAGTTTCCATGTTGATCGGCTTTTGTTGCATAGATATTTTCTTTAAATACAACAGAAACAGGTTCACCGGCTGAAGCCCAGCCCCATATTTTTAATTGTATATCTCTTTGCAAAATCATTCCATCGCTGATCAGTTTCGGCAACCTTACCTGCGTAATTGCAGAAGCAAAAAATGAAATAAAAACAAGAAATGTAAATAGCTTTTTCATTACGCGTTTAAATTCCAATGGAATGACAGGAGTTAGCAGGAGTAAGCATGCCGAAAATAATTATTAACGATAGGCCGTAACTGGCTGTATAGTTCCATCATCATTATATTTCAGCTCTGTAACTTTTACATTGCGTAAATGTGTTTTACCGGATAACTGCACATCATGATAAAACAAATACCATTTGCCATTTACTTCAATAATTGAATGATGATTGGTCCAGCCATCAACCGGGTTCAGTATTACCCCCTGGTAGGTGAATGGCCCGTAAGGATTATTGCCGGTAGCATAACAGATATAATGCGTATCGCCGGTAGAATAGGAAAAATAATATTTCCCTTTATATTTATGCATCCATGAAGCCTCGAAGAAACGCTTATCATTATCTCTTTCCAAAAACAGGTTTCCATTCTTATCAACGATTTTGACTTCTTTTACCGGTTCGGCAAAACTTTTCATATCCGCGTCCAATCGAGCCATGCGTGGCAATATGGCTTGCTCTCCGGGTTCACGGTTCTTTGCTGAAGAATCATATTTATTGTTATTCCATCTTTGCAATTGACCGCCCCATATACCACCGAAGTAGAGGTAGTATTTTCCATCATCATCTTTGAACACACAGGGGTCAATACTGTAACTGCCTTTGATCGGATTTTTTTCTGCAACAAAAGGGCCTTCTGGTTTTGCACTTGTAGCAACACCAACCTGGAACAAATCCTTTTTATTTTTTACAGGGAAATATAAGTAATACTGATTGTTTGCAAACGCCGCGTCCGGCGCCCATAACTGCCGGCCAGCCCAGGGAATGTCTTTTATATCAAGAGCCACACCATGATCGGTTACTTTACCGCCGATTGAATCCATAGAAAGGATATGATAATCCATCATATTGAAATGACTGCCGAGATCATCTTCCGGTGTTCCTGTTGCTGTGTCATGCGATGGATAAATATATATGCGGCCATTAAATACATGTGCAGATGGATCTGCGGTATAAATATGAGACACCAGGGGCAGCGAGACGGGTTCTTTTTTCTTTTCAGCCACCTTCGCTGTACTATCTGTTTCCGTTGTTTTGTTAGTTGTTTCATTGTTACATCCGCTGGCAAGAATAACAAAAATTCCTGCAAACAAAAATGACTTAAGCATGTTAGTACGATTTATTTCTGTAAGATATTTATAAACTTCTGCTGATACCCAGTTCCAGTCCCCTTAATTCTGCCAACCCTCTCAATCTGCCAATGGCAGAATAGCCGGGATATGTTTTTTTATTCAGATCATCCAGCATCTGGTGGCCGTGGTCCGGCCGCATAGGAATAGATTGATTTCTTTTTCGCATCAGCAACACGATCTCCTTCACTACTTCATACATATCCGTATCGCCACCGAGATGATCGGCTTCGTAGAAGTTTCCTTCGCTATCCCGTTTCGTATTGCGGAGATGCAAAAAGTGAATGCGGTCGCCAAAGCGTTTAATCATTTTCGGTAAATCGTTATCAGCTCTTGCGCCGTATGAACCCGTGCAAAAACATAAACCATTCGCCGGCGATGGAACCGCTTCCAGTAAATCAGCCGCATCCTGCTCCGTACTCACAATACGCGGCAATCCCAATATAGAATACGGCGGATCATCCGGGTGTATCGCCATCTTTATCCCGGCCTGTTCTGCTACGGGAGTAATTTCTTTCAAAAAATAAACCAGGTGTTCTTTTAATTTACCGCTATCAATGCCGTCGTATGTTTTTAATGCCGATAAAACCTGCGCGGGTGTAAACGCATCATCACTTCCCGGTAATCCCAGCATCGTGCTTCTGAAAAGATTTTCTTTCTCTTCTTTGCTCATTTCATCGAACCGTTCTTTTGCTTTTATTATTTCAGCCGCTGAATAATCATTTGCAGCACCCGGTCTTTTGAGTAGGTATAAATCAAAAGCGATAAATGCCGACCGCTCAAAATACAACGCTTTGCTTCCATCTTTCATTGTATAAGATATATCAGTGCGCAGCCAATCCAGGATAGGCATGAAATTGTACGTTACTACTTTCAACCCACAGGCAGCTACATTGCGCAGGCTTTGTTTATAATTCTCAATGTACTCCTTATAATTACCGGATTGTTTCTTGATATCCTCATGTACGGGCAGGCTTTCAATAACTGTCCAGGTCATCCCTGCATCTTCAATTAATTTTTTCCGCTTGTTTATTTCATCTATAGTCCACACTTCCCCTACAGGTATGTGATGCAAGGCTGTTACCACACCATCGCAACCGGCTTGTCGTATATCCTGCAAACTAACTGCATCGTGCGGGCCATACCAGCGCATCGTCTCATGCATCAATGTCATCATAATTTGATAAATTTAGAAACTAAGAAGCCGTTAATTTACAATATTTATAGCCCGGCAAAAAAATAAGAAAGAATAAAAAATAGTTTCCCGGCTTTACAGGCAATACCGGCGATACAAATGCTTATGAAAAAAATCAGGATACTCGTTGTTATTAGTTTCACTTTACTCTCATTTACCCTGAAAGCTGAAAACGGTTATGATCTCTGGCTACGCTATTACCGTATTACAGATACAAAGATTCTCAATAATTACAGGACGCTTATTTCTGGTTTTATCATTAGCGGCGATTCGCCGATCATACAATCTGCGAAACAGGAAATAATAACCGGGTTGGAAGGATTATTGGGAAGAAAATTACCGGATCAAAAAAGTATTCAGAATGGCTCTATCATTATTGGAATAAGCAACTCCTCTCCTTTCATATCTTCAGTAAACCTGGCAGGAGAGCTAAAACAAGCCGGGAAAGAAGGTTTCATAATTATAACGAAAGTTATTGCCGCAAAAAAAGTAATCCTGGTAACCGGCAATTCTGATGCCGGCGTTTTATATGGCGTATTTCATTTTCTGCGATTATTACAAACACATCAGTCAATTGATCAATTAAATATCATATCAGCGCCTTTAATACAATTACGTTTATTGAATCATTGGGATAATCTTGACCGGTCAGTGGAAAGAGGATATGCCGGCAATTCAATCTGGAACTGGCATACACTACCAGGTTATATTGATCAACGTTATAAAGATTATGCAAGAGCAAATGCATCTATTGGCATCAATGGTACTGTGTTGACCAACGTAAATGCAAATGCAACCGTACTGACACGACCCTATCTTGAAAAAGTAGCCGCATTGGCAACTGTTTTCCGGGCCTACGGAATAAAAGTATTTCTCACAGCCCGGTTCAGCGCACCGGTGGAAATCGGCGGATTAAAAACGGCGGATCCACTTGATGAAAATGTAAAACAATGGTGGAGAGAAAAAGTAAATGAAATTTATTCGTTGATTCCCGATTTCGGCGGCTTTTTAATAAAGGCAAATTCAGAAGGACAGCCCGGTCCGCAAAATTATGGCCGTACCCATGCTGACGGGGCCAATATGTTTGCTGATGCTGTAGCGCCTCACAATGGAATTATTATGTGGCGCGCATTTGTATACAGCAATGAATCACCGGATGACAGGCATAAACAAGCCTATGATGAATTTGTGCCGCTCGATGGAAAGTTCCGCAGCAATGTAATGATACAGGTAAAAAACGGAGCGATAGATTTTCAACCAAGAGAACCTTTTCATCCTTTATTTGGAGCAATGCCCAAAACTCCATTGATGATGGAATTCCAGGTAACACAGGAATATCTCGGTTATGCCACACATTTAGTATACCTCGCTCCTTTATTTAAAGAATGTCTTGAAAGCGATACCTATGAATTGGGCAAAGGAAGTACAGTCGCCAAAATTGTGGATGGCGGCATCAATCAGCATATACTGAGCGGAATGGCGGGTGTAGCCAACATTGGCAGTGACATAAACTGGTGTGGCCATCCTTTTGGGCAAGCCAACTGGTATGCATTGGGAAGATTGGCCTGGGATCATAACTTATCATCCGCGCAAATTGCTGATGAATGGTTGCGTATGACATTCAGCAATGATGAAGCATTTATAAAACCCGTAAAAGACATGATGTTAAACAGCCGCGAAACAACCGTGCAGTATATGACGCCGTTGGGTTTGCACCATATAATGGGATATGGTCATCACTATGGCCCGGCGCCATGGGTAGATAAGGCAACCCGTGCCGATTGGACATGTACCTACTATCACAAAGCGGATAGTAACGGAATTGGATTTGACAGGACCCGCACAGGAAGCAACGCCATTGCGCAATATAAACCTGAGGTACAAAATCAATGGAAAGATGTGTCCGACTGTGATGAAAAATACCTTTTATGGTTTCACCATGTACCCTGGACTTATACAATGAAAAATGGCCGCACACTCTGGAATGAACTCTGCTTTCAATATTATACGGGGGCCGGGCATGTAAAACAAATGCAGCAAACATGGCGATCTCTCAAAAATAAAACAGACCCGCAACGTTATGAACAGGTATCCATGCTGCTGCAGATACAATCTGAAGAGGCAGTATGGTGGCAGAATGCCTGTCTCCTATATTTTCAAACCTTTTCCAAAATGCCAATACCGGAACAATATGAAAAGCCGGATAAAACACTCAAGTATTATATGGACTTAAAATTTCCTTACGCACCGGGTCATTAACAGTAAAAAACAATTTACTTTGACAAGTGGAAAATAAACAGGCAAAAAATTTGATTGCGATTGTAACCGGCGGTGCTTCTGGCATCGGGCTGGCAATAGTTCAAAAATTTATACAAAACGACATTTTCACGATCGTTATCGGCCGGGATGAAAAAAAACTGCAGGCAGTAAAAGATATACTTGGTGGAAAGGGAAACGCTGTTCAATTTGACCTCAACGACCTGAAAAGCATTCCGCAATTAATAAAAGATATCCACGGTCGATATGGTCAAATTGATATATTGGTCAATAATGCAGGTATCAATATGAAAAAACCGTTTACAGAAGTAACGGATGAAGAATTTCAATCGATACTGCACACGAACCTGAACGCAGTATTCTCTTTGTCGAGAGAAACGGTGAAAGTAATGGAACAGCAGGGCAGCGGAAGTATAATCAACATCAGTTCGATGGCCGCAAAATATGGATTGCCCAAAATAATTGCGTACAGCGCTTCAAAAAGTGCGATAGAGGGAATGACGGCTGCAATGGCTGTAGAATTATCCCCGAAAGGAATTCGGGTAAATGCAATAGCACCGGGCTTTATTATTACAGATATGACAGATAAAGCGTTTAATGCCGATCCGGAAAGAAAACAAAAAGCGATCGGGCGCACACCTATGGGCTATATGGGCAAACCGGAAGATATAGGAGAAGCCGCTTTCTTCCTGGCAACGGATGCGTCAAAATATATAACAGGAACGAGTATCCGCGTAGACGGCGGTAATGCAATAGGATTTTAAAAAACTTCGCATGGCTAAAATTAAAGCAAAGGGACTACCAGAACCGCAGGGACTGCAATGGCTGCACGACGATTTTTTGCTGAAAAATAAAACAGCCCGCAAACTTTACCATGAGTTTGCAAAGCCGATGCCCATCATTGATTATCACAATCATCTTTCACCACAACAGATCGCTGACGATAGCTGTTTTGAAAATCTCACCCAGGCATGGCTGTATGGCGATCACTATAAATGGCGGGCCATGCGTACAAATGGTATCGCAGAAAAATATTGTACAGGAAACGCAAGTGATTATGAGAAATTTGAACAATGGGCAGCCACTGTTCCTTATACATTACGCAATCCTTTGTATCACTGGACGCATCTCGAGCTGCAGCGCTACTTTAATATCAATGAAACCCTATCGCCGGCAACCGCAAACAAAATTTATGAGGAGTGTTCGGAGAAATTGCGCGCAAAGGATTACAGTATCCGCAACCTGCTGCGCAAAATGAACGTAAAGGTTCTTTGCACAACAGATGATCCCACTGATTCGCTCGGATTTCATCAGCAAATAAGGAAAGACGGATTTGAAATAAAAGTGCTGCCTGCCTTCCGGCCAGATAAAGCAATGGACCCAGATAACAGTGTTTCATTTAATCTATATATAGACAAGTTGGAAAAAACGGCCAATGTTTCTATTGCTTCTTTCGATGATTATTTATCAGCCCTGAAAACCAGGCATGATTTTTTCTCGGCGAATGGTTGCTCTGTTTCCGATCATGGTTTATCAGAAATATACGCGGATGATTATACAGGAAAAGAAATCAATGCTATCTTTTCCAAAGTCCGTTCGGGTAATGATTTAACGAACGATGAAAAAAGAAAATTCAAATCAGCTATGCTGGTCACATTCGCTGAATGGGATTGTGAAAAAAACTGGGTGCAGCAATATCATCTGG
>Ga0207689_10003148_pt1 | contig 15142 bp, 15 predicted proteins | sample KBSMisM52_FD_184312 | JGI IMG/M metagenome (GOLD analysis project Ga0207689, IMG submission 184312) | Miscanthus rhizosphere microbial communities from Kellogg Biological Station, Michigan, USA - KBS Miscanthus M5-2 (SPAdes) (version 2) | ecosystem: Host-associated > Plants > Roots >... | reverse complement strand
TTGCGGCGACTGGAACATCGCGCACCAGCCGATCGACCTGAAGAACTGGCGCAGCAATCAGAAGAATTCCGGATTCCTGCCGGAAGAGCGGGCGTGGCTGACGCGGGTGTTCGACGAGCTTGGCTTTGTCGACGTCTTTCGCCGGATCAATCGCGAACCCGATCAATACACCTGGTGGTCGAATCGCGGCCAGGCATGGGCGAAGAACGTCGGTTGGCGTATCGATTACCAGATCGCGACGGCAGGGATCGCCGCGACCGCGCGGACGGCGGCGATCTATACGAATCGGAGATTCTCCGATCACGCTCCGCTGATAATCGACTATGACTATGTGCTGTGATCGCGGCGATTCTGGCTTCGGCCGCGCCGCGCGCTTAACCTGCTCGCGCAGGTTAGCCTACGCCGCAACGAGGCGCTCGCGCGCCGCGTTGTCCGATCACGCTCCGCTGATAATCGACTATGTGCTGTAGTGCTGCACGATGCTCCGCCTGAGCAACCTCACGCTCTCCCGCGGCAACAAACGCCTGCTCGAAGGCGCGTCGCTGACTGTGCACGCCGGACACAAGGTCGGCCTTATCGGAGCCAACGGCAGCGGCAAGTCGTCGCTTTTCGCGCTGCTGCGCGGCGAGCTCTCGCAAGACGCGGGCGAAGTCGCGCTGCCGCCGGCCTGGGTGATCGCGCACGTGGCACAGGAAACGCCTGCGGTCGTGGCGCCGGCGATCGACTATGTCCTCGACGGCGACGCCGAATTGCGGCGGGTCCAGCGCGCGCTCCGGGACGCTGAAGCCACGGCGGAAACCGATCCGCATGCCGGCGGCGAGCAGCTGGCCGAGCTGCATCACCGCTTCGAGGCGATCGGCGGCTACGGCGCCCGGGCGCGGGCCGCGTCGCTGCTTGCGGGCCTGGGTTTCAGCGCGGCGCGACAGAGCGAGACGGTGGCGAGCTTCTCCGGCGGCTGGCGGATGCGCCTGAATCTCGCGCAGGCGCTGATGTGCCGCTCCGATCTCCTGCTGCTCGACGAACCGACCAATCACCTCGACCTCGATGCCGTGCTCTGGCTGGAGGACTGGCTGGCGCGCTACCCCGGCACCCTTCTGCTGATCGCGCATGACCGCGATTTTCTCGACGCCGTGGTCACCGAGATCGCCCACCTCGAAAGCAACAAGCTGCGCCTGTATACCGGCAACTACACCCAGTTCGAGCGCGAGCGCGCTCTGGTGCTGGCGTCGCAGCATTCGGCGTACGTCAAGCAGCAAAAGCAGATCGCGCACCTGCGCTCGTATATCGATCGCTTCCGCGCTAAGGCGACCAAGGCCAGGCAAGCGCAAAGCCGCATCAAGGCTCTCGAGCGGATGGAGTTGATCGCCGCGGCGCACGTCGACAGTCCGTTCTCGTTCGAATTTCCGGCTACCGGCATCCACGCGCGTCAACTGCTCAAGCTCGATCACGCGACGCTGGGCTACGGCGACAAAGCGATACTCACCGACGTCGACTGGGCGATCCTGGCTGGTGCGCGGATCGGTCTCCTCGGTCCCAATGGGGCGGGGAAGTCGACGCTGTTGCGCGCGATCGCCGGCGAGCTCAAGCCCGCTAGTGGCGAACGCCTGGCGGCGCAGGGACTTTCGATCGGCTATTTTGCCCAGCACCAGGTCGAGCAGCTTCGCCTTGATCAAAGCGCGCTGTGGCACCTGCAGCAGATCGAGCCGGGCACGCGCGAGCAGGCGTTTCGCGACTTTCTCGGCGGCTTTGATTTTCGTGGCGACCGCGTCGGCGCACCGGTGCGGGAATTTTCCGGCGGAGAAAAGGCGCGCCTGACGCTCGCGCTGCTGGTCCGCCAGCGGCCGAATCTCCTGCTGCTCGACGAACCGACCAATCATCTCGACATCGACATGCGCGAAGCGCTGACCGAGGCGCTGCAGGATTACACCGGCGCGCTGATCGTCGTCGCTCACGACCGTCACCTGCTGCGCGCCACTGCCGACGAGCTCTGGCTGGTCGCCGATGGCGCGCTTGCGCCGTTCGACGGCGATCTGGACGACTACCGGCAGTGGGTGCTGGCCGGACGTGGGCGCGAGGCGGCGACGGTGGCGGATGCCGCAGTGCTGACGCCCGACCGCAAGACGCAAAAGCGCGTCGAAGCCGAGTCGAGGCAGCGCCTGTCCGAGCTGCGCAAACCGCTGCAGCAGAAGATCGAACGCATCGAGCGGAGGATCGATCTCATGTCGACCGAAAAACGCGAGCTCGATGAATGGCTGGCGACTTCCGACGCCTACATCGAAGAGAACAAGGAGCGGCTGATCGCTTCGCTCGCCCGGCGCGGCGACCTGGCCTGGGAACTCGCGCGCGACGAAGCGGAGTGGCTCGAGCTGCACGAAGCGCTCGAGCGCGCAGCCGGCTAAAGGCGCTTCGCGCCGCGGTCCCGCTATGCCTTGACCGGTGCCGGCGTTTCCGCGCCGGGTGTCGGCGCATTCCACGGCGCCACGCGCAACAACAGCGCCATGCCGGGCAGCGCCAGCGCCATGCACAGCAGATAGAAGTCGAACCAGCCGATGGCGTCGACGATCCACCCGGTCGTCGCGTTGATCAGCGAACGCGGCACCGCGGCGAGGCTCGTGAACAGCGCGAACTGCGTCGCCGTGTAGCGCGGGTCGGTGGTGCGCGCAATGAACGCGGTGAATGCGGCGGTGCCGAGCCCGACGCCGAGTGCCTCGAAGGCGATGACGCCGGCGAGCAGCAGCCGGTCCGGCTGATTGACGTACGCGAGCCAGGCAAAGCCGAGGATCGAGAAAACCTGCACGGCGCCGAACAGCCAGAGTCCGCGATTGATGCCGATCCTGAGCATCCAGATGCCGCCGAGCAAGCCGCCGAACACGCTCGCCCAGAGCCCGGCGTTCTTGGCGATCAGTCCGATCTCCGACATCGTGAAGCCGATGTCCAGGTAGAACGGCGTCGCCAGCGCGGTCGCCATACTGTCGCCGAGCTTGTAGAGAAAGATGAAGCCGAGCACCAGAAGCGCCTGGCGCCAGCCGGAACGCGTGATGAATTCGTGAAACGGCTCGACGACCGCCTCGCGCAACGTGCGCGGCGCCGCGCGCGACAGTGCGGGCTCGGCGATCAGCAGCGTGTTGACAATGCCCGGCAGCATGAACAGCGCGGTGATGAAAAAGACGCTCTGCCAGGGCAGGCGGTCGGCGAGGATCAGCGACAGCGCGCCGGGAACGAGGCTCGATATCCGATAGGCCTGCACGTGGATCGCATTGCCCAGGCCAAGCTCGACATCGGGCAGTAGCTCGCGGCGATAGGCGTCGAGGACGATGTCCTGCGTCGCGGCGAAAAAGGCCACCGCCGCCGCAAGGTAGGCGATCGTCCATAAATCCTGCTGAGGCTGGAGCGCGCCGAACAGCGGCAGCGACGCGATCAGCGCGACCTGGGTGACCAACATCCAGCCGCGGCGCCGGCCGAGCAACGGCAGCGCGTAGCGATCGACCAGCGGCGACCAGACGAATTTCCACGTGAAAGGCAACCCGATCAGCGCGAACAGACCGATCGCCTTCAGGTCGACGTGCTCGGTACGAAGCCACGCCGGCAACAGGTTGATCAGAATGTAGAGCGGCAGCCCCGAGCTGAAGCCGGTAAAGATGCAAATCAGCATCCGGCGGTTGAACAGCGCTTTGGCCAGCGGCGGCCTCGAGTCACCCATCGCCGGCATTGTAGCGAAGGGCCGCGCTGCGCAGGCGCGGCGGTTCAGGCAGCGGCCGCGCCGTGCCGGAAGCGATAGATCGCGAGCGAGCCGAACAGGTTCGGCAGCATCGATACCCGCCGCGCGTCATGCAGCACGACGCGTTCGAGCACGTCGAAACGGCGGGCCGCGCAGAACGCGTCGAAATCGGCCACCGTGCACAAGTGTATGTTGGGTGTGTCGTACCACTGGTAGGGCAGGTTCTTTGACACCGGCATCCGTCCTCGAAGCACCTGCGCGCGGTGCGACCAGTGGCCGAAGTTCGGGAAGGTGACGATCGCTTCGCGCCCGACCCGCAGCATCTCGAGCACGATTTCTTCGGTGTGCCGCATCGCCTGCAAGGTCTGCGACAGGATCACGCTGTCGAACGACCGGTCGTCGAAGCCGGCGAGCCCGCTTTCCAGGTCGCTCTGGATGACATTGACGCCGTTGCCGATCGACGCCAGCACGCCGGCGTCGTCGATTTCGATGCCGTAGCCGAATGCGCCGCGCGACTCGCGCAGGTACGCGAGCAGGCTGCCATCGCCGCAGCCCAGGTCGAGCACGCGGGCGTTGGCCGCGATCCAACCGGCGATCGTCGAGAAGTCGGCGCGGGTGGAATAGCTTGCACTCACACCGCGGCCTCTTCCATTTTCATCGAAAAGTCTCGCCGCGGGCTCACGTGGCCTCCTCCTCAGCCGCGCGTGCGAGATACGCGCGCACGATCGCGTGATACTGCGGTGTGTCAAGCAGGAAGGCGTCGTGTCCGTGCGGTGCGACGATTTCGGCGTAGCAGACGTCGCGCCGGTTGTCGACCAGTGCCTTGACGATCTCTCTCGAGCGTGCCGGGGAGAAGCGCCAGTCGGTGGTGAACGCTATCACCAGAAAGCGGCAGCGCGCCGGCGAAAGCGCCTGCGACAGGTCGCCGCCGGTGGCCGACGCAGGATCGAAGTAGTCGAGTGCCTTGGTGATGCCGAGGTAGGTGTTGGCATCGAAGTACTCGGCGAACTTCTCGCCCTGGTAGCGCAGGTACGATTCGATCTCGAATTCCGGCGCGAACGAATAGTTGAGGCCGTCGCGCAACTGCCGGCCGAAGCGCTCGCCCATTTGCTCGTCGGAGATGTAGGTGATGTGTCCGACCATACGCGCGACGCGCAAGCCGCGCAGCGGCTTGACGCCGTGATCGTAGTAGTGGCCGGCGTGGAAGTCGGGATCGGTCATGATCGCCGCGCGAGCGACTTCGTTGAATGCGATGTTCTGCGCGGACAGGTTCGGCGCCGCCGCGATCGACAGTGCGCGTCCGATCCGCTGCGGATAGCGGATCGCCCACGCGAGCGCCTGCATGCCGCCCAGGCTGCCGCCCATCACCGCGGCGAAGCGCCCGATCTCCAGCCGGTCGGCCAGCCGCGCCTGCGCATCGACCCAGTCTTCGACGGTGACGATCGGAAAATCGGCGCCCCAAGGCTTCCCCGTGGCCGGATTGATCGAAGCAGGACCGGTCGAGCCGAAGCAGCTGCCGAGATTGTTGACGCCGACGACGAAAAACCGGTCGGTGTCGACCGGCTTGCCCGGACCGACCATGTTGTCCCACCAGCCTTCGCTCTCGTTCTGACCGGCGTGGATGCCCGCGACATGGTGCGAAGCGTTCAACGCGTGGCAGATCAGGATCGCATTGGATCGCGCGGCGTTGAGCTTGCCGTAGGTCTCGTAGACGAGCTCGAACGCAGGCAAGGTCGCGCCGGAGCGCAGCGTGAGCGGCGCAGCGAAGGTTGCCCGCTGCGGCGTCACCACGCCTACCGATGTCGGCGGTCGAGTCGAGGCAGGAGCGGCGCTGTTTCCCACGCGGCGAATTCCAGGCAATAAAAAACCCGACCAGCTTGGCGCCAATCGGGTCGGATCTCCGTCGCCGCTTTAGCCGTATTTGTCAGGGAAACCCGGATGAGGCATCCCTTGCGCCCGCAAGCTGATCGTCAAATCGGCGCGTGGGTTCTAGTCTAGCGCTGCGCAGGCGAAAGTCAATCATTGAGCTTCTCGAGCAGGGCGGCGACCTTCACCGTCTCCTCGCCGCGCAGCAAGCGCCGGACCAGCGGCCGGATCTCGCCGACGTCGGTCATCAGCACGCGCTGCTTGACCGCCAGGAGATGCGCCGGATGCATCGAAAAATTGCGCAGGCCCATGCCCAGCAGCAGCCGCGTCAGCCGCACTTCGCCGGCCATTTCTCCGCAGACGGCGATGGGAACGCCGACCTTGTCCGCCGTCGCGATCGCGATCGCGATCAACTTGAGCACCGCCGGATGCAGCGGATCGTACAGATGCGAGACGGCTTCGTCCGCGCGATCGACGGCCAGCGTGTACTGGATCAGATCGTTGGTGCCTATCGACAGGAAATCCAGCCGGCGCGCGAACGGCTCGATCGTCAGCACCGCCGCCGGAATTTCGATCATGCCGCCGACCTCGATCGACGGATTGAATGGCACGCCCCGTTCGAGCAGGCTGCCCTTGGCCTGGGCGAGCAGCACCAGCGTCTGATCGATTTCGGCGACCGAGGCGAGCATCGGCAGCAGGATCCGGATGTTGCCGTAATGCGAGGCGCGCAGGATCGCCCGGAGCTGCGTCAGGAACAGCCGCGGCTCGGCGAGGCAAAAGCGCACGGCGCGCAATCCCAGCGCAGGATTCGGCGCGACGCGCACCAGCCCGTCGAGGCCTTCCTTGCTCTTGTCGGCGCCCAGATCGAACGTGCGAATCACTACCGGCTTGCCGCGCATGCCGGCAGCGACCTGCCGGTATGCTTCGAACTGCTCGTCCTCCGACGGCAGTCCCTGCCGATTGAGAAACAGGAACTCGCTGCGGAAAAGCCCGATGCCCCCGGCGCCGTTATCCAGCGCCTGATCGAGATCGTCGGGAAGCTCGATGTTGGCGAACAGCTCGATGTCGGCGCCGTCGATCGTCGCCGCGGGCGTCGTCTTGAGCCGCTTAAGCTTCTTCCGTGCCAGCTCGATCTCGCCCTGCTTCAGCCGGTACTCGGCGAGCACCGAACGATCGGGGTTGACGATGACGACGTTCTTGGCGCCGTCGACGATCAACAGCTCGTGCTCGCGGATCAGCCCACGCGCATTGTGCGTCGCCACGACGGCGGGGACGTTGAGACTGCGCGCGACGATTGCGGTATGGGAGCTGGCGCCGCCCAGATCGGTCAGGAAAGCAGCGAAATGGTGGCTCTTGAACTGAATGACATCTGCAGGCGAAAGATCGTGGGCCACCAGGATCGTCTCGTCTTCGGCGCTGGCGGGACGCCGCTGCGCTTTGCCAAGCAGGACTTTGAGCACGCGCTCGACCACCTGCACGACATCGGCCTTGCGCTCGCGCAGGTAAGGGTCCTCGATCGACTCGAACTGCTCGACCAGCACATTCATCTGCTGCGTCAGTGCCCATTCGGCGTTGCAGAGCTGATCGGCGATCATCCGCTTCGGTGCCTCGGAAAGCGTCGGATCGGTGAGGATCATCCAGTGCACGTCCAGAAATGCACCGAACTCGGCCGGTGCATCGCCCGAGGTCATTGCGCCGTGCAGCGCCTCGAGCTCCTTCTGGACCGCCCGGAGCGCCAGCGTCAGCCGGTCGATCTCGGCGGGGACCTGCTCGGGGCGGATCGCATAGTGGTCGACTTCCAGCGTCGCATGCGAGACCAGCTGCGCCCGGCCGATGGCGACGCCGCCTGAAACACCGATGCCGTGCAGGACAAAGCTCACCGGCGAGGACGCCGGGTTAACGCGTCTCGCCGAACCCGTCGCCGATCAGCTGGACCATCGCCACCATCGCCGCTGCCTCGTCCGGGCCATTGGTTTCCAGCCTGACCGTGCTGCCCATGCTGGCTGCGAGCATCATCACGGCGACCATGCTGCGCGCGCTCGCACGCCGTCCGTTCACGATCAGCGAGACGCTGCACCGGAATTGCGATGCGAGACGCACAATCTGTGCCGCCGCGCGCGCATGAAGACCCAAGCGATTGGTGATGCCGATGTCGAGAGTTTGCATGTTCGAGACGCCCGTCGCAGTTGAGGTATGAGCCTGCGCGCCTGGTTACGACCGGGAAGCACGCCTGTTCATTGAGCGTGCGTCGCGGGCTTTGGTTCCGCGAATGATGCAACTCGATGTGTCTGCCCTTGGCGACGACTCGCTGCGCGCGCAGCCCGATCGTCATTGTCCTTCGCCGAAATAATCGCCGATCAGCGCGGTGATCGCGTCGAGCGCCTCGGTCTCGTCGGGCCCGTCGGTCTCGAGCACGACGCGGGACCCCTTGCCCGCCGCCAGCATCATCACGCCCATGATGCTCTTGGCATTGATCTTGCGTCCGTTGCGTGCCAGCGATACATCGCATTGATATTTCGCAGCAAGTTGCGTCAGCTTCGCCGACGCGCGCGCGTGCAATCCCAGCTTGTTGACGATTTCAATTTCGCGTTGCTGCATAGATCGGGTCCACCTCGACGCGCACGACGCCGTCGCAGCCGCCGCTGATGGCCTTCTTGATCATCGTGTCCATGCCCTTGTTGCGATAGGTGAAGGCGCGCACGAGCATCGGCAGGTTGACGCCGGCGATGGCTTCGATGCGCCCTGGTTGCAGCAGCTTGATGGCAAGGTTGCAGGGCGAAGCGCCGAAGATGTCGGAGAAGATCAGCACGCCGTCGCCGCTGTCGAGCGATTTGACGACCTCGCGCGCCCGCGGCAGCAGCGCCAGCGGATCGTCAGCCGCGGCGACGCGCATGCCGTCGAACTGGGGCGGGCGGCTTCCGAGCACGTGGGTCACCGCGCCGATCAGGCTGTCGCTCAAGGTGCCGTGGGCGACGATGAGGATCCCGATCATGCTGTCTGTCCCCTGACGGCCCGCGCCATGTGTATGCCCCGCGGCGTTTGTCATTTGGTCCCGACCTTCGATTCCTCGCCCGCGCGGGTGGCTTTATCTTAGCACGCGCGGCTGCGCGGCAAGGCTATCGCCGGGCCGCGTCTCAACGCGCGCCGACGCTCTTTTCCAGCGCCTGCGCAAAGGCGCCGGCGACGTCGAATCCGGTCTGCTGGGTGATCTCCACAAACCCGGTCGGACTGGTCACGTTGACCTCGGTCAGGTAGTCGCCGATCACGTCGAGCCCGATGACGAACAGGCCCTTGGGCGCGAGCGCACGCCCTATCGTGTCGGCGATCTCGCGATCGCGCGTCGTCAGCGGACGCGCGACGCCGCGGCCACCGGCCGCGAGGTTGCCGCGCGTCTCCCCGGCCCTGGGAATGCGTGCGAGCGCGTGCGGCGCCGCCTCGCCATTGATCAGGATAATGCGCTTGTCCCCGTCGGCGATTTCGGGAATGAATCGCTGCGCCATGACGCTGCGCGCGCCGAAATGCGCCATCGTCTCGACGATCACATTGCGATTGACGTCGTCGCGGCGCACGCGAAAGATCGACGATCCGCCCATGCCGTCGAGCGGCTTCAGGATAACGTCGGCGTGCTCATCGATGAAGCTGGCGACGAGGTCGGGATCGCGCGTCACCAGCGTCGGAACGGTGAACTGGGGAAACTCGGCGATCGCCCATTTTTCGTTGTGGTCGCGTATCGCGCGAGGCCCGTTGATGACGTACGCGCCTTCGTGCTCGGCCGCCTCGAGCAGGTAGGTCGAATAAACGTATTCCATGTCGAACGGTGGATCCTTGCGCATCAGCACCGCGGCGAACGAGGCCAGCGGTCGGATCAGCGGCTCGGCAGCGCGATACCAGTCGTGGTCATCGGCCGTGACCTCGGCGCGGCGCACGCGAGCCTGCGTCGCCGCCGCGCGCCAGAAAAGCTCCTTCGGCTCTGTCAGGTAGATCGAGTGTCCGCGTGCCTGCAGCGCACGCATCATCGAGACGCTCGTGTCCTTGTACGCCTTCAGCCCTTCGGGCGGATCGATGATGAATGCGAATTCCATGCAGCGCAGGGCGATTGGCGGGCGCCCATCGTACCGTAAATCGGCAAAGCCCCGACACCACGGAGGCTGGCCGAATCCGAGCGGGGCCTCGCTTGTAATTAGGCATCGATTTGCCTGTTTGGCGGCGGCCTGGGACCTCGTATCATCCTGAATTATTGGTAGAGTAATGAGGATCCCTGTGTATAGGCAATACTGTGCCTATGACGCGTTGGCCGGTTCGCCGGATCGCGACCGGGCATCGCGGTGCGTTCCATGAGCAGCCTTTCGGGCGCGATGGCCGAGGCTTGGCGCCTGGTTGCATCGCTCGATCCGCGCCTGGGCGACATCGTGGGCCTAAGCCTGCGCGTCAGCCTGACCGCAGTCGCCATTGCCAGCGTCGTCGGCCTGCCGCTCGGTGCGCTGATCGCCGTCAGCCGCTTTCCCGCGCGCCGCACCACGATAGTGCTGCTGAACGCGCTGATGGGGCTGCCGCCGGTCGTGGTCGGGCTGCTGGTGTATCTGCTGCTTTCGCGTGCCGGGCCGCTGGGCGCGCTGGGCCTGCTGTTCACGCCGTCGGCGATGGTGATCGCGCAGGCAATTCTGATAACGCCGATCATCGCGGCGCTGACCCGACAAGTCGTCGAGGACGCCTGGCTCGAGTACCGTGAACAACTTCGTTCGCTGGGCGAATCCCGGCTCGGGTCGGTGGCGACCCTGCTCTGGGACCTGCGCTTTTCGCTGGTCACGATCGTGCTCGCCGGCTTCGGACGGGCGGCGGCCGAAGTTGGCGCGGTGATCATCGTCGGCGGCAATATCGACGGCGTCACGCGCGTGATGACCACCGCGATCGCGCTGGAGACGAGCAAGGGCGATCTTCCGCTCGCGCTGGGGCTCGGGGTCATTCTGGTCACGATCGTGGTGGCACTGAACGCGGCGGCGTACCTGGTCAAGGAAACCGCGCAACGGCGTTACGGGTGACGGTGATGGATATGCGGTCGCCGATGTCGCTCCTGCCGTTGCGTCTCGACCACGTGACGTTCACCGCTGGCGGCCGGCGCATTATTGATGACCTGTCGTTGGCGATCGATGCCGGGCCGCGCACGGTGATCGTCGGGCCCAACGGAGCGGGCAAGAGCGTATTGCTTCGCCTGTGTCACGGCTTGCTGGCACCGTCCTCGGGCTCGATCGCCTGGAATTCGGCGGAGCCGGCCGGGGCGCCGCGGCGTCAGGCGATGGTGTTTCAGCGGCCGGTGCTGCTTCGTCGCTCGGCGCTGGCCAACGTCGCGCACGCGCTCGGCATCGCGGGCGTTCCGGCCCGGATCCGCTCGCAGCGTGCGCGCGAGGCGCTGTCCAAGGTGGGCCTCGAGCGGCACGCCGCGCATCCGGCACGCGTTTTGTCCGGCGGCGAGCAGCAGCGCCTCGCGCTGGCCCGCGCCTGGGCATTGCAGCCTGAGATCATTTTCCTCGACGAACCGACAGCGAGCCTCGATCCGGGCGCAACCCACGAGGTAGAGAACGTGATCCTTGCGATGGTCGCCGCGGGTACCAAGATCGTGCTGGTCACCCACAACTTTGGACAGGCGCGGCGCATGGGCGACGAGATCCTCTTTCTGCATCAGGGAAAGATCGCGGAGCGCGCAAGCGCCCAGACCTTTTTCAAGCATCCGCGGTCTGTCGAAGCTGCACGTTTCCTCGAAGGAGAGTTGCCATGGTAGTGACTCGTCGCGTTTGCCTGTTCGCTCTGCTGGGGCTCGCCGCATTTGCGGCCGAGGCGCAGCAGCGATTCATTACGGTCGCCTCGACCACGTCGACCGAGCAATCGGGTCTGTTCGGCTACCTGTTGCCGATCTTCGAAACCAAGACGGGCATCAAGGTGCACGTCGTGGCGCTCGGCACAGGGCAGGCGCTCGACGTCGCGCGGCGCGGCGACGCCGACGTCGTCTTCGTCCACGCGCGCTCCGCCGAGGAGAAATTTCTGGCCGAGGGCGAAGGGGTGAAGCGCTTTCCAGTGATGTACAACGACTTCGTGTTGATCGGCCCGAAAAGCGATCCGGCAAAAATCGGCGGCGGCAAGGACATCGTCGTCGCATTGACGAAATTGGAGACCGCCCATGCCCCGTTCGTGTCGCGCGGCGATCGCAGCGGCACGCATATGGCGGAGCTCGCGCTATGGAATACCGCGGGCATCGACATCGACAAGAGCAAGGGAGCCTGGTATCGCGACGTCGGCCAGGGCATGGGGCCAGCGCTCAATACCGCTGCGGCGATGAATGCTTACATCCTTGCCGACCGGGGGACCTGGCTCGCATTCAAGAACCGTCTCGACCTGACGATCCTGGTCGAGGGCGACAAGCGGCTATTCAACCAGTACGGCGTGATACTGGTGAACCCCGTCAAGCACCCGAACGTGAAAAGGGAGCTTGGCCAGCAGTTCATCGACTGGCTGATCTCACCCGAGGGGCAAGCTGCCATCGCCGGCTACAAGATAGGCGGCGAGCAATTGTTCTATCCGAACGCCGGCGATCGTGACGCATGAATCGGTCGCAGTCTTGCACCGCGGCTTGAGCACATGACGTCAAATTGCCGAGCGTTATATCCCGCGGTATATTACCTGTCCGGTTGACACGTTGAAAATCGATGCAGGACCTGTTGCTGTCCGTTGCCCTCGTGGTCGGCCTGACTCTCGCGGGGCTGCCGATCGAGTCTGCTCATGACGCTGATCTCACGGTCTTCGCAGCGGCCAGTCTCAAGGAGGCGCTCGACGAGCAGGTGATCAGGTTCCAGGCCGACGCAGGCAGCAAGGTCGTCGTCTCGTACGGGGCGAGCAACGCGCTGGCAAAGCAGATCGAGGCCGGCGCACCTGTCGATGTCATCCTCTCCGCCGATGCCGACTGGATCGATTACCTCGATGCGCGAAAGCTTCTCCGGCAGGGCACGCGCATCAATCTGCTGGGCAATCGACTGGCGCTGATCGCGCCTGCGAACTCGACTCCGTCGCTTCGCATAGCGCCAGGCTTCGGCCTTGCCGCCGCACTTGCCGGTGGCAGGCTGGCGATGGCCAATCCCGACAGCGTCCCTGCGGGCAAGTATGGCCGCGACGCGCTGCAGTCGCTCGGCGTATGGGCCGATATCCAGCCCCATATCGCGCGCACAGAGAACGTCCGCGCCGCGCTGGTCCTGGTGGCTCGGGGCGAGGCGCCTTTCGGCATCGTGTACGCGACCGACGCGCTCGCTGAGCCGAAGGTGCGTATCGTCGATACATTTCCAGACGATACGCACGCACCGATCATCTACCCTGTCGCAATCGTCGCAACGAGCCGGTCGCCTTACGCGCAGCGCTTCATCGACAGCCTGGCATCGCCGGCCGCGCGAACGGTCTGGCTGCGGCACCGTTTCGCGATGGCGAAGTAACGGGCATCGTGCCGAGTGGCGTCGAATTGGGGATCATCGTCCTGAGCCTGAAGGTGGCGCTGGTTGGCGTCGCCTGCAGCCTTCCGCCGGCGATCTTCTTTGCCTACGTTCTCGCGCGCACCGATTTCCCCGGCAAGACCTTGCTCGATGCGCTCGTTCATCTGCCGCTGGTGTTGCCGCCCGTCGTCGTCGGCTTCGCCTTGCTGCTGTTCTTCGGCAACAAGGGTCTGCTCGGCGCATGGCTTGCCGACTGGTTCGGCATCGTGTTCGCGTTTCGCTGGACCGGTGCAGCGCTAGCCGCCGCGATCATGGGTTTTCCACTGATGGTGCGCGCGATCCGACTGTCGATCGCGGCGATCGACCGCCGGCTGGAAACCGTCGCGCGCACGCTCGGCGGCTCGCGGGTCTGGGTCTTCGCCTCGATCACGCTGCCGCTGGCGCTGCCCGGCATCGTCACCGGTGGGCTGCTTTCGTTTGCGCGGAGCCTCGGCGAGTTCGGCGCGACGATCACCTTTGTCTCCAACATTCCCGGCGAAACGGAAACCCTTCCGCTGGCGATCTACACGTTCGTGCAGACGCCCGGCGGCGATGCCCAGGCGCTGCGCCTGTCGCTGTTCGCCGTGGTTCTGTCGATCGCGGCGCTGATCGCTTCGGAATGGTTGACGCGACGATCGCGCAAGACAGCAGGCGCCGATGATCGACGTTGACATCGAGCAACGCCTCGGTTCGTTCGACCTCAAGGTCGCGTTTCGCGCCGAGGCGCCGATAGTCGGCCTGTTCGGTCGCTCGGGATCGGGCAAGACCACTGTCGTCAACGCGCTCGCCGGCACCAGTCGCCCGCGGCGTGGACGCATCGTCGTAAACGGGGAAACGCTGTTCGACAGCGCTCGCGCCATCGATTTACCCCCGAACAAGAGACGGCTTGGCTACGTATTCCAGGACGGATTGCTTTTCCCGCACCTCGACGTCGAATCCAACCTGCTGTATGGACTGCGTCGTGCGCCGGCTGCCGTGCGTGTCATCGATCCAGAACATGTCATCCAACTGCTCGGGCTCAAGGCGCTGCTTCACCGATTGCCGGACAAGCTTTCCGGCGGCGAAAAGCAGCGGGTGGCGATCGGCCGCGCGCTGCTCGCGCAGCCGCGACTCTTGCTGATGGACGAGCCGCTCGCCTCGCTCGACGTGCCGCGCCAGAGCGAGGTGCTGCGCTACATCGAGCAGCTGCGCGACGACCTGCATATTCCGATCGTCTACGTCAGCCACGCCGTCGGCGAAATCACACGGCTGGCCGACACTGTCGTTCTGCTTGCTGATGGCAAGGCGCTCGCGTACGGACCGGTCGACGAGGTGATGGGCCGGATCGACCTGCGGCCGCACACCGGCCGTTACGAATCGGGGTCGGTGCTCGAGACCGTCGTCGCTGCGCACGATCTCTCCTACGGGCTTACCACGCTGCGCTTCGACGGCGGCGAACTGGTCGTGCCCAATGTCGAGGCGCTGGTCGGCGAAAGAGTGCGCGTTCGCGTTCGCGCCCGCGACGTTTCGCTGGCACTCGCGCATCCCGAGGGATTGAGCGTGCTCAATGTCCTGCCGGCGACGCTGGTCGCGATCGCCACTGAAGAAGGCCCGATCGTCGACGTGCAGCTGCGCGTCGGCAAGCTGCCGCTCACCGCGCGCATCACTCGTCGTTCGATGCACGAGCTCGCACTTCGCGAAGGGCAGCAAGTCTATGCGCTGATCAAGGCGGTATCGCTCGACCGGCGCAGCGTCGGCTACGCCTAGACGCTAGCCTGCGAGCTTTCGTGTCAACGCGCGGATGTCGGCCGCGCTGGCGCGCGCCGCGTTTCGTTCGATCCGGCGGTAGCGCTCGATCACGTCTCGCCCAAGCCGGGTAAGGCGCGCGCCGCCGCCGCGCTTTCCGCCGGCTTCGGCCTCGACCACAGGAATGCGAAAGCATCGATTCATCGTGTCGACCAGAAGCCACGCACGGCGGTACGACATGCCGAGCGAGCGTGCCGCCGCGGTGATCGAGCCGGCGGTGTCGATCGCTTCGAGCAGGTCGATCTTGCCAGGGCCGACCGCTATG
>Ga0207689_10003146_pt1 | contig 15147 bp, 15 predicted proteins | sample KBSMisM52_FD_184312 | JGI IMG/M metagenome (GOLD analysis project Ga0207689, IMG submission 184312) | Miscanthus rhizosphere microbial communities from Kellogg Biological Station, Michigan, USA - KBS Miscanthus M5-2 (SPAdes) (version 2) | ecosystem: Host-associated > Plants > Roots >... | reverse complement strand
CCGTTGCGGCGCTACACCGTCTTCGGCAACCATTTCGCGGCGGCGGGAGACGAAGTGTTTCGGCTCGACCGGCATCCGACCATGTCGCGCCATCCGGTCACGCCGATGCACGAGGCCGACCTGCGCGTGCACCTGTGGCATCAGACACACGCCAAGATCGGACTGATGAGCTTGCCCGAACTGGCGGGCGACGACGCCGGCGTCGATGCGCGCCACGCGCGCAAGCTTGAGAGCAAGCCCGATCTGCTGCTCTACGACTGCGCCGATGACCAGAACCTGCGCACGGTCGGCCGGCTGATTGCGCAGCAGGCTCAGCGTGCACAGCACTTCGCGATCGGATCTTCCGGTGTCGAGTACGCGCTCGCAGCGCACTGGCGCGCAAGCGGCGTGATTCCGGCGGCGCGCGCCACGTTTCCGGCCTTCACACCAGTGCCGCAGCTGCTGGTCGTGTCGGGCAGCGCGTCGCCGATGACAGCCGCCCAGATTCAATGGGCATCGGAGCACGGCTTCGACTGCATCCGTGCGCCAACCGAAGAGCTGTGCCGGCCGCAGGGGGCGGAGATCACGATCAAGACCCTGTTCGAACGTGCTCTCGCATCGCTGTCGGCGGGGAAGAGCGTGGTGGTTTACACCGCGGCCGGCCCGGACGACCCCAGCATTCGCGCGACCCGCGAAACTCTGGTGGGGGCGGGGAGCAATTCGGCGAATACCGCAAAGACACTGGGCACGGCGCTCGGCCGGATCGCACGTGATCTGCTGGCGCGCACCGGCCTTCGACGCGTCGTCGTGGCGGGGGGAGACACTTCGAGCTATGCCACCCAGGAGCTTGGGTTGTACGGGCTCGAGATGCTTGCCGAACTGACGCCCGGCGCTCCGCTGTGCCGCGGCTATTCCGACGATCCGAAATTCGATGGGCTGGAGATCGCCTTGAAGGGCGGCCAAATGGGCAAGGTGGACTACTTCGGCATGGCGCGAGGAGATCGTTGAGACGCGCGCGATGAGAGTAACGGAGGCCGGCAGGTTCGGCCCAATCGAGTGTGATTCCATCACGGAGACAGCAATCATGAAGAAAGTCACAGTTCTTGGTGCGGGTGGCAAGATGGGCTATCGGGTGTCGGCCAATTTGAAGAACGCGCCTTATGAGGTGAGCCACGTCGAGGTGAGCGAAGCGGGGCGCAACCGGCTTAAGGAACTCGGGATCACGTGCGTAGATGCCGATCGCGCGCTGCCCGAGGCGGACGTGGTGATCCTGGCAATCCCGGACAACATGATCGAGAAGGTCACCGCAAAGCTGGTCGACAAGTTCAAGCATGGTGCCACGCTGATCGCGCTCGACGCGGCCGCGCCGTTCGCCGGCCATCTGCCCGAGCGCAAGGATCTGACGATCTTCGTCGCGCATCCCTGTCATCCGCCCATCTTCAACGACGAGACCGACCTGGAGGCGAAGCGTGACTATTTCGGCGGCCTCAAGGCGAAACAGGCGATCGTGTGCGCGCTGCTGCGCGGCGACGAGAAGAACTTCGCAGTGGCCGAGGACGTATCCAAGCGCATGTACGCGCCCGTCATGCGCTCGCATCGGGCCACTGTGGACCAGATGGCGATTCTCGAGCCGGTCCTGTCGGAGACCGTGTGTGCCACCTGCCTCACGATCATTCGCGAAGCCACGGACGAAGCTGTGCGCCGCGGCGTCTCGGAAGAGGCCGCGCGCGACTTCATCCTCGGTCACCTCAATGTCGAGTTGGCGATCCTGTTCGATCAGCTTCCCGGAGTCAGGATGTCGGACGCCGCCAACAAGGCGGTGGAGCGCGCGAAGAAGGAGATCTTTGCGCCGGACTGGAAGAAGGTGTTCGAGCGCGACGCCATCGCCGAGAACGTTCGCATGATCACGTCGGTTTGACGAGCGGAGGCCCAGGATGCTGAAGACGGAAGTGGCAAAAGGAAGCGGAGGCCGGGTGATCTTGATGGACTCGATCACCAAGGTGACGCCCGAGGACAACGGCGCCATCGTCGTGTGCGCTTCGCACGGTGGCACCAGCTCGGGAGAGTTCGCGCTGGAAGTACCGCTCAAGGCAGTGATCTTCAACGACGCCGGTGTCGGCAAGGATAACGCCGGCATCGCAGCGCTGGACATGTTGCAAGAGCGCGGGGTCGCCGGAGCGACGGTCGCGCACACCAGCGGGCGCATCGGCGATTCGATGGATATGTGGGAAAACGGCGTGCTGTCCCACGTGAACGCGGTGGGTAAAGCCGCTGGGCTCGCGCCCGGCGCGCGCGTACGCACGGTGCTCACGCAATTGGTGTCGCGCTGAAACGAAGCAGTCGGATAACCACGCCGCGTTGGATTCCTAAGGAACGATGAATCCCCACTCTGAGTTCGCCGATCCCCACATCCCTCTGACACCACAGGCGAGCGCGCCGAAGTGGCTGGTGGCACTCGAGGCCGCAGTCGGGAGCACGGTCGAAGTCGTTGCCGCGCTTCTCGTGGTGGCCGAGATTGCCATCTTGTTCGCAGGCGTGATGTCGCGCTACGTCTTCCACCAGCCGCTGCTCTGGTCGGATGAGCTGGCTTCGATCCTGTTTCTTTGGTTGGCAATGCTGGGTGCGGTGGTGGCACTGCGCCGCGGCGAGCATATGCGCATGACCGCCATCGTGGGCATGGTGTCGCCTCCGGTGCGCGCGTTCCTCGACGTGCTGGCCATTGCCGCCGCGCTGGTCTTTCTTATCCTCATCGTGTATCCCGCCTACGAGTTCGCCCACGACGAGATGGTGATCACCACGCCAGCTCTGCAGATCACTAATGCCTGGCGCGCCGCCGCGCTGCCCGTAGGCAGTGCGCTCATGCTCCTGATCGCCGTGATGCGGCTGCTGGAAACGGGAAGCTGGCGCCTAATCCTCGGTGCGCTCGCGGTAATCGCAGTCGGTATTGGCATCCTGCTGGTACTTCAGCCCGTACTCTTCGAACTGGATAACGAGAACCTGCTGATCTTCTTCGTCGGTATCGTCGCGCTCAATGTCTTCGCCGGTGTGCCGATCGCATTTGCTTTTGGGCTTGCTACGTACGGCTATCTGGCGATCACTACCTTGATCCCGATGACCGCGATCGTCGGACGCCTCGACGAGGGCATGTCGCATCTGATCCTGCTCTGCGTTCCGTTGTTCGTCTTTCTCGGCCTGTTGATCGAGATGACCGGTATGGCGCGGGCGATGGTCACATTCCTCGGCAACCTGCTGGGGCACGTCCGTGGCGGCCTGCACTATGTGCTGGTGGGTTCGATGTACCTGGTGTCGGGCATCTCCGGATCCAAGGCCGCGGACATGGCAGCTGTGGCGCCTGTCCTGTTCCCGGAGATGCAGCGGCGCGGAGCGAAGAAGGGCGACCTGGTTGCGTTGCTCTCTGCGACTGGTGCACAGACTGAAACCATACCTCCGAGCCTCGTGCTGCTCACGATCGGGTCGGTGACAGGTGTATCGATCGCCTCACTGTTCACAGGCGGGATGCTCCCTGGCGTGGTGTTGGGGTTGGCGTTGTGCGCACTGGTATGGTGGCGCTATCGCAACGAGGATCTGTCGCACGTGCAACGCGCAACCGGCGAGCAGATTCTGCGCAGTCTGTTGATCGCTCTGCCCGCAATCGCGCTGCCGTTCGTGATTCGGGCGGCAGTAGTGCGTGGTGTTGCTACTGCGACCGAAGTCTCCACCATCGGCATCGCCTACTCGGTCGTCGCCGGCCTGCTGATCTACCGCCAGTTCGACTGGCGCAGGCTGTTGCCCATGCTGGTGGAGACAGCCTCTCTGTCTGGCGCGATCCTGTTCATCATCGGCGCGGCAACCGGTATGGCTTGGTCCCTTACCCAATCGGGCTTCTCGCAGGATCTCGCCGCGGCGATGGCCGCAATGCCAGGCGGAAAGGTGGGCTTCATCGCCGTATCGATCGTGGTCTTCATCATCCTGGGTAGCGTGCTGGAGGGCATTCCCGCCATCGTGCTGTTCGGCCCGCTGCTGTTTCCGATCGCCAAGCAGATGGGCGTACACCAGGTGCATTACGCCATGATCGTCATTCTGGCGATGGGCATCGGGCTGTTCGCGCCACCTTTCGGCGTCGGTTACTACGCCGCCTGTGCTATCGGCCGCACCAACCCGAACGAAGGTGTGCGACCGATTCTCGGTTACCTCGTGGCCCTCGCGGTCGGGCTGATCGTCGTAGCAGCCGTGCCGTGGATTTCGATCGGCTTCCTGAAGAAATGACGATCTGTCGAGGTCCATCATGAAGTCCAAGGGCGCAAAGCCCAATTCGGGCGGATTGACGCGCCGCCGAGTCCTCGCCACCGGAGCAGCGTTGCCGCTGTTCGGAATCATCAGCCGGAGAGGGCTGGCCGCGCGGCCGAAGTACCGATTCAAGTTCGCGGGCAATCTGCCTATGACGCACCCGATCAACGTGCGCGTGAAAGAGATCGTGCCGAAGATCCTGGAGGAATCGGGTGGCCAATTGGAAGTGCGGATGTTCCCGAACAACCAGCTCGGCGGCGACTCCGACATGCTGTCGCAGTTGCGCAGCGGTGCGTTGGAGATGTTTGTGCTGTCCGGCACCAACGTCCTGTCCACGATGGCTAAGCAGACGGCGCTGTATGGGGTCGGCTTCGCGTTCAAGGATTACTCTCAGGTATGGGCAGCCCTCGACGGCGACCTCGGCGCCTACCTGCGCGGCGTCATCGCGAAGGTGAACCTGCACGCCTTCGACAAGATGTGGGACATCGGTTTTCGGCAGATCACCAGCAGCACCAAACCGATCCTGATTCCGGAAGATCTCCAAGGCTTCAAGATCCGCGTCCCGGTGAGCCCGTTGTGGGGGTCTTTGTTCCAGCACCTCGGAGCGGCGCCGACGTCCATCAACTTCGCCGAGGTGTACTCGGCGTTGCAGACCCATATCGTCGACGGCCAGGAGAATCCGCTGTCCCTGATCCTGATCGCCAAGCTGTACGAGGTGCAGAAATACATCTCGATCACCAACCATATGTGGGACGGCCAATTCACTCTGGTCAACGGGCGTGTGTGGAAGTCGCTGCCGGATAACCTGCAGGAAGTCCTGGCGCGTAACTTCAATGAAGCGGCCATGCGGGAGCGCGAAGATCTGGTGAAGGTGAATCAGAACGTCGAGACCGAGCTGACGAAGCTAGGCCTGCAGTTCAACCGTACCGACCCGGAAATGTTTCGAGCTGCGGTATCCAAGTCCGGTTACTACAAGAAGTGGAAGGCCACGTTCGGCGACGAAGCCTGGAGGATGCTCGAGAAGTACTCCGGTCCACTGGTGTGAAATCCCGGGCTGAAGCAAGAGGAGAGACGGGAAATGACGAGTCCACTAAATAGGCGCGCAGCAATGGTCGCCGGACAGGTGTCCGCAACGCGCCGGCGTTTCCTGCAGGCGGCATGTGCCCCCTTGTTGTTCGGTGGGGTGGCCGCACTGCCAGCCATGGCGCTTGCTGGCAATAACGTGAGGAAGCCCGTGGAAACCCCGGGGAAGACCTGGCTCGAGGTGTCGTTGAACGGACCCTGGTCACGCGACCGGCAGCCGGGCATCCCGATCGCGGTCAAGGACATCGTCGCAGAGGGTATCGCGTGTGCTCGGGCGGGTGCCGCCATCGTCCACGCGCATGCCTACGACGAAAAGACCGGCCGGCAGAAGGATGATGCGGATCTGTACGTGGCGATCATCGAAGGTATCCGCGCGAAGGAGGACGTGGTGGTGTATCCCACGCTGCCCTTCGCCGGCAGCGTCGATGCTCCCAACATGATGACTGCGCAGGAGCGCTTTGCGCACACCGAAACGCTGGCCAAGCGTGGGCTGCTGGAGTGGGCGGTGGTGGATCCCGGCTCCACCAACATCACGCGGCTGGACGAGATCCCCGCGGGCAAGCAAGGCTTTGTGTATGCGAATCCGGAATCCCACATTCGGCTCGGTCTGGAGCTCGCCTCCCGCTACCGCTTTCACCCGGGGTACGCGCTCTACGAGCCCGGCTTCGTGCGGCTCGGCGCAGCACTCGAGCGCGCCTACCCACGGGTCCCGCAGTGCATCTACCGCTTCATGTTCTCCGACGGGTTGAGCTTCGGCTTCCCCCCGCAGCCCTATGCGCTGGATGCCTTCCTTCGGTTGCTGGCGGCTGAGGCACCGCACGCGCCGTGGATGATCGCCGGGTTGGACGTCAACATAACGCCGTTGATGGCGTATGCCGCTGAGCGCGGCGGCCACATACGCGTGGGGCTGGAGGATGCGCCGTTCGGGGCAAACAAGACCAATGTGCAGCTGGTGGAAGAGGCGGTCGCCGTGATTCGCTCGGTGGGCAAGGAGCCGGCGAACATCAAAGAGATTCGGCAGGCGCTGGCACGGGCTTGAATCTCCAAGGCGCGCGGGCAGGAAGCGGAACCAAAGAAGGAGAGGAACGAATGGGATCTAACCAGATACCGCAGCGGGTCGCGCTGATCACCGGCGCGGCAAAGGGAATTGGCGCGGCCATCGCGGATCTGCTGGCGCAGCAGGGCAAGCACGTGGTGATCGGGGACATCGACGAGGAGCAGGCGGCGGCGAAGGCCGAATCGTTGACCAGCGCTGGGGGTGCGGCCTCTGCGCTGCGCATCGACGTCGGCGACCCCGCATCGATTGCTGCTGCGTTCCAACTCATCGATGGGCGCTGCGGCCGCTGCGATATCGTGGTGAACAACGCCGGCATTGCCAAGACCTTCCCGTTCGTCGACTTCCCACTCGATAGCTGGCAAGCCCACCTGGCCATCAATCTGACCGGTGTTCTGTTGTGCGCCCAGCATGGTGCGCGGCGCATGATACGCGAGCGCTGGGGCCGGATCATCAACATCGCATCAGTCGCGGGCATGCGTGCCGTGGGCGTAGGCCGGACGGGTTACGGGACCTCCAAGGCCGCCGTCATCGGACTCACCCGGCAGATGGCGGTCGAGCTCGCGGAGCATGGCATCACCGCCAATGCGGTCGCGCCCGGTCCCGTCGACACACCGATGACGCGTGTGCTGCATTCGCCCGAGTTTCGGCAGAGCTACACCGACGCGATTCCGATGAATCGTTACGGTACGCCGGAGGAGATTGCCGCCGCCGTGGCTTATCTGGCGTCGGATGGTGCTGCGTATGTGACCGGCATCGTCATTCCGATCGATGGCGGTTTTCTCGCGTCCGGTGCAAGGTAGGGATACTTTTCCACCCCCGACAGGCGCTCACATCGCAGTGCCGCCGTCCACGTTCAGGACATGGCCAGCGATGAACGAGGCCTGGTCGGAAGTGAGGAAGTCGATCACCGCCGCGATCTCCGCAGCCTGTCCCACGCGGCCTATCGGCGTCATCGCGATCACGCGCTCCAGGGTGCCGGCAGTGAGTCGGTCGAGCTGGCGTTGGGCGAAGTCCGTCATGGTCAGGCTGGGTGATACCGCGTTGACACGAATGCCCGACTTTGCGAACTCGCGCGCCAGCGCCTTGGTCAGCGCGATCACGGCGCCCTTCGATGTCGAGTAAGCTGCGGTTCCGAGCAGACCACCGCCACGCTGACCGGCGACCGAGCTGACATTCACGATACAGCCGCTCCCCTGGCGCAGCATGGTCGGGATGACAGCCTGGCAGCAAAGCCACACGCCTGTGGTGTTCACTCGCATCACCTGCTCGTATTCTTCCAAGCCGATCTCGAGGAAGACCTTGGAGCTTTCTACGCCCGCATTGTTGACCAGGATATCGATGCGTCCCCACCGGCCGAGCACCGTCGCGACCATCGCGCGCACGCTAGCTTCGCTGCTTACATCCACGGTGACCGGTACGACATTGAGCGCTTCCGCCTGCAATCGGGCCGCCGCCTCTTCCGCGGCCGCTGGGCGCAAGTCGGCCACCGCGACGTGCGCGCCACGCCGGGCAATCGCACGCGCCGCGGCCTCGCCGATTCCGCCGGCCCCGCCGGTGACGATCGCAACTTCTGGTTCGTTGTGCATGGACTTCCCAGACGCGCCAGATGGCGAATCAGGCAACCTCCCGCTCGCTGGTGAGTAAGGGGGACTGCGGCTTGCGTTTTACTTCGGTCAAGGCCATCAAGATTTCCCAACCAAGGATACACCGTGCAGACGGCACATCGGTATACCGATACCGACCAACAAGCCGCAGCGCAGCGTAGGCCTTCTTTTCACCAGCAATGCTGAGCGCTTGGCCGATGTGCGTGCCGATCTACCTGCGTTAGTATCGGATATCAACTTGCGTTTCTGCAAGAACCCCGGCTAGAGCATCACGTCGCCGTTTGGGGGTGACAGCTCCTGGGCGATCTCGCCCTTGTCGGTGGCTACCTGAAGCTTGAGCTTCTCCAGCCCCGGCAACTGATCAGACAACCGGATGCCGAGCTTGTCGATGCGGGCCGACGTCGCCCCGTCGCAGCGGAACCGGTACATGGCCTGGATGTTCCCTTCGGCGGTGGTGGGTCTGCCGGTGGTGTCGACTGCGAAGGCGTTGGCGTTTTCCACCTGGCATTTGGCCTTGTCCGGAAACACGAAGAGCTTGGTCGCTTCCTTCAGACGCGCCACGACTTCAGCCGAGCTCAGAGGCTGACTGCTCCCCTTCGAGGTATCGCCGCGGGTCATAGGCAGGCGCAGTTGCATGCTCACGTCCGGGCCGGACACGTCGACGGTCAAGGTGCCGGTCTTGTATAGCGCCGCAGCGGTGCCATCGGCGTGGGCGGGCAGGGTGCAGGCGAACAGCGTCAGAGCAATGAAGGGTTTCCAATACATCATGGTCTCGGCGGGAAGAATTTAAGACGGCGCGAGTTTAGCGCAATTGGTCCGGATAGATAAAACGTATGGATAGGACTGAGTGAACACGCCCTTTATCTCGATCAGGAAGGCAGCGTGCGGCCGGTAAGGAGTCAATCACGCGAGCCATGGTGTCGCTCTACCAGGCCCCTTCATTGCACTTAAAATTCGAGGCAGATTTTTCCCAAGTGTTTGCCCGATTCTTCGTGGCGGAAGGCATCGGCAATAGTCTCGAGGTTGAATGTTCGATCGATCACTGGACGCAGGCCCATCGCATCGATAGCCCGGACCATCTCCTGCTGATGACGGCGATTGCCAACGATGAGTCCCTGCAGCTGCACTTGCTTCAGAAACAACGCGGCGATCGGTATCTCTCCGCTGCGTCCGGTGAGCGCGCCAATCAGTGCGATGTGCCCACCAATGCGCACGGCCGCAATCGACTGTGGCAGGGTGCCTGGCCCCCCAACCTCGATGACGTGATCGACGCCACGCCCGGCCGTCCACTGGCGTACGGCGTCACCCCACTTCGGCTCAGTCTTGTAGTTTATGGTGTGGTCGGCACCGAGAGACCGGACACGCTCGAGCTTCGCATCGGACGAGGAAGTGGCGATGACCCTGGCTCCCATCCGCTTGGCGAACTGGAGCGCGAAGATGGAGACTCCGCCGGTGCCAAGGACGAGGACGGTATCCCCAGCCTTCAGGCCGCCATCGACCACCAGTGCGCGCCAAGCGGTCAGTCCGGCAGTAGTGAGCGTCGCACTTTCCGCATGACTGAATCCGCGTGGTGAGTGGGTGAACCAGCTTGCCGGCCGCACGACGATCTCGCGCGCGTAACCGTCCACCCCGTCACCGGGGACGGCAGCGAAATCGCCAACGGTGGGTGGTCCGTCCAGCCATTGTGGGAAGAAGCAGGAAACCACGTGATCACCTACTGCAAACTCCGTGACGCCCTGACCTATGGCCTCGACCACACCTGCACCGTCTGCCATCGGAATGCGGCCATCGGCGGTCGGTATTCCACCGAGAACAACTCGATAGTCATGGTAATTGAGCGAACTCGCATGCAGACGGACGCGAATTTCGCCAGCGGTTGGATCTCGCGGTTCCGGCATGTCGACGAGTTTGAGGCGGTCCAGACCACCTGGAGCACCAAGAGTGACGGCCTTCATTATTCTGTTCCCGTTGTATGGTTGATAGAGGCGTTCGTGCGCGCTCAACGCACTTCGATGGCGTCCACTCGACTCGGATAGAAGGCGAGATAGTCTTTGATCTGCGCGACGGCAGCGTAGGGAGCCTCATAGGTCCACACGGCATTTACCGACCGATCGCCACCGCTTGGAATGCTGTAATACGCGCAGTCACCCTTATAGGGGCAGTACGTGGCGTGGTCGGTCCGTTGCAGCAGGGACATGTCCACATCCTTGCGCGGGATGTACTGTACCGCAGGCAGCGACGCCTCGCGCAGGGTGAGAGCGCCGCGGGAATCGGCGACAACTCGATTGCCGACGGACACGACTACGCGCGATGGATTGAACTGTATCGTGATCGGATGATCAGGTCCGGGAATCTTGATCGATCTGTTCATACTTTGTTTCCTGGTGCTTCGGAATTTGCAAGTTTATTCCGCTTTGGCCGATAGAGTTCAGGTCCCCATGGAGGGGCCGAACAGTCGGGCTATGAAGAAGAAGTATGGCGGAGTAAAATTTTGCGTTCTACAGACGGGCGAAGCCTTAAGCCCAGAACGTTGATCGTATTCCTCCATTGTCGAGCGCTCTCATACCATCTGCGTCACTGCCTGAATCCGCTGTCGCATCGGAGAATGACATTCGTCTTATGCGACGGGCACTGGAACTAGCTGCATCCGCCGCGCAAGCTGGCGAGGTGCCGGTCGGCGCGCTCGTCGTGCTCGAAGGAAAAATAATCGGCGAGGGGTTCAACGCGCCCATTTCCTGCACCGATCCAACTGCCCATGCGGAGGTGCGTGCACTGCGCGACGCCGCGGTTCGATTGGCAAATTACAGGTTACCGGGTAGCACGCTCTACGTAACGCTAGAGCCTTGCGCCATGTGCGCCGGCGCCATCCTTCATGCTCGCGTGGCGCGGGTGGTGTTCGGCGCTCCCGATCCGAAGACCGGAGCCGGAGGCGGTGTCGTTGACCTATTCGCCGAGCCGCGTCTCAATCACCAAACGCAAGTCGTATCCGGTGTGCTCGCCGATGACTGTGGCAACATGCTGCGGGAGTTCTTCGTTCGCAAACGCTCAGGAGACGGAGCGTGAGCCACATCCGTATTCTGATCTCGAGTCAGACGCTCGAGTTGCTGGATGACCAAGATCGGCTGATGCGCCGTTACCTCGTGTCCACGTCGAGCCGAGGTGTCGGCGAAAAAAATGGTAGCTACCGCACCCCCAGAGGCCGGCACATCATACGTGCCAAGATCGGACATGGACAGCCTGCGAACACCGTATTCGTGGAGCGTCGTCCCACCGGCGAGATCTACTCTGCGGAACTTGCCAGCCAGTTCCCTCGTCGCGATTGGATGCTCACCCGGCTCCTGTGGTTGTCGGGCTGTGAGCCCGGGTTCAATCGTCTGGGTGAGGTTGATACGATGCGACGTTTCATCTACCTGCACGGCAGCCCGGACACCGCGGTCATGGGACAGCCTGGCTCGATTGGCTGTGTGCGCATGCGCAATCCGGACATCCTCGAATTGTTTGATCTGGTTCCTGTCGGGATCTCGGTCGATATCCTCGAGCACGCCTGACTTCGAGGCGCTCCATTCGAGCATCGTGTGCCGCGAAAGTGCGGCTGCTTAGTGCTAACTTGGTTCGAACAAACGCCGGATGCCGGCCTCATTGGGTGGTCGTACGACACCACTTTCGGTTATGAGGCCCGTGATCAAATCCGCGGATGTGACGTCGAACGCAGGATTGCGCACCGCCACGCCTACTGGTGCTGAGCGAATGCCACCGAAACCGGTGACCTCGTCGGCGCTGCGCTCCTCGATCGGAATTCCGCTGCCATCGGACAAACTCAGATCGATCGTCGACAGCGGCGCTGCAATGTAGAACGGAATGCCGTGTCGGCGCGCCAGCACCGCGACAGAATAGGTCCCGATCTTGTTTGCGGTGTCACCATTGGCTGCGATGCGGTCAGCGCCGACGATCACGATGTCTATCTCGCCCTGACTCATCAGATAACCTGCGGCGACGTCGGCTATGAGTGTAGTGGGAATGCCATCCTGCATCAGCTCCCAGGCTGTCAGACGCGCCCCCTGCAGGAACGGCCGTGTCTCGTCGGCAACTACACTGACGCGTTTACCGGCTTTGATGGCCGAGCGGATCACGCCGAGCGCTGTGCCATGCCCTCCAGTTGCCAGCGCTCCGGCGTTGCAGTGGGTCAGGATGCGGGCGCCATCCGGGACGAGTTCCGCACCCGCCGCGCCGAGGCGTAGATTTATTTCGACGTCCTCACGCAGGATCGCATGGGCCTCGTCCAGCAAGGAGGCGGCAGTGGATGCGGGTGATGCCATACCCGTAGCTTCCAAGCGGCGCTGCATGCGCTTGAGCGCCCAGGCGAGATTGACCGCAGTGGGACGGCTGCGCCCGATGATCTGCAGCGCTTCGCTCACGCCACGGGCAAAACTAGCGGGGCTCTCTTTGGCTAGCCGAATCGCCTCGACCGCGACGCCGTAAGCTGCTGCGCAACCGATCGCAGGAGCGCCCCGAATCACCATGCTGCGGATTGCTTCGGCGACAGCGGCTGCTGTATCGCATTGGACGTAGCGTACTGTCGCGGGCAGCAGGCGCTGATCGAGCATCTCGACTCGATCGTCCCGCCAGCGCAGTGTGTCGACCTGGCTCGATGGATTTGCCACTAGATCACGCGATCGTTGCCGCCGTCGATTGGGACCTGCGCTCCGGTGGTCTTGGCGAATAGCGGGCCGCACAATTCCGCGGCGAGTTCGGCTACGTCGCGGCTCGTGACCTCGGTCTTGAGCACGTTGTTCCGCTTATATTGATCGATGCTCATCCCGTAATGCGCAGCGCGCGCGCTCAGCACCTCATCGGTCCAGATGCCAGTGTCGAATACAGCGTTCGGATGCAGCGTATTGATGCGGATATTGTCGACACCCCACTCGAGTGCTGCGACCCGGGCGATCTGCGTGAGAGCGGCCTTGGAAGCGGAGTAGGCGGCAGCCCCTGGCCCTGGCGCGGGAACGTTTTTCGATCCAATCACGGCGACACGGCCGCCGCGTGGAGCCAGCTTGAGCAGGGGATAGCACTCGCGCAAGAGCATGAGATTGGCATCCAAGTTGACGCTCATGGTCCTGCGCCAAGCTTCGTCGTCGAGCGATGCAATCGCCGTCGCGGCGGCAAAGATGCCGGCGTTCAGCACCAGGATATCCAGGCCGCCATAAGCACGCACGGTCGCCTCGAGGGCGGCACTGACGTCGTCTTGCGAGGTCACGTCGCAGCGTATGCCGCGGAAGTCGGCGCGCTTGTGCAATTGTTCGATGCATATGTCGAGGTCGAGACCTACCACCGCCGCACCTCGCGCGAGCAAGGCAGCGACGCAGGCCTTGCCGATACCGGAAGCCGCCCCCGTGACCAGTGCGACTTCGCCGGTGAACAGCGGCGGCTTGCCTGATTTTCGCAACTTGGCTTGCTCGAGATCCCAATACTCCACTTCGAAGATTTCGCGCTCGGGCAGGGCGGCAAAACCGCCGAGCAGCGTGGCCCGTTCGATCACGTCCATTGTGTGCTGGTAGAGATCTGCGACGATTGCAGCGTCCTTGACCGACCGCCCGACCGTGCACATGCCCAGTTCCGGGTCGAGGATTACACGCGGCGCCGGGTCGAGTATCGTTTTGGCTTCCTTTGCATGCGGCGCGTTGCGTTCGAAGTACTGGCGATACCCACTCGCGTATGCCTCGATATCGCGCCCCACTGCCGGGACGCGTTTCGTCCGGATCACATGATCGGGTGTAACCGGGCCTTGCTGAGAAATGGTCCCAACGTCCGGGCGACGGACAAAGGACAAGGTCCGCTCGCTTTGATGGTTGGTGAGCACCACGGGATTTCCGGCAATGCGCGAAACTTGCTGCCGCAAGGCGGCGAGTTGATCGCGCTGCTTGGCAGCGTGGAGTACCTTCGCCTCGCTCTTGAGCCGCCAGGCTCCATGCGCTTCCAAGTAGCGTTCCGCCAGATCGACCAGCTGAATCATGCGCTCATACGATTCTCGCGCGCTGCCGCCGAAAGAAAAGATACCGTGCTTCAGAAGGACCATGCCGATGGTGCGCGCGCCGGCGTGCTTGGGGAAGAGTTCGGCGCACAGCCGGGCGAGATCGAAGCCGGGCATGACATACGGAATGACCACGACCTTGTCGCCGTAAATTTCGGCAATCCGCCGCTCGCCGTCGGCAGTGTCGGTAACGGCAAGCACGGCATCGGAGTGGGTATGATCGACGTACTTATGCGGCAACAGGGCATGAAGAATCGTTTCCACTGACGGTGTCGGAGCGCTCGCACGGGTCATGTTCGTGGTCAACTCGTTGACCATTTGCGGGTCGGAAAGAGCGTTCAGCCGCGCCAGCTTCAGCAGATGGGCCAACCGTACCGGCGAGAACCCGGCTTCCTCGATGAACTCCAGATCCCACCCGCTGCCCTTGATGTAGAGTATCTCTTCGTCGTCGCCGACGAGGCTGCGTTCACGTACTTTGACGGAGGTGTTGCCACCGCCGTGCAGGACCAGGGATTTGTCCCGGCCAAGCAGTCGGGAGCTATAGACGCGCTGCGCGATGTCGCCTTGGTACCCGGCAGCTTCCTGATCGTTCCACAGACTTTTCATCGATAGGATTTCCGTCGTTTTCTCGGTTGAATAGTATAGCCCACGTCAATGAGCAGCCTCTTTCCGTTTACCGTGCGGCGCGTTGAGTGGCGCGATGCATGCGACGAGTTGAAGGCAGTACGCAAGCTGGTCTTCATCGACGAGCAACACGTTCCCGTTGATTTGGAATGGGATGACCTGGACCAGGTGAGCGCACATGTGCTGGCGCAGTCCCCAGAAGGCGAGTCCATCGGCACCGGCAGATTGCTCCCCGATGGACACATCGGACGCATGGCCGTCGTGCAGAGATGGCGAGGTCGCGGGGTGGGCAGCGGACTGCTGCAAGAACTCATGCGGATGGCACACGAAACGGGCTTCCCCGAGGTTCGTCTGAACGCGCAGACTCATGCGCTGCCGTTCTATGCGAGCCACGGCTTTTTGGTGGAAGGACCTACCTTTCTCGACGCCGGAATCGAGCACCGTCACATGCGTTGTGCCCTGCGCGGAGGCCCTAGCCGGTGATA
>Ga0207689_10003144_pt1 | contig 15150 bp, 17 predicted proteins | sample KBSMisM52_FD_184312 | JGI IMG/M metagenome (GOLD analysis project Ga0207689, IMG submission 184312) | Miscanthus rhizosphere microbial communities from Kellogg Biological Station, Michigan, USA - KBS Miscanthus M5-2 (SPAdes) (version 2) | ecosystem: Host-associated > Plants > Roots >... | reverse complement strand
CTTGGATATATAGAGGTTGCCGTCGAGCGAGACGCCACGCTGCACCAGCGACTCCATCTCCTCGATCAGCGAGGCCGGGTCGATCACCACTCCGCACCCGATCACGCAGCGGACACCCGGATGCAGGATGCCGGAGGGGATGGACTGGAGCACGAACTTCTCGCGGCCCACTACCACCGTGTGGCCGGCGTTGTTCCCGCCCTGGTAACGGACGACGACACCCACGTGGGGGGCCAGCACGTCCACGATCTTGCCCTTGCCCTCGTCGCCCCACTGGGCGCCCACCACCACGATGTTAGGCATGTCCGTCTCCAAGTCCCGGGAAATGCGGCCGCGGGTCCGCGAGCAGCTCCCCACACGTCACCATCCGCTCTACCGCGGTCTCCGCGTCCGCCCGGAGATCCAGGATCCGTACCCGGTCGGGATCGGTCCCCTCGGTCCCGATGATCAGCGCCCACCCCGCATGCTGGCCGCGGGCGTAGGCCAGCGACTCGGCCAGCGGCCGGCTGATGATGTCGCGCGCCACCGCCGCCCCCGCGTCCCGCAGCCGCCGCGAGAGCGCGAGCGCGCGGGTCTTGTCCGCGGTGAAGTCGATCACGAAGAAGTCCGGCCCCGGCAGCCGCGGCTCCGCCCCTTGCGAGGCCATCGCCAGCAGCGCCCGGCCGGTCTCGAACGCGAAGCCGGTGGCCGGGCAGTCGTAGCCGAACCGGGCCAGCATCTGGTCGTAGCGTCCACCGCCGACCAGCGGCGCGCCCAGCCCCGACACGTAAGCCTCGAAGTGTACGCCCGAGTAGTAGTCGAAGCCACGCACTTCGCCCAGGTCGAGGAGGACCGAATCGGCGAGGCCGTAGGCACGCAGCAGCCGGTAGACCTCGGCCAGGTTGGCGAGCGCGGCCTCCGACCGCCCGTTCTTGACCAGGCGCTCGGCGCGGTCGAGCACGTCGCCGCGCCCGTAGAGCGTGGGCAGGGCCAGCAGCAGCTCGGTCACCGCCGCGGGCGCCGCCATCTCCCCCACCAGGCGCTCGAGGGCGGAGAGGTCCTTGTGGCCCAGCGCCGCGCGCAGCTCCCGGCCGGTGGCGGGGTCGGCGGCCACGTCCTCCAGGATGCCGCGAAAGAACTCGGTCTGGCCCACGTCGATCTGGAAGCGCTCGAGGCCCAGGGCGCGGAGACCCTCGACGGTCATCGCGATCATCTCGGCGTCGCCCTCGGGATTGGGCAGCCCGATCAACTCCACCCCGGCCTGGTAGAACTCGCGGTAGCGGCCCACGTGCGGCTCGTCGTAGCGGAACACGTCGGTGACGTAGGCCAGGCGCAGCGGCTTGGGCTCATCCCGCATCCGGGTGGCCACGATGCGCGCGATCTGGGGGGTGACGTCCGCGCGCAGGGCGAGGAGGCGGCCGCTCTCCCGGTCCACCATCTTGAACATGCGCTCCTGCAGCTCCTGGTCCGTCCCGTGCGAGAGCACATCGAAGTACTCGTACGCGCTGGTCACCACCTCGCGGTAGCCCCAGCGCCGGAACACCTCGAAGAGGCGCTCCTCGACCGCCCGCTTGCGGGCCGCCTCGTCGGGCAGATAGATCTTGGCGCCCTTTGGTAGCTGAGTCGGCTGGCTCTTGCGCGGCGCGCTCACGGCGGCCTCAGGCGATCGCGACGTCGGTCAGGTGGACGAGCGAGTTCATGCGGTGCAGCGTGGTCCAGTCGTCGCGGAACTCGAGCTCCGAGATCCCGGTGGGGGCGAGCTGGAGCGACCAGAGGCGGTCGAGGCCGAGCCCCAACGCTTCCAGGATCAGGACCCGGCAGGTGATCCCGTGGGAGACGAGACAGACCGTCTGCTCCGGGTGCGCGGCCCGCAGCGCCTCGAGGCCCGCCAGCGCCCGGGCGCGCACCATCGTCAGCGTCTCCGCGCCCGGCCACGCGGCCTCGTGCGGGGCCTCGGCCCAGGCGCGGAGCGCGCCGGGGAAGCGCGCCGCCACCTCGTCCCGCGTGAGCCCCTCCCACTCCCCGAAGCCCATCTCCTTGAAGGCCTCCGCCTCGCGCACCGCGAGGCGGTGCGGGGCCGCGATGAGGTCGGCGGTCTCCCGCGCGCGCCCGAGCGGGCTCGACCAGACCGCGGCCACCGGCGAGCCGGCCAGGAGCCGCGCCGCCGACTCGGCCTGTCCCCGGCCGACGGCGGAGAGCGGGCTATCGCGCCACCCCTGGAAGCGGCGCTCCCGGTTCCAGTCGGTCTCCGCGTGACGAAGCAGCAGCACCCGCATCGCGCTCAGCGCTCGGCCAGGACCTTCTGGGCCGCGCGGACCGCGGCGCCGAAGTCGACGGGATGGCCGAGCTCCTGCAAGACCTGCTCGAGCGCGGCCAGCGCGGTGATCACGTCGAAGTCGCCGACGTAGCCCATGTGGCCGAGCCGGAACACGCGCCCCTTCATCTCCCCCTGCCCGCCCGCGATCGTGATGTTCTGGGAGGTCGAGTAGGTGGACAGCACCGCCTCGCTGTCGATCCCGCGCGGCGCGACCACCGCGGTCAGGGCCGGGCTCGGCCCGGACTTGGCGAACAGCTCGAGCCCGAGGGCCTCCACGCCGGAGCGCGTGGCGCGGGCCAGCCGCTCGTGGCGCCGGAACACGTTCGGCAGTCCTTCGGTCTCGATCATCTTCAACACCTCGCGCAGCCCCACGAAGATGGAGACGGCCGGGGTGAAGCGGCATTCGTTCTTCGCCACGAATTTCCGCTCGGTCGCGATGTCGAAGTAGTACTTCGGCAGCCGCGACGCCTTCACGTGACCCCACGCCTTCTCCGAGAGCGCGCAGAACGACAGACCCGGCGGGAGCATCAGCCCCTTCTGGGAGCCCGCGACGACCGCGTCCACGCCCCACTCGTCCATGCGCAGGTCGGCGATGCCGAGGCTCGACACCGCGTCCACGATCAGGATCACCGGGGTCGTGCGGGTGACCGCCGCGATGCCCTTGACGTCGTGGAGCACGCCGGTGGACGACTCGCTGTGCTGCATCAGCACCGCCTTCGCCTCCGGGTGGCGGCGGAGCGCCTCGGCGAAGGCCGACGCGGGCACCGTCTGGCCAAAGGGCGCGTCCATCGGGATCACGGTGACGCCGTAGGCGCGGCAGATCTCTTCCCAGCGCTCGCCGAACTTGCCCGCGCGGAGCACCAGCACGGTGTCGCCCGCCGACAGCGTGTTGACCACGGCGGCTTCGAGAGCTCCGGTGCCCGACGACGTGAACGGGACCACGTCCTGGCTGGTCTGGAAGAGCCGCTTGAGCCCGGTCCGGACCTCGAGGAAAAGCGCCTCGTACTCCGGCGTCCGGTGGTGGAGCATCGGCTGGGCCATGGCCAGCAGCACGTTCGACGGCACGGGCGTGGGCCCCGGCGCCATCAGGTAGTACTTCTTCATTACGAGCTCCTTGAGGGTCAGGGTGACCCGACCACGGTATCAGAACCGCGCGATACCTTGCAACGAGCGCCCCGCTTGTGAAGCCGTGTACCATGTCCGCCGTGCGCCACCTCTGGCCCTCGAAGCGGCTCGCCTGGCTCGGCGCGATCCTGCTCGCGACGGCGGCCCTCGCGGGCCCCGCGCGCGCCGACGAGGGCCTCTGGCGCCTGCTCGCGGAGGGCGGCCAGGTCGTGCTCCTCCGTCACGCCACGACCACCCCCGGAGTCGGCGACCCAACCGGCTTTCGGGTGGACGACTGTGTGACCCAGCGCAATCTGACCGAGGCGGGTCGCGAGGAGTCTCGACGGATCGGCGCGGCCTTCAAGGCTCGCGCGATCCGGGTCGAGCGGGTGCTCTCGAGCCGCTGGTGCCGGTGTCTCGAGACCGCGCGGCTGGCCTTCGGATCGGCCGAGCCGTGGGAGCCCTTGAGCTCGCTCTTCGCCGACCGGACCCGGCAGGCCGAGCAGACGCGAGCCTTCCGCGCCCTCGCCGGCGAGCAACGCTCCGGAGGCAACCGGATCCTGGTGACCCACGGCGCCAACGTCATGGCCTTCGTCGGCGTGAGCCCGGCCATGGCCGAGATGGTGATCCTCACCCCGCAGGGCAACGGCACCTTCACCGTCGCGGGACGGCTCCCCGCCCCGTGACGCGCCGGGAGGATGCAATGTCTCGACTCGTGCTGATCGCCGCCACGTTTTTGACCCTCGCCGCGCCCGCCACGGCTCATCACGGCTGGAGCGGCTACGACAGCGGCAAGGAGACGACCCTGACCGGTACCATTCGCGAGGCAGGCTACGAGCACCCGCACGGATACATCCGGCTCGAGACCGCCGGCAAGATCTGGGTCGTGGTGCTCGCCCCGCCTACCCGCATGGAGAACCGGGGCCTGCCCCGAGCCGACCTGCGGCCCGGGGTGACCGCCACCGTGGTGGGCTACCCGAACCGCACGGATCCGGACGAGCTGCGCGCCGAGCGGATCACGGTCGGCGGGAAGACCACGGAACTCCGCTAGCCCGTGCATCCGCCCGAGGGCGCCGCCTGGCTCGTCTGGCTCGAGACGTCCGCGCTGGCGGCGGCGATGCGCCAGTGGCAGTGGCTCTACCCCATCGTGGAGATCGTGCACATCCTGGGCTTCGTGCTCGTGGTGGGCGGGGCGTTCTACTTCGACCTGCGACTGCTCGGTCGGAGCCGTGGCCTCGCGGTGAGCGGCCTCGCCACGCACCTGCTCAGGTGGGCGCGGACCGGCTTCCTCGTCGTGCTCCCCACCGGGTTCATGATGTTCAGCGCCCACGCCACCGAGTTCGCGGTGAACCCGGCGTTCCGGCTCAAGCTGATCTTCGTTGTCGCCGCCCTGCTGAACGCCGCCGCCTTCCACCGCTGGCCGTTCCGGGCGGTGGGGCGCTGGGACGTCGGGGTCGGCACCCCGGGCTGGGCTCGATTCGCGGCGACGCTGTCCCTCGCGTGCTGGGTCGGCGCGATCTCCTGCGGACGCCTGCTGGCGTACTTCTAGGAGCGTCGGCCGCCGGCTCCTCCTCGCCAGGCGACCCGCTCGCCCGAGGGAGGCGCGGACCTCACCGAGCGGCCGAGGGCGGTGACGAAGATCGCGTCCTTGCCGACCGCATGGGGCGAGAAGAACTCCACCACCGCGCGGTCGTAGAACGTCAGCCCGCTGGCCCCGAAGCGCTGGCCGTAGGCGCCCAGGTAGAGCCGCCCCCCGATCAGACCCGCCTCCAGGTTCACGAGCCGGTAGCCGCGATTGCCCCACCGCGCGAGCACGGCCGCCAGGTCGGCGAGGAAGAAGACGGTCGCGCTCGACGTCCCGCCCAGGGCCTGCTCGAGGCAGAGGAAGGCGGAGGCCTCGCGCACGTCGCCGGCCCGCAGGCGGGCGAGCGCGTGGGCGTCGCGGTCGTACGCATATGCGCCCGGCTCGATCCCGGTCACCGCGTGCACGTTCACGTAGAGGTCCACGAGCCCCGCGGGTACGTCGGCCGGGAACCCGCGGGTGGCGTGGTAGAGCGCGCTCGACAACGCGCCCGCGCCGATCGCCTCCCCCGAGAACGCCCGCGTCGACCCACGCCTCTCGATCGTCTCCCCCAGGGCCCGCCCCGCCTCGCGCGCGGGCGGGGTCAGGTCTTGAATTGCGACATTTGAGCGGGCGGGCGCGGCCGGAATGTCGTAATTCAAGACCTGACCCCAGTCGGCGACTTCGGCTTCGGAGTCGAGGCTGGAGTTGTCGTAGGCGTCCCGGAGGAGCGGGTAGTCCACCTCGCGAGGGGAGAGCGGGATGACTTCGGGGGTGAGCGTGACGATGACCGGGGACGCCGCCGCGACCGGGCCGGGTGCGCCCAGCGGGACGGCCACGAGCGCGCCTTCCTTCTCGGCATCGAGGCCGAGCAGGCCGTTGAGCTGCGCGTCCACGAAGCCGGTGACCAGACGCGCCGGCACGTCGAGCGCGCGCGCCACCGCCAGGAGCTGGCCCAGCAGGGTACCCGAATCCCAGAAGAGATGGCGATAGCCGCGCGCCTGGTACTTCCAGGTATTGCGCCAGTAGATGGCCGAGAGGACCAGGATGGCGGGCTGCGCGGCGAGCGCATCGTCGGCCGCGGCCAGCGCCACCGCGCCCCGAAAGTCGCCCGCGCGCAGCCGCCTCAGGCTGAAATCGCCCGGGCTGAAGTGATAGACCCCGGGCTCGAGCCCCTCGACCGCGCCGGCGATCACGTAGGCCTCGGTCTGGTACAGGGCGCCGGTCGACGCGGCGGCGCGGAAGTGGATCTGACCGCCGCCCGGGTAGGTCTTGACGCGCGTGACGCCGGCGGAGAAGAAGAGCAGCGCGGCCAGGCGCTCGAGGTCCAGCGGCGCCGCGGCGGCGGACGGATCGGCGGGGGTGAGCGCGGCGAAGGTGTCGGCGGACAGCGCGGGCAGAGCGGTCGGCAGCCGGATCTGCTCCAGGGCGGGATACACCTTGAACGGAAGCGGCTTCGTCTCCCAGTCGAGGACGTGGCCGCTCTGCCGCACCGACTCGGGCGAGTGCGCGGTGCGGTCGTGGTACCGGCGGGCGCTGGTGGTGTCGCGGTTGGCGGAGATGGAACTAGCTGAAGTGGTAGGGCGGGCGGAAGACGCCGCGCTCGGTGATGATCGCGCTGATCAGCGCGGCGGGCGTGACGTCGAACGCCGGGTTGAACACCGGCGACGCCGCGGGCGCGGTCTGGCGTCCGGCCACCCCGCGCACCTCGGCCCCATCGCGCTCCTCGATCACGATGGTGTCGCCGCTCGGGATGGACGGGTCGATGGTGGACGACGGCGCGGCCACGTAGAACGGGACGCCGTGGTGCCGGGCGAGCACCGCCACCGAGTACGTGCCGATCTTGTTGGCGGTGTCGCCATTGGCTGCGATGCGGTCCGCCCCAGTCACGACCAGATCCACCTCGCCCCGCTTCATCACGAATCCCGCCGCCACGTCGGAGATGAGCCGGTGCGGGATCCCCTCCTTGACCAGCTCCCACGCGGTGAGCCGCGAGCCCTGCATGACCGGACGGGTCTCGTCCACCCACACCATCGCGAGCTTCCGCTGCGCGTGCGCGGCGCGGATCACGCCGAGCGCGGTCCCGTAGCCCGCGGTGGCCAGCGCCCCCGCGTTGCAGTGGGTGAGCAGGCGCGCCCCGTCCGGCACCAGCGCGGCGCCGTACGCGCCCATCGCCTGGTTCGCGGCCAGGTCCTCGGCCAGGATGGCCTGAGCCTCCTCGAGGAGCCGATCGCGAAGCCGGGCGGGCGGCACGTCCGCGCTGGCCACCACGAGGCGCCGCATGCGGTCGAGCGCCCAGAACAGGTTGACCGCGGTGGGCCGCGTGGCGGCGAGCCCCTTGATGGCCTCCTCGAGATCGGCGAGCAGGCCGGCGTGATTCGTGGCGCGGCTCGCGCGGGCGGCGAGCACGACGCCGAAGGCGGCGGCCACGCCGATCGCGGGCGCCCCCCGCACAACGAGGGTGCGGATGGCGTCGGCCACGTCCGGCCAGGCGGAGTAGGCCCGCTCCACCTCCTCGATGGGCAGCTTCGTCTGGTCGAGCAGCACCAGTGCGCCGCCCTCCCAGCGGACCGGCGCGATCACCGCCGGACCCGGAAGAGCTTGTCCCGCGAGGTGGCCCCACGCACCAGCTCGACCCGCGACGGCGCAACCCCGAACACCTCGGCGAGCAGCGCGATGACCGCGCGGTTCGCCTCCCCACCCTCCGGCGCCGCGGTCACCCGTACCCGCAACACCCCGCCCACCTGCTCTACCACCTCGTTCTGCCGCGCCCGCGGTTGAACGCGTACGTGCACTAGCTCACGCGATGGCTCGGTCCGCTTCGAGCGCGGGCTTTGCCCGCGCGATCCGTTGTTGGGGGGAGGTTCGGAAGGGGGGCGAAGCCCCCCTCCGAGAGACATCCCCCCTCCGAGGCCGCTAGTCGTTCTGGTTCGCATCCGCCTCGAGATCCTGGTCCAGCAGGCGCTGGTACATGTCCACGGTGGCCCGCAGGGACTCCGCGAGCTGCCGACGCGTGCGCTTGAGCTGGCTGATCTGGGCCTGGATGGCGCCCTCGGCGGTGCGCGCGGCCTCGATGGTCTTCTCGCCCTGCATCTCGGCTTCCTTGATCACGAGCTGGGCCTCGCGCCGGGCATTGTCCTTCATCTCCTCGACCATCCGCTGCGTGGTGACGAGGGTCTCCTGGAGCATGCGCTCCCGCTGCTCGAGGCCCCGGGTGCGCTCCTCCGCGGCCTGGAGATGCTCCTTGAGCAGCGTATTCTCCTTCAGCATGGCTTCGTAGTCGCCGGCCAGGTCCTCGAGGAACGTGTCCACTTCCTGGACGTCGAAGCCGCGGAACATTCGCACCGTGAACTGCTGCTGCCGGATGTCCATGGGGGTGATGCGCACGGCGGCCTCCTCAGTGCTGAGCCTGGAAGAGCAGGCGCGGGAGCGCCCATTCCACCAGCTGGATGGCGAAGATGACGATCAGCGGAGAGAAGTCGAGCCCGCCGGTCTTCCAAGGTGGCAGCAGCCGCCGGGCCGGAGCCAGCACCGGCTCGGTCACCTGACGGAGGATCGACACGATGGGATTGCGGGGGTCCGGGCTCACCCAGGTGATCAGCGCGGCCGCGATGATCACCCACTTGTAGATGTCGAGCAGCGTGAAGATCAGTTCGAGCACGCTATGGTCTCTTCCCCAGCTCGCGGGAGCGCTGCGTCGCGCGCTCCACGGCGCTGATGAACGTCCGCCGCACTCCCCCGTCTTCCAGCGCCGCGATGCCGGCGATGGTGGTGCCGCCCGGGGAAGACACCATGTCCTTGAGCTGTCCCGGATGCATCCCGGTGTCGAGGATGAGCCTGGCCGAGCCGAGCACGGTCTGGGTGGCCAGGGTCATCGCGGTGGCGCGGTCCAGCCCCATCTTCACGCCGCCGTCGGCCAGCGACTCGATCACGATGGCCACGTAGGCGGGCCCGGAGCCCGAGAGCCCGGTGACCGCGTCGAGGTGGTCCTCGTCGAGCACCACCACGCGTCCCACCGCGCCGAAGAGCTCCTGCGCCATCTCGAGGTCGCCGGACTCGAGGCCGTCGGCCCGCGCGATCGCGGTGACGCCTTCGAGCACGAGCGCGGGCGTGTTGGGCATCACCCGGATCAGGCGCGCGGGCTTGCCGAGCGCCTCGCGCAGGGCGGCCACCGGCACGCCCGCGGCCACCGAGATCAGCAGCGTGCCGCGATCGACCGCGCCCGCCACGTCCTTCAGCACCGCGCTCATGATCTGCGGCTTGACCGCCAGGATCACCACGTCCGCCTCCGTCACCAGGTCCCGGTTGGACGCGGCGGCCCGGATGCCGTACTGCTTGGCGATCTGATCGAGCCGGTCGGCGCGCGCGTCGGTGGCCGCGATGGACGAGGCGGGCACGAGCCCGGTCTGGAGCAGGCCCTTGATGATGGCCTCGCCCATGTTCCCGGATCCCAGGAAGCCGACCTTCTTGTCCTTGATGCTCACGGCTTCTCCTTCGCCATCGGGGCCCGATGGCCGAAGATCGCGGTGCCGACCCGTACCATGGTGGCGCCCTCCTCGATGGCCACCTCGTAGTCAGCGCTCATGCCCATGGACAGGTGCTCGAGTCCGAGGGCGTCGCGCAGCTCACGAAGCGTCCGGAAGTGCGGCCGCGTCTCCTCCGGCACGGGCGCGGCCGGCGGAATCGCCATCAGCCCGCGCACGCGCAGCCCCGGCAGCCCCACGATCGCCTCGCAGAGCCGTTTCGCTTCCGCGGGGGCCACGCCCCCCTTCTGCGGCTCGTCCCCCAGGTTGACCTGGAGCAGGATGTTGAGCGTGCGCTCGGCCGAGTGGGCGCGCCGGCTCAGCTCCTGGGCCAGCTCGAGCCGGTCCACCGAGTGGATCCAGTCGAAGAGCCGCGCCGCGTCCCGGGCCTTGTTGGTCTGGAGCCCGCCGATCAGGTGCCAGGGCACCGGACGGCCGAGCGCCTCGATCTTCTCGCGCGCTTCCTGGACGCGGTTCTCTCCCAGGGCCGCGACGCCTGCCGCGACGGCCATCCGGACACGCTCGGCGTCCATCGTCTTGGAGACCGCGATGAGGAGCACGTGGTCGGGAGAGCGACCGGATCGCGCGCACGCTCGCGCCACAGCCTCCTGGACGCGCCCGAGGTTGGCGCGTATGTCCAGCATGAGTGGGGGGATTCTAGCACGGCCGCTCGGGCAGCGCCGCCACCGTGACCAGGCGGCCGGCGCCGCGCTCGCGGCGATAGGAGAAGAGCAGGTCGGGGCGGCATCCGGTGCAAAGCCGCAGCAGGTCGACCCGTTCCGGCCGCACGCCGGCCCCGATGAGCTGATCCAGGTTGGCCCGCCAGAGGTCGAGCATCCACTTTCCCGGGCCCTTGGGCGTCATCCACGACTCCCAGGCACCCGGGAACGCCGCCTCGAACCGCGCGACCACCGGGGCGTCCACCTCGTAGCAGCAAGGGCCGATGGAGGGCCCGATCGCGACCACCAGGTCCGCGGCCGCGCTCCCCGCCGCCACCAGCTCGGCGATGGCGGCCCGGGCCACCGACTGCACGGTGCCGCGCCATCCCGCGTGGACCGCGCCCAGCCGCCCGCCCCGCGCGTCGTAGAGCACGATGGGCAGGCAATCGGCGGTGGAGATGGCGAGCGGCAGCCCGCGGCGGGCCGTGGCGAGGGCATCGCCGTGGCCCGCGAAGCCGCCCCGTTCCGCGCGCAGCACCGCCGCCCCGTGGACCTGCTTGGCGAAGGCCGCCTGGGCGCCGAGGCCGCGCGGCGCCAGCAGCGGCGTCGCCTCGGGCCCGAACGGCGGGCGCGGCTCGGTCGGCCGCACCACCCCGGGGAAATGCCGCGTGGTGAACAGATGCGGCAGCCCGTGCTCCTCGAGCAGCCGAGAGGTGAGGAAACGCGGCGGATCGTCGTGCAAACGTGGAACGAATGTCGTCACCCGGTCATTCTCTCACGACTGCCGTTCCCGCCTGTATGCTGACCCGGTGACCGGCCCGATGACTCGAGATGCCGCGCGGGTGCGCCGGGTGAACGCCCGCCCGGAATCGGCGGGCGGCGACTACGTCCTTTACTGGATGCAGGCCGCCCGCCGCCTCGACCATAACCACGCGCTCGACCACGCCCTGGCCGAGTCCGGGCGCCTCGGCAAGCCGGTCGTCGTCTACGAGGGGCTGCGCCTCGACTACCCGTGGGCGAGCCTCCGGCTGCACCGCTTCATCCTCGAGGGCATGCAGGCCAACGCCCAGGCCGCGGAGGCACTCGGCCTCGACTACTGGCCCTGGGTGGAGCGAAGGCCGGGCGAGGGGCGCGGTCTGCTGGCCGGGCTGGCCGCCCGGGCCGCGCTCGTGGTCACCGACGATTTCCCGTGCTTCATCGTGCCCGGGCAGACCGAGGCGCTGGCCGCGCGGGTGGAGGTGGCGGTGGTCGCGGTCGACACCGGCAGCGTGGTGCCGCTGAGCCGGCTGGGCGCGACGGTGTCGGCGGCCGCCCACCTGCGGCCGCGCATCCACCGCGCTTTCGCGGAGGCCTGGGAGCATCGCGCGGCGGCGCGGCCCCGGGTACCCGCGACGGCGACCCGAACGCTCGCGCCGCCCTTCGAGCCCGCGCCGCTCGCCGACCTGGACGCGCTCATCGAGACGCTGCCGGTGGACCGGAGCGTGCCGCCGGTCGCGGCCACGCCGGGCGGCGGCCTCGCGGCGCGGCGGGGCCTGGCCGACTTCGTCGCCCAGCGGCTTCGCGGCGTCGCGGAGGGCCGCTCACATCCGGCCGCGCCCACCCTGGCGCACCAGAGCGGGCTCAGCCCGTATCTCCACTTCGGACACATCGCCATCGAGGAGGTCGTCGAGCGGGTGCTCATGAGCACGGGCGAATGGAGCCCCGCGGTCCTGAACGCGCACGCGGTGGGCCGGCGCGAGAACTTCTTCTGCCGCGACGCCGACGTCAACAGCTTTCTCGACGAGGCGCTCACCTGGCGTGATCTCGGGCTGCACTGGCACCGCGCGCGGCGCGCCGACACCGCGAGCCTCGAGACCGCGTTGCCGGCGTGGGCCCGCGCCACGCTCGGCGCCCACGCGGCCGACCGCCGCGCCTACACCTACACGCGGGCGGAGTGGGAGGCGGGCGCCACGCACGATCCGCTCTGGAACGCGGCCCAGCGGGAGCTGGTGGCGACGGGGACGATCCACAACTACCTGCGGATGCTCTGGGGCAAGAAGGTCATCGAGTGGTCGCGCACCCCCGAGGAAGCCTACGCGACCCTCGTGCACCTCAATAACAAGTACGCGCTCGACGGCCGTGACCCGAATTCTTACACCGGCATCCTCTGGTGCTTCGGCCTCTTCGACCGCCCGTGGGCCCCGGAGCGGAAGGTGCTCGGCACCGTGCGCTACATGTCCTCGGAGAACACCGCGAAGAAGTTCAAGCTCGGCCCCTACCTCGCCTACACCGCCACCCTCTCCCCCGTCGCGGGGAGAGGGCAGAGTGAGGGGGCGACCCGAGCAGACGCGCCCTAGTCGGCCTGCCGCCGCAAGAACGCGGGCACGTCCAGATCCTCTTCCACCGGCTCCTCGCCTTCCGCGCGGAGATCGGCGATCCGCTTCCGCCAGTCCTTCGAGGGAGCCGGCCCGCCGCGCGGCCCCGGGGCGATCGGCACCACCTTGGAGCTGGGCAGCGTCGCTTCCTTGCGCTCGGTGAATCCGGTCGCGATGACGGTGATGCGCACCTCGTCGTGCAGGCTCTCGTCGATCACCGCGCCGAAGATGATGTTGGCCTCCTCGTGCGCGGCCTCCTGGACGATGCGCGCGGCCTCCTCGACCTCGTGGATGGAGAGGTCGGCCCCGCCGGTGAAGTTGATCAGGATGCCGCGCGCGCCCTCGATCGAGGTCTCGTCGAGCAGCGGGCTCGCCACCGCCTTTTGGGCCGCGTCGAGCGCGCGGTTCTCGCCCTTGCCGAAGCCGGTGCCCATGAGGGCCATGCCCATGCCGGACATGATCGTACGCACGTCGGCGAAGTCGAGGTTGATGAGCCCGGGCACCAGGATCAGGTCCGAGATGCCCTGCACCGCCTGCAGCAGCACGGTGTCGGCGACCTTGAAGGCCTCGAGCAGCGGGGTGCCGCGATCTACTACCGCGAGCAGCCGCTGGTTCGGGATCGCGATCAGGGTGTCCACCACCGCGCGCAGCTCGGCCATGCCCGCCTCGGCCTGGAGCGCGCGCTTGCGGCCCTCGAACGCGAAGGGCTTGGTCACCACCGCGACCGTGAGGATGCCGAGCTCCTTGGCCACCGAGGCCACGATCGGCGCGGAGCCGGTGCCGGTGCCGCCGCCCAGACCCGCGGTCACAAATACCATATCGGCGCCTTCCAGCTCCTTCTTGATCGCCTCACGATCTTCCAGGGCCGCGTTCTTCCCGACTTCAGGATCAGAACCTGCCCCTAGCCCTGACGTCAGTCGAGCGCCCAGCTGAAGTTTCACAGGAGCCGGCGATGATTTCAGCGCCTGCAGATCGGTGTTGGCGACGATGAAGTCCACGCCGGTGAAGGAGGCCGCCATCATGCGGTTGACCGCGTTGGAGCCGCCCCCGCCGAGGCCGATCACCTTGATCTTTGCCGCCTCGCGCTCATCCTCCAGCTCGAACACCGGTCGCCGCCCCTGAGTGTGCTCCATCGAGTCCTCCTTCAATCGAGCTCGTGGTTGCCGCGCCCGGACGGGCGGCACGTTCGTGAAGAGCTCCGCCTGTCCGGCGGCGCGCGAAGGCTTCCCCTCGCCGCCTCCCTTAGAAGAGTTCCGCAAACCAGTCCCTCAGGCGCCGGCCGGTGCGACCGACCAGCGTACCGTCGTCCACTTCGGTGGGGCCACCGCCGGTGCCGTGCCCGCGCGCGCCGTAGAGCGCGAGCCCCACCGCGGTGGCGTGGATCGGGCTCTGCACCACGTCGGCGAGGCCGGAAAGCCCGGTGGGCACCCCGCGCCGCACCGGCATGTCGAAGATCTGCTCGGCCAGCTCGGGCACCCCGTGCATGATCGAGCTGCCCCCGGTGACCACCACCCCGCCCGCGGCCACGTCGTTGAGCCCGCCGCGCACGAGGTCGCGCGCCACCAGGGTGAAGATCTCCTCCACCCGGGGCTGGATGATCTCGGACAGGATCTGCCGCGAGAGCTGCCGCGCCTTGCGCCCGCCCACGCTCGGCACGTCCACCACCTCGTCCTCGCGCACGAGCGCGGTGAGCGCGCAGCCGTGGCGCTTCTTCAGCTCCTCCGCGTCCGCGGTCGGCGTGCGCAGGCCCACCGCGATGTCGTTGGAGATGTGGTCGCCGCCCAGCGGCAGGCTGCTCGTGTGCCACACCGCGCCGTCCCGGAAGAGGGCCACGTCGGTGGTGCCGCCGCCCAGGTCGATCAACAAGATGCCGAGCTCCTTCTCCTCGGCGGAGATCACCGCCTCCGCGGAGGCGAGCGGCTCGAGCACGAGGTCCTGCACCTGCAGGCCCGCGCGGTTCACGCTGCGGACCACGTTGCGCACCGAGGTGGTGGCCCCGGTGACGAGGTGCACCTCCACCTCGAGCCGGACCCCGGACATGCCGAGGGGCTCCTTGACCCCGTCCTGGTCGTCCACCAGGAAGGTCTGGGGCAGCACGTGGATGATCTCGCGGTCCTGGGGCAGGTTGACCGCGCGGGCCGCATCGAGCGCGCGCTCGATGTCGGCCTGGCTCACCTCGCGGTGCTTGCCGGAGACCGCCACCACCCCGCGGCTGTTGATGCCGCGGATGTGCCCGCCCGCCACTCCCGCGATCACCGACTGGATCTCGACCCCCGCCATCTCCTCGGCCTCGGCCACCGCGTGCTTGATGGACTCGACGGTGGAGTCGATGTTCACCACCACGCCCTTGCGCAGCCCGCGCGACGGGCTCACCCCGACGCCGATGATGTCGAGATTGCCGACCGGTGACCAGTCCGCGATGACGCAGCAGATCTTGGTCGTCCCCACGTCCAGTCCGGCGATGACCTGACGCACTCGGGATCTGGCCATTCCCCTCCTCACCTCGCCACGGTCTTGAGAACCACCTGATCGCGGAAGCGCAGATCGATCGCGCTGACCGCCTCGCCTCCCGCCCGCACCTGGGCCAGCACGCCCTGCAGCCGGCCGAGCCGGGCCTCCCAGTCCTCCGCGCCCAGCCGCACCTCGACGCCCT
>Ga0207689_10003142_pt1 | contig 15152 bp, 13 predicted proteins | sample KBSMisM52_FD_184312 | JGI IMG/M metagenome (GOLD analysis project Ga0207689, IMG submission 184312) | Miscanthus rhizosphere microbial communities from Kellogg Biological Station, Michigan, USA - KBS Miscanthus M5-2 (SPAdes) (version 2) | ecosystem: Host-associated > Plants > Roots >... | reverse complement strand
AAACCGGTGCCGATCAAGCTGCTGTCTCGCGACGACGTCAAGGGCAAATTCCTGCAGTAGTGCCAGTTATCTACGGCCGTCTCAATCTCACCACGAAGATACCGTGTTGCATGTCAAGTATCAGCAAGTGTCGGATCAAAGGGTTTGCCGGACTTGAGTACGCCGAACGCGATATGAATGAGCTTTCGCATGGCCGCAGCAATGATGGCCATGTTGTGTTTGCCTTTGGCCTTGAGTCTCAGGCACAAGGCGCGCACCAATGGGTTATGAGTCATTGCAGTCAGCGCCGGGAAGTAGAGCAACTTGCGCAACAGACTGTTGCCCTGCTTGGAGAGTCGCGGTCTGCCACGCACGGAAGTGCCCGAGTCATCCTTGCGTGGGGTGAGTCCGACAAAGGCGGCGGCCTGGCGGGCGCTGTCAAAGCGCGTGAGGTTGAGCTCCCCGATGAGCCAGGCGCTGGTGGCAGCGCCGATGCCGGGGATGGAATCGAGCAGATCCTGTTGCTGCTTCAGTCCCGGATGCTGATCGATATGGTTTTCGATCTGGGCTTTGAGCGCATCGATTTGGGACTGGAGGTAGTCGAGATGTTGCGCGATGGAGGCAGACACAGTGGGCTCGGCTACACCCAGGCGGTTTTTTTCCTGGGTGCGCATCTCGACGAGCGCGTCAAGCCGGCGCAACAGGGCCTGCAGTGCGCGAAGCTCCGCGGGCGGCGGCGTCCAAACGGCGGGCTCTTGGGTCTGGACGAAGCGCGCGAGCATCTTCGCATCCACCGCATCGGTCTTCTGGCGCAGCCCCAGGCTCTGGGCGTAGGCCTTGGTGCGCGCCGGGTTGATGACACTCACCGTATGCCCCGCATCATGCAGCGCGCAGGCGAGGGCTTCGCCGTAAGAGCCGGTGGCTTCCAGGCACGTGTGCACCGGGCCATCGGCGTGGGTGCCCAGCCACTTCAGGCAGGCACTGATGCCTGCTGAATCGTTGGCGAAGACTTTGGTCTTGAACTTTCCCTGCGCGAGCAGGGCCACATCGAACTTGAGTTTGGCAATATCGATTCCAAGATGGATCATGATGAACCTGTCAGATAATGAAATGACGACTCCAGCGGGCTCAGGCACTTGTCCAACCAACCTTACACACTCAAGCTGTGCATCCTTTGGATGCCGCCTTCGATACCGTCCGATTTTTATGCCTGAACAAGAACAGCGAAGCGGCCTGATCTTCGTGACAGACTCTGAAGCTCTTGGACACAAACCAGTTTGCCGCTTCGCCACCGGGTGCCCCCGGATTATTGCCAGCTTTCGCTGAAACGTAAACGTATAAGGCACGAAGACACGAAGAAACCCATTGACTGGTCGGTGCACGGTTGCGACAACCAATTGTCGTCTGAAATTTAGCCGGTCGGTTACCGATAGTCATCAAGCTCCTCTTCGTGTCTTCGCGCCTTCGTGGTCAGATGCCAGATTTTTTCCTTGGCGCTGCTAGAATCGCAGCGTGCCCTCCTTAGACTCCATCCCTGCCGCCGTCGACATTCGCGGCGCAAGCAAGACCTATCCAAATGGCGTCCGCGCGCTCGAACCGATCAATCTCACGGTCCGAGAAGGTGAATTCGTTACCATCGTCGGTCCTTCCGGCTGCGGAAAAAGCACGTTGTTGCGCTTGATAGCGGGATTGTCCGCACCCAGCGGCGGCATGATCGTCATGTCGGAGGGTTTCAAGCCGCCAAAGCTTGCGTATGTTTTCCAGTCGGCGACGCTGATGCCGTGGGCCAGCGTGCAGTCCAACGTCCGCCTTCCGCTCGATCTGGCCGCAACGGCGCGCGACCAGGCGGCAATTACGACAAGCCGTGCGCTCGAACGCGTGGGCCTGCAGGAATTCGCCCATTTGTTTCCCCGGGAACTCTCCGGGGGCATGCAGATGCGCGTGTCTATCGCGCGCGCCCTGGTGACGGAACCTCGCCTGTTGCTGATGGATGAGCCATTCGGGGCACTCGACGAGATCAACCGCAATCGACTCGATCACGAATTTTCCGGACTGAGTGCGCGCGAAAATCTCACCGTCCTGTTCGTGACCCACAGCATCTACGAAGCGGTGTTCTTGTCGTCGCGCGTACTGGTTATGTCCTCGCGCCCGGGTCGCATCAGCGGCGAACTCGTCATCGATGAGCCCCGTCCACGCTCCTCTTCCTTCCGGGCTACTGCCGCATTCGCCGCGCGCAGCGCGACCTTGTCCGAGATGCTCGCATCCGCAACACAGGAGGCCACGCAATGAATGGCGGCGATTGGACGCGGATCGCTGCCCCGGTGGTGGTTGGCGTGGTCTTTCTGTTGTTATGGCATGCGCTGGTTTCGATCAACCACGTCCCGTCCTATATCGTGCCCGGACCGTTGCTGGTGTTCGAGACCCTGTTGCGCGATTGGGAAGCGCTCTTTCAATCGCTGCTGATTACACTGCAGGTCACGGCTTCGGCGCTGCTGCTTTCAGTCGTCCTGGGCAGCCTGCTTTCCGTCCTGTTCGTGCAAAGCCGGCTACTCGAATCTGCCTTGCTGCCGTATGCGGTGATCTTGCAGGTGACGCCGCTGGTCGCAATCGCGCCGCTGATCATCATCTGGGTCAGCGATCCCTACGATGCGCTGGTGATTTGCGCCACGGTAGCTTCCATTTTCCCGGTCATCGCGAACACTACTGTAGGCCTGCGCAGCGTGGATACGGGTCTGATCGACCTGTTCCAGCTCTACGGGGCTTCGCGCACGCAAATTCTGCTGCGATTGCGCGTACCGAGCGCGGCGCCTTATTTTTTCGCCGGCCTGCGCGTCGCGACCGCGCTGGCGCTGATTGGCGCTGTCGTCGCGGAGTTCGTTGCCGGCACCGGCGGCACGCGATCGGGCCTGGCGTACCAGATATTGCAGGCAGGCTTGCAACTGAAAATCCCGAGATTGTTTGCCGCGTTATTCCTTATCACCGCAACCGGCATTGTGCTTTTTCTTGCGGTGAGCGGCCTGTCCAGGCTGGCCCTTCGCCGCTGGCATGAGAGTGAATTGCCGCAGGAGCGGTGAACTACAAATGCGTGACGGCAAGACGAGGCACGCCGGCGGGGCAAAGCGAGGATCCAATGACCGGAACAATTGATTACCAGACAATGCTTGCCGTCGCTCTCGATGAAGCCAGATCCGGTTTGAATGAAGGCGGCATTCCAATCGGCGCCGCGCTCTTCAACAAAGGCGGAACGCTCCTCGGGCGGGGTCACAATCGCCGCGTTCAGGAGAACGACCCGTCGGTGCACGGGGAAACTGACGCCTTTCGAAAGGCCGGCCGCCAGCGCAAGTACCAGGACACGATCATGGTCACGACCCTGGCTCCGTGCTGGTATTGCAGCGGGCTCATCGTGCAGTTCCGGATCGGAAAAGTGGTGGTGGGTGAGTCACGTACGTTTCGCGGCGGGATCGACTGGCTGCGCGAACGAGGCGTGGAAGTCATCGACCTGGACTCGCGGGAATGCGTGAAGCTGCTCACGGCATATATTGAGGCGCATCCCGACGTCTGGAACGAGGACATCGGCGAGGCTTGAAGAGCCACCAGCATCGCCGTGCCTAGCGCGCACCGCTGCGCTTCACCACGTAGGCCGGAATCCGCACCCCGTCTATCGCGCCCTGACCTGCGGCGGATGCCGCGTCGAACGCTGAGAGCGTGCTTGCGGCGACGGGAAGTTCGAATCCTCGCGAACGCGCCTCTTCGAGCATGGTGCGCAAATCCTTGCGCATCGAGTCGAGGTCGAAAGTCGCGGGGCCGGTGTCCTCGCCGGCGAGCGCCTTCGCTACCAAGGCAGCACGGTTCTTGAGTACGTTCGTTCCTCCACTCGTATCGGCAAAGAGCTCGACCAGGCGCAGGGGATCGAGTCCGAGCGGACGCGCTAACGCCATGGCCTCGCCGAATGCTTCCCAGAAAACAGCCAGGGGCAAATTGACCGCGAGCTTCATCGTTGCACCCGCACCGGCCGGACCGCAGCGCTCGATGCGACGGCACATCTGTTCGAGAAGCGGTTTGGCCCGTTCGAACGCGGCATCGTCCGCCCCGACGAGTCCGATAAGCTTGCCCTCGCGCGCGGGCCCAACGGTGCCTCCCACCGGGCATTCGACCATCTGTGCGCCCTGCTTTCCGATTGCTGCGGCCAGAGCCCGTTCGGTATCGGGGCGAACAGTGCTCATTTCGATAAACAGTTTGCCCTTGACCTCGCCCGAGAGCAGGCCAAGAGGGGCGCGATATACCGAGTCGATGGCCGCTGCGTTGGTGAGCAGGGTTATTACCGCTTCGCTGGCGGTCGCCAGTTCAGCCGCGGTTGCGGCCAGGCGGGCGCCAGCCTCCCGGGACGCTTTCGTTTTCTCCGGCGTTCGATTCCACACCATGACGGTGTGTCCGCATTCGATGAGGCGCTGGGCGACCGCGTTGCCCATGCGGCCGGTTCCTGCAATACCGATTTTCATGTCGACCTCGAGCTATTGAACGAGTTGACAGGATAAGCTCCAGGATCGTCCCCGGGGTAGGCCGATAGCCAGCCAGCCTGATGGGAGCACCTCTCAGCGGAAAGCCTTGGGGTCTCGTTTCGCATCTGGCAAAGCGGCCGGGCCTTCTGACGTTCCGTATAAAAGAAGGATCTCCGCGACGCATGCCCCGGTTCGCCCGTTGCGTTACGATGCCTTGTTGCGTTCTTGCACGAGCGAACGTACTTTGTAAACATCGTGGTAACGGTGAAGTCAACATGACTTCGATGTCACATGCCACAGCGCCCAGACCTGCCACTTTGGTTGTCGCGGGCCTGCTGGTGATCGCGTCAGAGCAGACGCCGGCCGCCAGCGAAAGCTTCGAATTTGTGGCGGAACATCTTCCCGAAGCTGCCATGGACAATCGCTTCGCCACCCTTCCGCTGTGGAACCACGGCACTACGCCCACCGGGCGCTGGCAATTTACCGTGCAGGGGGCGGGCGCGCTCACCCGGACCGGCGGGTTGTCACTCGAAGGTCCGATGGTTTCCGCTTCAGTTGAAAGGGATTTGCGTGGCCCATGGTCGGTAAGCGCCTTCGGTTTTCTTGATGTGCTCAATTTTTCCGGCAGCAGCGATCAACGTCCGCTGGAAACGCTTTTCACACAGACCCCGCTTGCGCTTCCAGCCGAGGCCTTGTTCACCGATCTGCATGGAACCTATCGGAACATCGGCGCAGGATTAGCGTTCAACCTCAAAAAGGATCAGGGCTGGCTTGGCGAGCAGCAATGGCTATTCGGCGCGCTCTATCAGCGTGTCCAACTGCGGGACTACCGGGCAAATTACCGCGTACTCGAAGGGCCTTCCAGCGGCGCAACGGGATTCGTCGATTACAGCGGCGACTACGCGCACGTCACACCCTTCGCGGGACTGGCACTACCTCGCCACTTCGGCTCCTGGAGTCTGACTCCTCATGCCCTGGTCGCCTTTCCCTTTCCGACGCGCGGCGTCCAGGGCCGCATCACGGGGCCGGGCTTCGACCTCAGTGGCGATACCGAGCAAGCCGGCCATGGCAAACATTTTGGCGATACGTCGATAACGATCGGACTGGACGTCACCTACAAGCCCTGGGGGTTGACGGTGGATATTGGCACCTTCGTTTCGCAGGCGGTGTTGGAACAGGTTGCGCATAAGGGGATCGAGCAGAACTGGGTGATCTCGGTGTCCAAGCAGTTCTAGCCAAGCCTTCGGCCAGGCGCAGACGTCGCTCGTTCGTCGTACCAGCGCACGTTGCCCGTTGATCAATGGAAGCAGCGACGCCGGACGGATTTCACCTCTGGCCGTGCTGGCGTAAACTCAAGCGCTTTCAAACCGGGACCGGGGAAATAATGAAAACCTTCCGCGAACTGTCGTTTGTGCTCCTGCTGTGCGCCGCGGGGACGGCGAATGCGCTCGACAAGATTACCTTTCTGACCAACTGGTTTGCCGAGGCAGAACACGGCGGCTACTACCAGGCCGTCGCCGAAGGCATCTACGAGAAATACGGGCTGGACGTAAAAATCGGCATGGGCGGTCCGCAGGTCAATGTCTATCAATTGCTGCTGGGAGAAAAGGCCGATTTCGTGATGGGCTACGACGTCGCCACCATCAACGCCGTCGAGCAGGGATTACCGCTTGTCACCGTGGCCGCCAATTTCCAGAGCGAGCCGGTGGGCTTGATCGCGCACCCCGACGTCCAGCGAATTGAAGACCTGAAGAGCCGCATCCTGCTGATCGGGCAGGCCAGCGAAACCACTTACTGGCCCTGGCTGAAAGCAAAGTACGGATTCACCGAAGCGCAGAAACGGCCCTACGCGTATTCCGTGCAGCAGTTCCTGGTGGACAAGAATATCGCGCAGCAGGGCTACATTACGTCGGAGCCTTACGCCATCGAAAAAGGCGGCGTCAAGCCGAAGATCTTCCATCTGGCCAAATACGGCTATCCGCCGTATGCGCAGACCGTCGTCACGCTGAACAAAACCGTGAAGGAACGCCCGGACGTGATCAAACGCTTCGTCGAGGCTTCCGCGCTGGGCTGGAAGAGCTATCTGAAAAATCCGGCGCCGGCCAATGCGCTCATCAAGAAAGACAATCCGCAGATGGATGACGACCAGCTTGCCTTCAGCATCGCCAAACTCAAGGAATACGGCATCGTCGAGGGTGGGGACGCAAAGAAGCTCGGCCTGTTCACGATGACCGATTCGCGCTGGAAGCAGACTTTCGAATTCATGTCGAAGGCCGGGCTGGTCAAGCCCGAAGTGGACTACCACAAGGCCTACACGCTGGAGTTCGTGAAGCAGGTCAAGGTCATGCCTTAGGAGCCTGTCGGACTTAGGTGTTCGAAAGCGAAACGGTGGCAGAGCGAGGACAGATTTTGACGATTTCGACGCGCATATCGGGAATATGTAAGGAGAAAGCGGCGAAATATGGACCGCTCTGGCGCCGTTGCAGCCGAATCATCCTAAGTCCGACAGGCTCCTAGGGACGCGGCGGTGCTGCAAAAGTCAGAAAGCTACGAGACGCTTCGTAGCCGGTTCAACTGGGCGGTCCCGGATTTTTACAACATAGGCGTCGACATCTGCGATAAATGGTCGGGCGATCCCGGGCGTCTTGCCCTTATTCATGAAAAGCGCGGCGGATCCACGAGCCGATATACCTTCGCGGACTTGCGCGGGCTGTCCAACCGGGCCGCGAATCTGTTGGTCAGCCGCGGATTGATCGCAGGCGATCGTGTCGGAATTCTTTTGCCGCAAGAGCCCGAGACGGGGATTGCGCATGTCGCCGCGTACAAGGCGGGCGCGATTGTCGTTCCGTTGTTCACTTTGTTCGGCCTCGATGCGCTGCGCTACCGTCTGAAAGATGCGGGGATCAGGTTCCTGATCACCGATGCGCGCAGCGCCGGCAAGATCGACCAGATCCGGGCCGACTTGCCCGATCTGGAAACCGTGTTCTGCATCGACGGGCCTGCGCAAGGTTGCGAGGACTTTCATGCGGCCCTAGCCTCGATGAGCGAGGAATTCCCGGCGGTAAAGACCCGCGCCGACGATCCTGCGCTGATCATCTACACTTCGGGCACCACCGGCCCGCCCAAAGGCGCGTTGCACGCCCACCGCACCCTGCTGGGCCATCTTCCCGGCGTAGAGATGTCGCACAACTTTCTGGGCGAAGCCGGCGACCTGATGTGGACGCCGGCAGACTGGGCGTGGATCGGCGGCCTCATCGATGTGCTCTTTCCCGCGTGGCATCACGGCATTCCGGTGCTTGCCCATCGATTCGAGAAATTCGAGCCGGAAGCAGCCTTTGCGCTGATGGCAAAGCACAAGGTGCGCAATGTCTTTTTGCCCCCGACCGCGCTGAAAATGATGCGCGGCGTGCCTGATGCGAATTCGCGATGGAAGCTGGACATCAGGTCGCTCGCCAGCGGCGGCGAATCGCTCGGTGCCGAATTGCTGCAATGGGGGCGCGACACGTTCGGACTCACCATCAACGAATTCTACGGCCAGACCGAATGCAACATGGTGCTGTCCTCCTGCGAAGCGCTATTCCCTTCGAAGCCCGGCGCCATCGGCAAGGCTGCGCCCGGACATGAAGTGGAAATCGTCGATGACAATGGGGCCATCGTGCCCGCGGGCGAAATCGGTGCGATTGCGGTGCATCGCCCCGATCCTGTCATGTTCCTTGGCTACTGGAACGATCCCGAGGCAACCAGGGAAAAATTCATCGGTGACTGGCTCATCACCGGCGATACCGGCACGAAGGACGCGCAAGGCTACGTAGCGTTCGTCGGCCGCAACGACGACGTCATTACCAGTGCGGGCTATCGCATCGGGCCGGGACCCATCGAAGACTGCCTGCTGGGCCATCCCGCCGTGCGCATGGCTGCGGTCGTAGGGGCGCCGGATGCGCAGCGCACCGAGATCGTCAAGGCATTCGTTGTACTCGAAACGGGATTCTCGCCGGGAGAAGCGCTCACACGTGAACTGCAGGAACATGTGCGCACGCGACTTGCCGCCCATGAGTATCCCCGGCAGGTGTGTTATGTCGATTCGCTGCCCCTGACCACCACCGGCAAGATCATCCGGCGCGAACTTCGCGAGCGCAGAGATTGAAAAGGCGCCTTGCGGCGCCTTTTATGTTATCGATTCCGTTCAGCGATGGCCGCCGCCGCCGTTCCACTGCCCCCCGCCGCCCCCGGAATTACCGTGGCTGCGCCCTTCGATACCGCGGGATTGCGGCCGTGCAATGCTGTTCTGGGGCATTCTTCCGGAATTCATCTGGGGACGCTCCAAGCTGCGCCCTGAATTGATTGACGCGGGACGTTCGATGCGGCCGGGATTGCCGGCGGGCCGCTCGATGCGGCCGGGGTTGGGGTTGGCCATAGCCGGGCGCTCGACGCGACCGGGCGGAGGATAAAAACTGCGTTGCTGCGGCTGCGCGCGCTGCGCTTGCGCGGGAGCCCTTTCCACGGGGACCCCTGCCACCGGCGGCATGTGCTGGCGCCATTGCGGCGCCGTTGCCTGACGATCCTGCTGCACGTTTTCGCGTGGACGGTACGCGGACGATGAGGGTCTGTTGTCCATGGATCTGCGCTCGTTACCGACCGCGCGCGGGTCAACGCGCTGCGGCGCGGATTGCACTCGGCCACGATCATCTTGACGCGCCGCCGGCGCGCCGCGCCAAGGCGCCTGCACGGGCGGTGCAGTGTGCAAATCGTGAGGAGCACGGGCCGCAGGTGCATTCACGGCATCGCTGCGAAACTGCGGCGCGCTTCGATCGCGGCGATTGTCGCCAGCCCAGCGTCCACGGCCGTCGGGACGCGCCGCGTTGTCTTGGCGGGGGTGCGGCACACCCATTTGCTCCGGCTGCCGCCGATTGGCGAATGACCGATTGGAGTTTGAGTGAGGGGCATTCCAGGCAACGCTCCTGCGATCCCAGCGATCGTAAATTCGATCCACGCCATGCCATCCCGGACCCGCCGCGCGATGGGCATTGCCGCCGCCTGCGATGATGCTCGCTCGAGGATGAGCAATCGGTCCACGCCACGGTCCCCAGCCCGGACGATAGTACGGAACATAATGATACGGGCGCCATGCCGCGTGATGCCAATACCACGGGTACGGATGCCACCAGCTGTAGCAGAAGCTGAACCCGAAACCCCAGGTAACCGGCGCGCCATACCAGACGCTGCCGATCCAGGGCCGATAAGGCCAGCCGGTGCCATAGACGACGACGTTGTCGCTCGACACATAGGAACCGACATAGCCGGGCGTGTAGCCCACGTAGACCACTTCGGGCGTCGCATCATACACGCGCACGTAAGTCACGTAATAGAGCGGCGAGGTGCGAGGAATCGAATAAATCACCGCGGGCACATAGCTCGTCACCGTCCACGGTCCAAAAGGCGAGGACGCCACAAACCAGACGCCGTTGTCGAGCGCGTAAAAAGATGCTTCGTCTACACGGATCACCGGCACCGGCGAGTTCACTGCGTTCTGCAGAGGCGTGCCTTCGATGGGCTGGAAGACCGGGCTGCCGTCGTAGGCCACTTCCAGATGCGCGGCAGCTCGCGTCACCGTCGCCATTTGCGGCACGGTATTGGCGATCACCGCCTCCCGCGCCTGCGGCGTTCCGGGCACAGCGGCACGCACGCTCTCGGTGGGATGCTGCGCCGGGATCATGGCGAAATCCGCAGGCAAGCCGGTTGCCGCAACGTAACTCCACTGGCCCTGTGCCAAAGAGGGTGTGCGATACCAGCGCCCGGAGATGAGCGCGTAGTGGTTTTGGGTTCTCAGGTCGAGAAACAATTTGTTCGGTGTATTGGTGACGTAGAGCAACTGTGTTTGCTCGATGGGCGCGTATTGCGCCGGGCCATCGGTCTGCAACAGCTCGGTAGGTGTCGTGCTGATGAAAACGGCTACGGTATCCGGCACCCCGCCGGCGTTGCCGGCGTCGCCCTGCAACAGGTCAACCTGATCCTGCTGCGTCGCGAGTTGTCTGGCCTGCTCCAGTTGCGCGGATGGATTTGCCGAAACGGACCAGGGTCCCTCCAGGCGGGCGGCTTCCATCCAGCGATCGGCGACGTACAGAAAATAACGCGCAGTGCCTTTGTCCTGGAGCAGTAATGCACGCGTGTTGGTCACGCGCATGAGCCCGGTGTCCGCTACTGGACGCAGGACCGGATTGCCGTCGATGGGAACCAGCACCGCCGGGCGATCGCTATAGATGATGCGTGGCGGGTCGTTTTTGAGCGGTTGCTGCGCCCCTTGTTGCGCAACCCTGTCGATTTCCATGTCCGACTGCAGGCGGTCCCGCGCGATCTGCCAGGAATGCGCGGCAAGCTGTGGCCGCAACACGGACAGATAGTCTTCCGTCGCGGTCGAAGCGGCCGGAAAATCAGCTTTGCTTACCACGGCATCGCGAACGGTCACCAGGCGGTTGGCCTGGTCGGATTGCGTGCGTGCAGAGAAATAAATCACGCCGAAATTCTGCTGGCCACTGGCCTCGGTGCGCACCGATACTGCGGAGCGTCCCTCCAGCAGGCTGTTATCCCACTTATCGACCTGCGGCTGGTAGATCAGGAAAGTGCGACCCTTGTCCGTGATCTCGATGGGCCATGGCGCGGAGGCCAATGGCGAAGACGCGATGTCTTGCCCGGAAGAAGGATCCACCTGCTGGTATGGCGCATCCGCGCGATCGACCTCTTCGTCCGCTGCCTGCGCGCAGATCGAAGGGAGTGCAAACGACACGGCCAGAATGACCGAAAGAACGCGGATCGTCGCAAAAACCCTGGAAAGCTTGCTCATTGCCGGGCCTCCTGCATTGTCGCAATGCTACTCCGCCCGAACAGGCGGGCATCACGGAAATCAACGTAGGTAAGACCGGCCCGTTGACCGGGGGTTGCGTAGGATTTTGTCACGCAGAGTAACGCACCTGCCTTCGTCGCGGAGGGACGACAGGAAAACGTGAATCAGATACGTTTGTGCGGGGTGCGCACGTCGGACGCGTCGAGCCTGACGAAACTGAAGCCCTGATCGACAAGCAACTGCAATCCTTGCGCCATGCCTTTGCCGGTATCGGATGCAGGCTTGTTCAGGTGGGCAATAATGATATCGCCGCCTTGCACCTTCTTCAGGCGCGCGATGATCCCCTTCTGCGAAAGCGTTGCACCATTGTCTGCATTGACCGAGAAACCCGCGACTTTGTAACCCATTTTCTCTATTGCCTTTAGCGCCTCTGGATCGTACTCACCGGTTGCGCCCCGGTACCATTGCGGCGCAATACCGGTTGCCGCCTTCACCGCATCGGCGCCGCCGGAAACCTCCAGCCTGAGTTGCTTCAGGTCGGCGACTCCCGCGAGCCCGTATATCCTGCGGTCGACCCCGAGGATCGCCGGCACATGATTGGCACCGTGGTCCTCGATCTCAAACAGATCGGCGTGCGCCTTCAGGATCGCGAGTGCGTCCGGGTTGCGCCGGATCCAGCGCCGGGTCACGAAAATCGTTGCCTGAATGTGGTGCTCGATCAGAAAATTGGCCAGATAGGCATCGAAGCCACCACCGCAGGCATCCAGCGTCAACGCGACGACTTTGACGCCTGGAGGCAATACGAGCTCGTGGTGTAATTCCACGGATTGCACATCCGCGGCCACTGAAAACGACGGCAGCAGGAGCAGGATCGAAAGGAAAGCGGACTTCATGGCAGCTTTAACGTCCGGGAACCCAATACGTTGAGCCTTCATCGCAGTACCCGTAACCACAGATAGAGCCAGGAAATCGCCATCGTGGCCAAAGTCACTGGAATGCCGATCCGGGCATGACGTTTCCAGTCGATGGTCAATCCCCTTCTGTGCGCCGCGTCCACCACGATGATATTGGCGATGCTACCAACGATGAGCAAGTTTCCGGCCAAGGTGCTCGCCAGCGCCAGCAGCGGCCCGGCCAATTCGTGGGTCGCGACCGGCAGCAACAACATGACGGCCGGAACGTTGGACACGATGTTCGACAGGGCGAAACTTGCAACGAAAAGCGGCAAAGGTTCGTGCAAATCCACGCCGAGTGCTGCCATGCGGCCGACGAATTGATGGATCAGGCCGGTTTTTTCCAGCCCATGGTTGACGACGAACAACCCGATGAATAGGACCAGCAGTTGCCAGTCCACCAGGCCGAGCATTTTCCTGGAATGAAGACGGCGGCTCATCATCAGCACACCCGCCGCGGTGAGGGCGACAACCTCGCGCGGCACGGGAGCGAAGAGAAACAGTATGAACACCACCGCTGCAACCGAGAGGCCTTTCGCCGTTTGCCATCGATCGACCCGCGGAGCCGGTTCGAGATGGGCGGGAAGCGCATCGGTCGCTGCTTCCTCCGCAGCCAACGCCCAGGCCCTGCGACTGCTCAGGACAATCACTCCCCACACCACGAACAGTCCCAGCACTACCGGTATCGCCGCTTCCAGCAAATAGCCGGAAAAGGAGAGTTTCAGGCGCTCGCCGATCAGCATGTTCTGCGGATTCCCGATTAGCGTCAGCGCCGACCCAACATTGGCACTGCATGCCAGCGCCAAAAGGAAGGGGATGGGATTCAGTCGCCGCGCCAGGCAAACATCGATCAGCACCGGAGCCATGGCCAGACAGACGACATCGTTGCTGAACACCGCCGACAGCGCGGCGACGATGGCGATCAGCGCCGCGAGCAGTTTGGGCGGCGACAAAGGAAGATGCCCGGTCTGGTGCGTCACCCAGGTATAGAAGCCGCCCATGCGCAGTTGTGCGGACACGACCATGAAGGCGAACAGCAGGATCAGCGTGGGAACATGGACCGCCTGCCACGCTTCTTCCAGGTTGATCGCCCCGGCTCCGATCAGGGCAATGGCACCGAGCAACGCGATGCCGGTTCGGTCGAGCGACAGAAAAGGCAGCCCGCCGAGGATCATGCCCAGGTAGACCACGCCAAAGATCAGCAGAATCGTGGTTTCCATCTTGTCGCCGTCAGTTTCGAAGCCCGCGGCAGTCTACGTCATCCGAACGGGCTTGCGGGCATCGTCACGCTCGCGCATGCGACAATGCCGCGTTCATTTGAAAAAAGGAGGACGTGTGGGTAATAATCTGGACGCGGCGCAGATCGCGAAGTATCGCAAGGATGGCTACGTTTTCCCCGTACCCGCGCTGACCTCCGGCGAGGCCACCGAGGTGCGCACCGGCATCGAGGATTTCGAGCGCCGCAGCGGACTGGTTGCCGGGCATGTCATCCGCAACAAGGGCCACCTCAAACTCACCCGCCTCTACGACCTGGTCTTCCATTCCAGGGTACTCGACGCCGTGGAATCCATCCTCGGCCCGGACATTCTGTGCTGGGGGTCGAGTCTTTTCGTCAAGGAAGGCAATGATCCCGGTTTCATCGCCTGGCACCAGGATTCGTACTATTGGGGGTTGGAGCCGGACGACGTAGTCTCCGCCTGGATCGCGCTGTATCCCAGCACCGTGGAAAATGGCGCGATGCGCGTCATTCCCGGCAGCCAAACCATGCCTTCGCTGTCGCACCGAAAGTCCGACGCGCAAAGTACGAATATGCTGTTCACGCACGAAGAACTTGCCGACGACGTTGACGAATCCAAAGCGGCGGACATCACGCTCGCGCAAGGAGACATGTCGCTGCACCACATCAAGATTCTGCACGGTTCGCCGCCCAACCGGTCCAGCGGCCGTCGCATGGGCTATGCGATCCGCTATGTCGCGCCCCATGTGAAACAGCGCGGCGACATGAATTCCGCGACCCTGGTGCGTGGCGCGGACCGTTATGGTTATTTTGCAAAGGATCCGGTGCCCGCGCGAGACATGGACCCCGATGTCGTCGCGTTCGTCGATCGCCGTTACGGCGGCACGCCGTTGGGCGCCACGGCCACAATCAGGTGAGTTGATCGACGTCTGACAAGGTGCGGCCGATAATCCTGGCCATGTTAGTGACAATCTGCAAAGAAGCCGCCGGGTGAAACCGCAGGTCCTGCTTCTGATCGTGCTGGGGCTGCTGATCGGCCCCGGCTACTACGCCTTTTGCGAACATGTAAGCGGCCGCTCCGGGCAGAGCTTTGCGCTAACCGAGCGCGGCAATCGCTGGACGCTGCCGGACGGTTCAGTATTGAGGCTGCGCGGGGGACAGGCCTACAAGCCGCTTCCGCTGGAACTCACACCCGAACAAAACAATTACCGGCTGCGCTTCACCTTCAATGTCACGCAGCCCGACTCCAGCGGCGCGACGAATGAGTATCAAGTCAGCCTCATGCAGGGAGACAGCGCTGTGGCCGAGCGCAGCATCAAAGTCAAGGGCCGGGGCAATGTCAGCGTGGCGCTGGAACCGCTTCAGATTTACTATCCCGGCAGCTATCTGCTCGTGCTGGAAGAAGTCGGTACGCCGCCGCTGGCGGTTTCCGGCGTGGGCCTGCAGGTCGATACGGGCGTGGAAAAACCGAAAATGTGGGTCGCATGGAGTGGACTGGTATTGCTCGTTTTCGGCATCGGCATGGTGTTGCGCGACGTCGTCGCGCAGGCGCGCAAGCGCCGCTGACACAAATGGGGGGAGGGTGAAATCATGTCTTGGCTGATTGCAGGTCTGGCGCTGTTTTTCGGCGTGCATGTGTTCTCGAG
>Ga0207689_10003139_pt1 | contig 15165 bp, 14 predicted proteins | sample KBSMisM52_FD_184312 | JGI IMG/M metagenome (GOLD analysis project Ga0207689, IMG submission 184312) | Miscanthus rhizosphere microbial communities from Kellogg Biological Station, Michigan, USA - KBS Miscanthus M5-2 (SPAdes) (version 2) | ecosystem: Host-associated > Plants > Roots >... | reverse complement strand
ACAACCACCGAGTCAACTCCCCGACAAACGTGGGGGTCAGGGCCCCCAGAATCAAGCAAATGATTCCGGTCCGTTCAAGCCGCCTGCGGGGACCAATATTCAAGAGACAGTAGTCGCTCCCGTGCAAGCAGGCGCGAAATTCGAAATAAGCCCTCACGGAGTTCACGTAGCAACGGTAGAAACAGACGGCAGCCGTGCCGTGGTGTACTACGACGGAGTCGAGGGGCCGAAATTCGACGAGATTATTCCGCAGGACGGAAATGGCTCTGTCGCATTCAGTCCTGACGGCAAGCGTTACGCTTACTGTGCGCGTTCCGGCAATCAGTACGTCGTAATGGTAGATGGCAAAGAGCTAGTGCGCAGCTCTGAATCCCGTGGTGGGAGTTTCAGTACGGAAAGTTGCCAGCTTGGCTTCACTTCCAATAACAAACATGTGTACTACTACAGTGCAGTAAGTGTGAACAATCCAAGTCTGGTGACGTACAGACGCTTCGTGTTCGATGGAAAACCGGAAATTCCTAATACCACAGAGTGGCACTCCGTCGCATTCAGCCCTGACGGTGATCACTATGCGTATGTCTGGAACGACCCTAGAGCGCAAAAGCCCTGGATGCTCATTGTGGACGGCAAGCCTGCTCCTTACCAGGGCGAATCTCCGCAATGGACCAACGACAGCAAACACCTGTACACGCAAAGACGGGTCCCTGGCAGCAATACGACCGAGTTGATGTTCGATGGCAAACCTCTGACGCGGGCGTTCGGTTTTAAGGTTTACATTGCGCCGGTTGGGGACATGGTGGCGGTTGCGGTGACCGGTGGAACGGATTTTCATCCCTTCTCATTCCTGGTACTCAACGGGAAGAAAGTTCCGGGAAGCGACACTGTGGAGCGGGGATCAATTGACAACGTAGTGTTCAGTCCAGATGGCAAACACTATGCCGCGATCTGCGGAGATATAAACAGCCATCACTATGTGATCCTCGACGGCAAGCGGCAGCAAGAATATGTCTCTGTCGATAAGTTGGCTTTTACTCTAGATTCCTCAACCGTTGTTTATACGACTTATGTCAACGGCAAGAGTTTCATTGTTGTTGGAGACAAGGAATTTGGAGGCCCGGTGGGAACAGTACAACAGCCGGTCCTCGCTCCTGCAGGCAATCGCGTGGCTGGCATGATCATGGTGAATGGAAGGCCGAGCCTGCTCATCGATCAAAAGGTGGTGCCGGTAGATTCGCGCAGCATCAGCGACGTGGGCTTCAGTCCCGATGGGGCCCACTACGCGTATCTAGGCTACGACTCTGGAACGGACAGTCACCTGGTGCTGGATGGAGTGCGTCAGCCCCAATCATCGGTAAGTGGCGATCGCATCGATCCCGTGAACGTTTCGGCGCTAAAGTATGTGTTCAGCCCGGATAGCAAACATGTGGCTCATTTCGCAAATTCGCCCGCCGGAGCAGCTGTCACGCGTGGAGTCTTTGCAGACGGAAAGTTCATTCCAATATCTAGCGAAGGCACCAATACGCATTTGTTGTTTTCCCCTGACAGCAAACATATCTTCTGGGTTCATCAGTACGGCGACCTGCCTCTCCGGGTGTTCATTGACGGAAAGCCGCTCATGGACTTCTATTCCCCGACCAACGTGCTCGGAAGCGCACCGCACTGGTGGGATTTCGGTCCGGACGGCACTGTGTCGTTTCTCGCACAAGATGACAATTCGCTGAAGCGGATCACCATTACTCCCTCGGCGGAGACCAGCGTGGCGACAATGACGGGAACATTTTCGGCAGTCAATCGCTAAGGAGCTCTTATGCCGGAAAAGCAAAGATCGATGCGGTTGCTCATGATTGCTCTATTGGAAATGGTGGCTGTGCTCGGCACATCCGGGGCGCAGTCCACTCCCGACACCCAGCTTCGCTACAAAGTCGATTACCAGTGCAACGGGGAGCGAGTGCAAGTAGGCCATTGCCGCAAAGACGATGACGGGCTGGGGTACGGACCTCCTACCAAGCCGCAGGAAAACTACTGCATGGTTTACTATCCCGACCGGCCAAAAAGAGGTGGATTTATTGTGCAGTCCGCAGAGTTGTACGACGTCGTCGTGAAGAAGCTGCAAGCGTGCGGAGCGCTGGCGGGCTCTGCTGTGGCAAAGTCGCAATCGTCTAATCGCACGGCGCGGGACTATCGTGGGGAAGGTGAGAAATACGTAGACGCCAAGGATTATGCGCACGCCGTCCCACTGCTTCAAGAAGCTGTCCGTCTCAATCCCAACGATGCTCTCGGGCAATTTCTGCTGGGCGAAACTTACGTATATATGGGGAACAAGGCAGGAGCCGCACAAATCCAAAAGACACTGTTGACACTCGACAAGGAGAAGGCTGACGAGCTCCAGCAGATGATGGGTCGATCCGCAGCGGCAACCAAGACTGCGGCACCCACGACTCCTTTGAGGCGGTCGGACGACGATATTGAGGCGCAGAAATTGCTATTGAAAGGGACGGCGGCGGAAGATGAAGGGAATCCACGCCAAGCCCTCGAAGACTATCAACGCGCCCTCGCGTTGCATGCGGGCAACGACACGCGGGCCTTGATCTTCGCTTATCAAGGTAGCGCCTACGACAACCTCAAGCAGTACGACAAGGCGGTGAGTTCATTTCGCCAGTCCCTCCAGCTCGTGCCAGAGGACACACACACGTCGTATCTGCTGGGGTTGGTTTACGCCAAAATGGGCAAAAAGACTGAGGCCATGCAGATTTACCAGGCCCTTCTGCCGACCGACAAAGCGGAAGCAGACCACTTATACCTGAAGATCCAAAATGCAAACTGAGCGTGACCGCACATGAGAACCACCATCATGCTGGTGACACTTTGGCTTTGCGGAAATTGCCTGGCACAGCTTACTGAAGATGGGCGCGTTTCCGCTCGCTACGGCACATTCACGCTGGGGAAGCGTCAGATGTTGTTGTACAACGGCCATCCACTTCGGCCGGCTGTACAAGGCAATAACGGTCTCGATTTGGGTTCACCATTCCACATCGGCAATCGCGACGTGATACTCGCGACGATCTTCGGGGGGACTGCTTGTCCTTACTTATATCAATTCATCACCGTCACCAAAGATGGAGCCAGTGCGACTCAGCAATTCGGAACCTGTAACGAAGCCTTCAGCGTCAAGCGCAACGGAGACGCCGTTTCGTTGGCCATGCACGACTATCGAGGCCCTTTCGAGCCCGAAGAGGAAAAAACAGCAGCGCGACGGCGGACAGAAATTTTTGTTTTTCATGACGGGGTGGTTTCAAAGAGTACGAGCCAGAAAATCAGTAAATGATCAGAGGACTCCTCATTCAAATGAAACCTGCCAAGGCGTTCTCCGGAGATTCATCGGCCATTATGAGGGTAGGTCCAGGTTGATACTCGTTCCTAGAAATTTATTTCATACAAAAAACAAAGGGACGGCTTGCGCCGTCCCTTCATTTTTCTCGAGTAAAACTTATAGCATCTTGACGCTTTCGACGTGTACGGAGTCACCGGTCACATGGCCGGTCACTGCTACGTGATGTCCCTCATGTCCCTTCAGAGCATCCGGGTTTTCCACGGTGAGAACTTTCTTGTCGGAGTCAGTTACGACCACCAGCTTCGCGCCCTTTTCCAGGCACTTCTTGGTGCAGGCTGCGTGCTCGGCACTGGCGCCTTTTACGCCGCATCCGGAGTCGCTGACGTAACCGTTGACGGTCGTCTCTTTTGCCATGTCATCGGCTACCGCTGACGCTACGAAGAACAATGTGCACAGGATGGTACAAACGGCGAGTACTTTCTTCATGATCAAGTCTCCTCTAAGTCTTCCTGCGGCTGCAGCCGCGTGTTGGTGAATCACCTGACTATCCCGAGCGCCACCGCTGAAAACGCCTGGGAAGTAATCTTTACTACATCTGAGTGGCAGCCCGGTCAAAGGTTACATGTAATTTTCCGAAACCGGGGAATGCGGGAAATATATCACAACCACACACTCTATTTACGTGCGGAATTGGTAGTTGGATGTTGTTGCGGAGCCGGCGCAGGGGCCACAAAAATGACCTCTCCTGGCTTGGCATAGTGGAGTTGTTCGCGCGCTTCTTTCTCGATGGTCTTGGGGTCGTCCTTCAGGGCTTTGATTTGGTCCTCTGCCGAATCGTTTTCCTTTTGGAGTTGCTCCACTTCTTTTTGCAGGACCTGGTATTCGGCTTTCTTTTGACGGTAAACCACCATGCCGTTGGGGCCAAACATAACATGCAGAAACAGCCATATGGTGATGACGAAAACCCCGGCAGTGGCGATGCGACGGCGGGCCTGATGCAGTTTGGAGGTGTATGGACGGACCCGGTCAGCTACCTTTTCGGCGAAGGCTTCGGCGTGCGGGGCATGCTCCGCCAGGGCGCGCAGTCCCTTTTCGGGATTGGCGAACTCGGCGATCTTATTCGGCTTTAGTCGAAAATCCATTGCTTGGCAGCGGAGCTTAGCTTTCCCAGCTCACTGGGGCTGCCGGCCTCGGAGTAGACCCTTACTACTGGTTCAGTTCCCGACAGGCGATAGCAGAGCCATGAGTTATCGGCGAAAATCAGTTTGAGTCCATCGGTGCGGACTATTTCGCTGACTTTGCGACCGTAAAAATCCTTGGGTTCCTGACGTAACTTCTCAGTAAACTTTGCTTTGACTTCTTCGGTCAAGCGGAAGTTGTCTCGCTGTGGATAGAAGGAACCAACTTTGACAAATAATTCTTTTAACTGCTGGCCCAGTGATTTGCCGCGGCAGGCAACAGCCTCGCAGCAAAGGAGTCCGGCGATGACTCCGTCCTTTTCGGGGACATGATGGCGGATGGAGAGGCCGGCGCTTTCTTCGCCTCCGATGACGATTTTGTCGGCTTTGATCAGCTCGCCGATGTATTTGAAGCCTACCGGCGTTTCGTGGAGTTCGATTTTGTGATGCTTGGCTAAGGCATTGATCAGATTGGTTGTGGCAACCGACTTCCCTACTCCATTTTTCCAGCCGCGGCTTTCGACCAAATAATCGAAAAGCAGCGCGATGATGTAATTCGGCTGCATGAAGGTGCCGTCTTCATCCACGATGCCGAAGCGGTCGGCATCACCGTCAGTGGCGATGCCGATGTGGGCTTTTTTCTCTTTCATCCCGGTGCGGAGTTCTTCGAGGAGATGGTCATCGGGCTCGGGAGCGTGGCCTCCGAACATTACGTCGCGGATGTCATGGACGGTGAAGGTGTCTACGCCGCTGTCGCGCAGGAGAGAGTCAGAATAGCCACGGGCCGCTCCCCAGAAGGGATCGAAACCGATTCGCAGGCCGGCTTTTTTGATTGCCGGGAAATCTACAATTTCTTTCAGGCGGGCCAGGTACATCGCTTTCGGTTCCAGCGGCTGTGAGGCTGGGGCGGTTTTTTGTAAATTGGCGGATCGCCCGGCGTCATAGGCTTCGATCTCTGCTTCAATTCTTTTGGTGGCTTCTGGCAGCGCTGGTGCGCCGTCGGGTGTCGAGAACTTGATGCCGTTGTACTCTGGCGGATTGTGCGAGGCGGTGAAGTTGATGGCTCCGTCGGCTTTTTCTTTGATGACTGCGTAGGAGATTGCCGGGGTTGGCGCGGCTTCGGCAATGACCAGGGGTGTAATTCCGTAGGAGGCTAGGATTTCTGCTGCGATCGCCGAAAATGTCTCGCCTAGAAATCTTGGGTCGCGGCCTACGATGACTCGCGCGCCCGACGGCTTTTGGGAAACTACATAGCGGCCGATTCCGTGGGCAGCTCTACGGACGTTGGCAAAGGTGAACTCCTCGGCGACAATGGCGCGCCAGCCTGAAGTGCCAAACTTGATTTTCGTTGCCATGCGGTTTCGCCCCGAATGAAATGCTAGTCTCGTAAAAGCAGAAAGCTGATTCTATATGACCGATAAAGTTCTTGTGCTGAGCACCGCGGCATCAGAAAAACAAGCCAATCAGATCGCCCAGGCACTGGTGGAAAGGCGCTTGGCGGCTTGCGTGAATATTCTCCCTAAAATTAAATCTGTTTACCGGTGGCAAGAGAAGATTGAGGAAAGTGAAGAATGGTTGCTTGTGATCAAGACCACGCGGACAAGTTTCCCCCAGGTGCAGGATGCAATCAAAGAATTGCATTCATATGAATTGCCGGAATGTATCACCATCGCCATCGATAGCGGCAGCCTGCCTTATTTGCGATGGATTGAGGACTCGGTCGGCTGATGTCAAACGTGATGTTCTCCGCGATCTCGGCATTCTCTGCGGAGAACGACCGCGCCGAGGCCGCTGAGAAAACTAATCCTAGATTACCGATAAGGCTTGGTCCAAATCAGCCAAGAGATCATCTCGATCTTCGATTCCGACCGAGATGCGCACCATGCCGTCGGTGATGCCGATGGCTTTTCTTCCCTTTTCGCCTAGGGCGGCGTGGGTCATGGTGGCGGGATGAGAAATTAGAGTTTCTACGCCGCCCAAGGATTCTCCCAAAGAGCAAACCTTAACTTTCTTCAACATTTTCTTGGCGTTGGCTAATGATCCACTTTCGAAGGTGATCATCGAGCCGAAACCGCTCATCTGCTGGCAGGCCAGTTGATATTGGGGATGGTTGGGTAATCCCGGGTAGAAGACTTTTTTCACTTTCTTGTGATCGCTCAGGAAATCGGCGACGGCCCTGCCGTTGCGGTCATGCTGCTCCATGCGCACGGCCAGTGTTTTAACTCCACGCAATATGAGCCAGCATTCAAACGGGGACATAATCGCTCCCGCAGCTTTTTGCAGGAAGGCTAGCTGGTTGGCATGTTCTTGTTTGGCACAGATCACAACTCCGCCAAGTCCGTCACTGTGGCCGTTTAGGAATTTCGTGGTGGAATGCACCGACATGTCGGCGCCGAGTTCCAGAGGCTGCTGAAAGTAGGGGGACATGAAGGTGTTGTCCACGACCAAGTCGACTTGCTTCCTGCGGCAAATGCGGCTGATGGCTTTGATATCGCTGACCGACATCAGAGGGTTCGTCGGCGTTTCGATATAGACCATGCGAGTGCTCTTGCCGATGGCGCCCTCTACGTTTGCTGGGTCGGTGGTGTTGACGTAGGTGAATTCCAGACCGAAGTTGGCCAGCACCTGATTGCACAGGCGGGGGACGCCGCCGTAGAGATCGTGTCCACAGACTACGTGATCTCCGGATTTCAACATGCTGAAGATGGCGTTGATAGCCGCCATGCCGCTGGCGAAGACTTTAGCGGCGACTCCGCCTTCTAGTGCAGCTAAGTTTGTTTCCAGACGATCGCGCGTAGGATTCGAAACTCGAGAGTATTCGTAGCCTTTGTGCTCGCCGATCCCCTGCTGAACGTAGGTTGAGGTTGGATAGATGGGAACGGTGACGGCGCCGGTCAGTGGGTCGGGCTCTTGACCGACATGGATGGCTTTGGTTGCGAAGCCGGATTTTGGTGCTTTTGCCATTCTTCACTACTCGGGTGAATTGTAATTATTTTCTCAGTTCTCGATCGTCAGTTCTCAGTTTAGATTCCACCTTCGAAGATTTTTTTGGATAAATACCTCTCGGATGAATCTGGCACTACTGTGACTACCCTCTTGCCCAAGCCTAATCGTTGTGCGACCTTCAATGCAGCAAACACATTGGCTCCGCTGCTGGAGCCTCCAAGCACACCTTCCAAAGCTGCGAGTGTTTTCACGGTATCGAAGGCTTCTTCATCGTTCACCATGATGATTTCATCGCAAACAGTCTTATCGAAATTTTTGGGGATGAAGCTGGAGCCGATGCCTTCTACTTTGTGCTTGCCGGGCGGGCCGCCTCCTAAAATTGATCCTTGGGTTTCCACCGCTACTGCCAAAACTTTCGGCAGTTTCTCTTTCATGTAGCGTGCCACTCCGGTAAAGGTGCCAGCTGTTCCGGCGCCAATTACCACCGCATCTACTTTTCCTTCCATTTGCTGGAAGATTTCCGCGGCCGTGGTTTGATAGTGATAGTCAGGGTTGGCAGGGTTTTCAAACTGGCGGGCCATGAAGCCGTTGCGTTTGGTGGCGAACTCTTGCGCCCGCCGGATGGCGCCGGCCATGCCTTCATCATCAGGCGTTCGCGTCACTTCCGCGCCTAAAGCGCGCATGATCGTGACTTTTTCCTCAGACATGCGTTGCGGTACAAAAAACACCACTTTGTATCCGCGACTTACTCCGATGAGGGCCAGACCAATGCCCGTATTCCCAGCGGTGGCTTCGACAATCGTGCTTCCGGGCTTGAGCCATCCTTGTTCTTCTGCCTGGCGAATGATGCCGAGTGCTGCGCGGTCTTTAACGCTGCCGCCGGGGTTGAGGTATTCGAGTTTGGCAAAAACGTCAGCGGAACCGGCGGGAACGATGCGGCGAAGTTTGAGAACAGGAGTGTTGCCTACGAGTTGCGTGATCTCATCTGCGACACGCAAGCAGGATATGGTCTTCTCGGGCACCCTTCAGACTACGGATGATTAATGGACGCGTCAATTGACTGAAGCGACGCGCCCCAATCATTGCGTTCCGCTGGCAGTACGCAATTGTCCGGCATAATAGCCGCTACGCGTGCGTGCAGTCAGCTTGCCGTAGCCTTTGGCTTTTACATCAATTTGGATGGTGCGGTATCCGCCCTGGGATTGTGGAACTGTCGGTTTATAGACGATTGAGTATTGATTGCGGATATCACGCGCTACTGTGCGGCTGATCTCGTCTACTTCATCCACAGTCCTGGGGAAAAACGCTATACCGCCTGTACGCTCGCTCAAAGTCTCCAGCGCACGTTTTGCCCGCTTGGGGCGGTCTTCATCGCTGAGAATGCCGATCGCGTAAATTGTCGGGCCGTTGTCTACTTGCAGCAGCTCGACTGCCTGCTCGAGCGAATTGCGGCTCTCATCGTCTGCGCCGTCGGTGACTACGAACAGCACTTTCTTTTGCAGCTTGGCGTTTTTGAGTTCACTGTCCCAGGCAGCCATGATGGCGTCATAGAGTGCCGTTCCACCCTTTGTGTCGATCTTGTCCAGCGCTTCTTTCAGTTTTTTGATGTCGCTGGTGAAATCCTGATCCAGATAGTAATCGTCGTTAAAGTTAACGACAAAAACCTCATCGTTGGGATTGCTGGACTTCACGAGATTCAACGCCGCCTTGCCCACCTTCTCCCGTTTGTCGCGCATGGATCCGGAATTGTCGATCACAATTCCCATGGCGACGGGAATGTCCTCGTGACGGAAGGATTTGATCGGCTGCACCTTGCCGTTCTCCAGCACCGAGAACGAGTCCTTGTCGAGATTGGTGACCATCTTGCGATCTTTGTCGACCACGGTCACGTGCAGGGACACTTCATCAACCTGCTTTTTAAAGACAAAGCCGCCCGCGTCAGCTTTTCCTTGGTCTCCACCCGGAGCAGCGTCTGCCGGCTGAGACTGATCGGCGGGTACTTGAGCTGGTGCCGGAGCCTGGCCGTTTGGGGCCTGAGTCGCCGGTGCAGGCTGGGACTGAGCAGGTTGCGTCTGCGCGGGTTGGTTGGGTTCAGGGGTGACCTGTGCGGACAACACAATGCAGAGAAAAGCCGCAAAGGCTAGAAAAACAATGGTCTTGCTATTCCGAAGGAGCATAGTAACCCGTTTTGGCGTATACCCTCAGCGGCGGTAAACCCTTTGGCGGAATCAACTTCACTTTTATTTTACGCCATTTGCCGTCGTGGGTCGGGTTCTTTGGACGGTATCCGATCACATATTGGTTGCGCAGCTCTATACCTATTTTTGTGGCTACATCGGCTAAGTCGTTCGGATTATCAATAGTATAGGCTCGGCCGCCGGTCAGGTCGGCGATGTCGCTCAAAAGAACGGGGCCGTATCTTTCTTCGTTGCTCGCGAAATAGTGGTCATAGACGCCAATGGCATAAATTTGCACATCGGCTTCTTTTACCACCGAACGAATTTCGCTTTCCGTATAGCGGCTGTGGTTGTCGCCACCGTCAGAGATGATCAGAAGTGCCCGCTTCTGATATTTCGCCTGATGCATTTTGTTGATGCCGAGATAAATGGCATCGAGCAGGGCGGTGCGACCTTTCGGGACGGTGTAAACCAACTTCCCTTGAATATCGTCGACCGATTGGGTGAAGTCGGAAAGTTGTTCCGGCTTGTCGGCAAAAGTGATCAGAAAAAATTCATCCTGAGGATTCGCCGTCTTGAAAAATTCTACGATCGCTTCACGGGCGCGCTCGATCTTGCTGTTCATGCTGCCGCTTAGATCGAAGATTACGCCCAGCGATACCGGAGCGTCCTCACTGGAAAAGTGGCGGATTTCCTGCGGCTCTTTGCCTTCCAGGATGTTGAAATTTTCTTTGTCGAGGCCAGTGACCAGCCGATTCATCGGGTCGGTAATGGTGACCGGGACCAGGACTAGATCCACATCTACCTTAATCGGCTTGCTGTGGGTCTTGAGAGCCGCATCTACGACTGGGCCGGCTGGCGCGGGTTGTACAGGTTGAGGGCGTGGGTTTATGTGCACATCGTCGCCAAGATTCTGGGCCAGCAGGAACGTGGGAACGCAGCAAGACAGGAGAAAAATTGCAAACACGGAGATGGCCAGAACCCGACGATCGATAGGCGGCATATGAGCCTCCCTACAACTGGAACAGCACCCGGACCGCTGACCAGATGCCGACCCGCACCCACCAAGGACGGGCCTTTTACTGCATTGAAGCAGATACTAGCACGTGAATTGATTATCCGGCCAAGACTTTTTCCGCACTCCTGTCAGTAGTGCTAGTCCTGTTCTTACGCTTCTAGCAAGGGACATGCCATAAATGAAATCCTGTACAATTTCAACTCCAACTATGGCTCATATTTCACCTTTTCGTGCGCTCCGATACGACCAATCCAAGGTCACATTGTCCAAAACTGTTACCCAGCCGTACGACAAAATCACTCCTACCATGCAGGAGCATTATTACGATGCAGATCCTCACAATTTGGTACGGATTATCTTGGGCAAGAGGGAAACTTCTGACAACGATCACAACAATGTGTATACCCGGGCAGCGAAATATTTCGCCGATTGGCGCCGCGATGGCGTGCTGAAACCGGATGCGGAACCGTCTATTTATCTTTATGTGCAACAGTTTGCGGTGCCGGGCAGTACAGAGCGGTTGGAACGGCGCGGGTTTATAGCCCTCGGACGGGTTGAGGACTATGCTAACAAGATCGTCTATCGGCACGAGCAAACTCTCTCAAAACCCAAGGCTGACCGGCTGGACTTGCTGCGGGCAACCAGGGCCCACTTTGAACAGATTTTCATGCTGTACGGCGATCCCTCGTCCGAGATTGAGAACGCGCTAACTTTCAACACTCCGCCCGACATGGAAACTTCCGACGAGTACCAGGTGGCGCACAAGGTCTGGAAAGTGTCCGACCCTAAACTGGTGAAGCTGATCCAAGACAAGATGGCGGACAAGAAGCTCATCATTGCCGATGGCCACCATCGCTATGAGACTTCACTGAATTACCGGAATGAACGGCGGGCGGCGGGGGGAGGGGAGGTGAATTCGGATGCTCCTTATGAGTTCACCGTGATGACGTTTGTGAATATGGACCGGCCAGGGTTGGTGATTCTGCCGACACACCGGGTTGTGCACGGGCTCGCGGATTACAATTCCGACGCCTTGCGTGATGGAGCGAAGGCTTATTTCCGAGTGAAGGAAATTGATCCGGAGTTCGATGCTACCGAGGCCGCTACTCTGCTGCGTGATGCGGGGAAAAACGGATCTGCTCTGCTCGCGGTTACTCATAACCGCGCGTTCATATTTGATTCTCCGAAAGCGTCCGACCCAAAAGTATTTGCGGGACTGTCATCGAAGCAGCAATCTCTGGATGTGGTGCAGTTGCACAAATGTTTGCTGGAGGGTGTGCTGGGGTTGTCGGAGGAATCGATTCGCAATCAGCAGAATCTGAGCTATATCCGTGATGCTGGAGAAGCGCTTGCGCAGGTGCGACGTGGGTCGGCCAATGTGACTTTCCTGATGAATCCGGCGAAGATTGAACAGGTACGCGATATTGCGTTCGCGGGTGAAGTGATGCCGCAGAAATCCACCGATTTCTTTCCCAAGATGATCAGCGGCTTCACCACCTACGCACTGGAATAGCTGAAAACCCTTCAGCAATCGAATAAGATGTCTCGTCGGGCCTGATCCGCCGAGGACATTCTCATTTCAGTCGTTCCCCAGCACGTACATTGGCTGCAACGCTGTGTTGTTTTCTGCCTGTTGAGTTTGCTGCTTGCTGCTTCCCTGCCCGGCGCTTCTGATGAAAAACGTATTGCGATTTATTCGCTGGTGGCGAACTATTCATTGCCGGTTTATGACCAGGGAGGACAGGACTACGTCGGGCTGCTGGAGATTCTCGAGCCACTGGGGACTGTGACGTCACAGACGAACGGAACCCGTTGGAGACTTCGGTACAACGATCTTGAAACTCAATTCACGGCCAACGCTTCCCGGGCGCGGATACAAAATCACGATTTCGATTTGCCGGCAAATTTCGTGCTGGCCAGCGGACGAGGACTGGTTTCGTTGTCTTCGCTAGGCACACTTCTTCCGCAGATTCTCGGTGGCCCGGTTACCTTTCACGAGAATTCTCGACGGCTTTACATCGGCAGCGTTGGAGTTCATTTCACGGCGCAGATGGGAGGCGGCAATCCGCCGGCTCTGGTAATGAGTTTTACCTCTCCGGTGAATCCGCGCATTGCTACGGAACCGGGCAAGGTGCAGATGTTGTTCACACGCGAGCCGCTGATGGCTCCCAGTTCGACTACTTTGACCTTTGACAGTAAGAACGTTCCCTCGGCCACGTATCAGGAAAACAACGGCGCGGCGGAAATTATCGTGAACACGCGTGTGCCTCTGTTTGCCAGCTTCAGCGACAACGGGCGGACAATTACGCTGTCTCCGGCTGCGCAAGGCAAGGCGGCGGAAGCGGCTGCTTCTAACGCTCCATTTACCTCGCCAAATGAAATAGCTCCTTCTGAAACAGCGACTCCTCCCACGCCAACTCCTCCAGTCAACAATCCGCCTGCGGTCTTCGCCGTCGTGGATGCCAGTCACGGAGGAGAGGAACGCGGGGCGATGTTGAGTGAGCAGATCAGCGAGAAAGACGTCACGCTGGCATTTGCGCGACGGCTGAAGCAGCAGCTGGATGCGAAGGGACTGCCGACCGTGATTGTGCGGGATGGCGACAACGCCCTGACCGTGGACCAGCGTGCGGATTTGGTGAATCAGGCGCATCCCAGGATTTACATATGTATTCATGCCAGTTCGCTGGGGAAAGGGGCGCGGGTTTACACGGGGTTGCTGCCACCGGCGAATGGAGAGAGCAGCGGTCCGTTGCTTAACTGGAATACCGCGCAGGCGGGATTTTTGGTGCTCAGTCAGTCAGTCGCCGCAGGTCTGACACAGGAGTTGCAGAATGAACATTTGACGGCGCGACAGCTGGCGGCGCCAATCCGGCCTCTGAACAACATTGCCACCGCCGCGGTGGCGATCGAGGTTGCTCCTAACGGCGATGTGGCAAGCCTCGAATCCGCTGACTACCAGGCTTCGGTCGCAAACAGTATTGCGACTTCCATTGTGAATATGCGTACGCGCTTGGAGAGTGGGCAATGATTCCTCGGCACCTCAAATTTGGAATCGCTGCGATGGCGCTTGCAGCATTGGCCATGGGATTTTTTGCTGGTCGCGAACGCCGGTTGGCACGGCAGCTCGAGCCTCCGGTTACCGATTCGCGTCCAGTCGCGCCACCTCCTTCTGGCGCGACTGAGCAAGTCACTCTTTATGTCGCTTATGACGATCCGGGCGTGTTATTGCCGCAATCTTCGGTGATCCCCTTGCCAAGTGGCCGGCAGCAACGGGCGGAAGAATTGCTGCACGCTTTAATGGATGTATACGCAGCCAAAATCTCGCAACATCCTCTGGGACCGGGAGCGGATATACGCAATGTGTATCTGGTGGATCCGGGATTAGCTGTGATTGATCTCAATGCTGCATTTGCCAGCGGCCATCGCTCTGGCATCCTGGTGGAAGAGCTCACGGTTGTTTCCCTGGTAGAAACTCTGACGGCGAATATTCCCGGTATTACGCGGGTGAAAATTCTGGTGAACGGGAAAGAGCAAGATACCCTCGCCGGTCACGCCGATCTCTCACGCATTTACGAAGCCGCCACTACCGGAGAGTTGCTGAATCAAATGCGAGCGCAATGAGCGAGACCCGGGAACCGAAATCAGAGAACTGAATTCTGTCCCTCACTTGCTTTAGCCTCGTCACTTCACGCTCCCAGTCGCAAAACACGGCGATATTTTCGCTTCTCAGTTCCCGTCCTCCGTTCTCAGTTGAATTTAATTTACAATCGCCGCTTATGCACTATCGTTCCGACAATCGCAATCCTGATCAGATGCGCCCAGTCAATATTGTCCGCGACTTCATTACCACGGCGGAGGGCGCCGTGTTGATTGAAGTTGGCAACACCCGGGTGATTTGCACCGCGTCCATTGAAGAAACGGTTCCGACATTTATGCGCAATAGCGGCAAAGGCTGGATCACCAGCGAGTATGGGATGCTGCCGCGCTCCACTTTGACTCGCGGCGTGCGCGATGCAACTAAAGGACGGCAAAGCGGGCGGACACATGAAATTCAACGGCTCATCGGGCGATCGCTGCGGGCGGTGACCGATTTGGAGCGATTGGGGGAACGCACCATCTGGATTGATTGCGATGTCATTCAGGCAGACGGAGGAACGCGCACGGCATCGATCACGGGAGCGTTCGTTGCTTTGGGGTTGGCACTAGAAAAACTGGTCGAGGCTGGTACTTTGACGTCTGTTCCTTTGCGTGATTTTGTTGCCGCGGTGAGTGTGGGCGTGGTGGATGGGGAAGTTTTGCTCGATCTGAACTATGAGGAAGATTCGCGCGCGGATGTGGATATGAATTTTGTCATGACAGCGGGCCATAAGATGGTGGAAGTGCAGGCTACAGCTGAGCATCAAGTGTTTGATGAGCAGCAATTGAGCAAAATGCTGGGACTGGCTCGGCAGGGCGTGCAGTCATTGATCGCAAAACAGCAGGCAATTTTGAATCAGTTGACTCTGCGCCAGTAGG
>Ga0207689_10003137_pt1 | contig 15170 bp, 18 predicted proteins | sample KBSMisM52_FD_184312 | JGI IMG/M metagenome (GOLD analysis project Ga0207689, IMG submission 184312) | Miscanthus rhizosphere microbial communities from Kellogg Biological Station, Michigan, USA - KBS Miscanthus M5-2 (SPAdes) (version 2) | ecosystem: Host-associated > Plants > Roots >... | reverse complement strand
CTGCATTGGGCGTGGCTGAGGGTGAGCGCGTGGAACTCGGGAACGAGCGCGGCAGCGTGATCGTGCACGTCAAAGCTCAGGACGGCCAGCAGCGCGGCGTGGTGGTCGTCGAGGGGATCTGGCCCAACCGCTACTTCCAGAACGGGATCGGCATCAACTCCCTGACCAGCGCCGATCCTGGGTGGCCCAATGGCGGTGCTGTGTTCCACGACACGGCCGTGTGGATTCGCCGTAGCGCCTCTGACCCGCGGCCGCCGACCAGGCCCACGCGCGACTAGACAAGCGTCGCTGCTGCGCCTGCTGTCGCGCAGTCGTGATCCTGCTCCGGCGTCCCGCCGCCGATTCCGATCGCCCCGATGACGCGGCCGCTCAGGATGATCGGTACTGCTCCGGTGGAAGGCAGCAGTTCACTTCGTGAGATCGTTGGCACCGCGTTCCAGAATACCGGATTGGTCTTCTGCAATTCGACCAGATCGCGTGTGGGACGCTTGAACGCTGCGGCCGCCACCGCTTTCGCTCGCGATGTGTCGGTGGTGAAAAATCCCGTCCGATCCCCCCTCATGGTGAGGACGAGGCGCCCGGCTTCGTCTACCACCGATACGGTGATAGCGAGGTTCATCGTTGCCGCCTTCTCCAAGGCCGCTCGAGTCGCTCGCTCCGCGATCCCCAGATTCATTTCGATCATATCGGACTCTCCAGTGTCTTCAGGCAGGCTGCCGCCCATCCTCTCGTTTTATGCGCAAGCCGCCGATCCAGTATAGCCCGGCTTTCCCGGCGACCCGGCGCTTCCATTTGGAACCAAGCAGCGACGGTCATTGTCATTTGTTTGTGCGATCCGGGCACTTGCACGTCATGTTACGTACGTGAGCTGTCATGCCAGGGAGACATTGCTTGACGGGGCTGATCGCAGCAGACGTTCGTCGACCGCGGTTCGCAGCAGAGGAGGCCAGTAGTTGAGTGAAAATCTGCGTGCAGAGCAACGACACCTTGATCCTTATGATCAAATCGCACGCGCTGCCGCGTGGAAGCAGCGAGCGTTGTTCGGCGTTGCCCTGATCCTGGTGGTGGCTGCCGGCGTCGGCATTTACTTTTGGCAGGAGAGAGCAGAACGCCAGGCGTCCCTGCTCAAGGGGCTGTCGCAGACGGCGGAACTTCCGCCGACACCCCCGCCTCAACCCCAATCCGAACCACAGCCACAGGCCGAATCCCAGCCCTCAGCTCAGCCCCCGGCCCCGACCCAATCTCAGCTCCAGCAGCCTCCGCCTTCACCTCCGATAGCGCAGGCCTTACCCGAAGTCATTTACCCGGTGCCGCAAGCCGAGCCTATGCCGAGCCTTGCGGCCAAGCCTGTGCCGCCTTTGGGGGAAAGCGATGGGGTGATGCATGAGTCGCTGACGGACTTGTTGAGCAAAAAACGCTTCATCGAATTGTTTACTCCAAAGGATTTCGTATATCGCGTCGTCGCTACTGTGGACAATTTACCCCGCAAGAACGTAGCGACCAGACTGCTCCCGCTCAAAGTGCCTGCGGGGCAATTCGTGACGAAGGGCGGGGGAGAGGTCGTCTCTCTGAGTCCCGCCAACTACGCGCGCTACAAGACATACGTCAACATCGCCCGAAGCGCAGATGCAAAGCAGCTTGTCGCAACCTACGTCCATTTCTACCCGTTGTTTCAGGAAGCCTACCAGGAACTGGGTTATCCGAATAAGCAATTCAACGATCGTCTCGTCGAGGTCATCGACAATCTGCTGGAAACGCCCGATGTCGGGACCCCGGTCAAGCTCGTGCGCCCAAAAGTCATGTACGAATTCGACGATCCTGAGCTGGAGGATCTTTCCGCTGGTCAGAAACTGCTCGTCCGTATGGGACCGCAGAACGCCGCAGTCCTAAAAGCCAAGCTGCGCGAAATCCGGCGCGAGCTGGTTGCGGAGGCGCAAGCGGCGACAAAAAGATAAAGTGGTTTCGGATGTAGACTGGTACGGTGTTGCCAGTATTGTCTGGTAGTCTGAATTGTTCGCCGATCTAGAATCTTGATGAGATCCAATACGTGCTCAGTCCATTGCTGAGCGCATTTTCCTATGGGGAGTGGCCTATGCCTACGAATCTCAATGTGAACGGAAAGCAGGTTACGGTCGACGTCGAACCGGAGATGCCGCTGCTGTGGGTACTGCGGGACGAGCTCGGTCTGACCGGAACCAAGTACGGTTGTGGCATTGCCATGTGCGGTGCCTGCACCGTTCATTTGGACGGGCAGCCAACGCGATCTTGCGTGATGCCGGTTTCCGCAGTCGAGGGTAAGAAGATCACCACCATCGAGGCGCTGTCACAGGATGGTAATCATCGCGTGCAGAAAGCCTGGGTCAAGCTGCAGGTGCCGCAGTGCGGCTATTGCCAGAGCGGGATGATCATGGCAGCCGCAGCTTTGCTCGAGCAGAACAAGAATCCCAGCGATGCCGACATCGATGCGGCGATGACCAATATCTGCCGATGCGGGACCTACGCGCGTGTGCGCGAGGCCATCCACGTCGCGGCCAAGTCAGCTTAGAGGGAGAGCAACCATGACATCCTCTATTCGTAACGAATTCATTGGCACCGAGCCCGCTGAGTCTGTCTACAACAGCCGCCGCAGCTTTCTGGTAAAGACCGCCGCGCTGACAGGTGGCTTGGCATTGGGAATTCGCTTCCCCACTGCTGCGCAGGCAGCCATCTCCCCACCGGGAGGACCGGAGCTCACGCATTGGATCATCATTCAACCCGACGAAACCGTTATCGTGCGCGTCGCCCGCTCCGAGCTCGGCCAGGGCACATTCACCGGTTTGGCCATGCTGGTGGCCGAAGAGCTGGAATGCGACTGGGGCAAGGTTCGCGCCGAATACGCCGACGTGAACGAGCACGTTCAGCGCAATCGCATCTTCGGTTCGATGTCGACCGGCGGCAGCCGCGGGATTCGAGATTCGCAAGACTACATGCGCAAGGGTGGCGCGGCTGCGCGTGAGATGTTGGTTGCCGCCGCTGCAAACGAGTGGGGCGTCCCGGCATCCGAGTGCAGCGTAAGCAAAGGCGTCATCACGCATTCAGCGAGCAATCACAGCACCACCTTCGGCAAGGTCGCAGCGGCTGCTTCCAAGTTGGAGGCTCCAAAAGACCCCAAGCTCAAAGACCCCAAGCAGTGGAAGCTGATTGGCACTTCGCCTGCACGCTTCGACATTCCAGACAAGACCACCGGCAAGCAGATCTACGCGGCGGATGTGCGGCTTCCCGGACTGGTGTTTGCGTCGATTGCACAGTGCCCGGTGTTCGGCGGCAAGCTCAAGAGCTACGACGAGTCCAAGATCAAATCCATGCGCGGTGTGAAGAAAGTCGTGCGCGGCGACGACTGGGTGGCAGTCGTCGCGGACAACTGGTGGCGTGCCAATCAGGCCCTCAAGCAGTTGCCGATCGAGTGGGATGTGGGCGAGAACGGCAAGGTGTCGAGCGAGTCGATCATGCAGTTCCTGCGCACAGGCATCGAAGCGAAAGAAGCGCCCGTCGCCAGAAAGGATGGCGATTTCAACAAGGCCATCGCCGGTGCAGCGAAGGTGGTGGAGGCCGAGTACTACGCGCCTTACATGAACCACGCGACGATGGAGCCACAGAACGCCACAGCACTGGTCAGCGACGCCGGTGTCGAGGTCTGGGTGGGCACGCAAAACGGCGAGACTACGATTGCTGCTGCCTCCGAAGCCGCAGGGGTGCCGTTGGAGAAGGTCATCGTGCACAAGATGCATGCCGGCGGTGCATTCGGACGGCGCGGTCCGCACCAGGAGTACACCAAGCAGGCGGTGTGGATTGCTCAGACGATGCCGGGCACGCCCGTGCGATTGCAATGGTCGCGCGAAGAGGACATCCAGCAAGGGCGTTATCGTCCGGTGGCGTTGGTGAAGCAAAGGGCGGGATTGGACGCGCAGGGCAACTGGATCGCCTGGCACGTGCGGCAAGCCGACCAATCGATCCTGATTACGGTGCGGCCGACCGACATCAAGGACGGTGTGGATCCGGTAAACGTGCGCTGCTTCCAGGACAACCCCTATGCGGTGCCGAATTTCACCGATGAGTACGCCATGCGCAACACGCATGTGCCGCCGGGTTTCTGGCGCGCGGTGGCACATACGAACAACCCGGTGTTTCGCGAGTGCTTCATCGACGAACTCGCACATGCCGCGGGCAAAGATCCTTATGAGTTCCGCCGACCTCTGCTGCAGCAGAAGCAGAAGGACCTAGGCGTACTGGACGCTGTGGCGAAGGCAGTGGGATGGGGCACGCCACCGGCGAAAGGCGTCTTCCGCGGCATCGCGGTCGTCGACTCGTATGGCAGCTATACCGCGGCAGCAGTTGAGCTTTCGGTGAAGGATGGCACGGCTCTGGACGTCAAGCGAGTGATCGTGGCTGTCGATTCCGGCTACGTCGTGCATCACGATGCGGTGAAGGCGCAGATCGAAGGTGGAATCCTGTGGGGACTCGGTTCGGCGATGCACGAGGAGATCACCATTGCGGACGGACGCGTGGCGCAGAGTAATTTTGCCGACTATCCTCTGCTTCGGCTGGCGGAGGCTCCGGATAAAATCGAGGCCATTATCATGCCCACCGGCGGCTTCTGGGGTGGGATTGGAGAACCACCGATCGGTGCGGTTGTTCCCGCCCTATGCAACGCGATCTTCGCGGCGACCGGCAAGCGCGTTCGCTCGTTGCCGCTCAAGCTGCACGGATTCTCCTACATATGAGCTGAGGTCCAAGCACTCCTCGTGACTGGCATATTCGGCTGTTCGCCGCCGCGGCCCGGGCGGCGGCGAACCTTGCAAGCTATTGCGGTCGGGGCGTGTTTTCTCGTGGTGCGGCCCGCGGCCGCCACACCGGAGGAACTCGCGGCCGTTCTGGGCGAGATGTTCGGTGACCGCTCCATCACACGGGGCAGGGTGAAGTTGGATATCCCGCGCCTGGCCGAGAACGGCAGCATCGTACCTGTCACCGTTTCGGTCGATAGTCCGATGACCGAGCAGGACTACGTCAAGCGCATCCACCTGTTCGCCGAGAGCAATCCACAGCCGAGAGTATTGGACGTGGAACTGGGGCCGTATAACGGGCGCGCCCGTGTCACGACTCGAATTCGCGTGGCAATTTCCCAGCAGGTGCACGCGATTGCTGTGATGAGCGATGATTCTCTGTGGTCGGTGGCTGTGGACGTGGAGATCACGGTCGGCGGTTGCGCGCCATGAGCGCATTCGGCAAAGCCTGGGTGCGAGTGGCGGAGGGAGCGAAGCGAGGCGAGCCCATCGAAATTCGTGCGATGATCATGCACCCGATGGAGTCGGGCTTCCGCCTGGACAACGTCGGACGCCCGTTCCCTCGGCACATCGTCTCGACCTTCGTGTGTACGTACGACGGTAAGCAAGTCTTTCGTGCCACGCTGCATCCGGCGATGTCGGCCAATCCGTACTTCGTGTTCTCGGTGATTGCCACGCAGAGTGCCGATCTGATGTTTGCCTGGACGGATGATCGCGGGGGTGTGGCAACCCATAGTGTGCGCTTGGAGGTCGCTGCATGAAACGAATCGTTGCTCTAGTCGTCTTGGTGGTTGCGGCGCTGGCTTCGGCCTATGCCGGCGTCCCGTATCAGCGTCCGGCAGGCATCGCGGACGACAAAGAGCCCCTGATCATGGCAGGCTATCGCGCGCTGTTCACCTGCTCGGCGCATTTTTTTGCGGGGCGACCGCTGGACGACATCAAGAAAGTCGAACTGGTCGATACGCAAGGTTTTGGATACCCGGACCCGGTGATCGATGAGCGCCGTCGGCTGGTGACCGCAGCGGACGTGTCGGGTCAGATCGTGCAGGTCGCAGCCTTCCGCGACACGATGGGATGCACACTCCTGCCGCCCCAATGGAAGGTCGGCGATATTCCACGACTCCCTTATGTGCAGTATGCCGCCGCGCCCGATGTAAAAGATCTTGCATTTCCCGCCGGCGATCGCGTTGTGTTACCGGCGGATGGTCTGGACGAGCGCTATAAGGCGCTGACCCCTATGCTCAACGGTGCTTTCGACGGCAAGACTTACGGGGAAGGCGAGGGTGTCGTTACGGTCGGCATCATTATCGTCAAGGATGGCAAGATCGTTGCCGAGCGCTATCGCGCCGGGTTCGGTCCGCATTCCGGTTACCGCACATGGTCGACGTCGAAGAGCATTTCGGCGGCCTTGATGGCCATCGCGGCGAAGCAGGGATTGCTCGATTTGGATGCGCCGGCCAGCATTCCCGAGTGGGGTTATCCTGGCGATCCGCGCCAGGCGATCACGTACAAGCATCTGCTGTGGATGTCGAGCGGACTGTTCAGCGGCGGACCGAACACCAATGCGATCTATTTTGGTGGGCAGGATGTTATCAGCGCCGCAACCACGACGCAGCTGGAAGCCTCGCCAGGTACGCGCTGGAAGTATGCGAACGACGATACGCTGCTTCTGCTGCGGGCGCTACGCTATCGACTTGCCGACGATCTGAGGTATTTGCGGTTCCCTTACGAAGAGTTGCTGCATCCGCTCGGCATGTACCACACGCGGATGGAAACGGACCACCTAGGTAATTTCGTCGCCTCCAGTCAGACTTATACGACAGCACGCGACCTGACACGCTTCGGCATGTTGCTGGCCAACGATGGTGTTTGGAACGGCAAGCGGTTGCTGCCCGAGGGGTGGGTGAAGTTCTCGACCACGCCGGCGCCGTCGCGTCCGCCAGTCGCAGGGCAATGGGGCTATGGTGCGCAGTTCTGGTTGTTGGACCAGATGCCGGGCGTGCCGCCGGGCACATATACCACCGCCGGCAACAAGGGACAGTACGTCACAGTCGTTCCCGGTCACGACCTGGTGATTGTTCGCACGGGCGTCGATCCTGACGGCAAGCGCTGGCAACAGGATCGATTCGTCGCAGCGGTCGTCGAGGCTCTGCGGAAGTAATCTCAGCGGGCCATCTCATAGGTCGCGACGAGAATGGCTGATCAGCCAGTAGTTCCGAAGGGAGAAGCCCTGCGTCGTGCGATTGCATGGCTGGTCGACCAGGGTGCTTGGAGTCTCGACCTCGTCGAGCAGGCCTGTCAGCGCTTCGACCTCAGCCCCGCGGAGGAAGAATTCCTGATTCGAGAGTTACGCCAGTTTCATGCCGCGTCGAGGAAGTCGTGAGTACCCGCCGCACGATGACGTCATAGCGCTCGGAACGCAGCTGGTGTAGATTTCCATAGTGGAAGGTCGTTTGCTTTGAGACGACTCGCGATGTTATGACGCTCACAATCCAACGAAGTGCCTCCGCTTATGATCATCCTTATCCTCGGTCTGGTTCTCTTTCTTGGCATGCACTCGATACGGATCGTCGCAGATGGTTGGCGCACTCGGCAGATCGCCAAACTCGGCGAGAAGACGTGGAAGGGTTTGTATTCGGCAGTATCCGCAGTGGGGTTGGTGTTGATAATCTATGGTTATGGGCTGGCACGGGCCCATCCGGTGATACTCTGGACGCCGCCGAGTTGGGCGCGGCACCTGGCTGGACCGCTGACGCTCGTCGCATTTATTCTGCTCGCGGCCGCATATGTCCCACGCAACCGGATCAAAACCAGAATCGGTCACCCGATGCTGTTGGCGGTCAAGGTCTGGGCGTTCGCGCACTTGCTTGCAAACGGAACCTTGAATGCGGTGGCGCTATTTGGCGCGTTCCTCGTCTGGGCGGTGCTGGATTTTATTGTGGCCCGGCGGCGCGATCGCGCCACGGGTACGGTCTACCTCCCCGGCATGCCGGCGCGTGACTTGGTCACGGTGGCTGTCGGAATAGTTGCCTGGGCAGTTTTTGCGTTTGCCCTGCACGCTTGGTGGATCGGCGTCAGTCCATTTGGGTAAGGACGCCGGATTCAGATCAATTGGCCCGATCTAGATCGATTGGCCCGCTCCAGATCAATTGAACAGGCTCGATCAATTCGATTGGTCAGACCACCTGCGATGCGGTGTCTCGTTACTTTTTATTTCCGCGAGGAAAGTGTATTCGACACCTTCGATAGACCACTTGGGATTCGTATCGGCGCACCGATCTTCGTAGTGGGTGAGTTCGCGGATCAGCGCTTCGAGGCGCTCTGCCTCGAGTACCACTGCGTAGGTCCTTACGCGCTCCCGTAGAAGCTTCTTCGCTTCGTCGTACTCGCGCTGACTCAGTATCGGTCGAGCCATGCGTGCGAACGGTTTGAAATCTCTCGTTCCCATGCTGCCGCTCCTTGCTTCAGAGAAGGCTACACTTGAAGTCCTTCCGTACGGTGAAGTATCCGCCGCTCGCTAAGGGTGTCCATCATCGTTAAAGCAAGGTTACGCAGCCAATAAAGGTCAGTCCCTTATGGCGACGCGGCGTTGGTTCTGGATGACGGTGAACGACGGTCTGGTGCAGACCGTTCCTTGTTCGGATCGCCAGCATTTTTCGCCGGCAGCCGATTCCCAAAGGCAAATCCATCCCTTCCCTACTTGAGACCGGTAGCAAGTCTCCTGACCCGTCGGCTTCTTGGCCGGCGTTCCTCCATACGAGCCCAGCATCGCAAGCGCTAATACCGCGAGAAGTGCAGTCGGTAAGATCTTCGCTGTCATGGTAATCACACGGCGGCCTTCTCCGTGTGCCTTGGAAGTTGAGATGTAGTGGAAGTTCCAATCAATACTTGATCAGAGCCTCTCACGCATCGTGCAACCACCGGTGTGAGGGAGAAAGAAAAGTTGCGGATCTGTGCAAACATCCGCACACATTTGTGCATTACTCAATTGTGAATACTCTCTGCCCGGACCATTTCAACATTCTGGTACAAGCCTTGCGTCAACATTTGTGACGCGGGCGGGATTGCCCCTGACCCTCCAAATGTCCGGACAGCCCTGCCTCGCGTTTTCTCCTTTTGCGCCGCGTTTGATGTCCGCGTCCGCTCAATGTTCTGTATGCGCACGCATTCAATCCAGTAGCTTGACTGCGCTCGGCGCATCCTCCGGCTTCAAGACCAGCTCTTCGAATCCCATCACCTTGTCGAGCTCGGTTCCCATCGAAGTATTGGTGACGCGCTCGACAATGATCTTGAGCATTACCGACACCCGATAGTGCAGGTGCGAGGCGATCTCGATTGCAGCGACGGCGAGCTATTGCATCGTTGGACAGCGAAAGGTCTCGGTCTCGCGTAGCGTCGTGGGAGATCCAGGCTGGAACTGCTGAGCGGCGCCTTGGTTGTGCTGGATGACTACGCGATCGCAGACTACGACATTGGAGCGGTGCACCCGCAGCAGCGCAACGCGCCAGCCAAGGTGCGATTCTTCATCGAACACTTCGAGCAGGTGTATGCGGCGCCGGGATACTGGGTGATGTAAGACGTGATCGATGTTTCAGAGGGGCTTGGTGGGATCGATGATCGTGCGCCACATGTGAGCCGTCGAACTGGCATCGTTGCCAAGCCCAGCCGCGGGCTGGCGGAAATGACGCCCGATGATCTCCATGAAGGGATCGAGATTGATGGGTGCAGAGCGATCGAAGCTGTAATCGTCGTACAGCGTAATGTGGCGCGCGCTCATATACCACTTGTGCTTGCGTGCTTCTTTGTAGGCAGCCTCGATGTATTCCGGCGGTTTGTAATCCTTCCCAAGCATCTGAACATACATCTCCGGGTATTCATAGCCGACGTCGGGATCCGGGTAGTAGCGCAGCGCCTGGTGATAACGAATCGCCCACGAAACTCTCTCGGAGACATAGGGTTCGACCAGCTGCGCGCCCCACCAGCCATGGTCGGGTCGGATCACACCGAGGCCGATATCGTGCAGCAGACAGGCCAGCACGGTCTCCTCGTCGCAGCCGGCCTTCAACGCCAGCGATGCGCACTGGGCCCCATGGGCCGCTGCGGCGATCGGCAGGCCGAACTTGGGCTTGTGAAGGCGCAGAGAGTAGATGTTGGCGAGAGTAGGTCGCGCCGGCATTTCCGGGTAGTCGCCTGCCAAGGGTGACGGCACGAGCGATGCGCCGATCTCGCGCATGGTCTGTACATGATCGCCTTGCATGTTGAATTCCTCCTGAACCATTCAAACCCTCAATGTTGCCAGCCTACCATCTCGCGCTCGAAAACACATCGCGGCGGCGAACGTCAGGCACGAAATTGGCAGGCAGTCCGTGCTAATCTATTCGCCTCTCCATGACGCTTCCATCCGAACAGCTCGCGCGCCCGGCTTCGCCCAAGGACCTGTTCGTCGCTTTTACCGTTCTTGCCTTGCAGGGATTCGGCGGTGTGCTTGCCGTGGCTCAGCGCGTGCTGTGTGAGCAGAAACGTTGGCTGACGAAAGAGGAGTTCCTGGAGGTGCTGGCGGTTGGACAAGTCTTGCCCGGTCCAAACATCTGCAATGTGGCGCTGATGGTCGGTGACCGCTTCTTCGGGTGGCGTGGGGCATTTGCCGCGCTTGCCGGCATGATGACGGTGCCGCTGATAATCGTGTTGATCGTCAGCGCCGTGTACGTCGAGTACGCAACACATCCGGCAGTGGCGGGTGCGCTGAAGGGCATGGGCGCGGTCTCGGCCGGATTGATCGTCGGGACTGCCTTGAAGCTGTCCAGTGCCTTGCGCGTCAACGTCATGGGCATGGGCGTATGCCTAGCGCTGGCACTTACGGTATTTGTCGCAGTCGCTCTATTACGCTGGCCCCTCGCGTGGGTTCTACTCGTGCTGGGATTGGTTGCGTCCATCTACGCGTGGAAACGCTTGCGGACCAACAACGCTGCCCAGGACGTGGGTAAGTAAGGCGACAAATGCCCGCTCCCGTCGATCTGCTGGCATTGTTTACTCATTTTCTGCTGCTCTCGCTGCTTGCGATCGGGGGGGCCATCACCGTCGCCCCGGATATGCATCGCGTACTCGTCGAACAAATGGGATTGCTCACCGACGCGCAGTTCAATTCGTCCATTGCGATCGCGCAGGCCTCTCCTGGGCCCAACGTGCTGTTCGTCGCCGTAATGGGCTACCAAGGCGCCGGTCTTGCCGGCGCGGCGGCCACGCTGGCGGGTATCATGTTGCCGTCGACCACGCTGGCTTTTGCGGCAGCGCGCTGGGGCCATGCCCGGCGCCATTGGCGTGGGGTACAGGCGTTCAAAGCAGGAATGGCGCCGATCGTGATCGCGCTCATGTTCGCAACGGGATGGATCCTCTCGTCCGGTACGCCGGGCTGGCGCCACGTGTTGCTAACCGTGGCGGCGACAGTGGTGGTGTGGCGCACGCGCGTCCACTTGCTGTTCTTGATCGGACTGGGCGCCGTCCTCGGTGCGCTGGGTTGGGTTTGAAAGACGCTCGGGAGCTTATCGCGGTGGTTTGAATTCGATGATGATGCCCCGCAACGGGCCGTCACCAATATTCTTGACCGTATGAATCACCGGTGGGTTGAAAGTGACGCGGTCAGGAAACGTTTCCACCAACACCTCCGGCTTCCCATCCGGCCACTGCTGCAGTCGCGTGCGATTGAGTTGCATGACAACACGCTGACTGTGCGAGTGTCGTGCTCTCGTGTCCCCCGGAGCGAGCTTTTCCTCGAAGATGAAATAGTCGTCCCCGTCGTAGCGCATGGCGTTTTTTTCCGGCGGTATGATCTCGGGAGGCGACTCGACTCGGGGGTGATTCGTCTTGATCGCTACTTCGAAGAACGATGCACCCGGCGACAGGCCAAACGATTCGCCGGACTTGAACACCGCTATGTCGCCCCGAACCATCCGGTGCCCGGTGTTGCTGGCTGAAACTTCGATGTCGCCGAGCGCTACGATTATGTGATCCGAGAATCCGGAATCGTCTGCAGACGCGCACTGCACGGCATCGCGCGTGACTAGTACATAGTCGTTATCCAGCGCGACAACGTTGGCGGAAAGCAGACAGGCGAACAGCAGCGATTCCATGGTGCGCCTCGCGAGGCCGCTGGATACTAAGGTGGGGGCCGGCAGATTAGAGAACGGTCGATATCCGTCAGTCGCTCGCAACCGCACAGCGCCATGGTGCGATCGATCTCGGCTCGCAGCGATTCGAGGACCCACGCTACGCCTGCTTCACCGGCCGCCGCCAAACCCCACAGTTGCGGGCGTCCTATCAAGCATGCCTTGGCTCCCAACGCGATGGCCTTGACTACATCGGCGCCGCGCCGGATCCCTCCGTCCATCAACACTGGTACCCGTCCCGAGACAGCCTCGACCACAGCGGGTAGCGCTTCGATCGATGCAGGGGCGGCATCGAGCTGACGTCCCCCATGATTCGATACGATGATTCCATCGACGCCGAGTTCGACAGCGCGGCGTGCCTCATCCGGGTGCAGAATGCCTTTGAGCAGCAGGGGCCGGTTCCACAACTTCCTCAGCCACTCCACGTCCTTCCAGGAGAGAGTGGGATCCAGCAGGCTGCCCATGCGGGCGGCGAGCGACATGATGTCCGAAGCGCCAGCGAGCTGGGTGTAGTTGGCGAACGTAAACCTTGGCGTGCGTGCCATGCGCAGAAGCCATCCCGGATGCAGCGCCATGTCGAACAAGTTGTCTGCCCGCAGTTGCAGCGGCACTGTAAAGCCGTTGCGCATATCCCGTTCTCGCCAGCCCGGCACCTGGTTGTCGATGGTCAACACCAGTGCCTTGTAGCCGGCCGCATGCGCGCGCTCGGTGAAGCTTTGCGTGAGTCCACGGTCGCGATAGACAAAAACCTGCATCCACAGCTCGCCTCCCACCCTTCGCGACAAGTCCTCGATCGACACCGTCGACGCATGGCTCATGGTGTAGACGGTGCCTGCAGCGAGTGTGGCACGCGCTGAGGACATCTCTCCGCGCGGCCACAGCATTCCGGCCAGTCCCGTCGGACCGACCAGGACGGGCAGATTCAATTTTGTGCCGAACAGTTCGAGTGACTGATCGCGCGAACTCGTTCCGTGCAACGGATGTGGCAGCAAATGCGTTTGCGCAAGCGCTGATTCGTTCCGGCCGAGCGCGCCCTCATCTTCGGCGCCTCCATCGACGAAATCGAAGACGAGTCGCGGCAGTTGCCGCTGCGCGAGACGGCGCATTGCGGCGATGCTGTAGGCTTTGCGCTTCAGTGCATTTTGATGCATCTTCTTCCCGCTCGCTAGCGTCTATTCCTTCAGCCGACTCGCACCAGTTTACGCAGGCTACGCAAGCCGCGCGGAGGTTCCGTGCCGGGATAGACCTGCGACCAAGCGGTATACGACACCTCTCCCACATACAGATCGCCGCGGGAATCGATCGCAAGGCCGTGCGGGGCGATGAACTGATTGAGTTCCTGGCCTGCTCGAATATCGCCGACGCGGCCAACCAATTTTCCCTCGTGGTTCACGATGCTGATGCGTGGCCCGAGATTGGGGATCTCGCGGTTGACCGGCATGGTCGGTCCGAGTTCCCCGATGTAGAACAGCGGCTGGCGTCCCTGCGCGGCACACAGTCCGCAAGGCCGGTGCATGTTGTTCCACTGCGTCTGGTACTTACCGTTGGCGTCGAACACTTGAACGCGATGGTTCTCGCGATCTGCGACATACACCCAGCCATCGGGGTCGGCGCAGATGTTGTGGGGAATATTGAATTGACCTGGATCGCATCCGGGCTCGCCCCACGAAAGCAGCAACTTGCCGTCCGGCGAATACTTGTGCACGCGCGCGTTGCCGTATCCGTCCGAGACGAAGATATCGCCACGTGGCGATAGAGCGGTGTGAGTGCAGCGGTTGAACGGTTCGCCGCTCACGTACGGAGCAGGTTTGCCCGGGATGCCGATGGTAAGAACCACTTTGCCTTCGAGCGTACATTTGCGCACCGTGTGATCTCCGTCATCGGTGCAGTAGAGATGCTCGTCCGGACCGATATGTACGCCGTGGGCGCGCTTGAACAGGCCTTCACCCCAGGAGCGCAGGAAGTTGCCTTGACGATCGAAGACGATCATCGGATGAGCGCCGCGATTGAAGACGTAGACCTGATCCTTCTTGTCGACGGCAACGGCAGCAACATCATTCAACTCCCAGCCGTCGGGCAGCTTGCCCCAATCCCCTGCCACTTCGTAGCGGAACTGCCCTTGCCCCATTATCGTCGCCATGATTTTCTCCTTCTGTTCGGGTCGATGCCGGTTCGGTCGGTTTTTTTGATATGTTCAAGTGCTCCGACAGAGCGGCGGCAGGCCGTTGTCTTTGCGGATCTTCTGCAGCTTGATCACGCCGTCGAGCGTGTCGGCGCGAATCTTATCGACGCTGCCCAGTTCGGGGGCGGCGGTTTGTATCTTCGGATAAAGCGATGCGGCAAAACTCTTCTTGCCCTCTTCTTCCGCAGAGACGGCTTGGATGAATAGCGCGTAAGCTTTCTGTTTGGCGTCCGTCGACGTACTGTAGGCCTTCGTAGCGGAAGCGATCGCGTCCGAATGACGGCATTGTGCAAGCGCCGTAGCCGCTTCGAGATTCTTCGGCCCCAGCTTCTGCTGGAGGTCTCCCAGGTCGACTGTGCCTGGGGTGGGCGACTTCTCTGGCGCAGCAGCTTGCTTCGCCTCGCTGTCGGCCATGCCGCCGGAGACCGCCCCGGTTGCCGCCCCCGTGGCGGCCCCGATCGCTGCGCCAGTGGCGAGCCCGCGGGCGACGCTTCCACCGAACAAGATGCTGCTGAGTCCGCCCGCGACTGCGCCTCCGACAGCGCCTACAGCCGCACCCTTGCCTGCCTGCTTGCTCGCTTGCGAACCGGAGGCGCAGCCTTCCAGCAAGGCAAATTGCAGGAGGAGGGCGGAACTGGTCAGTATGTATATGAGACGCGGCATGTCGTATTGTGAAGGGAGGAGGGCGAGTGTAGCAAACGGGCGGGTATCGTGTCGGACGCGTCGTCCTCTAAAGACACTGTCGTCCGCGTACGGCAAGGTTTGAACATACTGGTGGTTTGAACAAATTGGTGGTTTGAACATACTGATTTTTTGTGTTGCTTCGAGCCCCACTCGCCTGATACCTTTGTGAGTCCCGTGTGTGCAAGTGTTTTCGGGAGAGGAGATCAAATGAGTGCAGATACTTCGGCCTATCGGCTCGCGGTAGTTGGTGCTGGACGCGTGCGTGGACAAATTGCCATGGCCGGCTGTCCTGGGCGCACAGCCGGTATGCTGCTGCCATAC
>Ga0207689_10003135_pt1 | contig 15178 bp, 8 predicted proteins | sample KBSMisM52_FD_184312 | JGI IMG/M metagenome (GOLD analysis project Ga0207689, IMG submission 184312) | Miscanthus rhizosphere microbial communities from Kellogg Biological Station, Michigan, USA - KBS Miscanthus M5-2 (SPAdes) (version 2) | ecosystem: Host-associated > Plants > Roots > Rhizosphere... | reverse complement strand
GTCGGGGAACAGCTCGAACGTACGCGCCGTCAGCGCCGCGCAGCGCGTCGGGTTCAGTGACGTGTCCCAGCCGGTCAGCTCCGCCGTGCCGGCGACGCGCAAGCGCTGTCCCAGGCGCGTCAGTACGATCTTCCACGCGAAGTCTGTCAGCGACACCGTCGGCGCGCCGCGATGTTCGCCGATGTCGATCGTCGCCGAATAGCCCTTCGCCGGATACACGTTGCAGGGCACGTGCAGCGGCGCGAGCAGGAACGGGCTGTAGCTGCCCAGCGCCATCACGTACGCATCGGCGGTCAGCGACGCGAAGCGGCCGTCGCGCACGGTGTGCACGCTGTCGATCGCATCGCCTGCCGGTACGACCGCCTGGATTTCGGTTTCCCACTCGAATCGAACGCCGTGCTCGGCCGCCATCCGTGACAGCTCGGCGGTGAACCGCTGCGCATCACCGGACTCGTCGGTTGCCGTGAAGATGCCGCCGGCAAGGTGGTCGCGACACTGCGCAAGCGCCGGCTCGATCGCCACGCATTCGTCCGGTGTCTTGACGTCGCGATCGCAGCCGTATTCGCGCATCAGGCCTGCGGCCTCGACGCCGCGATCGAATTCGTCCGGCTCCGTGTAGAACTGCAGGATCCCGCGTTCGAGCTGGTCGTATTCGATGCCCGTCTCGCTACGCAGCGCCTTCAGGCAGTCACGCGAGAACAGCGCGAGATTGAGGCACTGGATGGTGTTGTGGCGCGTGCGCGACGGCAGGCACTCGATCAGGAACTGCAGCCCCCAGCGCCATTGCCGCCAGTCGAGCCGCGGACGGAACAGCAGCGGCGCGTCGTCGTGGGCCAGCCATTTGAGGATCTTCAGTGGCGCGCCCGGATTCGCCCAGGGCTCGGCGTACGACGCGGAAATCTGGCCGCCGTTCGCGAAGGACGTCTCGAGCGCCGCGGCGGGCTGCCGGTCGACGACGGTGACCTCGTGACCGTCCTGCGCGAGATACCACGCCGACGTCACGCCGACGACGCCTCCCCCGAGAACCAGTACGCGCACGCGCGCTCAGACGGCCGTCGACGCGACGCGCGCGTCGGTGGCAGCATTGTCGTCGACCGGAGCGCAGCTGCAGAACAGGTTGCGATCGCCGTAGACGTTGTCGACGCGCGCGACCGGGCACCAGTACTTCGTTTCGCGCAGCGATGCGACCGGGTATGCGGCCTGCTCGCGCGTGTAGGCGTGCGACCAGTCGCTGGCGCAGACGCCTTGCGCGGTGTGCGGCGCATGCTTCAGTGGATTGTCGTCGCGCAGGAGCTTGCCCGCCTCGATCGCCCGCACCTCGGCGCGAATCGCGATCATCGCGTCGATGAAGCGATCGAGCTCGCCCTTGGATTCGCTTTCCGTCGGCTCGACCATCAGCGTGCCTGCCACCGGAAAACTCATCGTCGGCGCGTGGAATCCGTAGTCGATCAGCCGCTTCGCGACGTCCTCGACTTCGATGCCCGAGAGCGCCTTCAACGGCCGCAGGTCCAGTATGCATTCGTGCGCGACGAGTCCGCTGCGCCCGCTGTAGAGCACCGGGTAATGCGGGGCGAGCCGCTTCGCCACGTAGTTCGCCGCAAGAATCGCGCTCTGCGTCGCTGCGCGCAGGCCGGCAGCGCCCATCATCGTTATGTACATCCACGAGATTGGCAGGATCGATGCCGAGCCGTACGGCGCGGCCGAGACCGGTCCGATCGTCTTTTTCACGTCGGTCGCTTCGCGCCGCGCACCATACCGGTGTCCCGGCAGGAATGGCGCGAGGTGCGACTTGCACGCGACCGGCCCGACGCCGGGGCCGCCACCGCCGTGCGGAATGCAGAACGTCTTGTGCAGGTTCAGGTGCGACACGTCGGCGCCGAAGAGGCCCGGTGCCGCAAGCCCGACGAGTGCGTTCAGGTTCGCGCCGTCGACATACACCTGGCCGCCGTTGGCATGGACGATCTCGCAGATGCGGACGATGCCCGGCTCGAAGACGCCGTGTGTCGACGGATACGTGACCATGATCGCCGCGAGATCCTTGCAGTGTTCGGCGGCCTTGGCCTCGAGATCGGCAAGATCCACGTTGCCGTCGCGATCGCACGCGACGACGACGACGCGCATGCCCGCCATCTGCGCGGACGCCGGATTCGTGCCGTGCGCGGACGACGGAATCAGGCAGACGTTGCGATGCGCTTCGTTGCGACTCGCGTGGTACGCGTCGATCATCAGCAGTCCGGCGTACTCGCCCTGCGAGCCTGCGTTGGGCTGCAGCGACACGGCGTCGTAGCCGGTAACGGCCACCAGCATCTGCTCGAGCTCGGCGATAAGCGCCTGGTAGCCGCGCGTCTGATCCTCGGGCGCGAACGGGTGCAGCGACCCGAATTCCGGCCACGTCACCGGCAGCATCTCGGACGTCGCGTTGAGCTTCATCGTGCACGAGCCCAGCGGGATCATCGAGCGATCGAGCGCGAGGTCCTTGTCGGCGAGCAGGCGAAGGTAGCGCAGCATCTTCGTCTCGCTGCGGTGCCGGCGGAACACCGGATGCGTGAGGAAGGCCGACGTGCGCGCGAGCGCCGGCGGGACCCGTGTCTGCACGATCGCATCGAGGTCGTCGACGCCGAACGGCACACGGCTGCCTGAGAACGCCTGCCAAAGCGCGACGATGTCAGCGCGAGTGGTCGTCTCGTCGAGCGATACGCCGATGATCGACGCGCCGACCTGCCGCACGTTGTAACCGGCGTCGAGCGCGCGCTGCACGATTGCGCCAGTCGCCGCGCCGGTGGAAAACGTCGCCGTATCGAAGAACGATTCCCCGTGGCTCGCGATGCCGAGGCGCTCGAGCCCCGCGACCAGGATCGCCGTCAGCCTGTGGACGCGCCGCGCGATCGTCGTCAACCCGTCGCCGCCGTGATAGACGGCGTACATGCCGGCCATCACCGCCAGCAGCACTTGCGCCGTGCAGATGTTCGACGTCGCCTTTTCGCGGCGTATGTGCTGCTCGCGGGTCTGCAGCGCGAGCCGGTACGCGAGCGCACCGGTCGCATCGACGGTGACGCCCACCAGCCGCCCCGGCAGCGAGCGCTTGAATGCGTCGCGCGTTGCGAGAAACGCTGCGTGCGGACCGCCGAACCCCATCGGCACGCCGAACCGCTGCGACGATCCGACCACGGCATCGGCGCCCCACTCGCCCGGCGGCGCCAGCAGCGTCAGCGCCAGGAGGTCGGTCGCAACGACAACCAGCGTTCCGGCGGCGTGCGCAGCATCGACGAGCGCGCGGTGGTCATGAATCGCTCCGTCCGAACCCGGATACTGCAGCAGGATGCCGAACGCATCTGCCCGCGCGGCGTCGGCGGCGGAACCAGTGATCACGTCGACGCCGAGCGGCGCTGCGCGCGTGCGCACGACGTCGAGCGTTTGCGCGAACACATCGTCGGCGACGTAGAAGCGCGTACTTTTCGACGTGCCGACGCGCTGGCACAGCGTCATCGCCTCGGCCGCCGCAGTCGCCTCGTCGAGCATCGATGCGTTCGCGATCGGCATGCCGGTGAGTTCGCACACCATCGTCTGGAAATTCAGCAGCGCCTCGAGACGTCCCTGCGAGATCTCGGGCTGGTAAGGCGTATAGGCCGTGTACCACGCGGGATTCTCGAGCACGTTGCGCAGGATCACCGCGGGCGTCTCCGTTCCGTAATAGCCCTGGCCGATCACCGATTTCACGACGCGATTCTGTTCGGCGAGCGCCCGCAACTTCGCCAGCGCCTCCGCTTCCGTGCACGGCGGCGGCAGCGGCAACGGCCGGTCGAGCCGAATCGCCGCCGGGACGACCGAATCCATCAGCGCATCGACGGACTCGAAGCCCAGCTCGTCGAGCATCGCCGCCTGCGCGTCCTCCGATGTGCCGATGTGCCGGCGCACGAACGCGTCATGGTCCTCGAGCGACGAGAGCGTCGCTTCGCGATCGAGCTTGTCGTCCATGCGGGTTCCCGGTCCTCAGGCTTCGGCGATCAGCCGCGAATACGCGGCCGCATCCATGAATTGCTCGACATCCGCGGCGTCGGCCGGCTTCATCTTGAACAGCCATGCATCGTAGGCGCTCTCGTTCACCGCCTCGGGCTCACCGGAGAGCTTGTCGTTGCCCGCGACGATCGTTCCGGCAAGCGGTGCGTAGACATCGCTTGCCGCCTTGACGGACTCCACGACTGCGCACGCCTCGTGCGCCGCGACAGTGCGACCCGCCTTGGGCAGCTCGACGTACACGAGGTCGCCGAGCGCCGCCTGCGCGTGATCGGTGATGCCGATCGTCACGGTGCCGTCGGTCTCGGTCCGAATCCATTCGTGGCTGTCCGTGTATTTGAGATCGTTCGGCAGATTCATTGGCGGCTCCTTGTTTGATTGAACGTCGCTTCGATCGATCACGCTGCGATGACCTTGCCCTTGCGGACGAACGGCGGCTTGACGACGCGCGCGGCCAGTCGCCGGTCGCGCACCTGCACGTGCACGATGTCGCCGACCGCCACGCCCGCAGGCAGCCGGGCGAGCGCGATCGACTGCTTCATCGTCGGCGAGAACGTGCCGCTGGTGATCTCACCTTCGCCGCGATCCGTGTGCACGACCTGATGCGCGCGCAGCACGCCACCTGCATCGACGAGCAGCAGGCCGATCATCTCGCGCGATGCCTGCCGGGCGGTGAGCGCGCCCTTGCCGACGAAATCGCGCTCGCTCACAAGGTCGACGGTCCAGCCGAGGCCGGATTCGAGCGGCGACACCGACTCGTCCATGTCCTGCCCGTACAAGTTCATGCCGGCTTCGAGCCGCAGCGTGTCGCGCGCACCCAGGCCGCAGGGCGCGACACCGGCCGCCTGCAACGCCTGCCAGAGTTCCTTCGCATGCGACGCCGGCACCACGATCTCGAACCCGTCCTCGCCGGTGTAGCCGGTGCGCGCGATGAACAGCTCGCCCCAGGGACTCGGCACGGTCGCCGCGCTGAACGGATTCAACACGCTCGTTGCCGCCTCGCTGCCAGGCACGGCGCGCCACACCTTCTCGCGCGCCGCGGGGCCCTGCACGGCAATCATCGCGAGGTCGGCGCGCGGCGTGATCGTCAGGCCGGGGGCCCGCTTCGCCGCGAGTGCGGTGATCCAGGCGACGTCCTTGTCGGCCGTCGCCGCGTTGACCACGAGACGGAAGAAATCCTCGCGCAGGAAATAGACGATCAGGTCGTCGAGCACACCGCCATCGTCGCGCAGCAGGCACGAATAGAGCGCCTTGCCCGGAACCGTCAGCTTGTCGACGTTGTTGGCGAGCGCGTAACGCAGGAACAGACGTGGCCCGTTTGCGCCGTCGCCGTGGAGGTCGACGACGCGCATGTGCGACACGTCGAACATGCCCGCATCGCGGCGAACCGCGTGATGCTCGTCGATCTGCGAGCCGTAGTTGACCGGCATGTCCCACCCGCCGAAGTCGACCATCCGAGCACCGGACGCGCGGTGCAGGTCGTTGAGAGGGGTGGTTTTCAGCACGCGGATCTCCGGTCGGAAAAACGAAGGGCGGCGCGGATATCCGCGTCGCCCCGTCTGTCCTTTTACCTGAGAGATTGCGGCCGCGCGTCGCGCTGCCGGTGCCCCTTCGGTGGGCTGCGCCTACCCGGCGCCGCCGCTCTCCAGATCGTGCCTTGCTGCGAGCAGTCCTTTTGCCTGAGCGGTTTCGGGATTACGCCTTCGGCGGCGTCAAGTTGCGACGCGCTCTCCTGCACGCGGCAACAGCCTAGCACAACTGGCCATCACCCGCGCTGCCCGCCGAGGGCACGCTATCCGCTTATTTCTTCAGTGCGAGAACGTACGCGACCATCGTCTTGATATCGGCGTCGCTGACCTGCGTGTTCGGCGGCATCGGCACCGGTCCCCAAACGCCCGAGCCGCCCTTCTTGACCTTGTCGGCGAGCTTGGTTGCCGCGCCGGCATCGCCCTTGTACTTCGCCGCCACGTCCTGATAGGCCGGGCCGATGACTTTCTTGTCGATCGCGTGGCATGCGGTGCAGCCGCTCTTCTTCAGCAGATCTTCGCCGGCATCGGCGAGCGCCGCTCCGGACGCCGTAATCGTTGCGACGGCGAGCAATGCCACTGTGACCTTCATGATTGATTGTCCGTGATTGACGAAAACCGCAATGTTAGCGAATAGCCGATCGACCGGCCAGATCAGCCGTCCCTCCGCCGGCACCGCTGACCAACGCCGCAGCCGTTGAAACGGATGACGCCAGTTGCGCTTCGAGCGTCTGCAGGTCGGTGACCGCCGGTAGGCACTGCATCCCCTGGCACAGCCATGCCGCGGCACCCGCGCCTGTCACGGTGCCCTTGCGCAATGCTTCCGGCACCGCTTCGCCGACGGCCACGACGATCGCGAGTTCCGGCCGGTACTGATGCTCCAGATGTCGCTGCCAATCGCGCGCCGTTGCCGGATCGCCGCCGATGACGAGTGTGGCGGGCGGTGCGTGCAGTCGGTCGAGCGCCACCAGCAGCGATGCCTGCGACGCCGCGGATTCGGCGAGTCCGTTCGCGAACAGCCGCACCGCGCGCTCCGCGGCCTCGACGTAACGCGGCTCCGACGCCAGATGTCCCAGCGCAAGCAGCGCCTGCGCGGCGACGCCGTTTCCCGACGGCGTCGCGTTGTCATGCGCGGGCTTCGTCCGGTGATAGAGCGCTTCGTGGTCGTGGCTCGTGAACCAGAAACCACCGCGATCGCGGTCCTCGAAGGCGTCGAGCAGCCGGCTGGCAATCTTGTGCGCGAGATCCCAGTCGCTGCGGCGAAAGCGCGTCTGCATCGATTCCAGCAACGCGGCGAGCAGGAACGCGTAGTCGTCGAGGTATCCGTTGAGCGCCACGTTGTCGCCATGGCGGGTGGCGTGCAGGCGTCCGTCGCGCCAAGCCGTGCGGACGAGCGCGTCGAGCGCGTCCTGCGCCAAATCGGCCCACGCAGGCTCGTCCAGTGCGCGCGACGCGCGGGCGAGCGCCGCGATCGTCAGCGCATTCCACGCCGTCAGGATCTTGTCGTCGAGGCCGGGCCGCACGCGCGCTGCGCGCCGGGCAAAAAGCGCGGCACGGGCGCCGGCGAGTCGCGTCTTCACGTCGGCCAGCGGCAACCCCAGGCTGCGTGCAATGTCGTCCACCGACGCGACGACACGCAGATGCCACGTCTCCCCCTCGAAGTTCGGCGGGCCGTCGAACCCGTAATAAGGCGCGGCCGCGACCCATTCGTCCGGTCGCATTGCGGCACGCGCTTGGTCGCGCGACCACACGTAGAACCGCCCCTCCTCGCCTTCGCTGTCGGCGTCGAGGCTGGAATGGAACGCGCCGTCGGGCGCGCGCATCTCGCGCACGAGCCAGCCGACGATGTCTCGCGCGACGTCGCCGAACGCAGGGTTTCCGGTCGCGCGCGCCGCATCGGCGTACAGCGACAGCAGCGCCGCGTTGTCGTACAGCATCTTCTCAAAGTGCGGGATCGACCACTGGCCGTCGACGCTGTAACGGCAGAAGCCGCCGCCGATCTGGTCGTGAATGCCGCCGTCCGCCATTTTCGCGAGCGTCGTGGTGACGACGGCTAGCGCACCTTCGTTGCCGCGCAGCCTCCATTCGCGCAGGCAGAACTCGAGTTCCGCGGCGTGCGGAAACTTCGGCGCATCGCCAAAGCCGCCGTCGACGCGATCGAAGCGCCGCTCGAGCTGGTCGACGGCCCACCGCGGCGCGTCGAACGGAAGCGCACCCGTGCAGCGCGAAGGCTCGAGCGATTCGAGTGCGTGGGAAAGACGACCGCTTTGCTCCACAATTGCTGCGCCCTGCTCGCGATAAGCCGCAGCGAGCCGGGGCAGGATTTCGAGGAAGCCGGGCATGCCGTGCTGCGCACGTTTCGGGAAATACGTGCCGGCAAAATAGGGCGCGCCAGCCGGTGTCAGGAACATGGTCAGCGGCCAGCCACCCGAGCGCCGCGTCATCAGCGCGTGCGCCGTTTGGTAGATCTGGTCGAGATCCGGCCGCTCCTCGCGGTCGACCTTGATGTTGACGAACGCCGCGTTCATTTGCGCCGCGACTTCGGTGTCCTCGAACGACTCGTGTGCCATGACGTGGCACCAGTGGCAGGCCGAGTAGCCGATCGACAGCAGGATCGGCTTGTCCTCGGTTCTGGCGCGAGTGAGTGCTTCCTCGCCCCACGGATACCAATCGACGGGATTACCGGCGTGCTGACGCAGATACGGACTCGTCGTGCGCGCGAGGCGATTGGGCATTCGCCATTATCGCGCCGGCCGTCCGCGCTCGGAGCCTCCTCGGCTTGATCCGCCGACGCGTGGGTCGCGAAGCCTCAACTGCTGCTAGAAACTCGGGTCGACGTGCTCGAACGCGACGCGCTCGAAGTCGCCGCCGCGCTGGACGATGTGCAGCAGCTTGAACTTCTGGATCGGGCCCGGCTCGTCGCAGCGCATGACGCGGTTCAGCACGAACGCCCGCGGCGACAGCACGAGCGACGGAGGCTCTTCCGGCGACTCCGCAAGCAGGATCGCCGCGGCCGGTGCCTCCTCCGTGCCGTTGGGATTGACCAGCCGCACGGCGAACACTTTCGGGTCACCGGGCCACAGCTTGAGCGACAGCGAGATCGCCCCGTCCTGCTCGACGGCGAGCCTTGAAACGTAGCCGAGCCGCGTCTGGGAATCCTCGCGAACGACGACGAGCTGATCGAGGAACCAGTGGTACTGACCGCCGCTCTGGTGCCTGATCGTCGCCTCGCGCCACGCGCACAGGCCGTACCACTTTTCCCAGGGCCAGCTGCGCTCCGCCTGCTCCTTGCGCCGGTCGAAATCCCCTATGCCGCCGACCGTCTGCAGGTAGCGCGTCGGATCGGTGTCCCGGCCGAGCGGATCCTGACGATTGAACGAGCGGCCACCGACGCGGAAATAGGCGGCCTCGGTACCGCCCGCCGACACCTCGATCGCTGTCGAACGCTGGCGCCGTCCGGCCGCGGGGGGATGATGCCAGCGCAAATCGAGATGCTTCAGCAGCGTGACGGCCGCTTCGGTCGATACGTCGTCGCCCAGTTGGAGCTCGGCCGGCGTCGCGCCGTTGGCGAGCCGTTTCAGCCTGCCGCGAACGCTCGTGGCGAGCTTCGCCGGATAGCCGAAGCGCACCGATCCCGAATGCGTTCCGGCGCTCGAATTCGCGAGCACCGCACCATGCGGCGCTTCGAGGTCGATGACGATGACGGCACCTTCGCTCTCGCGCTGCTTGGCGTAGGGAAACACCTTTCGCGACCACTGGCCCAGCCAGCGATCCGTGAGCTCGATCTGCCGCACACTCAGCGCATAGGGGTCGGCGAGTGCCAGCAGCAGGCCGTGGCTGTACGTTGAATAGCACGAAAGGTTTTCGGCTTCCGGCATCAGGTGATCGGACACGCTTGCCATGGCGCAGTCGAGCATTTCGGCAAGCCGGTAATACGCGTGCAGCTCCTGCCACAGGTCAGCCGAAGGAATGCGACGCGCGCAGCCATGCACGATGATGAGTTGCTTGCCGACGTACAGCGCCCGCTGCAGCAGCTTGGCCTTGACGCCCTGCAGTTCCGTGCTGCCGTCGAGGAGGGGCTTCAGGCATACCGAGTACTGGATCCAGAGCGCCTGCCACAGGGTGATCGCCTGGTCAGCGGCCTCCGCCTCGCGCTCGTCGAGCGGCTGCGGTTTGCCGGCGTAGCGGCGGGCGAGTTCGGTGTGCAGATAGGCGACGGGCTCGCGGATCAACTCGGCGATCGTCGCGCGGTCGCGCGGCCCCATCTGCGACGCCGCCAGTGCGCGGAGCTGGTCGAGGATTGCCTGATAGGCCTGGCCGACGTTGGACAGCGGCAGCGACTTGACCCACCGCGTCGCCGTCGCCGCGTCGGAAAATGCGAGTTCGGGCGGATCCGAGGCTTCCGGCGACGAAACATCCGGTTGCTGCTCTTCGGCGATCGGCGGACTATCGACGGCGTTTTCCTGCATGCGGCTCTCCAGCACACGGCTTCGACGGTCGACGACGCAGGCGCGCGTCCGTTTGGACAATCGAGCAAAAACCCGGCGGTGAGCCGCTTATGACGAGCCCGCAGCCGTTAGAAGGTACTTTCATGCTTATAGCATAGCGTTGACCGCCCCGACGGCCCGGCGGGCGACTCTCCCGACCGGCGGCGGGCTATGGATCAAAGCGCGACTTTTTCCCAACAGCGATGCGATTAATCCGCTTCGCTGCCACGGAATGTTCGACTGAGGTCGGAGGTAAATCGATCGTAGTCTTGTGGCATCGAAACCCGCCCCCAGGGGCCACGAGAAGCAGGCCATGACGATTACCTCCACCCGCGACGAACGTTTGCACGTCCCTCCACCCGTTGGACACCCGGACGTCGCGGGATTTTTTGCCGGTCGTCCGGCAAGGGAAGGCGCGTCTCGCTGGATCGCCGCCCTCTATTTCGTCATCGCGCTCGCAACGCCGTTCCTGTTGTACGCCGGACCGGAGGTGCTGTCACCTGCGGTCCCCGCGATTGCCGATCACGCGGTCGACGGCACGTTCGCGATCTCGCTCCACACGTCGCGCATCAACTGAAGGCGCCCGCAGCACACTTTGCTTGGCACCTTCGCAGCTCAGACCAGCACGCGCTCGATGCCGCCGCGATTGGCCTTCGCGACGTAATCCGGCATCCATTGCTCGCCCAGGATGTGCCGTGCGAGCTCGACGACGATGTAGTCGGCCTGCGTGCCGGCATCGTCGGAGAAGCGCGACAGCCCCTGCAGGCACGACGGGCATGACGTCAGCACCTTCACCGGGCCGTCGAAGCCGTCGCCGCGCGCGGCATCGGCGCCGGCGCGCATCTCGCGCTCCTTGCGAAACCGCACCTGCGTCGAGATATCGGGCCGCGTTGCTGCGAGCGTGCCCGATTCGCCGCAGCAGCGGTCGTTGAGAGGGACGTCGGCGCCCATCAGCGTGCTCACCACGTGCAGCGGCTTGTGCACTTTCATCGGCGTGTGGCAGGGGTCGTGATACATGTAGCGCACGCCGGTCACGCCGTCGAGACGCACGCCCTTCTCGAGCAAATACTCGTGAATGTCGAGCAGCCGGCAGCCGGGAAAGATCTTCTCGAACTCGTATTTCTGCAGCTGGTCGAGGCACGTGCCGCACGACACGATCACCGTCTTGATGTCGAGGTAATTGAGCGTGTTCGCGACGCGGTGGAACAGTACGCGGTTGTCGGTGATGATCTGCTGGCCCTTGTCGTGGTTTCCCGCGGACGTCTGCGGATAGCCGCAGCACAGGTAGCCGGGCGGCAGCACGCATTGCGCACCGACGTGATAGAGCATCGCCTGCGTGGCGAGTCCGACCTGCGAGAAGAGCCGCTCGGATCCGCAGCCGGGAAAGTAGAACACCGCGTCCGAATCGTCGTTGATCTTCGACGGATCGCGGATGATCGGAATGATCGTCGGGTCCTCGACGTCGATCAGCGCGCGCGCGGTGCGTATCGGCACGCCGGCCGGCATCGGCTTGTTGATGAAATGGATCACCTGCGCCTTCACCGGCGTCCTGCCGGTCGTGGACCCAGGCAGCGCGGTCTGCGCGCGTGCAAGGCCCGCCTTCTTTGCGACGGCGTACGCGAGCCGCTGCACGCGGAAGCCGACGTCGATCATCACGGTCTTGACGAGCTTGATCGTCGCCGGATCGGTGGCGTTCAGGAAGAACATTGACGCGGCCGTGCCTGGATTGAACTTCTTCCTGCCCTCGCGGCGCAGCAGGTTGCGCATCGCGATCGACACGTCGCCGAAGTCGATGTCGACCGGACACGGGTTCAAGCACTTGTGGCACACGGTGCAGTGGTCGGCGACGTCGCCGAACTCGTCGAAGTGGCGCAATGACACGCCACGTCGCGTCTGCTCTTCGTAGAGGAATGCCTCGGTCAGAAGCGACGTCGCGAGTATCTTGTTGCGCGGGCTGTACAGCAGGTTTGCGCGCGGCGAATGGGTCGCGCAAGGCGCCTTGCACTTGCCGCAGCGCAGGCAGTCCTTGATCGCATTGGTTATCTCGCCGATCGCGCTCTGCTCGAGAATCAGGCTCTCGTGGCCGATCAGCGAGAACGACGGCGTGTACGCATTCGTGAGGTCGGCCGGCAGCGCATGCTCGCGCGTCAGCTTGCCGCGATTGAAGCGTCCCTGCGGATCGACATGACGCTTGTAGTCGGCGAACGGCGCGAGCTCGTCGTCGGTAAGGAATTCGAGCTTGGTGATGCCGATGCCGTGCTCGCCTGAAATGACGCCGTCGAGTGCGCGAGCAAGCGCCATCACGCGGGCGACGGCCGCGTTGGCCTCCTGCAGCATCGCGTAGTCGTCCGAGTTCACCGGCAGGTTCGTGTGCACGTTGCCGTCGCCGGCGTGCATGTGCAGCGCGATGAACACGCGACTGCGCAGCACTTCGCGGTGGAGCGCGTTGCAGCGGGCGAGCAGCGGCTCGTAATTGCGGCCGGCGAAGATCGTTTCCAGCGGCGCCTTGAGCTCGTGCTTCCACGACACCACATCGGCGTGGCTCTGCAGGTCGCGAAACGTCGAGTCGAGGCGGTCGTACAGGTCCTGCCAGCGCGCGCGCACCGATACGACGAGCGCACGCGCATCGTCGAGCGCCGCCGTGAGCTCGCTGTCGGTCGGCCTCGCTTCGCTGCCGGTTCGCCACAGGTGCTCCGCATCGGGATCGGCGAAGAATTGCGCGAGGCGGTCCGCGAGCTTCACCTTGTTGCGGATCGACATCTCGATGTTCAGGCGCTCGACGCCGTCGGTGTAGTCGCCGAGCCGGTCGAGCGGAATGACGACGTCCTCGTTGATCTTGAATGCGTTCGTGTGCTTGGCGATCGCCGCCGTGCGCGAGCGGTCGAGCCAGAACTTCTTGCGCGCTTCGGCGGATACGGCGACGAATCCCTCGCCGCCGCGCGCATTGGCGATCCGGATCACCTCCGACGCTGCCTTCGCGACGGCGTCGTCGCTCTCGCCGACGATGTCGCCGAGCAGGATCATGTTCGGGCAGCCGTGCCGCTTCGCTTTCGTCGAGTAGCCGACCGCCTTCACGTACCGGGAATCGAGATGTTCGAGGCCCGCAAGCTGAACGCGCGCAGCGGCGGGCGCGTCGGCCGCCGCATCGAGAAAGCGCTTGATCTCGACGATCGCCGGGGTCGATTCGCGCGCCTGGCCGAAGAACTCGAGGCAGAACGTCCTGATGGCCGGTGGCATCCGGTGCAGCACGAAGCGCGCGCTGACGACGATGCCGTCGCACCCTTCCTTCTGCACGCCCGGCAACCCTGCGAGGAACTTGTCGGTGACGTCCTTGCCGAGACCCACCTTGCGGAAGAGGCCCCCAGGAATGGCGAGCACTTCGCGCTTCGTCACGGTGCTGCCGTCGTCACCGAACCATTTGAGCTCGAAGGTCGCAGCTTGCGCATCGTGGATCTTGCCGAGGTTGTGATCGATGCGCGTCACCTCCAGCCACTGCGCATCCGGCGTCACCATCCGCCACGAGACGAGGTTATCGAGTGCCGTGCCCCACAGCACGGCCTTCTTGCCACCGGCGTTGACGGCGACATTGCCGCCGATGCACGACGCATCCGCCGACGTCGGATCGCACGCGAACACGAGTCCGTTCGCATCGGCAACGTCCATCGCGCGTTTCGTGACGACCCCTGCGCCGCAGTCGATCGTCGCGACCGGTTCCGCGTGCCCCTGCAACGCAATTCGCTCGACGCCGGAGAGTCGCTCGAGCTTCTCGGTGTTGATCACCGCCGAGCACGGGTCGAGCGGGATCGCGCCGCCGGTATAGCCCGTGCCGCCGCCGCGCGGAATGATCGTCAGGCCGAGCTCGATGCACGCGGCGACGATGCCGCGCACTTCGTCTTCCGTATCCGGATGCAGCACGACGAATGGGTACTCGACGCGCCAGTCGGTTGCGTCGGTCACGTGCGATACGCGCTGGAGGCCGTCGAACGTGATGTTGTCCTTGCGCGTATGACGGCCAAGCGTTCGCTGCACGCGTTTTCTCAATGCTGCGGTGTGCGGAAACCATTTCGAGAAGCGATCGACCGCCGCGCGCGCGGCGTCGAGCAATTGGCCGACCTTCGCGTCACGATCGGCGTCGAGGGCCGTGTTGTCCCTACGGCGCCGATCGATCTCGTTTAAACGATGGTGGAGCGCGTCGACGAGCAGCCGGCGGCGCCGCGGATTGTCGAGCAGGTCGTCCTGCAAATACGGATTGCGTTCGACGACCCAGATGTCGCCGAGCACTTCGAACAGCATCCGTGCCGAGCGGCCGGTGCGCCGCTCGCCCCGCAACTCCTCGAGCAGCGCCCACATCGGCGCGCCGAGCAACCGGATCACGATCTCGCGATCGGAAAACGACGTGTAGTTGTACGGGATTTCGCGCAGGCGGGACGTTTCCGTGCGGGAATCCTGCCTCGCGGCAACCGGTTCGCCGAGCGCATTCATCAGAACGGACGATGATACCGCAGCGAGCGTTGCGATCCGGCGAACGCACGCGGGACATCAATGGGATTGGGGAGACGTTACAAGGACGATCGTCTTCGGTGATCGACGACAGGCGTTGCATCACGACCCGTCGTCCAACCCTTCGCTACGGTTATAGTTGCCTCCACGATGAAGCTGCGTGCTCGTTTCGCGTGTTGCCTCCTGCTCGTGGCGACGCACGCCCTCGCGGGTCCCTACGAGGACGGCGTTGCCGCGTACGACCGCAGCGAGTATTCGACGGCGCTGCAATTGTGGCTTCCGTTGGCCCAGCAGGGGCATCCGGCCGCGCAATTCAACGTCGGCATCCTGTACGAGAAGGGACTGGGAGTCGCCTCCGACCTAGGCGAAGCCGCGCGGTGGTATCTGAAGGCGGCACAGCAGGGGGACCCCGACGCGCAATACAGCATCGGCGTCTTCTACGAGACGGGTTCGGGGGTCGAGCAAAACCTCGACGAAGCGCGAAAGTGGTACGCGGACGTCATGGCCAACGCCCGAGCCGGTCCGAAATCGTCCGCGCGGCAGCGCGCGCGCGCACGACTGGCGAACCTGTCGGCGGCGGGCCAGGAATCGTTTGCCTACGATGGCGGTCGCTTCGTCATCGTCGGAAGGGATCCGAATGCGTGCGTCGTA
>Ga0207689_10003131_pt1 | contig 15183 bp, 9 predicted proteins | sample KBSMisM52_FD_184312 | JGI IMG/M metagenome (GOLD analysis project Ga0207689, IMG submission 184312) | Miscanthus rhizosphere microbial communities from Kellogg Biological Station, Michigan, USA - KBS Miscanthus M5-2 (SPAdes) (version 2) | ecosystem: Host-associated > Plants > Roots > Rhizosphere... | reverse complement strand
AAGGGCGGGCAGAAGAGCATCAGCGAGCGCAAGTTCTTTCCCGGCTACGTGCTAGTCGAAATGGAGATGACTGACGACAGCTGGCACCTGGTCAAGAACACCGCCAAGGTGACCGGGTTTGTGGGCGGTTCCGCGATGAAGCCCACGCCCATCAGCGAGAAGGAAGTGCAGGCCATCATGCACCAGATCCAGGAAGGGGTTGAGAAACCCAAGCCCAAGGTGCTGTTCGAGGTTGGCGAGGCCGTGCGCGTCAAAGAGGGGCCGTTCACTGATTTCCATGGCTCGGTGGAAGAGGTGAATTACGACAAGAACAAGCTGCGCGTGTCTGTGTCCATTTTCGGCCGCGCAACACCGGTGGAACTGGATTTCTCCCAGGTGGAGAAGGCGTAAAGGCCGTGACTCATGATTCGTGACGCGTGATTGGTTGACGGCGTACGTCATCAGACCGATCACGAATCACCAGTCACGAATCACGGATTTTCAACGGGGAGGGTGCCTTGAGCATCCGCTAACACCCGACTTAGGAGAGCAAGGTGGCAAAGAAGATCGTCGGATTCGTCAAGCTGCAAGTGCCGGCGGGTAAGGCTAACCCCAGCCCGCCAATTGGCCCTGCGCTTGGTCAGCGTGGCCTTAACATCATGGAGTTCTGCAAAGCCTTCAACGCGCAGACTCAGGGGATGGAGCCCGGGTTGCCCATCCCGGTTGTGATCACGGCCTATCAGGACAAGAGCTTTACTTTCGTGATGAAGACCCCACCTACAGCGGTCTTGATCAGAAAAGCCATCAATATTCCAAAAGGCAGCCCCAAGCCTCACGTGGACAAGGTAGGCAAGCTTACGCGCGCCCAACTCGAGCAGATTGCCAAGACCAAGATGCCGGACCTTACCGCCGCCGACCTCGAGGCTGCTGTACGTACCGTAGCTGGGAGCGCCCGTAGCATGGGCGTGGAAGTGGAGATCTGACATGGCGCACATTGCGAAGCGGACGAAGGAAATGCGCGGGAAGATTGATCCCACTAAGAACTACCCGTTGGCCGATGCCATCAAGATGGTAAAGGAAGGGGCGACAGCGAAGTTCAACGAGTCCATCGATGTCGCGATCAATCTCGGTGTCGATGCCAAGAAATCCGATCAACTGGTGCGCGGATCGATCGTGCTGCCCCAGGGCACGGGTAAGACGGTGCGCGTTGCGGTGTTTACTCAGGGCGAGGCGGCAAAGGCTGCGAAGGCTGCGGGCGCCGACATCGTCGGCCTGGATGACTTGGCTGCCCAGGTCAAAGAAGGCAAGATCGAGTTCGATGTTGCTATCGCATCTCCCGATGCAATGCGGGTAGTTGGCCAGCTTGGTCAGATTCTCGGCCCCCGGGGTTTGATGCCGAACCCCAAGGTGGGCACCGTGACTCAGGATGTCGCGGGGGCTGTCAAGAACGCGAAGGCCGGCCAGGTCCAATTCAGAACTGACAAGGGTGGCATCGTCCAATGCACTATTGGCCGCGCCTCCTTCACCGAAGATGCGCTGAAGGAAAATCTGGTTGCCCTGTTGGACGCACTCAACAAGGCCAAGCCCTCGGGGGCCAAGGGGCAATATCTTAGGAAAGTTTCGCTTTCCAGCACCATGGGTGTTGGCGTGCGGGTGGATCAGGCGAGCCTGTCCACTCAGCAGCAGTAAGTCAGTATCTTTGGGCCGCTGCACTGCCGGTATGGAGTGCGGCGGGTTGTCAAAGACCGCTGGGGTCCAGGGAGATAGGGCGGGGAAAGTGGACGGAGAAGGGGCAACCCCGAACCGTTTGGCTCGCCAGACATCCCAGGGCTTAATCGTTTGAGCCGTACGAGGTTGAGAGGGCGTCACGTGAAATTACTTCGCTTGACACCTTTTACCCTCTACGTCGAAAGCCCAGCGCAGACGGCGTACCCGAAGGCGGGAAGAACGTGTTGCCAATGCCATGTTGTCGATCTCGGCGGTGGTGGTGTGGGTCTCCTGATCGAAGGTCGCTGCATCTGAACCGGGATGAGAGTGGTGGTGCGGACAATGTTGCATCCCCAATCTGAATCCCAAACTTTAGGAGGTAGACCTTGGGTCTGAACCTGGATGAGAAAAAGGCGCTCGTCGCCGAGGTCGGCGCGACAGTCGCGACGGCTCAAGCGATGGTACTTGCCGAATATCGCAGCCTCGAGGTAGGAGAGATCACCAAGCTGCGTGCGAAGGCGCGCGGAGCCGGTGTGTATCTCCGCGTCCTTAAGAATACTCTGGCTCGCCGCGCGGTAGCGGAGACGCCGTTCGCCGGTTTGGCCCAGCATATGAAGGGTCCGCTGGTGTACGGCATGTCGCCCGACCCCGTGGCTGTTGCCAAAGTCCTGCATGAGTTTGCCAAGGCCAATGAGAAGTTCGTCATTACGGCCGGGGCCATGCCCAACCAGGTGATGTCCGCCAAAGAAGTGGCGAGCCTGGCTGGTCTGCCGAGCCGTCAAGAGCTGCTGGCCAAACTCCTCGGGACCATGCAGGCGCCGATCGCCAAGTTCGTGCAAACGCTCAACGAAGTGCCGAGCAAGTTTGTTCGCACGGTGGCGGCGGTCAGGGATCAAAAGGAAGCCCAACAGACTGCTTAACGCTTAACCAAAGTGCGGGTGCGAGGCCGAACGCATATCGGCGCGTGCCTCACCCCTCAAGTAATTCAGGAGAAACACGAAAATGGCATTGGCAAGAGCTGAAATCATCGACGCAATTTCGAACCTCTCGGTCCTCGAGCTGTCAACGCTCATCAAGGACATGGAAGAAAAGTTCGGCGTGTCCGCCGCTGCGGCCACTGTGGCAGTTGCCGCGCCGGCTGGCGGGGGCACTGCGGCAGCAGTCGAGGAAAAGACTGAGTTCTCCGTTGTGCTGACCGCAGCGGGTGACAATAAAGTCAATGTAATTAAGGTGGTGCGTGCAGTTACCGGGCTTGGTCTGAAAGAAGCCAAGGATCTGGTAGACGGTGCGCCCAAGCCCGTCAAAGAAGGCATTCCGAAGAAGGATGCCGACGACATTCTCAAGCAGATTATCGACGCCGGCGGCAAGGCTGAGATCAAGTAATCTTGTTCTGGACTGTGCAACAGGCTGGCGGGAAACCGCCGGCCTTTTGCCATTTAAAGAGGCCGCACACCAGACCGCAATCGGATCGACGCGTGAGCCCCGCAAGGATGCGCTCAGGCGTTGCAGCGAAGCGGTGTGTTGTGTGTCTTCTGCGCACTCTTAAACCCGGTACTCCACTGTAGAGGTGACCATGGCCTATTCCTTCACCGAAAAGAAGCGCATTCGCAAGAGCTTCGCGAAACGTGCGAGCGTGCTGCAGGTCCCTTACCTGCTGGCAACGCAGATCGATTCGTACGCCGCGTTCCTCCAGGCGGACGCACCGCCGGAGAGTCGCAAGACGCAGGGATTGCAGGCAGCTTTCCAGTCGATCTTTCCGATTTCCAGCCATTCTGGGAATGCGCGTCTGGAGTTCGTCAGCTACCAGTTGGGTATGCCACCCTTCGACCAGAAGGAGTGCCAGCAGCGCGGCCTTACATTCGCTTCGCCGTTGCGCGCGAAGGTGCGCCTGACCATCATGGATCGCGAAGCCGCGAAGCCGACGGTCAAAGAGGTGAAAGAACAGGAAGTCTATATGGGTGAAATACCCCTGATGACTCCCACCGGATCATTCGTCATCAACGGTACGGAGCGGGTGATCGTGTCGCAATTGCACCGCTCGCCCGGGGTCTTCTTCGAGCACGACCGGGGTAAGACCCACAGCTCGGGGAAGCTGCTGTTCTCCGCCCGCATCATTCCGTATCGCGGATCCTGGCTCGACTTCGAATTCGATCCCAAGGACTACGTGTACTTCCGGGTTGACCGCCGCCGCAAGATGCCGGTCACAATCCTGCTCAAGGCGCTGAGCTACACGCCGGAGCAGATCCTAAAGGCGTTCTACGAGTTCGATACCTTTCACCTGGGCAAGAAGACCGGTATCCAGTTCGACTTGGTGCCCGAGCGGCTGCGGGGGGAGATCGCGCGCTTCGATATCGTCACCAAACAGGGCAAGCTCATCGTGCCCAAGGACAAGCGCATCACGGTGAAACATGTGCGCGAGATGGAGCAGGCTGGATTGCACAAGCATCCAGTTACCGAAGATTTCCTGCTGGGCAAGGTGCTCGCTCACGGCATCGTGAACAAAGAAACGGGTGAGATCCTCGCTTCGGCGAACGATGAGATCGTCGAAGATTTGCTGAAGAAGCTCACCGAAGCCGGGGTAGAGAAAGTTCAGACCATCTACACCAACGATCTCGATCAAGGCCCGTTCGTTTCGCAAACTCTGCGCATCGACGAAACCCAGGATCAGATCGCTGCCCAGGTTGCGATTTATCGCATGATGCGTCCTGGCGAACCGCCGACCGAAGATGCAGTCCGCACGCTGTTCAACGGATTGTTCTTCTCGGAGGATCGTTACGACCTCTCTGCGGTCGGCCGTATGAAGTTCAACCGCCGCGTGGGTCGGGAGGAGTTGCTTGGAGCAAGCACCTTGTCCAACGAGGACATCGTGGCGGTGATTCGTATCCTGGTGGACCTGCGTAACGGACGTGGCGAGATCGACGATATCGACCACCTCGGCAATCGGCGCGTGCGTTCAGTGGGCGAACTGGCGGAGAATCAGTTTCGGGCGGGGTTGGTGCGCGTCGAGCGGGCGGTGAAGGAGCGCTTGTCGCAGGCCGAATCAGAGAACCTGATGCCGCACGATCTGATCAATGCCAAGCCGGTCTCTGCGGCTGTGCGCGAGTTCTTCGGTTCGTCACAGTTGTCGCAGTTCATGGACCAGACCAACCCGCTGTCGGAGATTACGCACAAGCGGCGTGTGTCGGCTCTTGGACCGGGCGGATTGACTCGCGAGCGCGCCGGCTTCGAGGTCCGAGACGTGCACCCGACCCATTACGGTCGGGTCTGTCCGATCGAGACGCCGGAAGGCCCGAACATCGGCTTGATCAACTCGCTGGCGTTGTATGCCCGCACCAACGAATACGGCTTCCTGGAGACGCCCTATCGGCGCGTGGACGACGGGCGCGTGACGAATGAAATCGCGTTTCTGTCTGCCATCGATGAAGGGCAGTACGTGATCGCTCAGGCCAATGCGGCACTCGACAAGAAAGGCAAGTTCACCGATGACCTGGTGTCTTGCCGGCACCATAACGAGTTTGCCATGGCCACGCCCGATCGCATCGAGCACATGGACGTGGCTCCGGCGCAGATCGTGTCGGTCGCGGCATCGCTCATTCCGTTCCTGGAACACGACGATGCCAACCGCGCCTTGATGGGCTCCAACATGCAGCGGCAAGCCGTTCCCTGCCTGCGGCCCGAGAAGCCGCTGGTGGGCACGGGGATCGAACGTACCGTTGCGGTGGATTCCGGGACTGCGGTCCAGGGCTATCGCGGCGGCGTGGTGGACTATGTGGATGCCAGCCGCATTGTGGTGCGTGTGAATGACGAGGAAACCAAAGCCGGTGAAGTCGGTGTGGACATCTATAACCTGGTGAAGTACACCCGCTCCAACCAGAATACCAACATCAATCAACGCCCGATCGTGAAGGTCGGCGACGCCATCGCTCGAGGCGACGTGGTTGCGGACGGCGCTTCCACCGACATGGGCGAGCTGGCACTCGGCCAGAACCTGCTGGTCGCGTTCATGCCCTGGAACGGGTACAACTTCGAAGACTCGATCCTCATTTCCGAGCGCGTGGTGGCCGAAGACCGATTTACCTCGATCCACATCGAGGAATTATCGGTCGTCGCGCGCGACACAAAGCTCGGACCGGAAGAAATCACCCGCGACATCTCCAATCTCTCAGAGGCTCAGTTGGCGCGTCTCGACGAGTCGGGCATCGTGTATATCGGTGCGGAGGTGGAGGCGGGCGACGTGCTGGTCGGCAAAGTCACACCGAAGGGCGAGACTCAGCTTACTCCGGAAGAAAAGCTGCTGCGCGCCATCTTCGGGGAGAAAGCCTCCGACGTGAAGGACACATCGCTGCGCGTACCCTCCGGAATGTCGGGAACCGTGATCGATGTGCAGGTGTTTACTCGTGAAGGAATCGAGCGGGACAAGCGCGCCCAGCAGATCATCGACGACGAACTGGCGCGCTACCGCAAGGACCTGAACGATCAACTACGTATCGTCGAAGACGACACCTTCGGCCGAATCGAGCGCTTGCTGACTGGCAAAGTTGCCAATGGCGGACCGAAGAAACTAGTGAAGGGCACCAAGATCACCAAGGCGTTCCTACAGGAAGTCGAACGGCACGGCTGGTTCGACATCCGCTTGGCAGCTGAAGACGCGGCCAGTCAACTAGAGCAGCTGAAAGCGAGCCTGGACCAGAAGCGCGTCGAATTCGATGCGGCTTTCGAGGCAAAGAAGAAGAAGCTGACCAGTGGCGATGAATTGCCGCCGGGCGTGCAGAAGATGGTCAAGGTGTACCTGGCGGTCAAGCGCCGTTTGCAGCCCGGCGACAAGATGGCTGGGCGTCACGGTAACAAGGGCGTCATCTCTAAGATCGTACCGGTCGAGGATATGCCGCACATGGCGGATGGTACGCACATGGACATCGTGCTCAATCCTCTTGGCGTGCCGTCGCGCATGAACGTTGGCCAGATTCTGGAGACCCACCTCGGGTGGGCGGCCAAGGGTCTAGGTAAGCGCATCGGCGACATGCTGGAGGCGCAAGCCAAGATTGCGGACCTGCGCAAGGCGTTGGGGTTGGTCTACAACTCCAGCGGAATGTCGGAAGATCTGGATTCACTCGGCGACCAGGATGTGATCGAGCTGGCGAGGAATCTGCGCAAGGGTGTGCCGTTCGCCACTCCGGTATTTGACGGGGCTACCGAAGAAGAAATCAAGAACATGCTCGAGCTGGCCGGTCTGCCTAGTTCCGGGCAAGTGACGCTGATCGATGGTCGCACCGGCGAAGCATTCGACCGGCCCGTCACTGTGGGCTACATGCACATGTTGAAGTTGCACCATTTGGTGGACGACAAGATGCATGCACGCTCCACAGGGCCATACAGCCTGGTGACGCAGCAACCGCTGGGTGGCAAGGCGCAGTTCGGTGGCCAACGCTTCGGCGAAATGGAGGTCTGGGCGCTGGAAGCGTATGGCGCTGCCTACACCCTTCAGGAGATGCTCACGGTCAAATCCGACGATGTCAGCGGGCGAACGAAGGTGTACGAAAACATCGTCAAAGGCGAGCACAAGATCGATGCCGGCATGCCGGAGTCGTTCAACGTGCTGGTGAAGGAAATCCGCTCACTCGCGATCGACATCGATCTGGAACGCTACTAGGAAGCGCGAAGCCAAGAGCACAGTGAGATCGGTTCCGTCCCAGAAGGTTTTGCAGTGTTGCTAAGGTGCATCACGCCACTTTGGAGTGAAAGATGAAAGCACTACTCGATCTATTCAAGCAGGTCACTCAAGAAGAAGAGTTCGATGCCATCCGCATTGGCCTCGCGTCACCGGAGAAGATTCGGTCTTGGTCGTACGGGGAAGTGAAGAAACCCGAAACGATCAACTACCGGACCTTCAAACCGGAACGCGACGGCTTGTTTTGCGCCAAGATCTTCGGCCCCGTCAAGGACTACGAGTGTCTGTGCGGGAAGTACAAGCGCCTGAAACACCGCGGTGTGATCTGCGAAAAGTGCGGCGTGGAGGTCACCTTGTCCAAGGTGCGCCGCGAGCGCATGGGGCACATCGAACTCGCTAGCCCGGTGGCGCATATCTGGTTTCTAAAGTCGCTGCCCTCGCGCCTTGGGTTGGTGCTGGACATGACGTTGCGCGATATCGAGCGAGTCCTCTATTTCGAAGCCTATGTCGTGGTGAATCCCGGAATGACGCCACTGCACCGCGGCCAACTTTTGTCCGAAGACGACTATCTGTCGAAGGTAGAGGAGTTCGGGGATGACTTCTCCGCAATGATGGGCGCGGAGGGCATTCGCGAGTTGCTGCGCCACCTCGACCTCAACCGCGAGATCGATCAGCTGCGCAAGGATCTCGACGCCACGGATTCCGAGACCAAGATCAAGAAGATTGCTAAGCGTCTCAAGGTCCTGGAGGGATTCCAGAAGTCCGGCATCAAGCCGGACTGGATGATCATGGAGGTGTTGCCGGTGCTGCCGCCCGAGCTGCGCCCGCTCGTGCCGCTGGATGGCGGGCGGTTTGCGACCTCGGATCTGAACGACTTGTATCGCCGCGTGATCAATCGCAATAACCGTCTGAAGCGGCTGCTCGAACTGAAGGCGCCCGAAATCATCGTGCGCAATGAGAAGCGCATGCTGCAGGAGGCAGTCGATTCGTTGCTGGACAACGGCCGTCGCGGTAAAGCTATGACCGGCGCCAACAAACGTCCGCTGAAGTCGCTAGCCGACATGATCAAAGGCAAGGGTGGCCGCTTCCGGCAAAACTTGCTGGGCAAGCGCGTGGATTACTCCGGGCGTTCCGTCATCGTCGTGGGTCCGCAACTGAAGCTGCATCAGTGCGGATTGCCAAAAAAGATGGCGCTGGAGCTGTTCAAGCCTTTCATCTTCCACAAGCTGGAAGTACTTGGGCTTGCGACCACCATCAAGGCTGCCAAGCGGTTGGTCGAGCAGGAGGTCCCCGAAGTCTGGGACATCCTCGAAGACGTTATCCGGGAACATCCGGTTATGCTGAACCGCGCCCCGACGCTGCACCGCCTGGGCATCCAGGCATTCGAGCCGGTGCTGATCGAAGGCAAGGCGATCCAGTTGCATCCCTTGGTCTGCGCCGCCTTCAACGCGGACTTCGACGGCGATCAGATGGCGGTACACGTCCCGCTATCGCTGGAAGCTCAGATGGAGGCACGCACGCTGATGCTCTCCTCCAACAACGTGCTTTCGCCTGCCAACGGCGAACCGATCATCGTGCCGTCCCAGGATATCGTCCTGGGTCTGTACTACATGACTCGTGAGAAGGTGGGTGCGCGCGGTGAGGGGATGGCTTTCATCGACGTCTCGGAGGCGTTGCGCGCTTACGAAAGCCGGCAAGTCGAGTTGGGCGCTCGCATTCGCGTGCGTATCCGCGAGACCGATCGGGACGAGCACGGCAACTTGACTGAGAAGCTCACGCGTCACGAAACGACCGTGGGGCGCGCATTGCTGTCCGAGATCCTTCCGGCCGGACTGCCCTTCCCGCTCATCAACAAGGCGCTCAAGAAGAAAGAGATTTCCAAGCTGATCAACGCCAGCTTCCGTCGCTGCGGCCTGCGCGAGACGGTGATATTCGCCGACAAGCTCATGTACACCGGTTTCACCTTAGCGACACGCGCCGGCGTATCGATCGCAGTCGACGACATGCAGGTCCCGCAGGAGAAGCACGAGATCATCGGCAATGCCGAGAAGGAGGTGCAGGAGATCGAATCTCAGTACACCTCGGGCTTGGTCACGCAAGGCGAGCGCTACAACAAGGTGGTGGATATCTGGGGTCGCGCCGGCGACATGGTGGCCAAGGCGATGATGGATCGCCTCGGGACCGAACCCGTACTGGAGTGGGATTCCAAGGGGCAGGCCACGCCCATGAAGGACAAGAAGGGCAGCGTCATGTTCCAGGAGTCGTTCAATGCCATCTACATGATGGCCGATTCCGGGGCACGGGGCTCGGCGGCGCAGATCCGTCAGCTTGCCGGCATGCGTGGCTTGATGGCCAAACCCGATGGTTCGATCATCGAGACGCCGATCACGGCCAACTTCCGCGAAGGCCTCAACGTGCTGCAGTACTTCATCTCCACACACGGCGCTCGAAAGGGGCTGGCGGATACAGCACTGAAGACAGCGAACTCCGGTTACCTGACACGCCGTCTAGTGGACGTTACTCAGGATCTGGTAGTGACTGAGGACAATTGTGGCACCGCAGAGGGTTTCACCATGAAAGCCCTGGTCGAGGGCGGCGAAGTGGTCGAGGCATTGCGTGAGCGCATCCTCGGTCGAGTTGCGGCCAACGATCTGATGCATCCCGAGACCGGTCAGGTCGTCATTCCGGCCGGAACGCTGCTGGACGAAGAACAGGTCGAGAACATCGAGACCTTGGGTATCGACGAGGTCAAGGTGCGCACTCCGCTGACCTGCGAGACGCGTTACGGCCTGTGCGCGAAGTGCTATGGCCGGGATCTGGGCCGTGGTCAACTGGTTAACGTGGGCGAAGCGGTGGGTGTAATCGCCGCGCAGTCCATCGGCGAGCCCGGCACTCAACTCACCATGCGTACCTTCCACATCGGTGGTGCGGCATCCAGGACGGCGGTAGCCAGTCAACTGGAGAGCAAGTCGAGCGGCACAGTCCGCTTCTCGCCACTGATGCGCTATGTCACGAATCCGCGCGGCGAACCGGTTGCCATCTCGCGCAGCGGCGAAGTGGTCATTGTCGACGACAACGGACGTGAGCGTGAACGCCACAAAGTACCATACGGGGCGACGCTGGCAATCATGGATGGAGTCCCGGTGAAAGCCGGCAAGGTGTTGGCCGGCTGGGATCCGCATACCCGTCCGATCATCACCGAGTTCGCCGGTCGCATCAAGTTCGAGAACGTCGAGGAAGGCGTGACGGTAGCCAAGCAGATCGACGAGGTCACCGGCTTGTCCACTCTGGTGGTGATCGATCCCAAGCGTCGCGGGGTTGCCCAAGCCAAGGGGCTGCGTCCGAGCGTCAAGCTGATCGACGACAAGGGCAAGGAAGTGAAGATCCCCGGCACCGAATTGCCGGTGAACATTACTTTCCAGATCCACTCCATCATCACCGTGAAGGACGGGCAACAGGTCCAGGTCGGTGAAGTGCTGGCCCGCATCCCGCAGGAAACGTCAAAGACTCGGGATATCACCGGCGGTTTGCCGCGTGTGGCGGAACTGTTCGAGGCGCGCTCTCCGAAGGACGCCGGTTTGCTGGCGGAGATCACCGGCACCGTCTCGTTCGGGAAGGACACCAAGGGAAAGCAGCGGCTGGTCATCACGGATCTTGACAGCGTTGCGCACGAGTACTTGATCCCGAAAGACAAGCACGTGATGGCGCATGATGGGCAGGTGGTCAACAAGGGCGAGATGATTGTCGATGGTCCTGCCGATCCGCACGATATTCTGCGGCTCCTCGGAGTGGAGGCACTCGCTCGATACATCATCGATGAGGTGCAGGACGTCTACCGGTTGCAGGGCGTGAAGATCAACGACAAGCACATCGAAGTGATCGTGCGGCAGATGCTGCGTCGTGTACATATCGTGGACGCGGCGGACTCCGAGTTCATCCAGGGCGAGCAGGTCGAGCGTTCCGAGGTGCTTGAGGTCGACGACAAGCTGGTTGGGCAGGGTAAGAAGCCCGCGACTTATGAGCACTTGCTGCTCGGCATCACCAAAGCGTCGCTGTCCACCGATTCGTTCATTTCCGCTGCTTCCTTCCAGGAGACTACGCGGGTGCTGACCGAAGCTGCCATCATGGGCAAGCGGGACGACCTGCGCGGGCTCAAGGAGAACGTTATCGTCGGGCGGCTCATCCCGGCTGGCACTGGCCTCGCCTATCACAACACCCGTCGCAAGCAGCAGTCTGGCGAAGACATCGCTGTGGGGACCCCAGTGACGGAGCCGGAGACGGCGCAACCAGCCCAGGACGAGCAGGTCGCTTGAGGGTAGTGCGAGAGTCCCATCCGGGTCTCTCGCCAGCCTGGGCTTGGCGGGCGCTGTCGCTGTCATTTACTTGACAGTCCCGCTGTAGGGCCATAGAATCTCGCGTCTTTTTACCCTCTGGTCCGGCGAGCTTCCCCGGGCTTGGGGACCGGACGCGATCACGAGCGGGACGGCGTTTGCGCCGTCCTGAGTTTTTTTAATGGGCTGAGGCAGCGAAGCTTAGCCTACGCGGGGGTCGGACATTCCGGCGCCTTGCTTGCCCCGAAAGGGGTGCGGTAAATCAGGCCCCGAGGTTAAAGGGGCGGCCGGGGACGGGGCGCAGAATTTTGCGTCCGCGCCCGCAGGATCAGGCGGAACAGCACGTCAACAACCATAGGCCTCGAGAGGCGTCCATGCCCACAGTAAACCAGCTCGTGCGCAAGCCGCGCGTTGCAAAGCGCCTGAAGAGTAAAGTCCCGGCGCTGGAGAATTCTCCGCAGAAGCGCGGTGTCTGCACGCGTGTCTACACGACAACGCCGAAAAAACCCAACTCCGCCCTTAGAAAAGTGGCGAAGGTGCGATTGACCAATGGCTTCGAGGTCATCGGCTACATCGGTGGAGAAGGCCACAATCTGCAGGAGCACTCGGTCGTTCTGATCCGTGGTGGGCGCGTAAAAGACTTGCCGGGCGTGCGCTATCACATCGTGCGCGGCAGCCTGGACACCCAGGGCGTCAAAGACCGCAAGCAGAGCCGTTCGAAATATGGGGCCAAGCGTCCCAAGGCCGCCTGACAATAGCAAATAGGAAGACCGAGGTTCGCACATGCCAAGACGCAGGGAAATCCCCAAACGGGAAGTTCTACCGGATCCGAAGTACACCAGCCAGGACGTCGCTAAGTTCATCAATGTGGTGATGACGCGTGGCAAGAAATCGGTCGCCGAGCGCATCGTATACGGGGCGCTGGACCAGATCGCCAAGAAGGGTGGCAAGGATCCGTTGGAAGTCTTCTCCAGCGCACTGTCCAACATCCGTCCCATGGTGGAGGTGAAGAGCAGACGCGTCGGCGGGGCGAACTATCAGGTGCCGGTGGAAGTGCGTTCGGTACGTCGCACGGCGCTCGCAATGCGCTGGTTGCGCGACGCGGCGCGCAAGCGCTCCGAAAAATCGATGGTCGGACGGCTCGCCAATGAATTGAGCGAAGCTGCCGAAGGTCGCGGCGGTGCCATGAAGAAGCGCGAGGAAGTTCACCGCATGGCGGAGGCAAACAAAGCCTTCGCGCACTATCGATTCTGAGTCTGCGGGAATCGGAGTACAGAAAAGTGCCACGCATCACGCCGATCGAGCGATACCGGAATATCGGCATCAGTGCCCATATTGATGCGGGCAAGACCACGACCACTGAGCGCATCCTGTTCTACACCGGGGTGTCGCACAAGATGGGCGAGGTGCACGACGGCGCGACCGTGATGGATTGGATGGAGCAGGAACGCGAACGCGGCATCACGATTACATCCGCGGCGACTACCTGCTTCTGGAAAGGAATGGACAGCAATTTCCCCGAGCATCGGATCAATATCATCGATACACCCGGACACGTCGACTTCACCATTGAAGTAGAGCGTTCCATGCGGGTGCTCGATGGTGCTTGCCTCGTCTACTGTGCAGTGGGCGGAGTACAGCCGCAGTCCGAAACGGTGTGGCGGCAGGCTAATAGATACGGGGTTCCGCGGCTGGCTTTCGTAAACAAGATGGACCGCCAGGGTGCTGATTTCTTCAAGGTGTACGAGCAGATGCGACAGCGTCTGAAGGCCAATCCCGTCCCCGTTCAGATTCCCATTGGCGCTGAAGAGAAATTCGAGGGTGTTATCGACCTTGTTCGGATGAAGGCCATCTACTGGGACGAAGCGTCCCTGGGCATGAAATTCGAGTTGCGCGAAATTCCCGTCAAACTTATGGCGCAAGCACGCGAGTGGCGCGAGAAGTTGGTCGAGGCGGCTGCCGAGGCCAGCGAGACGCTGATGAACAAGTATCTCGAGGGTAGCGCTCTATCCGAGGCCGAGATCAAGCTGGGAGTGCGTACACGCACCATCAACAGCGAAATCGTCCCCATGTTGTGCGGGTCCGCTTTCAAGAACAAGGGCGTGCAGGCGATGCTCGATGCGGTGATCGAGTACTTGCCCGCGCCGGTGGATATTCCTCCGGTGGAGGGAGAGAACGATCGCGGACAGCCGGAGGCGCGCAGGGCCGCCGATGATCAACCCTTCTCGGCGCTTGCCTTCAAGATCATGACCGACCCATTCGTCGGTCAATTGATATTCTTCCGCGTCTACTCGGGCGTGGTAGCTTCCGGCGATACGGTATACAACCCGATCAAAGGCAAGAAAGAACGCATCGGCCGTTTGCTGCAGATGCATGCCAATCAGCGCGACGAGATAAAAGAGGTAAGGGCTGGTGACATTGCTGCTGCAGTGGGTTTGCGCGAAGCCACCACCGGCGACACGTTGTGCGATCCGGACAAGGTCATCATCCTCGAACGCATGGAGTTTCCGGAGCCGGTGATTTCTCAGGCGGTCGAACCCAAGACCAAGGCCGACCAGGAGAGAATGGGCACCGCCCTAAGCCGCCTGGCGCAGGAGGATCCGTCATTCCGGGTGCATACGGATGAAGAGTCGAGCCAGACCATTATCTCCGGCATGGGTGAGTTGCACCTCGAGATCATCGTGGATCGCATGCGCCGCGAGTTTGGCGTCGAGGCAAACGTCGGCAAGCCGCAAGTGGCCTATCGCGAAGCGATCAAGAAGGTGGTCGAGATCGAAGGCAAGTTCATCAAGCAAAGCGGTGGTAAAGGTCAGTACGGCCATGTCTGGCTCAAGTTGGAGCCCAACGAGGCCGGCAAAGGCTACCAGTTCGTCGATGCCATCAAAGGCGGCGTGGTTCCGCGCGAATACATTCCCGCAGTTCAGAAGGGCGTGGCAGATGCCACTACCAACGGCGTGCTGGCGGGCTATCCGGTGGTGGATGTGAAAGTGACGCTGTTCGATGGCTCCTTCCACGAAGTCGACTCGTCGGAGAATGCGTTCAAGATGGCGGGCTCGATCGCTTTCAAGGATGGGATGCGTAAAGCAAGCCCGATCCTGCTGGAGCCGATGATGGCGGTCGAGGTAGAGACGCCCGAGGACTTCATGGGAAACGTGGTAGGCGATCTCTCGTCACGCCGCGGCATGATCCAAGGGATGGAGGATCAGGTCGGTGGCATCAAAGTCGTGCAAGCCGAGGTGCCGCTTGCCGAAATGTTCGGGTATTCGACCACCCTGCGCTCGTTGAGCCAGGGCCGCGCCACCTACACGATGGAATTCAAGCACTACGCCGAGGCCCCAAAGAGTGTGGCTGAAGCGGTAATCAACAAAAAATAAGCAGTCTGGCATCCGAGGAAGGCGATCATGGCTAAAGGAAAGTTTGAGCGGAACAAGCCGCACGTGAACGTAGGGACGATCGGGCACGTGGACCACGGCAAGACGACGCTGACGGCGGCACTGA
>Ga0207689_10003130_pt1 | contig 15183 bp, 14 predicted proteins | sample KBSMisM52_FD_184312 | JGI IMG/M metagenome (GOLD analysis project Ga0207689, IMG submission 184312) | Miscanthus rhizosphere microbial communities from Kellogg Biological Station, Michigan, USA - KBS Miscanthus M5-2 (SPAdes) (version 2) | ecosystem: Host-associated > Plants > Roots >... | reverse complement strand
CAGGACCTGAGCTATCCGCTCTACGAGTTCCTCGACTCGCTGGTGCCGCTGCAGGCCTTCGCGGTGCTGGTGATCGACGAAGCGCAGAACCTGTCGCTCGGCGTCATGGAGGAGATCCGCATCCTCGCCGAGCTCGAAAAGCGCGAGAAGCTGCTTCAGGTGGTGCTCGTCGGCCAGCCGGAGCTGCGCGACAACCTGCGGCTGCCGCAGATGCGGCAGGTCGAGCAGCGCGTGACGGTGCGCTGCGAGCTGACGCCGTTGTCGTTCCATGATGTCACCGCTTACGTCCAGCACCGGCTTCGAGTCGCCGAGGACACACCTGGCGGCGTGGAGTTCACCGGTGGTGCCATCGAGGCCGTGTATCTCGCGTCCGGCGGCGTGCCCCGCCTCATCAACCTGGTGTGCGACCGCGCCCTCCAGCGCGCCTTCGAAGCGCGGCGCAAGACGATCGATCGCGACATCCTGAGCAGCGCGGTGCGCGATCTGGATCTGGACGAGCGGTCCGCCGGCGCGGACCTCGGCGCCGTGGACGTGCTGCCGCTGCCGTTCGAGCCGGCGGGAGCCGTCGAAACGGCACCACCTGTTGCGGCACCTGCCGCGCCCGTCGCGATGGCCGCGACGCCGAAACCGGAACCGGCACGCGAGCCGGCGGACGGATTCACCGCGTTCGAGCCCGAAGCCCCGGCCGCGGCAGCGGCGGAGCCTGCCAATGCGCTCGCGGAGTTCGACAGCGAACCCGAGAGGGCGCCCGAGAACACGACGATGTCTTTCCCGAGCGTCGAGAGCGCGCCGCCTTCGGGCCGCGCCGTCTGGGTCCTCGCCCGCGCACTGGGTCTTGCCACGGCGGGGTTGGTGATCGCCGCCGCAGCCGGCGTCCTCGACACGCGTACCGCGTTCGACTCGCTGTCGCCGAATGTCCCGCCCGGGTTGCCGGCACCGGCCACTCGCGCCGCCGCGTTCGAACGGAAAGCGCTGGCCGTGCCCGACGCGCTGACGGCCGCACTCACCGACGGGCGTGCCCACGAGCCGGACGTGTTCACGGCGCAGGCCGCCACCTTCCGCGACCGCCAGGCCGCCGATGCCCTCGTGGCCGAGCTCGCCAGCCAGGGGTTCCGCGGCCGCTGGGCCGAGGTGCGCATCGACGATGTCGAAGCGCACCAGCAGGTCTTCGTGGATGGATACGGGACGCTCGAGGATGCCCTGGGGCTGGTCCGCCGGCTGCGGAGCCGCCCCGCCACCGCGGGCACGGTGCTCTTCCGCCAGCCCGGCGCCGTGCGACGCCAGGATCTGCAGTAGCCACTACTTCGCAGCCGTCGGATTCCGCAGCAGATCCTGCAGCACCTCGTCGTAGTACGGCTTGTCCTTGAGACTGGCCCGTGACGCGGGGAAGTACGAGATCGCCACGGTGACGCTGTTGTCGAGGATGCGGATCACCGACACCGAGCAGCGTTCGCTGCGGCTCAATCGCGTGTTGTCGATCATCGGGAACCCGAACGGCCCCACCCAGAACTGCGCTTCGGTCTCGATGTTGGCGCGCTCGATCGCCGGCTCCTGGATCTGCTCGCACCGTTCGCGGTCGAGCGGTTTCGACACCGCCAGCGCCAGCTCGACCTCGCGACGGTCCTTGGCGAAATCCAGGAACTCGACGCGGAACTGGCGGTAGTGCGGCGTCGGCGTGGTCTCGAGCGTGGCCATGCCGATGTCGGTGGACGTGAACGACAAGCACAGCGTGGCGCCCCCACGCATCTCGCCCGGCTTGGGGTGCAGCAGGGACTTCCCGAGCGACCACGCGCCGGCGCCCGCCTTGGTCACGTCGAGCTCGCCGCGCTCGATGGCGCCGCTCTCGGAGATGGCCGCGAGCTGGCGCTCCTTGACCTCCTCGGCCACCCGTTCGAGCCGCCACAGCAGGTTCTGATCCTTCGGGTTGGGCTTGTCCACGGCGCGAGACAGAAGCTGCCGCTGCACGTGCTTGAACAGCGGGCCGAGATCCAGCGATTCGTGGAAGTTGTAGGCCAGGAGCTCCAGGTTGAGCACCTGCTCTTCCGGCTCGCCCTTCGCGCTCGGCGACGAGGACACGAACGTGTCGAGGATCGACTTGAACATGTCCTTGCGCAGCGCCGAATCGGCTTCCTCGCGCCGCCCCATCATGTCGGCGTAGAGCCGCAGATTGCTGTCGCGGGTCTGGCTGGTGCTGATCGACGAGTTCAGGAGGTAGCCGACCACCAGCGTCACGATCGGCATCGCGACGACCTGGGAGATTTCGATCCAGTGGCGGTGCCGCTTCTTGTCGTCGTCCGCCATGTCTTTACTGCCGCCGCAGCTCGTAGCCGCTGCCGCCTTTGACCACCTCGAACGAGTAGCGCGTGGCGCTCGAAGCCGACGTCACCTCGGCGCTCACCGTGCCGAAGGCGGGGCTGGCCACGCTGAACGTGCAGCGCCCTTCCGGTGTGGTGAGGCGATACGAGCCGTCGTCGAGCGTGGCGCCCTTCACGCTGTCGGCGCCGCAGGTAATCGTGATGGCGCCGCCCTTCAGACCGGCGCCGTTGAAGAAGATCGAGCCGTAGATGGCTCCGGCATCCACGGGCCACGCGACGGCCAGAGTGGCCGCCACCAGGGCGCAAGCGACGCTCCACGTCTTCATGACCACCTCCGCATGGCCTGAGGGTAGCGTACGAGCGCGGCTAGCGCCCGCAGGTGCGGCCGATGGCGTCCCGGATGCTGTCGCGAGTACTGGTGTCGCTGGCGCGTACGCGATAGGCCTGCTCGTTGGCGGTGAGTTCGAGCAGCCGCTGCTCGCGGTCCGCGATCATGGTGGCCGTGGCGACGCGGCGCAACGACCCGCACGGCAGCTCGAAGGTCCGTCCGCCGCCGCCGTTTTCGTTGAAGCGCACACCGGCCGGCGACACACTCAGGTGTCCCGCCTGGTCGCGGAAGACGCCGTAGACGAGGGTGACGTCGAAGGTCGCGACGGCTTCGCGGCGTGGCTCGCGGTCGAGTTTGCGGACCACGTCGGACACGGAGATCGAAGGCGCGAGCGGCGCATCGGCCACGTGAGGAGCCTCGACCGGGGCGGTGTCGGGAGCCACGCGGGGTGAAGTCGCCTCCGGAACACGCGCGGGCGGCCGTGGGCGCACCGGACGAGCCGTTGCGACCGGCTCCGGGGCCGGCTCCGGTACTTTCGGGGGCGCCGCGGCGGGAACGACAGGAGCGGCGGGTGTCGACTTCGTCACCGCGGTCGCAGGCGCGGCAGCGGGCGCAGGTGGAGACGAGCGCCAGTGCACCGCCAGCGACGCGGCGGCGGCCACGAGCACCAGCGCGAGAACGCCGGCCAGCGCCCACAGCAGACGCGCGCGCCGCGGGCGAACGGCCGGTGGCGGAACCGGCGGCGCCCGCCGTGGGGAGTCGACGAGCGCCGCCACCGCGTCACAGAGGTGCGCCCACCCCTCGTTGCCTTCCAGGTCGCGCCAGTCGCCGATGACCGCGGCCTGAATGCGCCGGAACTCGAGCGGTATGCGGGCATCGTCGGCGAGGATCGGCACCAGGATGCGGCGCTGCGCCGCCTCGGACGCCTCGGTCTTCACCCATTCGGAGCGGATGGAGGCGTCCGACCAGAGGACGATCACGCAGCGCGCCAGCGACAGCGCCTCCTCGATGACCTCGTCGAACGAACGGCCGGGTGGGATCTCGCGGTCCCACCACACCGACCATCCGGCGCGTTCGAGCGCCTGCGCGAGCCGCTCGGCGCGCGGCCGATCGGCGCGAGCGTAACTGATGAAGATCTCGGCCATGGCGGCCGGGCGCGCGCCCGGCTACTCCATCGCCTTCTTCAGATTGCTGACCAGCCGGTCGGCCACCTTGCGGGGACCACCGCGCTTCATCGATCCGAAGAGGATGCTGCGATCGCCCGCCTCACTCGACCACAGCACCGTGGTGCCGCTCTTGTCGAGCAGCGACACCGAGCCGGTGGCGGTGTCGTGCAGGCCGAAATACCGGCCGGTGATGGCCGCGCGCGTGCCGTTCTGATGCTCGCTGACGCCGGCCAGGATGGCGTCGGCCGCCTCGGGCTTCAGGACGACGGTGAGGTCGCCGCCGAACTTCTTCTGGATCTCGGCCCGGATGTATTGATCGAGGTCGTTGTCCATCTTGTCCACGTAGATGCGACGGATGGATCGAAGCGACGGCGCGGCGCTGTCCTGCGCCAGGGCCGGAGGCGTCAGCACACCGGCGAGGGCGAGGATGGAAAAGCTCAGGACGCCGACTCTGCGGTGTTGCATGACTGCCTCCACTGGGACTAACGCCCCAGAGGAGGAGATCCGCACAGTCGCGCGGCCGGCCGTCGTAGGGGCCGCCTTCAGGCGGCCCGTTCTCAGTTGAACGTGATCTGGGTGGAGTTCGGACCGGAGCCGCAGGTGTTGCGGGCGTAGACACGCGCGTAATACGTGCCGGGGCCCTGGCCGGTCCACGTGTACGTCGTCTGCGAGGTGTTGGTGTTCACGAAATCCGACGCCCCCGAGCCGCTGCCGATCTGGATGAAGTAGTCGTTCGCGCCGTTGACAGCGTCCCAATTGAACACGCGTGAGCTGCCGTTGACGGCCACGCGCAAGTTGTTGGGCGCCCCCGGCACGCACGACGAATTGGTCGGGGTCTGCGGACCGGGCGCCCCACCCGTGGTGGGCGTGGGCGAAGTGGGCGTGCCCGCGCCGCCTTCCCCACCGCTGCAACCGGCTCCCAGAAGAGCTACCAGCGCCGCCGCCGAACACAACACGCGCATCATGCGGGATCGTAGGAGCAAGCCATGTGCCGAGGCGCGCCGGTGCAGCCGAGTGCAGCCGTGCGCTGCCACCGCCGCGAGGCCGTCGCCGCGCTTACAAGATCGCATGTGCGGCCGGGTCGCGATCTACTGCTGCGGCAGGTGCATCGGCCGCAGGCCTTCGAGGCAGATCTCCTCGATCAGATCCGTGTCCACCACGATCTCCTGCCGCAGGTTCACGGTCCACGGCTTGGTGTACGCCTTCGCGTCGTCGACCGTGAAGGCGATATCGAGGGTGCCGTAGTTCGGCCGCGTGATCCGCTCGGTGAGCGTGGCGGCGTCGGTGAGCGGCGTGCCCGACATGTCGAGCCACAGCCCGTCTCGCAGGCCATTGGTGCGGACCACCAGCGTGTCGCCCTCCCAGCGCCCGGTCGAATAGCCGTGCCACGACGGGTTCGGATCCACGGGCAGCGGCCGGCCGTCGGTGAACACCTGCCGGAAGCTGGCGTTGAACTCCGTCAGCATCGCCAGGAAGTACGGCGTCTGGATGATCTTCTGGAAGTGCGGCAGCGTGTAGGCGCGCGGCGGGTTCGACGGCAGGCACCTGGCGTGCGGATCGTCGGCGGAGTTGGCGCGGGAACGCTTCGCGCGCTCGGCCAGCGCCCACGGCTGGAATGGCAGCGGCTCCTTCACGCCGGCGTCGATGTTGAACGCCCACGCCGACAGCGGCGTCTTCTCCACGCAGTCGTTGCCGTCACGCAGGAGCGGCGGGCACGGCAGATGGTTGGCCGCCAGCCAGATGCCGGAGAGATCGGGCTTGCCGTCGGGCGTGCGCGGCGTCGGCGCGTTCATGTTCACGGCGCCGGAGGCGGTGCGCGGCACGTTGCCCGGCGTGGGGTACTTGAACCACTGTCCGTCGGCGCGAGAGGCCGCAGCCGCGAGGCACAGGGCGATGGTGACGGCGGCAACCCGCTGGCGCATGAGGATCATGCCCGTGCGTGATCCGCCTGCCAGTCGCGGACCATCTTCTTGATCGCCGTGCGATCGTCGAGCTTTTCGGAGAGCACTTTGCGCGCCAGCTCGGGCAGCTCGGCGTCGCTGGCAAAACGCATGGCGCACAGCTGATTGAGCGTGAACTCGCCGAAGCGCGCCGACAGGTCCGGCGCCAGGTTCGCCACCCGCAGGTGCATCTCGAGCCGGATGACCCGATCCTGCACCCTGAGCGCGAAGAGACGAGCCCAGAAGAAGATCATCAGGAGTGCCGTTGCCAGCACCACGGCCATCGCGTTGTCCATCGAAGGCGCCGTGATGGCCAGATAGGTCCGGTAGACGAAATAGACCGCCACGAGGCCGAACGTGAAGTAGTGATACAGAGGAACCACCTTGGCGTGGTTCGCGTAGGTCTGCTGCTGGGCAGCCATGACTCCTCCTCGGCGACCCGCCGCGCAGGCGCCCGCCGGAGATTGTCCTCCCAGTCCCACCCGTCCCACCAGTCCTACCTGTCCTACCTGTCCCTGATCTACGCTACGGGCCACCGGAGGACCTGCCGATGAAGAACGCCGTCCGCTGCGCCCTGCTCGTCGCCGCGTGCACCGTTTCCACTTTCGCGTCGGTCACTGTCGTCAAACCCGAGGACGTCGGCCTCTCGTCGGTCCGCCTCCAACGCATCACCGACATGATTCAGCGCCACATCGCCGCCGGCGACCTGACCGGTGCGGTCACGGTGGTCGCGCGCCGCGGCAAGGTGGCCCACCTCGTGCCGCAGGGCGTGATGAACCTCGACACGAAGCAGCCCATGACGCCGGCGACCATGTTTCGCATCGCCTCGATGACCAAGCCGGTCGTGGGCGTGTCGATCATGATGCTCGTCGAAGAAGGCAAGCTTCATCTGAGCGACCCGGTTGCGCGGTACATTCCCCAGTTCGCCAACATGAAAGTCGCGGTGTCCCGCCCGGGGAGCGGCGGCAGCGAGGGGCCGAGCTTCTACACGGTGCCGGCGCAACGGCCGATCACGATCAAGGATCTGCTGACCCACACGTCGGGCCTCGGCAGCGGGCCGATGGGCGACAGCGAGATCGCGAAAGTCGCCCGCAAGGACGGCGAGAAGCTCGCGGACTACATCCCGCGCCTGGGTGGCACCGTGCTCGAGTTCCAGCCCGGATCGCGCTGGACCTACAGCCCCGGCGCCGGTTTCGAAACACTCGGGCGCATCATCGAAATCGCCAGCGGCCTGCCGCTCGATCGCTTCTTCCAGACGCGCGTCTTCGATCCGCTCGGCATGCGCGATATCACGTTCTGGCCCACCGACGCCCAGCTGCCCAGCGTGGCCACGGTCTACACGCGGACCCCGAACGGGCTGGCCAAGGCCGCGACGCCCAACGACACCATGTCGCGCAACATCTACTTCCGCGGGTCGGGCGGGCTGTACAGCACGGCCGAGAGCTATGCGCCGCTGGGCCTGATGCTGGCCAACGGAGGCGAGTTGAACGGCAAGCGTCTCCTGAGCCGCAAGTCGGTGGAGATGTTGAGCGCGGTGCACGTGCTCGACACGCTGCCGGGCCGCCCCGCGGGTGAAGGGTACGGCCTGAGCGTTCGCGTCGTGACCAATCACGCGGCGCGCGGCACGCTGCTCTCGGACGGCACCTACGGATGGTCCGGCGCCCAGGGCACGCACTTCTTTGTCGATCCCAAAGAGCAACTGGTGGGGATATTGATGGTGCAGACTCCGAACAACGAGGTAAGGAACGAGTTTGAAGACCTCGTGGCGCAGTCAATCGCGGATTAGATCCGCAAACAAACCTCCTATAAAGCTGAGTTAGCGATAGAAGACCCCTCGCTGCGTGAGGTATAAGAGACTGGCTTGGGTCTCGTTGGGAGACACACATAGGAGTCGTTGTGGCACTAGACGTTCGTGCAAGTTTGAATCGCGCCCTGAAGGCGCTCCACGCGGATCGTGCACGTATCGAGCGGCAGATTGACGCGGTCAGCAGCGCCATCAGCGCGCTGGGTGGCGCCGCGGGGCGCGTGGCCAAGGCCGCGGGGCGGCGGGGCAAGCGCAAGATGAACGCGGCGCAGAAGAAGGCGGTCAGCGTTCGGATGAAGGCCTACTGGGCCAAGCGGCGCGCGTCCAAGTAAGACGTGAAGGGACCTCAGAAGCCGACCGTTACCGCAAAGGTCACGATCGGCTTGCTGTCGTCCGGGTTGAACACATACACGGCCGCGTCAACATTCTTGCGGCCGAAGCCAACGACAACGCCGCGCTGGATATCACGTTCGGTTTTGTACACGCGCGTGCGCTGCGTCACCAATCCGATGCGCCACCATCCCGCCGGCGCGATGGTGGCCTCGGACCAGTTGTAGAAGAAACTCTCCGACGAGTCGCCGGCGTCGATCACGAACTCGCCTTCGCTCGCGAACTCGAGCTTCCACCAGCTCAGTGATCCCTTGTAGCCCGGCGCCACCCCGGCGGTGTGGCCGAACACGCCGCCGAACATGGGGGTGAACTCCCACGCCACTCTCTCGCCGCCGCTGAAGTTGTAGCCCGCCCACAGCGATCCGGTCTCGCGGTCTTCGTAGTTGTAACGGCCTTCGAGGTGGAGCGCGCCGCGGTCCGCCGTCGCGGTGGGCTGCACGTAGTTGGCATCATCGGGCACGAAATAGACGTAGGCGGCCGCCGAGAACGACCACTCGACGGGTTCGTCGGTTTGGGCGGCCGCGCCCGGCGCGATCCCCAGGACGGCGACGACCGCCAATACAAGGCGCATCTCCGTCAGCCTCCGAGGACGATCGTCAGGGCGACGAGAACGGCCCCGAGGAACACCATGCCGATCCCGAGCAGCCAGCGGGTGCGCTCGACCACGCTCCCGTAGGCCACGCCGGCCGCGAACAACATGAGGATGGCCACGGCATTGGAGGCACGAAGGGCCGACATCGGGTCCTCCATGACGATGAAGGGCACCGCCACCGGCAAGGTCGAGAGAAACACCAGAAGGAACACGCCTGCCGCGCCGCGCCAGTCGGATCGGGTCAACCGCGCGACCTGCGGCGGCCCCATCTCCAACAGCCGCTGCCGCAGGCGATCGAATTCATCTGGTGCGATCGCCGACGCGAGGACCGGCGGCAGCGCGTCGGCGATCAGGCGACGGGCCTCGAGCGGAGTGGCGGCCTGCTGCACGGCGCGATAGGTCGCCCGGTCGCGGCCTCGTTCGGCGACACACCCCATCAAGTAGAAGACGCCGTCGATGACGCCCCAGGCGAGATTGCATCCGAGCGCCCCGATCAACATGGCGTGGACGTCCTCGCGCCCGGCCTCGGTCATGCTGAGGGAGCCGGTGAACGTCAACACCATGATCAGACCGAAGAGCACTTCGGCGATGCGATCGCTGGGATCGAGGACATGCTTCGCCGCCATGGGTTCCGCACCAGAACACCATGGCCGGCGGCCCGCAACTATGCAGAAACCGCCGCCGCGTCAGCCGCTACTGGATCACGTACGGCACGATGACCGTGGCTTCTGCCAGGCCGGTATTGCCGTCGCTCCGCACGCGTACGCCGAAACGGTAGGCACCAGTGGCTGTCGGCGTCCAGTCGAACGTGGTGGGCAGCAGGTTGACCGTCGTCCAGGGCGTGAGATTGATCCACGTGGTGCCGTCGAACAGCACCCATTGAAATTGGTACGGTGGCCAACCGCCATACACCCTGGCTTCCCACTGGATCGTGCGGCCAAGCGGCTGGGGTGACGGCGCGGTGGGCATGAGCGTCAGAGATGTGGGACTTCGGATGTGATAGTTCGGCAGCACGGCCTCGCGCTCGAACCCGTCCACGTTCCACGCGCTGCGGACTTGGACCTTGAGCTGATAGAAGCCGCCGTTCATCGGTGTCCAGGCGAAGACGTTACTGGTGGACCAATCCCGGAGCACTATCCCACTCGCCAGGAATCGGTACTGATAAGGGCCTTGTCCCCCTGACGCCGTCGCGGTCAGCGTCACGGTGTCGCCCTCGATGCGTGGCGACGCGACATCGGCCGTCAGCGTCGCGCTCGCGATCGGCGCCATGATCGGGGTCGCCACCTGGCTGTAGATCTCGGCCGCTCCCGTGTTCCAGGCGCTGCGCGCCTTCACGACGATGCGGTAGTCGGCGTTGGCGACGCTCGGCACCCAATTGAAGGTGGAAACCGTGCTCCATCCGCGTACGGTCGTCCAGGCGACGCCGTCCCAGAGCACGAACTGATACTGATACGGCGCCTGACCGCCGGCCGCGGCCGCGTAGAAATACAGCGTCGTGCCCAGCGGCTGCGCTCCCGAAGGGCTCGCGTTGAGGGTGACGCTCGTCGCGAACGGCCGGATGGCAAACGGCTGAGACGCGGACACTTCGTTCGCCCCGCTGTTCCACGCGCTGCGGGCCAGCACCAGCACCTTGTAGTCCGGGCTGGCGACGCTTGGTGTCCACGTGAACACGTTGCTGGTGTCCCAGGCACGCGCCTCCCACCAGGCGGAACCGCCCCAGACAAGGAACCGGTACTGATACGGAGCCTGCCCACCCGCCGCCGACGCCGTCCACGTCACGGGAGTCCCTGGCGCCTGCGGTGCCGTGAGGTTCGGCGTGAGCGTGACGCTCGACGCATACAGCACGATCGCGAACGGCTTCGAGACGGAGATCTCGGCGGCGCCCGTGTTCCACGCGCTGCGCACCTGCACCATCACCTGATACGCCGGGTTGGCAGTACCCGGCGTCCAGGCGAAGGTGTTGCTCGAGGACCAGTTCTGCACCATCGTCGACGCCGTGCCGTCCCAGACGTACCAGCGGTACTCGAAGGGGCCCTGGCCTCCACCGGCCACCGCGGTCCAGGTGACGGTCGTGCCGAGCGCCTTGGGCGATGCCACGTCCGGCGTCAGCGTCACGCTGGTCACCTTCGGATACGGGCAGTTCTGCACCGCCGCCCGGACGTTGAGCCGTCCGCCGGTCGTGGTGATGCCCGAGAAGGCCGGCAGCGGATCGACGCTGCCGAGCAGGAGCGACTTCAACTGCGCCGTGGTGAGCTGGCACATCGAGAGCGCGAGCATGGCGGCGCCGGACACCTGGGGCGTCGCCATCGAGGTGCCGTAGAGCACGCCGTAGGAGTTGCCGGGCAGGGTGGACAGAATCGCCGACCCGGGGGCCGCCAGGTGCACGGTGCTGGCGCCGTAATTCGAGAACGACGAGCGCTGGTCGAAGTTGTCGCTCGACGCCACGGCCACCATGTTCGGGGTCGAATACGACGAAGGGAAGTGCGGCGACACATCGTTGTTCGTGCCGCTGTTGCCCGCCGCCGCGACGAACAGCATGTCGCTGCCGTTGGCAGCGTTGATGGCGTTCACGAGCGATTGCGACGAGCCGCCCCCCCAGCTGTTGGACAGGACCCTGACATTGGCGCCGCGCGTCGACGCAAACACCGTCTTGGCCTGCATGGCGAATTCCAGCCCGAGCACCGCATCCGACGTGTAGCCGGACCCCGAGGCGCCCATGAACTTGATGCCCATCATCGACGCCGTCCAATTGACCCCGACGACACCGGCGCCGTTGTTCCCGCTGGCACCGATGGTCCCGGCGACGTGCGTGCCGTGATACTGGTCGTCCATCGGATCGCACGTGCGGGTGATGGCGTTGAAGCCGTGCGTGCCGGCCTGGCAGGTGATCGTCATCCCGCCGACCGTGACCTGGAAGGAGGCCGGGGCCGACCACATGTTGGCGGCGAGATCCGGATGGTTGTAGTCGACACCCGTATCGACAATCGCGACGACGTTGGCCCGTGATCCAGTGGTGATGTCCCAGGCCCCAGGGGCGTCGATGTCCGCGCCCGCGACGCCTCCCCCGCCCACGGTGTTGAGGCCGGTGTTGAACAGCCCCCAGAGACTCGGAAACGAGGGGTCGTTCGGGCTGGCATCCACGCGCAGCACATAGTTCGGCTCGACGAACTCGACGTCGGGATCCTGCGCGAGCAGCGCCATCAGCTCCGTCGTCCGCAACCGCCGGGACCGCATGCGCCGGCCGCCGCGGCGGTCGAGCGATTCGACGACGTCCGCGTCGGCCGCTGCCTCGATGTCGGCGTGGTTGGCCGCCACGCGATCGTCCCGGTACTTGATGAGGACTTCGCCCTCGGCGGCGTCATAGCCGTTGACGCGCACGACCCGCCCGCGACCCTGACCCTGTGACGACACCTGAAATCCCAAAAAGAACACGGCGGCAAACGTCGTCAGCGCGACGACCGGCCAGGCTGGCCCACGTACGTGAAAAGACATGAGCAGGCAATCGGCGGGAAGTTTTAGCTCTGCAGTAGCCGCTCAGAGCCACTGACCATCGCGTGCACCCACGTGCAGCGAAGGCAGCGAAGCATGGGACTGCCACCGCGAGTAGTCCGCCGAAGCCGCGTTAGCGGCGAGGCAAAAGAACGAGGGGGCGAAGGAAGCGAGCTGCTCGAAATTGGTGCCGGAGGGGGGAATCGAACCCCCACGACCTTGCGGTCACCGGATTTTGAGTCCGGCGCGTCTGCCAGTTTCACCACTCCGGCGGGCAGGATCCGACGGCCGTGCAAGAACCGCCGGGTGCGAACGTTCAGTATACCGAAGTGGGATCGGCCCGCTTCGTCGTCGGCTCGCGGATCCGGCGCCGTGGTCTCGCGATCCATGGGATTGCAGGCGCTGCGCTCGCTCTTCGCCGTGCCCTGCGCGGCGCGCGCGGCCAACGCGTGGCCACTCCAGGGCACGAGCCTTGCTCACCCGCCGGGCGACACGCTCGGCGGGTGGACCGACGACCAACCTGTCACAAAGGAGGGACGCCATGCGCGCTCGCATTGGCAGTCTGGTGGTCGTCGTGTTCGTCATCGCCGCGTTCGTGTGGGGCCATGCCGCGCAATCGGAGCGCGGCTCGCTCGGGGGAACCATCAGGGACATGTCCGGCGCGCCGCTGCCGGGGGTGACGGTCGAAGCCTCCGGGCCCATGGTCGCTACCGCGGTGACCGACGGGCGCGGCACATTCCGCATCAACAACCTGATTCCCGGCGACTACACCGTTACCGCCACATTGAGTGGATTCTCGGTCACGACCACACGCGCACGGGTCGTCGCGCGAGGCCTCGCCCGCGTCTCCCTCGAGATGGGCGTCGGCTCTCTCGCCGAGACGGTGGTGGTGACGGGAGAAACACCCGCCGTGGACGTACAGCGGAGCACGCGTCAGGCCCGTCGAGAGGAGGACAAGCTTTCGAAGGCAGCCGTGGGTGGCATCGCCACGTTCGCGCCGGCCGCGCCGCAGCCCCTGCCGCCACCATCGATCCGGCAGGAAGCCCTGCGCCGCGCCAACGGCCGCCCCAACACGGAAGCCTACGAGCACCTGGACGAGAACGGGTTCAAGCGCGTCAGCAGCGATCCGCTCTCGACCTTCTCGGTCGACGTCGATACCGCCTCCTACGCCAACGTGCGGCGGTTCCTGAACGAGGGCCGGCTGCCCGAGCCCGGCGCGGTCCGCATCGAGGAGCTGGTCAACTACTTCCGCCTGCCCTATGCGGCGCCCGACGGCGACGAGCCGTTCGCCATCACGACCGAGCTCGCCGCGTGCCCGTGGAATCCGGCGCACCGGCTGGCGCTCATCGGCATCCAGGGGCGCCAGCTGCCGCCGCGCGAACCGGCCCCGCGCAACCTGGTGTTCCTGCTCGACGTCTCCGGTTCGATGATGCCGCCCGACAAGCTGCCGCTCGTGCAGAGCGCGATGCGCATGCTCGTGGACGCCTTGAGCGAGCGCGATCGCGTGGCGATCGTCGTCTATGCCGGCGCCAGCGGTCTGGTCCTGCCGTCCACGCCCGGCACCGACAAGGCCACGATTGCGCGCGCGATCGCGGACCTGCGGCCCGGCGGTTCCACCAACGGAGCAGCCGGCATCCAGCTCGCCTACCGCATTGCCCGCGAGCACTTCATCCGTGGTGGCGTCAACCGCGTGGTGCTCGCCACCGACGGCGACTTCAACGTCGGCGTCACCAGCCAGGACGCGCTCGTGCGCCTGATCGAGCAGGAGCGCGAGTCGGGCGTCTTCCTGTCGGTGCTCGGCGTCGGCACCGGCAACCTGAAGGACTCGACGATGGAGAAGCTCGCCGACAAGGGCAACGGCAACTACGCCTATCTCGACTCGCTGCACGAGGCGCGCAAGGTGCTGGTGCGCGAGCTCGGTGGCACGCTCGAGACGATCGCCAAGGACGTGAAGATCCAGGTCGAGTTCAACCCGCTGACGGTCGACGGCTACCGCCTGATCGGCTACGAGAACCGCGTGATGGCGAACGAGGACTTCAACGACGACACCAAGGACGCCGGCGACATCGGGGCCGGCCACTCGGTGACGGCGCTCTACGAGATCGTTCCCGTGGGCGAGCGCACGCCGGGCGCACCGCAGTCGTCGCTGAAGTATCAGCAGCCGCCGCGGACGACGGCCGCCGCGCGCGGCAACGAGCTCATGACCGTGGCGGTGCGCTTCAAGCAGCCCGACGGTCAGACCAGCGACCGCGTGGCGCAAACCGTGCGGAACACTCCGCGGCCGATGACGGCCAACCTGGGCTTTGCCTCGGCCGTCGCCGAGTTCGGCATGCTGCTGCGCGGGTCGCCGCACGCGGGCAGCGCCAGCTACGGTGCGGTGATCGACCGCGCGCGCCGCTATTCCGGCAACGACCGCCACGGCTACCAGGCCGAGTTCATCGGTCTGGCGGAACGCGCCGCTCAGCTCGCTGACGGCGTGCCGCACATCGCGGTCCGCTGAGGGGTTCCGCTATACTGCGGAGACACCGGCCGGGCGGGTCCGACGACCCGCCCGGCAACCATCCTCACGTGACAGACCACACCCGCATCGGCCGCACCCTCGTCATCACCGGTGAACTCGAATGCAGCGAAGATCTGCTGATCGAGGGGCGCGTGAACGGCCATCTGACCGTACGCGACGCGCAGTTGACGATCACGCCGACCGGCGCGGTCGAGGCGCAGATTCACGGGAGCCGTGTGCTGGTGGAAGGCCAGGTCAAGGGTGGCATCACCGCCAGCGAGCGCATCGAGCTCGGCTCGAATTCGCGTGTCGAGGGGAGCTTGAGCGCCGACCGGGTGGTCATGTGGGAGGGTGCCCGCTTCGACGGCGGCATCGACATGCGCCAGCGGACGATCGCGGCCAAGATGGCGCAGTACCGCAACGGCCTGGCGGCGCCGGTCCGATGATGGGCGCACTCACGCGTCTGGGCGTCTGCATCGCGCTGGCCGCCACGCTGGCCGGCTGCGGCGTCGGCACCCTCAAGGTCAGCAACATCCAGACCGGCAAATCACTCAACTCCGACAACAGCGTGGGCGCGCTGTCCACCACGTTCAAGCCGAGCGACACGATCTACGTGGCCGTGCTGACGGACGGGACCGGGCGGGCCACCATCGGCGCCA
>Ga0207689_10003128_pt1 | contig 15185 bp, 12 predicted proteins | sample KBSMisM52_FD_184312 | JGI IMG/M metagenome (GOLD analysis project Ga0207689, IMG submission 184312) | Miscanthus rhizosphere microbial communities from Kellogg Biological Station, Michigan, USA - KBS Miscanthus M5-2 (SPAdes) (version 2) | ecosystem: Host-associated > Plants > Roots >... | reverse complement strand
CGGTCGATCGCTCGCTGTCGCAGCCGGGTGCCTACGACTATGTGGCGGTCATCGGCGGCCTGCTGCCGCAGATCAACGACGCGCCGCCGCACTACGCGCCCTTCCTCGCCGCGATGGCGGCGAGCGGCGTGCCGTTGATCGGCATCTGCACCGGCAGCTTCGTCCTCGCGCGCCTGGGGCTGCTGAACGGCCACGTGCCGTGCATCCATCCGTTCCACGTGCCGGACTGGGAGACGCTCTACCCGGGCGCGCCGTTCAAGTCGAACGTGCATTTCGCGGTGGGCCACGACCGCATCACGTGCCCGGGCGGCATCTCGATCGTGGAACTGGCCGCCGAGCTCGTGCGGCGCCATTGCGGCGCCGATCGCGCGGCCAAGGTCGTGCACCAGATGACGGTGAACGTGCAAGGCGAGGCGACCCACGTCGCGCGCCACCATGCGCTCGGCTACAACTCGACGGATCACGAGAAGCTGCGCCAGGCCGTGGTGCTGATGGAGAAGAACCTCGTGACGCCGCTCGAGATCGCGGTGATCGCCAAGCTGGTCGATTCGAGCAGCCGCCAGCTCGAGCGCGTCTTCGTCTCCGAGCTCGGCGCCACGCCTTCGGAGTACTACCGCAGCACGCGCCTGAAATACGCGCGCTGGCTGCTCACGACGACGGACCTGCCCGTCGTCACGATCGCCTACGAGAGCGGCTTCTCGGACGCCTCGCACTTCATCCGCCAATTCCAGCAGCTGTACGGCATGGCGCCGGGGCGGCTGCGCAAGGCCTTGCAGGCGCCGCCCTCGGAAGTCTGAGTGTGCTGTCCCGGAAGTACGTGCGCAGGCGAGACGCGCTGGAAACGAGTCGGAGCTAGGCGCAAAGGCGAGTCGTACCGGGCGGTACGGCGAGGCTTTGCAACGACGCTTCGGCTTGTTTGTAGCCGTATCGCGCGTGCGTACTTCCGGGACAGCACACTGGGGCCCGTCGACACCAAAAGCGTGCCCGCGAACGGCGTCCGCGGGCAGCCGTGCCGTCACTTGCAGGAAGGCAGCGTCCAGGTCGCCGGGCGATCGACGCCCGCGCGCAGGTTGGCGCCCACGGGGATGAACCACACGTCCTGCACCAGTCCGTAGGTGCGGCCGATCTTGCGCAGCTCGCAGGTCTGCCAGAGCTTGGCGATCTCGGCGTTCACCGCCTTGGCGAGCGCGGGCGAGTCGGCGTTGAAGCCGAACACGACCTGGCCGAGGCCGGTCAGCAGCGGGAAATCCGGCGCGGCGTCGGCGAACGCCTGGAACTTGATGTGCCATTGCGGGTTGCGCGAGATCGCGTACTGCATGACGGGCGGGTCGCCGATCACGGCGTCGATGCGGCCGGCCATCAGGTCGCGCACGGCGGCGTCGGAGGTGTCGTACAGCGATAGCTGCAGGCCGTTGATCTTGCGCAGCTCGGGAATGAACGAGAAGCCGGTGATCGTGCCGACCTTCCTGCCTTCGAGGTCCTTCAGGTGGCTCCAGTTGTTCTTGTCGGACTGCGTGATGCCGTTCTTGAAGTAGTGGATCGGATCGCTCAGCGTCATGATCTTCGAGCGCTGTTCCGTCCAGCCCATCGTGCCGGCCATGACGTCGATGCGCTTGGCCTGCACCGAGGCGATGGTGCCGGACCACTCCATCAGCGCGGGGCGCACCTTGAGCTTGAGGTCGTCGGCGATGCGCTGCAGGATCTCGCCGTCGTAGCCGATCATCTTGCCGTCCTGGTAGCCGGTGCCCGGCATGTCGCCCGAGAAGCCGATCGTCAGCACGCCCTTGTCGATGGTCTCGGGAGCCTGGGCGGCGGCCGGGTGAGCGAACGCGAACCACGCCACGAGCGGGGCGAACAGGGCCGCGATGCGGCGTCGATTTTGGAACATGGGGTCCTCCAGGGGCGATGAATGGTTGAGATCCGGAGGCAAATATAGGGATCGTCCAGGTCGGGCCATGGCAGTCTCTGCCGGTGGAATTGAACGCTTGCGACATCGAGGGTTACTCCTCATGAAGCTGGGCGCGTGGGCGCGAACCATGGACGCCAAGCCGGCGCCGAAATGGACGGGCTTGACGCGGATCGCAGCAGGCAGCTTCCGCCGCCCAGGCTCCTGGATCCCGCGCCGCCGGAGCGGTTCCAGGGCCCTGCACCTCGCGCTCGCCACAGCGGCCAGGCATTCGCTTCGCCGAATGCGGCTTCGTGCCGCCGCACATCGCTTCGCACCAGGCGCGGTGGCCGCGCCCTCCCCGCCTAGAGTTCGCGGCACGCCCTGGCCCAGTCCAGCGGCGCCCCCTTTTTCCTCAGCGAGGCGAGTCCCCATGACGATCTCCTTTACCGGCGCTGCCAACGTGCCGGCCCATGACACGACGGTCCCCACCGCGCAGGCGCAGCCTGCCGCGGCCCCGCCCAAGCGCAAGCGCGAGCTGGGCCTGTTCGACGCGCTGCCCGCGGCCAAGCGGCAGCGCACTTCGGCGGACACCCTGTTCGCGCCGAGCAAGTCGGCGACCTTCCTCACGACCGGCGGCACGATCGGCTCGAAGACCACCAACGCGCAGGGCGGCTACGCGCCCTCGAGCGACTTCGGCCCCGCGCAGTTGCTGGCCGGCCTGCGCCTTCCGCGCGACCTGCGCCTGCACAGCCGCCAGCTGTTCGGCGATGGCATCGACTCGAAGGACATGACCGACGAGCACTGGCTGGGGCTGCTCGACACCTTGTGCGACGACACGTCGCAAAGCATCGTCATGACGCACGGCACCGATTCGATGGCGCTCACCGCGTTCTTCCTGTGGCTCACGCTGCCGCGCGAGCGGCTGGAGGGCCAGTCGGTGAACCTGACCGGCGCGATGCTGTCGTCCGACCATCCGTCCGCGGACGGCGGCCGCAACATCGAGGACGCGCTCTCCGTCGCCGCGAGCGACGCGACCGGCGTGTTCGCCGTGATGGATCGCGCCGTGCTCGCGCCGCCCTGGTTCGACAAGCGGCACACGACCGCCGTGGACGCGATGCAGCCGGTCAACGGCGCCGCCGCCGGCGTGGTCGCCGAAGGCGAGGTCTCGATCGTCGCGCCGCCCGCGCCGCCGGTGCGCAGCTTCGACGTCCGCGGCATCGGGGCCCTGCCGAACGTGGCGGTCGTCTCCGCGCAGCCCGGCACGAATCCGCGCCACGCGATCGAACAGATCCGCTACCTCGTCGACGTGCAGAAGGTGGACGGCCTGGTGTGGCAAGGCACCGGCGGCGGCACGGGCAACCGGGACGTGATGGCGGAGCTGAACCGCGTGGCGGGACGGATCCCGGTGGTGCGGGCGTCCCACCCGGGCTCGGGCCACGTCGACAAGGACAAGCACCACGAGGATTCGGCGCACTTGATCGCCACCTCCGGCCGCCTGCCGTCCGCGAGCCATGCGCGCGTGCTCCTGCAGGTCGCCATCGCGCACGAACGCAAGCGCTTGCCGGCGGACGCCGCGCTGGACGTTCGCAAGGTGACCGCGGCCTTCGACGACTATCGCTAGCGATCAACCGCCCGTGGACCCGTGCAGCACCCGGCGGGCGATCAGCCGCTCGACGATCGCCGCGCTGCCGGCGGCCAGCGTCAAGCCGAGCGCGCCGTGCCCGGCGTTGACGAACAGGTTCGTGCCCGGCAGTTGCTCGACGATCGGCAACGAGGTCGGCGTGGCGGGTCGCAGACCGCTCCACGGGCTGCAGGGTTCGGCGTCGCACAGCTCGGGGTACACCTCGGCCACGCTGCGCACGAGGGTCTCGACGCGGTCCGGCGGGACGAAGGACTCGTAGCCGTCGACCTCGGCCATGCCCGCCACGCGCAGGGCATCGCCCACCGGCGCGTACACGGTCTTCTGGCCCAGGTGCGTGACGCTCGCCTTGGGCCGCCGTGCGCCGCGGTAGCGCAGCGTCAGGCTGTAGCCGCGGATCGGGTAGATCGGCAGGTGCGCGCCCATCGTGGCAGCGAGCCGGGCGGCATGCGGGCCGGCGGCGAGCACGAAGGCGTCTGCCTCGAGCTCGGACGACGCTGTCCGTGCTGCGACGACGCGGGCGCCCTCGCGTCGCAACGAGTTCACGCGCTCCCCGAACAGGATGGTTCCGTCCAGCAGGCGCAGGCTCTTCACGAGTTCGGCGCACAGCTGGTGCGGGTCGGCGACGCACTCGCCCGGCGTCCAGATGCCGCCGACGAACGGCGCCGAGCCGGCGGCCAGGGCCGGCTCGATGGCGAGGCATTCGGACTTGCCGAGCACGTGCTGCTCGCAGCCGAACCCGGCCTGCATGCGCACCTGGGCCTCCTGGCGCCGCAGGGTCGCCACGTCAGGGCACAGCACGAGCTTGCCGTTGCGCGCGAACGAGAACTGCCAGTCCTCGGTGCGCATCCAGCGCTCCAGCGTGTCGCGGCTCAGGCGCGCGAGTTCGAGCAACTGCCCGGTGGCGCGCTCCACCTGCGCCTGCCGGCACGCGAGCAGGAAGCGCGCGCCCCAGGCCCATTGGCGCCAGTCCGCGCGCAGCCTGAAGCGCACCGGCGAGCTGCGGCTGGCGAGCATCTTGGGCAGCGCGCGCAAGGTTGCAGGCGAGGCGAACGGTTCGACGTAGGCATAGCTCAACTGCGCGCCGTTGGCCGCGCTCGTCAGCATCCCGGGGCCGGGACGCTCGTCCACGAGGGTGACGCGATGCCCCGCGCGCGCGAGCTGGTAGGCGGTGGCGCAGCCGACGATGCCGGCGCCGATCACGCACACGCGGCTCACTGGACGACCCTCCGCGCGACGCGCTGCGGCGTCCGCGCTTCGGAGCGGCCGCGCGCACTCATGCGCGCTCCTCGCCCGCGCGCGCGCGCTCGATCGCGAGCACGGCCGCGGCGACGTCGGCCAGGCCGACGCCGACGGACTTGAACACCGTGATGTCGTGGCCGGACGCCGCCGCCCAGGCGCGCTCGCCGCAATAGAGCGCCGGCAGGTCGACGATCTTCGCGAGGTCGCGATCTTCGCGCCAGAGGACGATCTCGCCCGCCTCGCCGATGGATTGCGGGGCCCATTCGACGACGACGCGGCTCGCGCGCGCCAGCGTGCGATCGTCCAGCTCGCGGTTGCGGGGCGTGCTCGTGCCGACCGCGGAGACGAACGCGCCCGGCGCCAGCCAGTCGCCGTCGAACACCGGCGACGGCGATCGCGTGGCGGTGACGACGATGTCGGCGTCGCGCACCGCCGCCTCGGGTGTCGCGATCCGCACCCGCGCGCCGCTTGCGGCCTGGAGCTCGTCGCACCAGCGCTCGGACGCGGCCGGGTCGACGACGTCGATCTCGCGGAAGCTGAAGCGCTCGATCAGCGCCATCGCCTGCGAGCGCCCCTGCAGGCCGGCCCCGAACAGCGCCAGCTTGGACGACGCCGGCCTGGCCATGCGCGTCGCCGCGAGCAGGGTGATCGCAGCGGTGCGGAAACGCGTGAGCTCGTTGCCGTCGAGCAGCGCGAGGGGCGCGTTGGTCTCGAGGTCGAACAGCAGCACGGCGAAGCTGAACTGGCCGGCGACGGTTGGATAGACCTTGACCCCGGCAACGCCGCGCGCCGTCCACACGGCGCCCATGGTGCTCAGGCGCACGCCGGCGCAATCCGTGCGCTGGCGCGGATGCATCGCGGCGCGATCGTGCGCCAGGTCGGCGTACGCCTCCTCGAGGATGGCCGCGACGGCGCGGAAGTCGAGCAGGGAGGAGATCTGGCGGTCGGTGAGGTTCAGCATGGTCTGGACGGATGGAGGACTCGGGAATGCGCCGCGGCCGGAGCGCTCAGGGAATGCCGTAGCGGCTCGGGAAGCGGATGTTTTCCTGCATGTAGACGTTCATCGGGATGCGCAGCCGGTCGTTGTCGAACCACTTGCTGTAGAGCGCGGTCATCTGGCCGCTGCGCATCAGGTCGGACAGCGTCCGGTCGACGAGGTCGCGCAGCGCGAGGTCTCCCTTGGGCAGCATGAAGGCATAGGGTTCGACCGACAGGAAGTCGCCCGTGACCGCCAGCGCCGCCTTCGGCGCGGCGGCCCCGGCCAGGGCGTAGAGCAGCACGTCGTCCTGCGCGAAGGCGTCCACCTGGCCGGCCTCGACCAGGCGCGCGCCCTCGTTGTCGTTGGCGACGATCACCGGCACCACCTCCTGGTCGCGCTGCAGGCGCGAGACGATGTCCTGCGCGGTCGTGCCCCGCGTGACCGCCACCCGGCGCCGCCAGAGCGACGCCGCACCTGCGAGCGCCAGCGGCCGCTTGACGAGGAAGCGCACGCCCGTCGTGAAGAAGGTGAAGGAGAAGTCGACGTCGCGCTGGCGCGCCACGGTGTTCGTGTTGCCGCCGCATTCGAGGTCGATGGCGCCGGACTTGAGCAAGGGGATGCGTTCCGAGGGCGCGAGCGGGCGGAAGGCGATGCGCAGGTCGGGGCGCGCCAGGGCGCGGCGGATGTCGTCGACGACATGCCGGCACAGGTCGATGGAGTAGCCGACGGTGCTGCCGTCGGGCGCGGCGAACGCGAAGCTGCCCGGCGTCGGGATGTAGCCGACGTTGACGACGCCCGAGCTCGCGATCCGCGCGAGCGTCGGGCTGTCGGTCGCGGCGGCCGCGGTCTTCGCGGCGGCGGCGGACGCGCCCGCGGCGGCTGCAAGACAGGACGTCGTCGCGAGCGCGCCGGCCAGCGTCATGGCGGAAACCAGGAGTCGGTTCATGGGTCACCAGTCGGTTCGGAAAGCGGTGGCGCGCGCAGCCGGGGGTGGGACTCAGTCCAGGCCGGAAGGCACGGCCTCGTGCCAACGCGTCGCGGCCTCGAAGGCGTGCGCGGCACGCAGTGCGACCGGCTCCGCCAGCGGGCGGCCGATGAACTGCACCGAGACCGGGAGCCCCTGGCCCGACAGCCCGGCGGGCACCGCGACCGAGCACAGGTCGAGCAGGTTCACGAAGCGGCCGAAGCGCGATAGCGGCGTGGACGACTCGTCGACTTCCGCGACCGGGATCGCGGTGATCGCGTTGGTCGGGAAGCAGCAGGCGTCGACGCCCTCCATCGCGTCGAGCATGTCGCGCCCGGCCTTGTCGCGCATCTTGCGCAGCTCGATGTACTGCGCGGCGTCGATCTCGCGGCCCGACAGGATGCGGCGGCGAACGTGCGGGTCGAACTCGAGCTCCTGCTCGAACAGCTCGCCCAGGTTGGCGTAGCCCTCCGCACTCATCAGGCTGCCGGCGATGCGCATCGACTCGGTGCAGCTTTGCGGCAGCTCGCGCTCGACGATCTGCGCGCCCAGCGTGCGCAGCGTCTGCATGGCACGGTCGTAGACGGCCAGCACGTCGGACTCGACGAAGCGGCGCTCCGCCTCGGGCAGTGCCCAGACGCGCAGGCCTTCGATCTCGTGCTCGATCTGGCGCAGCACGCTGCGCGTGGGCGCCTGCAGCGTGACGGCGTCGTTCGCGTCCGGGCCGGCGACGACGTCGAGCAGCACGCCCGCGTCGCGCACGGTGCGCGTCAGCACGCCGACGGTGTCGTGGGTCGGGCACAGCTCCAGCACGCCGTGCCGGCTGACCAGCCCGCCGGTCGTCTTCAGGCCCACGATGCCGCACAGGCCCGCGGGAATGCGGACCGAGCCGCCGGTGTCGGTGCCGAGCGCCGCGGTGCACATGCCGGCGGCGACGGCGACGGCGGAGCCGCTGCTCGAGCCGCCGGGCACGCGGTGGGTCTTCAGGTCCCACGGGTTCCAGGGCGTCCCCATCACGGCGTTGGTGCCCCAGCCGCCGAACGCGTATTCGACCGTCTGGGTCTTGCCGATGATCACGGCGCCGGCCGCGCGCAGTCGCGCGACGGCGGTGGCGGTGGTCGCCGAGGTCCGCGGCTCGGTCGCACGCGAGCCCGCGCCGAGCGCGCGGCCCTCGATCTCGAACAGGTCCTTGACGGCCACGGTGACGCCGTGCAGCGGTCCCAGGCAGACGCCGGCGGCCATCATCTGGTCGAGCGCCCGCGCGGCGCCCAGCGCCTCATCGGCGTAGACCTCGACGAAGGCCTTCAACTGTCCGTCGAAGCGGTCGATGCGCGCAAGCTGCCGCTCCACCAGGGCCCGGCTGGTCAGCTCGCCGCCGCGGATCGCCGCGGCGACGTCCTCGATGGAAGCGTAGGGATCGATCTTGTCAACCTTCATTTGTCAATTCACTCCCAGGGCGCGCCGGCCGCGCGCGAGGCGCCTCGCGAGGACGCGCGACAACATCGACAGCGGGAACGCGGTCGCGAAATAGAACAGCCCCACCAGCAGGAAGATGTGCAGCGGCAGGAAATACTCGCTCGCCATCGCGCGCGCCGTCAGCATCAGCTCGTCGGTCGCGATCAGCGCGCACAGCGAGCTGTCCTTCAGCAGCGCCACGTAGCAGTTGAGGAGCGGCGGCAGCATGACGCGCATCGCCTGCGGCAGCACGATCCACAGGAACACCTGGTGCGGTGCCATGCCCGCGGCCAAGCCGGCCTCGCGCTGGCCCTTGTGCACGGACGTCAAGCCGCCGCGCAGCACTTCCGCGACGTAGGCGGCGCCCTGCAAGCCGAGCCCCAGGATGCCGGCCCAGTAGCCCGAGAGCGTCACGCCGAACGAGGGCAGCCCGAAATAGAGCGCCAGCAGCAGCGCGAGCAGCGGCACGGCGCGCAGGAACTGCACGAAGGCATTCGCCGCCGCGCGGGCGAGCGGGTTGGCCGAGCGCAGCATCAGCACGAGCACCGCACCCAGCACGATGGCCAGCGCGAAGCCCAGCGTCGAGAGCTCGATCGTCACGCGGACCGCGCCCGCCAGGCGCGGCCACCACTCGTGAAGGTAGGAGGAATAGACGGCGAGGAAGGCGGTCATTCGGAAACCTCCGCCCTGTGGGCTGCGACGCGAGCGCCCTTCGGATCGGCCGGGCGGGCGGTCATCGCCCCACCTCCAGGCGCCGGCTCATGAATGCGAACGCCGAGCTGACGGGCAGCACGATGCAGGCATAGAGGAGGATGGCGCCGCCGTAGATGAGCGGGGTCTGGAAGGTCGAGGTGACGAGGTTGCGTGCGTAGAACATGATTTCCGGCGCGGCGATCGCGGAGGCGATCGAGGTGTCCTTGATCAGCTGGCTGGCGTAGTTGCCGATCGACGGCAGCGTCAGCCGGAGCATCTGCGGCAGCAGCACGTAGCGCAGCGCCTGCGCCGGCGTCAGCCCCGCGGCCAGGGCGGCCTCGCGCTGGCCGGCGTGCAGCGCGCGCAGGCCGGAGGCGAAGACGTCGGCCAGCACCGCGGCCCCGACGAGCCCGAGCCCGAGCACGGCGGCACCCAGCGGCGAGAACCGGACGCCCACGGCGGCGAGGCCGAAATAGAGCACGAACAGGTGCGCCAGCGCCGGCACGTTGCGCATCCACTCGACGTAGGCGCCGATGACGAGCCGCAGCGCGTTCGAACGCGTGAAGACGATCGCCAGCGCGAGCAGCAGGCCGCCGGCCAGCGCGATGACGACCGCCCCGACGGCCACCTGCGCGGCCGTCGCGGCGCCGGCCAGCAGCGTGCGCAGGATGTCGAGGAAGCCGGGGTTCATCGAGCCGGCTCCGCCGCGCCTGCCTCGCCGATCTGGCCCAGGAACGCGCGCGTGCGATCCTTCTGCGGGTGGCAGATGACCTCGCGCGCGCGGCCTTGCTCGACCACGTGCCCGCCGTCCATGAAGATGACGCGATCGGCGACGTCGCGCGCGAAGCGGATCTCGTGCGTGACGAGGATCATCGAGCGGCCCTCGTCCGCGAGTTCGCGGATCACGCCCAGCACCTCGCCCACCAGCTCGGGGTCGAGCGCGGAGGTCGGCTCGTCGAACAGGATCAGCTTGGGCTTCTGGGCCAGCGCGCGCGCGATCGCCACGCGCTGCTGCTGGCCGCCCGAGAGGCGCTCGGGGTATTCGTCGGCCTTGTGGCCCAGGTGCACCTTCTCGAGCATCGCCTCCGCCAGCTCGTAGGCCTCGGCCCGGCTCATGCCGCCCGCCTTGATCGGCGCCAGCGCCACGTTGTCGCGCACGGTCAGATGCGGCCACAGGTAGAACAGCTGGAACACCATCGCGATCTCGCGTCGCTGCGGCGCGAGCTCGCGATCGCTCATGAAGCGGCTGCCGAGGCGGCCGATGCGCTCCCCCTCGAGCACGATCTCGCCCTCGTCGGGCCGCTCGAGGAAGTTCAGGCAGCGCAGGCACGTCGACTTGCCGGACCCGCTCGGGCCGATCAGGGACAGCGTCTCGCCCCGCTTCAGGTCGAACGAGATGCCCTTGAGCACCTCGGCGGCGCCGTAGCGCTTCTTGAGTCCGTTGACGGTCAGCAGTGCCTCTTGCATCGGGGCTCCATGCGGGTTGGATGACGGGTGGGAATCCATGCCTCCATGCTAGGCAGGCCGCCCCCCGCGCCATGGGAGGGCGTCCCGTCCGGATTGAACGGACGCGACATCGAGGGAAAACCCCGGTGCCGGCCGCGCCAGGTCAGAACGAGTGGTTGCGCCGCAATGCGGCCTCCTGGGGCGGGACGTCCTGGCCGGAGGCGCGGGCAGGGCGACGGCGCAGCACCGCCGTCGCCTCGCCGGTACCCCCGGAGCGGCCGTCCCGCCCGCGATCGTTGCCGATCACGACCTCGTGGGCCTGCGCCGCGGCGGCCGCCTGGGCTGCCGAGGGCTGGCCCGATCCGGCGTTGGCGAACGGCTCGTAGAGCACGCCGTTCAGCACGCCGAGGAGCAGGTCGTTGACGGCCTCCACCAGCCGCGGATTGTTCACGTAGCGCGGGTCGCGCAGGTGGGCGGACAGCATCCCCGTCAGCCCGAACGAGGTCGCGAGGATGCCCGTGCGCACCGCCCAGGGCCCGAGGGCGCCATTGACGACGTTGTTGCGCTGGTAGCCGACGTCGCGGATGCCCAGCTGCAGGGCGTGCCGGTTCTCCGCCGGCCCGAACAGCGAACGCAGGGCCGGGATGGACTGGAACATCAGGTCCTCGCCGTTCTCGCCGGCCCAGTTGATCGCCGCGCGGCGGAACGCGTTGCGCGCCTGCACCCCGGCGTGCTGCACGAACGCGGTCGCGCCCGAAGGCGATGCCAGCGTCGACATGCCCAGGTTCACGAGCGCCTGGTCGATCCCGTAGCCGATGCTGATCAGCGAGAAGTGCGTGGCGTCGGGCGCCTGCCCCTCGGTGTTGGGGTTGTTCATGCGCAGGCGCGACTGCACGACCAGGTCGCGCATCGCCGTGTAGAGCGTGAACGCGAGCATCAGCGAGGCGACGCCAGGCATGGCCCCGGTCGCGGCGGTGGCCACGCCCGTCACGAGCGTCGTCGCGCCCATGATGGCGCGCGAGCGCCGGCTGGTGGTCGTCTCGGTGCCGGCCATCGAGTCGCGCACCGCGCCCATCGCCAGGGCGGCGGTCGCGAGCAGCGGCGCCATCAGCCCGAACGTCGTCTTCACATTGTCGCTGGCGTGGGTGTGGGCGAATGCGGCCTCGATGCCGAAGCTCAGGAACTGGCGGATGGCCGTGGGCAGCAGCACGGCGAGCGCGTTGCGCGCGGCGACGTTGACCACCGAGGCCGCGATCGTCGCCGGCGTGCTCTCGAAATCCTCGTTCGCGGCGACCCGCTCGATGAACGCCGCCATCACGGCGGCCGCGCGCGCGAACTGGGCCGGCGCTTGGGCGAGTTGGGCCGCGCCCCCGCGCACCTGGCCCGCGGCGGCGTGGAAGGTGGATGACGAGACTTCGCTGGCGCGGGCGAGCGCGCCGCGCAGTGCGGCGGTGACGTCGTCGCACGCGCCCGCCATGTCGGGGCAGCGGCCGGTCCGGATGAATTCGCCGATGTCACCGGCATGCCGGTCGGCCAGCATCGGCGTCCGTCCCGTGTGGGGCGGCGTGCCGTCGATGCGCGGCGACAACGCGCGGTCGGCGCTCACCAACGCCGCGATGAAGCCCAGGTTGAGCGTCTCGGGCTCGCCCCCGCGGGCGCGCGCCTCCTCTTGCATGCGCCGGCCGATCGCCTGCACGGTGGGCGGCATCATCTCGACGATCTGGGGCGTCATCGGCACCGGCCGGTTGCCGTGGCGGGCGATGAAGTCGGGCCGGCTCGCATCGGGCGTGTCGATCAACTGGAGGAACTCCGCGAACTCGGCGACGCCGATCGGCGCGGCGCCGCTGCCTTCGCCGCGTTCCTGGGTCGTGGTCGCGGGCTGCTTGCCCTTGCCCTTGCTCTGGTGCACGGCGGCATCGATGTCCACGATGAACTCGCCGGAGCCCGTGCTGCCGCTCGCCGACGGGCCGCGGCGCATCTGGGGCTGGACCGGAGGACGCAACGGCGGCACGCCGTGCTGCGACACCAGCCGCGCGCGCGGCGACGGAGGCGGCGAGGGCGGCGCGGGCGGCGGCGGTTCGGCGGTACGGATGTTGGAAGCGCCGGAAGTGGGCGCCGACCCTGTGATCGAAGAATGCATGGTGCACCTCAGGAAAGAGAACTGGTTGCCCGAAATCGTCGCCGGGCACGGGCCCTTGCCTCGCCGTCGACGTCCTGGGATGCAGTCTGCTGAAGCGCCCGTCCGGCCGCGCGGCCGCGGCGAAGGCATGTCCGCCGCAGCGAAAACGGGGCATGCGAACTTCGGGTATTTCGCTCGCTTGGCCGGTTCTCCACCGCGCGCACGACGCCGCGACCGCGCCGGGCCTGGTGAGGTTCGGCGCGGTCGGCGAGGAAGGGGGCCGCCGGCAGGCGGGCGGCGGCGGGTTGGCGGCGCCTTACGGCTGGAACAGCGACTTCAGGCGACCGTCGGCGTCGCCGCCACCGTCGCCCACGGGCAGTTGCCGCTTCGCCTTGCACTCGAGCGCGTCGCGCAGCGCCATCGACTGCGGGTCGGCGAGAAGGAAGACCTTGTTCGCCATCGCGTCGTCCGTGAGCTCGGAGCGCATCGTGCGGAACAGCTTGCGCGACGACAGCATCGGCAAGCTGGTGCGCAGCGACGCCGCATCCGGCAGCGCGCAATCGAGCACCGAGCCGACGCGGCGCGGGGCGTCCGCCCCGGCGGCGTCGTCGGTTCCGAAATCGCCGTAGACCGCCTTGTCGACGCGCGCGGCCACCACGTGCACCTTGTGCTGGTCGAGCGCGCGCAGCAGCCGCTCGAACCCGGCGGCATGCGGCGGCTGGAGGAGATGGTCCGGCACATGCATCACGACCACGCTGCCCGCGGCCAGGTGGCCCTCCGAGAGGCTGCGCGAGACGGCCTCCATCAGCGGATCGACGGACGGCGCCGACGAGGCCCCGAACGGCGCATAGCCGACCACCAGCACGCGCGAGGCGCCGCCCGGGCGCACGGCATGCTGCAGCATCTGCTTGACGCGCTGCGGCGAGGATGAGGGCTCGGCGCTGACCGAACGGGCGCGATGCAGCGCGGCCGCCTCGCTGGCCGCCGCCACGACGGCCTCCACGCCGGCGCGCTTGCCCGCCCCGGCCGCGCCTGGCGGCCGCAATCCTTCGAGCAGGCCGCGCGCCACGGGGACGCGGGCCGGCGGCGCCTTCAAAAGGCCATCGGTGGCGGCCTTCCCGGCGTTCTCGCCCGATTGATCCGGGGTGGGGATCCGCCCACCGTCTCCGATCTTCATGAGGTCATTACCAAAGTGTTCCGGCATCGTGCCACAGCGCGCCCGCGGCGACGAGCCCGCGGACGCGAAGCGATGCCCGCGAAAGCGAAAAGGCGGGCATTGCGCACGCCGCGCGCGCTACCGGGCGTCGGCGACCGCCGTCCCGCCGGCGTTCTGCATCCGGCGCACGATCGCCTCGACCTGCCGCTGGTAGACCATGTTCTCGTGCGGCGACTCCGAGTGGTAGGCGCCGACGGCGGTCCACGTGTTGCCGTACTTCACCATCTTGGACTTCAGGTGCCAGGCCGCCACGTAGACGCTGACGCAGCCGTCCATGAGCATCGGCCGCGACACGCCGTACGGTGCCAGGGCGCGCAGGTGGATCGAGTTGATCTGCATCATGCCGAGGTCGACCGAGCCGTCGACGTTGACATGCTTCGCGTCGGCCCGGCCGTGCGACTCCTGCCAGGCGATGGCGCGCAGGATCGTCGGGTTGACGTGCTGGTAGCGCGCCGCCTCCTCGAAGCAGTCGGCGCGCGCGGCGCAGGCCTGGACGATGGCGGCGATCCCGAGGATCGGGGCGATGAGCTTTCTTGAGGATTGCATGAACGGGCGCTCGCTTTCTTGATCGGGACAGCGTCGCGATTGTGGAAAGCGACGCCCCGTCGGCCTCGTCCGCATGCGAAACGCGGCGCCTTGGCGCGAAGGCGACGCCGCGCCTTTCCGGAAACGGCGCGCAGGGTCGCGAGTCGCATGCGAAAAATCGCCGCGCAAGCGAAGTGAGATGCCCCGAATTCAGGCTGGCGCCAGCGGACTTCGCGACGCGAAAGCCGACTTCGCAAACGGCGACGAGCCCGTAAGGTTTGTTGAAGATCGTCCGGGCCGATCTGCCTACATTGACCGCAACGAACGGATTTGGATCCGTTTCCAAATCGGCGCGGAAGCCGCGCCAAAACGGAGCGATCGATGTTCTCCACGCTATACGTTCCCCTGCTCTCGTCGCTTGCCGTCGACGAGCATTTCGATGCCGCGATCGGCGAGGTGATGGAAGGAAACCTCGTCGCCGCCACGACGCGCGCCAGCCGGCAGGCCGAGCGCTGGCTCGAGCAGTGCGCAGATTCCGCCGGGCTGGCCGCCGTCCTCCAGCTGAACGCCGACCTCCAGGCCGTGCGCGGCGCCGCGGAGGATGCCGAGGTCGGCTACCGCCTCGCCCAGAAGCGCCTGGACGCGCCCAAGTCGGAGCTTCGCGCACTGTCCTGCCGCAATGCCGGCTGGCAGGCGCTGCTGCGCCACCGCGTGGGGGTCGCGCTGCAATGCTTCTCGCGCGTGACGGATGAGCCGGACATCGGCATCGCGCGCCGGCTCGAGGCGCACTGCGCCGTCGCGTTCAGCCTGACGGAGATGGGCGACATCGGCGAGGCGCTGTCCGCGATGGAGGAATTCGCGCAGCTGAGCGCCAGCGCGCAGGCCGACCTGCGCCGCAGCGAAGCCTGGCAGGAACTCGTCGCGACCCTCAACTTCGACCTCCAGGTGCAGCGCGAGCTGCGCGGCTGCGCCCGCCTGGAGGATCACGCGTACTGGAAGCCGGCCTTCCAGGACGATGC
>Ga0207689_10003124_pt1 | contig 15196 bp, 13 predicted proteins | sample KBSMisM52_FD_184312 | JGI IMG/M metagenome (GOLD analysis project Ga0207689, IMG submission 184312) | Miscanthus rhizosphere microbial communities from Kellogg Biological Station, Michigan, USA - KBS Miscanthus M5-2 (SPAdes) (version 2) | ecosystem: Host-associated > Plants > Roots >... | reverse complement strand
CGGCGGGACAGCAAAAGAGCAAAGTGCCGGCTCCATGCCTTTACCCAACACCCTCTTCTCGTTTCCCCTCTTCCCCTCAGTGATCCTCTCTTATGCGTTTTTCGCTATCTTCAGGGCCTCGCCGGGCTGATAAGAGCCGACCTCCGCGCGGAACCCGATAGCCAGTCGATTCCAACCGTTGATTGCTATTACGGCCAAGCTCAGATCGGCCAGTTCCTTTTCACTGAAGTGCTGTCGCACCTCGTCGTAGATTTCGTCGGAGACATGGTTCTCAGCAATTAACGTGAGCGATTCCGTCCAGGCCAGGGCAGCTCGTTCACGCTCAGTGTAGAAAGGCGCTTCGCGCCAGGCATTAAGCAGGTAAAGCCTTTGCTCGGTTTCACCGGCGGCTCGCGCGTCTTTTGAATGCATATCGAGACAGTATGCGCAGCCATTGATTTGCGAGGCTCGCATCTTGACAAGGTGAAGCAGCGACAGCTCCAGGCCGCTCTCGTGAACGTACTTTTCCAGGCCAAATATCGCTCGGAACGCTCCCGGTGCGACTTTGTTAACATCAATTCTTGTAGACATTGATTCCTCCCTTTGTTGTAGAAGTATTTCTAATATTTTACTCCGAAGAGTCGCGGGCCTGAAATCGACGCGAAACCTGGTACTGGCTTCAGACCTCAAGGCAGCCTCGATCAAACCCTACCACTACCCGAAGCCTCACGATTCGGGCGGGACGCTGAGTTCTGAAGAGTGTTGAATCGCTGAAGCCACCTCTGGCAGGATCCCTATCTTGACGTATATCGGACGCACATCTCGTCGCAGGCCAGGCAGGGAAGCGGCAAACCATAGCGCACCCAGGATACAACCCACACCACCGAACAGTAGCGTATGCGGAACGCCGATTCTCTCGGCCACGGTTCCTGCCAGCAAACTGCCAAAAGGCGCTGTCCCCATGAAAGCCATCGTGTAAAAACTCATCACGCGCCCACGTTTATCTTCCTCGACAATCGTTTGCAACACGGTGTTGCTCGCGGCCATCTGCACCATGAACCCGAGTCCGGTGACGACCATCAAACAAAGCGACAGCCATAGCACGCGGGTAAACGAAAAAATTATTAACCCGGCCCCGAACGCGCCGGCCATCAACGGAATGAACTTGCCGAGACCGAGCACGCTCTTTCGCGCCGCCAAAAACAACGCGCCCGTAAGTGCGCCAACTCCTGAAGCGGCCATCAACAAACCCAACGTGCTCGGACCGCCATGCAAAATCTCATTGGCGAAGACCGGCATCAGAACTGTGTAAGGCATCCCGACCAGGCTGACCAAAGCCAAAAGCAGTAACAGCTTGCGAATGGGAGCGAAGCTGACGGCGTAGGTCCAACCCTCACGCAGTTGTTGAAATACATTGGCGCCCCTGGCTGTGCTTGAAATACGTGGAGTGATCGTCATCGCCAGCAATGAGGCTATGACCGCAACGTAGCTCACGGCATCTGCCATGAAACACCATCCCTCACCTACGGCGGCAATGACCAGACCGCCAATGGACGGTCCAAGCAGCCGGGCAGTGTTGACCATCGAGGAGTTGAGTGCGATGGCATTGGCAAGGTCCTCTCTTTTCTCGACCATCTCAACGACGAAAGCCAATCGCGCCGGCATGTCGAAGGCATTGATGAGACCTTGAAAAACGCTCAGGACGATGACCTGCCAGATCCTGATCAAGCCGGTAAGGGCCAGCACTGCAAGAGCGAGTGACTGCAAAAGCGCCAGCACCTGAGTAGCGATCAGTAAGCGGTGACGGTTCCAGCGGTCCACTAGTACGCCGGCTAGCGGCGCCAGTAGAAACGAGGGTATCTGGCCCGCAAATCCGACAATGCCGAGCAGGAGCGCGGAACCGGTGAGGCGATAGACCATCCAGCTGGTCGCGATCCGCGTCATCCAGGTCCCGATCAGCGATATGCTCTGGCCACTGAAGAACAGTCGATAGTTCTTGTTGCGCAGAGCGCGCAACATAAAGCCCAACCCGGATAGCGAGCCTGGTTCCATCGCCGCAGTTTGCCCCGCTTGCATCTCTCTACCTGCCGAAAAATCCCGGATCCATCAAATACCAATTGACCAAGCCGGCCAATAGCCCAATTACAAAAACTAACAATACGGTGATCTTTTCTTTGGTAGTAGTGGGTTTGCCTGCCCGCGAAGGAGATATCAGGAGAAAGATTCCGCCGACGGTTATGACCGGACCAAAGGCCGCCAGTTTCAGGGAGTAACTCCCGTCTTGTAATAGCTGGCGCCAGTTGTAATAAATGAGGCCTAGTGAGACAAGAATCAGGACGATAGCGAAAAGCCGCGCTTTTAAGTGATGCATAATCGGGGTTGCTTTCGTATGAATTAATTAGGACTCAGGAACAGATAGATCCGTCGCATGAAGCGACGAACCAATGGTTTTCGAACCTCGGCGATCAGGGTTGCGGAGCTTGCATCCCACGCTTTCTCATAACATCGATCACACCAAGCTGAAGAGAAGCCTCGCCCAGATACTGGCTGGCAGGAAAGTCTCTGATAATTCTCTGGTAGTAAGCAGCAGCGTCAGCGAAATTATTGTCAGCCACATTTAGTTCGCCGAGCAGCGCCAGCACCTGGTCGAGTTTTGAATAGGTTGGATATCGCTCGAGAACGTTCTTCAATCTCCCCAGCGCGCCCAGCTTACCACCCTGACCCTCATGGGATCTCTTGAGATAGAAGAGCGCGATGTTGAGATTTGATTCAGCCAATTCTTCATGTACGAGTTTCAGCTGCTCTTCCACCTGGTAACGGACGGGCGCGTCGCCGCAAAGTTGCAACACCTCTCTCAATTCTCGCTCTGCCTTCCCCAGTAACTCGGAACCGCGCCCCCTCATCTCGAATGATCGTTCAGCTCTTTCGAATAACCGCTGATCACACGCTGAATCATTCGACTGAGCCAGGCGGAGCTTAGTTGACGACTCCTGCGCGAACAGAGTTACCGGCGCGGCGACTAATAACCAGAGCAAGGCTAAGCGACGAATCATTCCTTTTATCCAGATGCCAACGGCGGAAGGCGCGCGCTGTATCGCCCTATGGAGCGTCCGCCAGGGCTTGCGCTATCTGCGGTCAATCAAGTTTCGGATCGCGGTGACCAATTCATCTGGCTCCACGGGTTTCGCCAGGTGCAATTGATACCCGGCTGCCAGAGCGCGGTCGCGATCTTTGACGGTTGCGTAGCCGGTCAGGGCAATGGCCGGGATCAAACCAGGGAGCGAATCGGGTGAGCCAGGCAATAGCGAGCCCTGCACCGGCAGCATCCTAAGCTTGCGGATTAATTCATAACCGTCTTCCTCCGCCATGCCTATGTCACTGATGACCACGTCGGGTGTCTTCTGCATAAAAGAATCCAGCGCCTCGGCGGAAGAAGATGTGGCCGTGACCTCAGCGCCATAGCGACCGAGAATTAGACTGAGCAGGTTCCGCGAATCGTCGTCGTCTTCAACCAGCAACACCCGAGCGCCGGCGAGTGGTTTTGCACCTGCTTGCGCGACCTTGCTCATGCCGACACCGACACCGCGAATTCCGCTCCTGATGACCTCACCAGATGGATCTCCGTCCGTGGTTCTTCTTTCAAACGCGTTTTGGCTTTCGTCTGATTCAGAATCTCTTCTGTCTGTGGCCAGAGGCAGATCGACTGTGAATACTGAGCCTTGACCTGGTCCGCTACTCTCGGCGCTGACACTGCCGCCGTGTAGTTCCACCAGATGTCGCACCACCGCCAGGCCCAGGCCCAGTCCGCCGGCCTTGCGTGAAATCGAACCTTCTTCCTGACGAAAACGATGAAACACGTAAGGCAGGAATTCGGGTGTAATCCCATCACCGGTGTCGCTGACGGTTAGACGGACATAAGCCGAAAGCGGCCCCGAAGAAGAAACGGATCCTGCCGGACGCGGTTCGGCGCAGCACTCAAGGCGAAGGCTTACGCGGCCGCGCCGCGGAGTAAATTTGATTCCATTCATCAGCAGGTTCCAGATTACCTGGCGCAACCGGTTGGGATCGCCGCGGACCAGGCAGTGAGTAGCATCCAACTCAACTTCAATGTTGATTCCCTTGGCGTCAGCAGCCGGACGCAGGGCATCGATTGCAATTCTCACTATCGGCTCTAAATTGAGCGGCCGCACATCCAGTTGAAGATTGCCCGTGATGATGCGCGAAACGTCAAGCAAATCATCGATCAGTCTGGCTTGCGAGCGCGCGTTGCGTTCGATGATTTCGAGGGCGCGTTCGAGATTTTCGACTCGATCCACTTCACCATTGCGGATCAGCGTGGCCCAGCCGAGGATCGAAGTGAGCGGCGTGCGCAGTTCATGAGACAGCGTGGCGAGGAATTCATCCTTTAGACGGTCCGCTTCTTCGGCACGCTGGCGCAGATCACGTTCCCGCGCCAGCAGGGCGGAGCGTTCTTCTTCGGCACGTTTGCGGTCTGTAACATCAAGCACCAGCGAGAGCACTGACACCATTTGGCCGTGCTCGTCGTGCAGCACCGAGTTGTACCACTCGCAATAGAGCACGGAACCATCTTTCGTATAGTTGCGATTACGCTGAACGCCGTGCAGTTCCTCGCCTACGCGTTGCCGGTTGGTAGCCTGCGCAACGGCGTCTACATCTTCATCGAAAACGAAATGCCACTCGCTGACATACTTGCCAAGCACTTCATCGGCTTTCCACCCATAAAGTCGCTCGGCCGATGCCGACCAGCGCGAGACGCGGAAGTCGCTGTCCCACTCGATTACCGCCAGCGGCGAATTCTCAACATGAAAGGTCAAACGCTGATGCGCTTCCTGTGCCTGCTCCTCAGCCTGCTTGCGTTCCGTGATGTCATGGACAGCGGCAATGCCACCCACGATCAGGTTCTGCTGATCGAATAAGGGTGAATAGTAAGCTTTGAAAAACCCAGCGCGTCCGGTTTCGGGTACGGCGTAAGGCCTGTTCTCAGAGGTACTGCTTTCTCCTGCCAACGCCGCGCGCAAATACTTGTCTTCGCCGGTTGCTTTGATGAACGGAAACAGGTCGAAGGCACATTTCCCCAACACGTCTTCGCGCTTAAGGCCGGTGATGCGTTCCATGCCTTTGTTCCAGGCGGTGTAGCGATAATCGGGGTCGAATGCCAGGATGCCCTCGACGCAGGCATCAAGGAGCTGGCTAAGAAACAAATCGCCTTTTAAGGGTCTCTGGCTCAAGGCTTATGGTCGTTGGTGGAATCCGTTGACGGTTTGGCGTTCACAGATAGAATAGCAAACAGTGAAGGCCAAACGCAGAATATTCAGCCGGAGAAAATAGCGCGGCACACCCGGGGGCCGCTGCAGGAATCATAGTTGAGCGTCACAGGGTAAGAAAGCCATCACCTGAGGTATTCTTCAATGCGAACCCGATTCCTTATCCCCTTCACACTTTTCTTGTTTGTGGCCTGTCAATTGAACGGCGCCGGCAAATTGCCTACGTCGTCGAATGCCCCGGCTACTGCCCAGTCCACCAACCGGCTAAACGCCAACGCTACTTCGCTTTCATCCCCCACTCCTGGATTGACAACGGAGACTTCGACTTCGAGGCCCTTCACCGACGCCGATTTCGCCCGGCACGTTGAGCAGCTCAAAGCGGAAGTCAAAAGGAAAGTGACAGACTCCGATCCTCGCGCCTCCGCAACTCAGTTCTCTTTTGTTATCCAGCCGCCCTTCGTGGTTATCGGTGACGAGGCTAAGCAAGCCGTTCAGGACCACGCGGAGGGAACCGTGAAGTGGGCGGTAAGTAGACTCAAGCAGGATTTCTTCCCCAACGACCCGAAGCAGATTCTTGACATCTGGTTGTTTAAGGATGCGGCGTCTTACGAAAAACACGCTCGCCTATTATTTGGTGAAACGCCGACCACTCCCTATGGGTATTACTCAAGTGCGCACCAGGCCTTAATCATGAACATAAATACCGGCGGTGGAACGCTGGTCCATGAAATTGTCCACCCGTTTATGGAGGCCAACTTCCCGGCCTGCCCACCATGGCTAAACGAAGGCATGGGTTCACTCTATGAGCAGTGTGGCGATGCGGACGGTCACATTCACGGGTTCACCAACTGGCGTTTGCCCGGTCTGCAAAAGGCAATCAGATCGAAAGGGGTGCCATCATTCAAAGAGCTGATGGCGATGGACGAGAACGCTTTCTACAATGCAGACAAAGGCGTGAACTACGCTCAGGCCCGTTATCTTTGCTACTACCTGCAGGAGCAGGGCTTACTGGTAAAGTTTTATCGGGAGTTTCATGCCCGTCAGAAGGAAGATCCGGGCGGTTACCAGACTCTTCAGAAAATCCTGACCGAGTCCGACATGGACGCCTTCAAAACGAAATGGGAGAAGTATGTGCTGGGTCTGCGACAGGGTTACGAAGTTCGAGTGGAGTAGCTCGGAAACGCACGTTAAGGGATTGGCTTTGCCAGTACACCGGAAATTAAGTCGTTGAGGCCGGCGTCAGAGTCGTCATGAAAACTTTTGTAGAGCGCGGTCAGCTGCGCCAAAACCTTGGTCCTGAAGTCTGGCGTAAATTGAGTCGCGCCAGTCGCCGCTGGACGTGACGGGTCGCTCAGGGCGACCGAGCGAGCAAAGGCATCGATCGCTCGCAGCCCTAAAAGGTTGAGCTGATTCAAGGCCTCCCGTTGTTCAGCCGAAGACTGTTTGGCTCCGTATTTCTCGTTATACTCGTTAGAGAGTTGGGCGTATGGTCCTTTGAGGATTACGACGCCAAGACGATAGAAAGTCAAAGGTTCGTTTTCATAGAGACTCTTTGTGCGAACGGCTTTTGAAAAGGCTGCGGCTGCTTCCGTAGGCGACTTGTCTTTCAGAAGTGATCCCAGAGCATTGTTAAGGAAACCAGTCGCTGTATCCATGTCCTTGAAGGGTTCCGGTTTTGAAACTTTGCCAGCCTCAATAAGTTTAATAGCTCTTCGCGAATAATCGATCGTCTCCTCGTTTAGACTTAGGTTTCCCGCCAACGTGTTTTCATAGCCGGCTTCGGACAACAAGCCCAGCACAAGAAAGTTGTCAGGCTGCGATGCCAGCAGCGGCCGGCCAAGCTCAAACATCCTGGCGTACTTCCCGGCGTCTAAAGCGGCGTAGAGATCAACCTGGCCTAGTTTAGTGTCGCGATCAGCTAAGAATTGCTTAACATCTTTCGCGTAGTAATCGTTATCACCCCCATAGATGCGGAGGTAATCTTTTGCGGCCTGGTAAGCACGCTTCTGCTGTTCCGGATTAGGGCTCTTTCGGCATTCTGAGATATAGGCGTAACGGGCTTCTTTGTCGTTTTCGTAGCGCTGCGCGGCCATTACCGGATTCCTGGGATCCGGCGTTTGTGCCGAAACGTGCGAGGCAAAAGCGAAGCACAGTAGCGCGGCGGTAGCTAAGCTAAAAAGGAGTAGTGGCAGTTTCCGCATGGCCAAATAATATGACAAAGCAGGATTATCGGCAGCTTGTTCCAATCCCGTTGGTATGCAAAAAATCTAGTATGAAAATGGCCAAAAGCATAACCAATGCAAGGTGTTTTGTATAGATTTCAGGTTATAGCTGATGACCGCAGAGGCACAGAGAACGCGAGGAACGCACGGCGGTTCATAAACCCAGCCAGTACCTGATTCTCAAGGGGTTCATCCTGCCATCTGCTTCCTGCCGCTGCCTCCTGCACTTTGACGATTACTCCATCAACGCTTAGGATTTCTATTTGTAACTACCACAATTCCCCGGAGAAAAATAGATGTCGCAAGCTATGCCGCAAACTTATGAAACCTTGCTGGTGGAGCGACGCGATCGCGTCGCCATCATCACCATTAATCGTCCTGATAAAAGAAATGCCCTGAACATCAAGACACGTGAAGAAGGCGCGGCGTTGCTTGAAGAACTGCGCAACGATCCTTCGGTGGGCGTGGTGGTTATCACCGGCGCGGGTGACAAGGCTTTCATCGCCGGCGCCGACATTGCGGAGTTTGCCGGCCGCACCGCGATGATGCAGCGCGAGGTGATGACCGCGCGATCCCTCTTTACCGCTATCGACACATTTCCGAAGCCGATCATCGCGATGATCAATGGCTACTGCCTTGGTGGAGGTTGTGAGCTCGCGCTTGCTTGCGATTTGCGCATAGCCAGCGAGACAGCCTCGTTCGGACAGCCCGAAATAAACCTTGGCATCATTCCCGGTGGCGGCGGCACACAACGTTTGACTCGACTTGTCGGTGAAGGCAAGGCTATGGAATTGATCCTGACGGGCAATATCATCGATGCGAATGCGGCATATGCTATTGGTTTAGTTAACACCGTGGTGCCGGCAGATCAGCTGGAAGCAAAGACAATGGAAATTGCCAATCGGATTGCCGAGAAAAGTCCGATCGCGCTGAGCCTTGCCAAAGAATCTGTGAAGTTGGCTTCGCGTTCGAATCTGGATGAGGGCCTGCGCCGTGAAGTTGACCTGTTTGCGCTCTGCTTCTCTACGGAAGACAAGAACGAAGGGGTGAGCGCGTTTCTTGAGAAACGAAAGCCGGTGTTTAAGGGAAAATAGCAGGTGGACTGGGTCATTCCACTGGCGGGCCTTTGCACAAAAAGACAGGTCTCTTAGTCCGCTAACGCGGACTCAGCGCGGGTGCTTTTGCGAAGCCCTCGAGATGATCTTCTGCCTCCTTCAGATTCAGGAAAGCTTTCATGCGAGCAATTTCGGCCTCGAGCTCCAAGCTAAAACTTTTCTCTCGCGGACGACGTTCAACAAACCCAAGCTCGACATTCAAATCTCCTTTAACCGTTGCCAGGTTCGCCCAACCGACTATAGATTCGCCCCAGAGCAGTGGCATCGCATAGTAACCGCGCAGGCGTTTGGCTTTTGGCGTGTAGGCCTCAAATCGATAAGGCCAGCCCCAAAAATGCTCAAAACGCCGCCGATCCCAAACCAAAGGATCAAATGGCGCCAGGAAACTAACCCCGAGCTCGCCGTTGTATTGAGTCATTTTTTGCACCGGTAAGACGTAGCTAACCCCATCGATTAGTTGCTTCTGTAGCTCGCCCGAACCAACCAGACCAGCCAGCACTTCGGAAAAGTTAGCGAGCAAGTCACGCATCGATCGCACAGCTTCTCGAAGGGTTCGCTCAGAGACCGGGGCCAGGATATTTACGATTGCCAGGAGCAGTCTACGTAAACGATCTCTTTCCGATATCTGTTTACCCGGCAGCAATGCGGCTGCATAAATCCGCACTCCTTTTTCGCGTCCGGCAATTCTCAGCAGGCCGCGTTCATGCAGGTCTTCAAGTGCCAGCTTAGTTACTCTCGAGTATCCGCCCCAGTTATTTGTTCTTCGCTCGTTTCCAAAGAGCTGCACCAATTGTTGTGGATGCATAGAGCCATGGCGACGAACTTCCTCGAGGACTTTTTTCTCGAATGCCGGCAGGTCAGAAATTCTTCGGCGATGCACTAACCGCCAGAGCTCTCTGGTCAGAAATCCATACGCATAAAGATAATCCTCCTCAAGCTCAAGTGAAGCGTAACGCCGTTCGAGATCTCCGGCGCGATAGCCTTTTACTCGCTGGCGAAGAATCAGGTCGTGGGCCCTGGCGGGAGCTCTTATTGGATCAGCCTGCACAAAGCCGAGCCGATCAAACGCCACCCGCAAAGTGGTGGCTCGAAAGAGCGAATGCGAGATCGCAAACGACCGGAGCTGATTTATGGTCGGATTCACGCTCTTTTATTTTAACTGCAGCGAGAAGTAATACGCTTCCAGTTTCATTTGTTTCTTCAAGTAAAAGCGATGCGCATCTAATCGGGTTACACGCGATACCAGACGAACCTGATCACAATTATTGCGCTTGGCATATTCGACCAACCAATCGAAAAGCTCGCCGCCATACCCTTTTGAACGCTCGCTGCCAGTCGCAACCAGGTCGTCAATTTCAAGATACTTGCCAGCCGCCAGCCATTCAGAAATTCTGAAGCCGGCCACCGCCTTGATTTCACCGTCGACAAGGTAAGCCAACTTGTAGCCAGCGATTTCACTTAGTCTCTTAACTGTCGCGACAAATTCTTCGCGCTTTAGATGCTCACGCAGCTCAGCCATGACTGGATAAGAGTCCAGGATTTCCCGATCGCTTTCAGCTACTTTGATTCTGATGCTCATTTGAAATCGCCTTCCAGCTCACGCAATTCGTTTAGGAATGTTCGCAGCACTTTAGCTGTGCGGCGTAAAGCATCACAAGCTGAACCAATGGCCTGGCGTGCGATTCGGAATATCTGAGTTGAGTTTAGGCAGGACCAGAGTACGACGCAGTAGCGACCGTCAATTCAGCTGGTGACGGTTCATTCGGCGGCCGCGGATTTAATTCGCCGGCAGAACGATGCGTGCCTTGTTAGATCGCATTCGTTTCCACCGTCTTTTCGCTGACGAATAAACGCGGGCGCTCGCGGAACGCCAATATGACATGAAGAAGCAGCATAACCACAGACGCCGCCATCACCGCCACTAGCCCCGTACGCACATCTCCGGTTGGGCCGCCGGCGGCGCTGGAGAGATATCCGACTGCTGGGGGAATTACCAGAAGGCCAGCGAAGCCAATCCCCATTATCAAACTCATCGCGGTTCCGGCGATCCTGGGCATCATCATTGATGCCAGCCCAACCGAGGTGGGAAATATCGGTCCCATACCAAAGCCGGCTGCGATCAACCCAAGGCGGACCGTTCCTGAAGTGTTTGCAGTGAAGGCAATGAGCAAGGAAATTGTGGTCAGTAGTGAGCCTGCACCAATCATCAGAAAACTGTTCAGGCGCAAAATCCCAAGCACGAAACTCGATACTAATCGTCCGACAAGCAGCGCCATCGCAAACAGCGTCAGGGTTGTTAGCGCATAACCAGCGACTGCCATACCGGCCGGATCATTCTCAAAGAACCGGCTAAGCAACTCTGGTGAAGCGTGCGCCAGTGACTGTAACTGGTTGCCATCCAACCCCTGACTTGCCAGGACGCGCGGGTCGCGCTCCATAAAAGTCACCAGCCACTTGCCCACCGACACCTCCGTGCCGACGTACATGAAAAGTGCGGCTGCCAGAAGCAAGAAAGAGGGGTTAGAGAAGAGTCCTTTCGCTTCCCTAACCGGAAACGACTCTGAAAGCATAGGCTTCGGAAAGCGGGCAGCGATCACCAGCACGAGCAAGATGAGAGCTGCTCCGCCGAGCGACCAAAAAATCATTCCCAATCCACCGCGTTGTTGCAGCCTTTGAACGACCAGCGGCACCGATGCGAGCCCGAGTCCGAAGCAGATGTCGAGCAAATTGAGAGCGGCATTGCGCCAGGCTGCGGCCACGTCAACGACCAACGCGTGTGCTGCCGCGACAATGGCATTTGCCCCCAGACCAAGCACCAATGAACAACTGAAGATCAGCCACAACGCTACCGCGGCCTTCACATTTGTCACCGTCAAAGCAAAACCGGCCATTGAGGTGATTACCAGCGCCGCGCCAAAGAAGAGAGCAAACTTCTTACCGAAGCGGTCGATGATCGGACCGCTCACCAAATATGCCAACACAGCGCCGATCGCATTGATCAGCAGGAAGGTGGCGACCGCGCTATCGCTCGGTAGATATAGGTTGCGCTCGAGCGTGGGGAGCACTGAGCCGGGGAGTGCCGCCAACAATCCATAAACAAAAATGCTGTAGAAGGCAATGATCATGAGGAATAGGTCAGGTCCGGAAAATGGCTTCGTTTGTCGTGACGTCACAGTGTGTCCTTCCTTTCCAAATCCTCTTTTAGATCCCCGCAAACTAACAGTTTTCGTTACAGGTTCGCTTAACGGCCTTTCCACAAGCCCCGGGCTACAAGCGGAATAAAGCTGTCGAGACCTTCGGGCTTGAACTCGATGGTGCGCTCCTGCTCGGCACTCATGTAAGCGGTCATCAGTAACTCGGTTACTTCAAGGCCATCGTAGAAGCTCTCTTCTGGCTGCTTGCCGGCGAGAAAGCATTGAACAAAATAGCGGTCCTGAGATTCGTAACCATATTCGGCAGCTTCATTGCCAAGGACAGGCATCAGGCCCTGCTCGGCATTTTGTTTTTCAACCATATCCTCACCAGTCTCTCCGCTAACGTTACGGCTCAGGAACAGCTTGAGGCCGCTGTCAAGCGAGTTCATGGAAAGTGAGTATTCGGGTCCCAATACCTCCAGGCTCAAACGCAGGCCCGCACCCACATAGCTCCAGGATGTGGTCACTTCGACTATCAGAGGGTTATTGTCTTCGTCCAGATAGTTGATCGTGGCTCTGGCAAAGTCCTCCGCAGGTTTATTTCGGTAGTCGACCTCCTTGCCCATTTTCTCCTGGAGTTCTTTGGCATACTCGGGGCGGGACCATTTCAGACTGGCAATCTGGGCCGACACCTTTACGGGATGGATGCTCGAGCGCGGCGCGCCCGGTTTCGTCAACATGAATCGCGCGACCTCGATGCTGTGGCACATCATGTCATTGAGCACTCCTCCGCCTTGCAACTCGCCTTGCCAAAACCAGGGCGAATGCGGCCCGCTGTGCTCTTCGGCCGCACGCGCAAGGTAAGGACGACCGGTGAGCGCTGCGGCCCGACCCCAGAGAATCTGCTTTCCACGCGTGACACTCGGCGCAAACATTTGGTCTTCGAGATAACCATGAAGCAAGCCGGATTGCTCTACCATTTCAACCATGCGACGCGCCTCAGCAACATTGCGGGCCAGCGGCTTCTCGCAGGCAACACCGATCAGTTTCCCTTTTCCAGACTGGAGGGCATCACAGATGCTTTGCATATTCTGCAACCGCAGGTGATTTGGTCCACAAAGCCACAAGCAGTCTATTTCCGGCGCGGCAATCATCTCTTCAATCGAGTTGAAGGCCCGCGCATTACCCACACGAAGCTCGCGCGCAAGGCCGGCCGTCGCTGCCGCATGCTCAGGATTAGGACTGTACACTCCGAGCACATCAGCATCACGAACCCCAAGCCACGCCTGAAGATGAAATCGAGTGACGAATCCACTACCGATGAACCCTATTCCAAGTCTGTTAGCCACCATCGATTAGCACTCCTCCTCTTACTTGATACGGCATTTGGTTGCGACACTGCCTGGCCGTGTTCCACAATCTGGCGCGGACTATTTTGACATCCCTGCCCGCGATCTTGTCACTATCGTTTATAAGACCATCGAATAGGGCAGCCTGACGAGAACCGGGCCGAACGCCAAAGAAACCACTGAGGTTCTAAACCATGAAAAATCTAAATCTAATCTTGGTACTGTTGACCGTTGCTCTGTATCTATCTTTAACGAGCATCTCGGTTCGTTCGCAGCAAGCTTCCCTGGGCGCGTTCGCGGGCCAAAGCGACGTCGGTAAACCAAGCAAGCTCGGCTCCGCTACTTATGATTCCGAACGACAGGAATACACTGTTGCCGGTTCCGGAACTAACATGTGGGTGGGTCGCGATGAGTTTCATTTTGTCTGGCAGCGACTTAAAGGGAACTTCATCCTGACGACGCGCGCGGAGTTTATCGGCAAAGGAGTGGAAGAGCACAGAAAAATTGGCTGGACTGTGCGGTCCAGTCTGGACCCAGACGCTGCTCATGCCACCGCGGTCGTGCACGGCGATGGTCTCACTGCCCTCCAGTTTCGACGAACCCGGGCAGCGAATACTGAAGAAGTAAGATCATCCGTCCAGGCTGCCGATATCATCCAGCTCGAGAGAAAAGGCGACACGTTCATCATGTCGGTAGCACGTTTCGGTGAACCGTTTGCGAGCGAACAGGTCTCCTTAGCTCTGGGCGACGAAGTGTATGTCGGTCTATTTGTCTGTTCCCACAACCCGGCCGTGGTCGAGAAGGCCGTATTTCGTGATGTGCGAATTACGGTGCCGGCTCGCGCTGACTTTGTTCCCTACCGTGATTACATCGGCAGTAGTCTTGAAGTGATGGACATTGTCACCGGCAATCGAAGAATTCTCTATCAAGCGCCGGATTCTCTTCAGGCCCCTAATTGGACCAAAGATGGACGAGCGCTGATCTACAACAGCAACGGCCGGCTGTATCGTTTTGATCTCGCTAAGAAAACACCGGTAGCGATCGAAACGGGATTTGCCACCAACAACAACAACGACCACGTGCTTTCTTTCGATGGCCGGATGCTCGCCATCAGCAATCACAGCAGGGAAGACGAGAATGCCTCCATCGTCTATACGGTTCCGGTTAGGGGAGGCATCCCCTCCAGGGTCACATCTAAAGGACCTTCTTACCTGCATGGGTGGTCACCGGACGGCAAATATCTGGTCTACACCGGTGGCCGGGATAATGAATTCGACATCTACAAAATTTCCTCCCGCGGCGGGAAAGAATTCCGGCTCACCAGTGCCAAAGCACTGGACGATGGACCCGAATACACTCCCGACGGCAAGTACATCTACTTCAACTCCACGCGCTCAGGGATGATGCAAATCTGGCGAATGAAACCGGACGGAAGTAGTCAAGAGCAGGTTACCGACGACGAATACAATAATTGGTTTCCCCATATTTCTCCCGACGGTAAGTGGATCGTTTTGTTGTCCTTCTTGAAATCAGAAGTTGCTCCAGCAGATCACCCCTTCTACAAGCACGTTTATATCCGGTTGCTGCCCGCAGCCGGAGGTAAGCCGAAGGTAATTGCGTATGTCTACGGTGGTCAGGGTACGATCAACGTTCCTTCCTGGTCACCGGATAGTAAGCGAATAGCCTTTGTCAGTAATACCGACATGAAATGAAAAACGGACCGCAGACCAAAAGAAGCCAAGCCCGCGGAGCGGGCGACAGCCCCGAATCACGGAACCGCTATCGCCCGCTCCGCGGGCTACCGTTGTTTTTCGGCAGCTATCCTGGGGTTACGCTGCGCTCACCCCAGGCTTTACGCTGTCGCCCGCTACCGCGGGCTAGAATTTCAGCTTTTCCAGGTAGCGCAGACTTTGCGGGATTTGGGCCACGGAAGTTGGTGATTCATCTTCGATGAAATACCACTTTACGCCGGCTCTTTTTGCAGCGCGGAAGATAGCGGGCCAATTAATGACGCCGGCGCCGACAGGCACGTTGTTGGTCACATCCGATTGTCCGGTAAATCCGCTCGGGGTACCCGGCTTCATATCTTTGACGTGCATTAGCTCGAAGCGG
>Ga0207689_10003123_pt1 | contig 15197 bp, 13 predicted proteins | sample KBSMisM52_FD_184312 | JGI IMG/M metagenome (GOLD analysis project Ga0207689, IMG submission 184312) | Miscanthus rhizosphere microbial communities from Kellogg Biological Station, Michigan, USA - KBS Miscanthus M5-2 (SPAdes) (version 2) | ecosystem: Host-associated > Plants > Roots >... | reverse complement strand
CTAGGTTGTCCGTTATCGCACATTTCCGCAGACCATGTTCTTCCCCATACCGCTGCTCAAGTTTAGGCTTGATTTCGCACAGTTGTCCGTATTCATACGATTGTGCGAAAACTATCGGGCTAGTTGACCAAGGCCAACGGTCGCAGAGGAGAGTAAATTGATGAATACGGCGGAAGCAAAACAGACACTCGGCACCTCCGGCCTCGTTCTTCACAAGGCCGCGCTATATGACTTCACACTCTGGCTGCTGTCTCTCGGTCGAGAAAGTGCCTTTCGAGAAAAAGTCCTTCACCTCGCACGCTTGTCTTGCGGCGAGCAAGTCCTAGATGTGGGCTGCGGAACTGGCACCCTTGCGATCGCGGCCAAGCGCCATGTCGGATCCACAGGCACGGTGTATGGGATTGACGCCTCGCCGGAGATGCTCGCAAGGGCCGGTAAGAAGGCGACCAGGGCCGAGGTCGAGATTATCCTCAAGAACGCTTTCGTCGAGGCGCTGCCATTTTCCGACGGACAATTCGACGTCGTACTGAGCACGGTGATGCTACACCATTTGCCTGGCAAGCTACGCCGCCAGTGTGCCGCTGAAATTCGAAGAGTGCTGAAGCCCGGGGGCCGAGTGCTGGCCGTCGATTTCGGAAACACCCCTTCTCAGAAGAGAGGCATCGTCGCTCATTTTCACCGTCACGGTCACATCAGCCTCGCAGAAATCATCACCATCTTCAGCGAAGCAGGCCTGAGCATTGTCGAGAGCGGTGCTGTGGAAATCGGCGACCTGCAATTTGTCCTCGCGAAGGCCCCATGCTGCGAGTGACTCCAGTCCGTTCCGCCAGTGGATGGAAATCATGACAGGGCGCAAGCGCGCGCTTACTCGCCGGTGGTTGTTGCTGGCGCTGGCAGTTGTGCTTATCTCCAGCCACGCACTGGTCTTGCGCGATGCATTGGAGCACAAGAGCCTCGCCGCGTCTGTGCTGGCAGGCGTAATGTTTCTGATTCTGTTGACTCATCTCGGATTGCTCGGCCGTTTGTACGAACTGTTGCGGCGCCGATCTCGATCGTGAACATTGCGGCGGGTGCGAGAACGAGCGCATATATTCCGTTTGTGCGATAGCAAGTTGCAGCCGTGTCGGAGTCGAACGCAGCAGCCGAAGGCCCGAATTAACTCACCCTTGTCACTTGCGTCACCTGCACGACGGTTTGCACAGGCGGAACCTCGTCGAGCGGGAAGCCAAGTCGCTTCCACTCGTCGTATCCGCCACGCAGTGGACGAACGCGTTCGATCCCGAGTTTGTGCAGGGTCATCGCCGTTTTGGCAGCGGTAGCTTCGCTTGGGCAGGTGCAGAAGAGGACGACGTCGCGGTCGCGTGGAATTTCGAGGTGACGCGCTGCCAGGGCATCCGGCGAAAAGTGCATTGCCCTCGGGAGGGTGAAGGGCTCGGCGAGGAGTTCGAGGGGATGGCGGAGGTCGACGATGTAGACGAGTTCGCCGGCGTCGAGCTGGGCCATGAGTTCCTGAGGCTCGAGGCGGGACTGGACGAGCTTGCGCAGGACCATGCGGCGGCGGTAAAGACGCCAGATGAACCATCCGGCGATGGCTAGGAATAGAAGAGCGCCCGAGAAGCGTCCGGCCCAGTCGAGGAGGCTGGGATTGCGCTTGAGGGCGTCGCCAAAGAGGCGGCCGGCGCCGAGCAGCGCAGTGAGCCAGAGGATCGCACCGATGCCGTCGAAGAGGAGGAAGGTGGGGAGGCTCATGCCGTTCTGGCCGGCGACGGGGGCGGCGAGGGTGGCAAGGCCGGGGACGAACTTTGCGAAGAGGAGCATCAGGCTGCGACGGCGGGAGAAGGAGTCCTGGGTGCGGCGGACGCAGATGGTGGGCTCCATGGAAAGCTTGCAGAGGATGCGCAGGACATGGTGGCCATAGCGGCGGCCGATGAGGAACCAAGTGGTATCGGCAACCATGCAGGCTGCAAGACCGGCGGCGAGGGCGGCGGCGAAGCTGATCTGATGTTCAGCGGACAAACCACCGGCGGTGAGGAGCACCGGTGTTGCGGGAAGGGGGATCCCGAACTGCTCGACCAGAACCCATCCGAAGAGCAACAGATAGCCGTAAGTGAGAAAAATGTGTTCGGGTAGCGCCATCGCCGGTTCCAGTGTGCGGGGATCAGGTTGCCGGAGGGTCGAAAGGGAAACTTTCCAGCGAGATCAGTTTATCCGATGTGGCAGAACTGGATTGGTTGCGGGATTCTGAGGCTGGCGGTCAGTTGGTTTGGCGCTAAGGTGGGTAATCGGAGGGAACGGGTCCGCGGCGCGTGACTCGAGTTGCGCGGGGCCAATCCTGGTTCGAATCTACGAAACGTCGTCGTTAAGCTGGATCTATCTGTTCCGCTGGTTCACGGTGCGCTGGTCTGAGGTCCGCTGGGGCAGGGACTGGCGATTTCCGCGAGCGTCCCATATCAACAGCATTCCAAGTATGCCGGCGAAAACGATGCCAAGTATTCCAGTTCCGGATAAATCGCTTGCAACCAACGAGTAAAGATGGAGAAACATAAGCGCTCCGAATTTTGCATGTTACAGACCGCGATTGGTCATTGGTGACAGTGTGCAACGAGCGGTGTTCGGCTTGAAGCGCATAGCGCAGGACATGCAAACCAAGGTCATGGTACTGGCCAGGTCGAACACGGATAGGTAAGGGCTGCAGATTGAAGGATCTGCGGGGAGAATGACCGCAGTGTTTGCCGTGGAGCCTCCAGCTTCAACTTTTCAGCAGCGGATGTTAACGGTGGACTTCTATAATCCGCGCATGCGCAACTCCCATCGATCGATCAATCGCGACAGGAACTTGGGGAGAACTGATCTTGGTGAACTCATCGCCAGTATGGCTTTACAGAAATTCGAATGGGCAGCTTACAGGCTACCCCTCGCCCCGGAGCGTGCCGTTCTTGAACCTCTGCTCAAGCACGGTTTCCTGCACGGCAGCATAACGAGCGCGAGCAGGGACGAGGATTCGGTCATGCTCGCTTTCTGTTTTGAGAACGCGCTCAAGAGGGAGGATTTCCTGTTTGCGATCTCGGTGGCCGGCGTTGAGCTGGATCATTTCGTTCCGTCCACGGAGGAGATCAGGCGGTCAGCGCCAGTTGGGCGAGTACTCGATATGGATCCGGAGATGATGATTTCGATCGGCAGAGATCGAGCCGTACAGCGGCTTGCAGCGAAGAAGAAGCTGGAAAAAGCGAGGTATGCAAGTGGAGTGCCTGAGGCTACGCGGGCGGGTGTGAGTCCGCAATAGCTCCTCGGCTTAACGGGTTCGTGGTTTCGGTGGATGAGTTTTCAAGCTTCGGCAAAAAGCAGACAGATTTAGAGAGGTGCTCGCAAACACAAAAGCCGCCCGAGGGCGGCTTTTCTAGTCGCTTGTGATCGATATCCGAAAATTATCGGGCGAGAGTGGCGCCAGTCGTCTGCAGCCCGGCGCTTGCCTGGACGCCCTTGTCGGCGAAGTAGTTGCGGTCCCAAAGATTGCGGTAGAAGGCGCCGGTCAGTTCCGCAGCGCGGGGGCCGAAGGTGGGGCGGCCGCCTCGAAGGAAGAAGACGGTGACCATATTGCCCATCGGCGTAGCAGAGTAGGAGACGAACCAGCCGAAGCGGGTTCCTTTGTCGGAGCAAGTGCCGGTTTTGCCGAAGACGGGGAGTTCCTGGAAGTTGGCGCGGAGGCGGCGGGCTGTGCCGTACTGAACGGCTCCGGCCATGCCATTCTGCAAGTTGGGAACGTCGGCGGCGATGTCGAGGGTGCGCTTGACCTTCGGCTGGAAGGCGAGGACTTCTTCCGGCGATGTCGGGTGCTGGAGATAGTAGAGGGTTCCGCCGTTGGCGATGGCGGAGACAAATGCGCCGAGCTGCAGCGGAGTCATGGAGACGCCCTGACCGAAGCTGCACATGCGGGCTACGCCGCCTTCAGACTGCGGGATGGGCTGGCTGGGGTAGACACCGAGCTGCTCGCCTTGAATGTTCCAGCCGGCAAGTTCGCCGAGACCGAACTGCGTGGCGTAGTGATGTACCCGCTCAAAGCCAAGTTCGCGGCCGAGTTCTTCGAAATAGAGGTTATTGCTCTTGGCGAGAGCGTCGGTCATGTTCATGCGGAAACCGGCGAGATGAACCGGCGTGTCGCGCGTGACGAGGCCTTCGTGCAATGCTGCCACAGCCACTGAGAGCTTGATGGTTGAGCAGGGCTCAGCGCCGGGCGAGAGGGCCAGGTTCTGATTGACCATGGCGAGGATGCGGCCGTTGGATGGATCGATGACGACCGCGGTACCGTTCATCCCGTCGAGGGCATCGATGGCGGCCTGGCGAACGATGGGGTCTTCACCGGCGGTGATGTCGGCGCCGAAGATGTCGCCTTTGGCGAACGAGCTGGCTGTGAAGCGCTCGTAGAAGCGGTGACGGCGATGACGAGTGAGGGTCGCGTGATGGAAGGCCGGCGTCGCGGCCCGGGGGGTGCGGCGCGCTGAGGTACTGGTGCGCACTGCCGCATGCCGCAGATGGCGTCGCATGGTGTGGTGCTGTACATCGAGAGCAACAGCCGAGTCGACGCTCAAACTCAGGGTGGTTGCTGCTAAACCCAAGGCAAAAACGCAAGACAATCTCATTCCCGACAAGTTCCCCTCAACAATGGATTGCGTGCCATGCGTCTGCCGTTGGGGCAGCGCATATATTTCAGAATGTTCAACTTACTTATGCCACACGCGTTGGCTGCAGACTGTGAGCAAAGTCACACACTGAAAAGAATGTTGACTGCCCACATCGACCGGGGAAAATGCAACATCTTCTTCTATTAACTGTTGAAAAACGAGAGCTTGTAATGAACTATACAGCTCCCGGTTTTGAAGACAAGCCCCTGTTTGTGGCGGGTCGAGTTAGAACTTCATCCTGCGCATAAATGTGGGGACGTCGAGGTCGCGCTCTTCTTCTCCCGAAGAAGTAGCTAAAGGGTTTACGGGATGTTGCGGGAGGGGCTCTTCGGTAATGGATGGTGTCCGGACGCTATTACCAAAGTCTGAGGCATAGTCCCTGGGAAGTGGTGTAAAGGACGGCTCCTCCGCGATTTCTGAGCGGCTCGAACGGGTCGCTGCGCCGACAAGCTCTGGCTCGGGCTCGTTGTCATCGGCGTCTTCTTCGCTCATGAAGCGCGGAGCGGGCGGCTTGGCAGGAACAGCAGGAACTTTCTCTCGCATCCAGCTGTCTGCGGGCATAACGGGAACGGAGAGGATCGGCATCTGTTCGACATTCAACATACGGGCCCGACGCTCGGGCATCTGGTCGCGAAAACCGGTGGCGATGACCGTGATCTTTACTTCGTCGCCCATCCGTTCGTCGAGAACGGCGCCGAAGATGATGTTGGCGTCTTCATGGGCAGAACTCTGGATGAGGGTCGAGGCTTCATTGACTTCGGAGAGCTTGAGATTGCTGGAGCCCGTGATATTGATGAGGATGCCGCGAGCGCCGTCGATTGCGCCTGCATCGAGGAGCGGCGATGCCATTGCGGCCTGGGCGGCCTCGATGGCGCGGTTCGATCCTGAACGAACGGCGGTTCCCATGACTGCGTGGCCCATGCCGGCCATCGTTGTCTTCACGTCGGCGAAGTCGCGGTTGATGATGCCGGGAATGGTGATGATGTCGGAGATGCCCTGAACGCCCTGCCGCAGCACGTCATCGGCAATCCGGAAACTTTCGAAGAAGCCGGCGTCCTTGGCGACAGCGAGGAGTTTCTCGTTGGGGATGACGATCATGGTGTCGACGGACTCGATGAGTTCCTTGAGACCGCGCTCCGCCTGCTGCAGACGCCGCTTGCCTTCGAATGCGAAAGGGCGAGTGATGACGGCAACGGTAAGGATGCCCATTTCGCTGGCCAGGGATGCGATGACCGGAGCAGCACCGGTTCCGGTGCCTCCGCCAAGACCAGCGGTGACGAAGACCATGTCCGCACCTTCCAGCGCCTCGATGATCTTTTCAGAATCTTCGAGGGCTGCACGACGGCCGACGTCGGGATTCGCGCCCGCTCCGAGACCAGCGGTGAGGCGCACACCGAGCTGCAGCTTCACGGGAGCGAGAGAAAGCTTGAGGGCCTGGACGTCGGTGTTGGCGGTGATGAACTCGACTCCTTCCAGCCCCATCTGGATCATTCGATTCACGGCGTTACCGCCGCCGCCGCCCACACCGATGACCTTGATCTTCGCGCCACGGGGATCTTCTTCGTGAAACTGGATGCGCATCTCTGCGGACTCGATCTGCTCTTGATCCATGGCGTCAGGTGCCTCCCCATCAGTGATTGACATGATCTTTTGCCCCTAGAAACTTGCTGCGAAGATGGCGCGCAGTTTTGCGCGCAGGCTGTTGTTTTCTGCCGCACGGGAAACACGAGTGCGATGTGCATACAGTAGCATTCCGATGGCAGTGGAAAAGCTGGGAGTAACTAGCTCGCCTGGCATATTTGATAGCCGCACTGGATTTCCGGTGCGCGCGGGAACTCGAAGCTGGCTCTCGGCGACGTCGAGCAAGCCGGGCAGCATGGCGCCACCCCCTGTAACGACGCAGCCTGCGCCAAGCGCCTCAAGAACGCCGCCACTACGGAGGCTCTCTTTTACAAAATACAAAAGCTCCCGTGCACGCGGTTCCAGGATTTCCGCGAGTGTGCGCAATGCGAGACGTTGAGGCTCGGGATTGTTGATCTCGATTTCGGCTTCGACGGGAACGGCGGTGACGACAGCGTGGCCGTACTGCCGCTTCAGCTCCTCAGCCTGGGCAGTCGGCATCTGCAGACCGACGGCCAGGTCATTGGTGAAGTGATTGCCACCGACCGGCACCGATGCGGTGTGCGCGACTGCTCCTTCAAAGAAGACGACGAGATCGCTGGAGTGTGCGCCGATGTCCAGGAGGCAGACGCCCAGTTCGCGCTCGTCTGCGGAGAGGGTTGACTCTGCAGCGGCGATGGATTCGAGGACAGCTTCTGAGACTTCAAGGCCCGCGCGATTGGCGCAGGTGACGATGCTCTGGAGGGCGCTGCCGGAGCAGGTGGCAATGTGCAGGTCGACTTCAAGGCGCGCGCCGACCATGCCGACGGGATCGAAGATGCCGGGCTGGTCGTCGAGGATGAACTGGCGCGGCAGGAGGTGGAGGATTTCGCGATCGGGGGGACGCTCGACGGCGCGAGCACGCTCAACAGCAGCGCGAACGTCTTCCCGAGTAATCTCGCGCATGCGACTGCCGAGATCGAGTCCACCATTTGTGTTGAGGCCGCGGATGTGGGGACCGCCGATACCGACGACGATCTGATCGATATTGGCGCGCGCCGCCCACTCGGCTTGCTCGTTAGCAGCTTTGACGGCTTTGGCTGCAGGAGCGAGATCGGAGATGAGGCCTTTGCGCATGCCGGCGGACTCGACAAGGCCGTGGCCGCGATAGCGAAGTGCTCCCTCATTCACGTCGGCGGCGAGCACGCGCGTCCACGCACTCCCTACGTCAAGCACCACGATCAGGTTGTCCTGCGTCTCGTTCATCTCTCCCGATCAACCTGTTGTGGCGGTGCGGTGGGGTTTCGTGATCGTCTTTTTCGTGGTGTGCTTCGCTTGCTTCTTCTGAGTGACTTTGCTCTTTGCGCTTTTTGATTTCGCCGCTTTGACTGAGGTCCTAGCGGAAGGATGTGCTGTCACGACAGGCTTCTTTGGCTGAATATGTCTGGGCTGAACCTTCTCCACCGCCCGGGGCGACTCGGATCTAAGCTCAGTCCTGGCAGGGCTTGGCTTGGGCGACTCGACGGCAGCAGACGGCTCCTGCAATTGGCTCATCTGCGCCTTGGCTGGGTGCGCGCCATCGGTCATCTGGAGGACGACCTGCTGGTCGTAGCGGAGATCGACTTCGGCGAGCTTTGGATATTGCTGACGCCACTCGGCGATGTGTGCCTTGTAGCGCTGGAAGCGATCGAGGAAGTGGTCCTCGCCAAAGTGCGCCAGGATGTCAGTTCCCTGCTCCGGCATCAGCACGCGAGCATCCTCCGGATCCCGCAGATCGATCTCCGAAACCTGGTCTGACAAATGGCGACCATTCGAATCGAGTTCGCTGACGAGGCGCTGGTAGACCTCCATGCGCGCCCGGCGGCCGGTGATCGGGTCGTGACTTTCGATACCGGTGACGACCGGGAACGAGTAGTGATGCTGCGACATCATGGAGGGCGGCTCGGCAAGCAGCACTCCGTTTGCATCGATGAGTTCGACTTGTGAGCCTTGGCGTACGAAGGCGATGGGCTTGCGCTCGACGACGGTGATGCGGATCTGGTCGGGCAGGAGGCGCATGACGGTCGCGTGCTCGATCCAGGGAATCTGCTCCAACTGCTTGCGGCGCTCTTTAAGGGGAACGAAGAAGATGTTGCGGCCGATGTCCTCGCCGAAGACCGGAAGCATGTCGGAGCGGCTGACCTGGGCGAGACCGGCCGCCTGGATGTTGGTGGTTCCGGCGATGCGGAAACGCGCGTCGTGCTCGAGGAAGTTCGTCAGCGCATAAGCGCAAACGGTGATGACGGAGAAAACAGCGACAGCGGCAGAGGCGAGAAGGATGCGGCCGAATCTTGTGACGGGACGCCACCAGGGGCGTTTGACCTCTTCCCCAAACCGGCGCGGCCGGGCTCGGACAGGACCAGTATCGTCGTCATCGTTGTCCATGTCGACTGGCATCCCGGGCAATCCGCGTTTGGTGATAGGGACACCTGCCTGGGCGCGCCGGAAGCGCGGTTCCGCGGGCACCTCGTCCTCCCACACCATGGGCCGGGTTTTATTTTCGCGTTGTGCCACGCCGTAAGCCGAAGATCGGGAGAGTCGCCAAGGTCAACTATAGAACGCGCAAGAGTAGCTTTTTTCCGCACAGAGAGGAAGGGGAACCCGTACCGTTACGGCCTTGTTAAGCGGCTTAGAATAACCTACGAAGATGAGCCGCATGCACCAGTTCTTCGCTTTTACTCTGCTGTTGGCAAGCGCTCATTCTGCGTCGAGCCAGGCGACGCCTTACACCTACATCCGGGCTGGCGAATCGGCGAACGTCGCAGTCCGATCCCGCCCGGGATTCGCGCTGATGGGAGGGGGCACGGATCTGGATGAGGCCTTTCAGTTTCTTTGCGATCGGGCAGACGGCGGAGACATGGTGGTGCTGCGCGCTCGGGGCGACGACGAGTACAACGCCTACCTGCGCGGGATCTGTCATCTCAATTCGGTTGCCACACTGATCGTTCCGAATCGCGAGGCGGCGGCGGATCCGTTCGTTGCTGAGACGATCAGCCGTGCGGCGGCGATTTTCATCGCGGGTGGGGACCAGGCAAATTACATCAACTTCTGGATGAACACTCCGGTGCAGAGCGCGCTGAACGAAGCGATCAGGCGGGGAGTACCAATCGGGGGCACCAGCGCCGGGCTTGCCGTGATGGGCGAGTATGCGTATTCGGCACAAGGGGATAAGGCGGATGATCCAAACCTGGATGCCAAGACTGCGCTCGCGGATCCGTTTGGGTCCCGGGTTAGCGTGACGAGGGGATTTCTGGAGATTCCGATTCTCAAGGGGATCATCACGGATACGCATTTTGCGCGGCGGGACCGGATGGGACGGTTGCTGGTTTTTATGGCGCGATTGAATGAGGCCGGGAAAGCCGATTCGACGAGCTCCCAGCGCGTGCGTGGGATTGGTGTTCAGGAACGCGCGGCGGTGCTGCTGGAGCCGGAGGGCAAAGCGCATGTGGTTGGGTATGGCCCTGCCTACTTTATCGAGGGGGATCGCGGGACGGGAGTGCTGCAAAAGGGCAAGCCGTTGACGTATGGCCCTTTCGTCGTGCAAAAGGTGGCGCCGGGGGCGGAGTTCTACATCAAGTCGTGGGCCGGGGATGCGATCAGTTACAGGCTGACAGCGGATGGCGGGAAGATTCGATCGACGCAGACGGCGAATGAGGTTTATTGAGGGGCGGATCTCCGGGGCTGAAGCCCACGGTTTCATTGAGGGGGTGTCCCCGGTCCCTCTCTTCTCGGGACCGGGGTGCCGTTAGCAAAACAGTCTGCAGAACTTGTTCTCAGGACCAATGCAGGGTTTGGACGGAGTCGGAGGGCAGGTCGAGGTTGAGGGATTGGCCGGACAGGAGCAGTTGAACCTGACGCTCGGGGCCTTTGTTTGCGATGACGACTACGTAGCTGCCATCGGGATTGTGGAAGCCGGTGTGCGAAATTGCGGAGCCTGAGGCGGTGTCACCAAGAGCGTTGGTGGCGAAGACGCGAGCACCGCGCTTGATGTGCTGCGAGTAGTGGGCGAAGGCCCAGTACTGGCCACTGCGGGTGATCTTGTGGGAAGCGTTGTCGATGGTGATGACGCCGCCGCATGGGAACGGACCGATGTTGGGCTTGCCTTTTTCATCGAGCGCAACGTTCCATGCGGTGATGGAGCGCGCCCAGTTGTTGAGGATGCTGTTGAACTGCTCTGCCCAGCTTGTGAAGTCGGTTTGATAGTTGGGCTGGGTGATGTCGGGACCGCCTTCGGTCCAGTAGGCGTTCTTGTTGGGGAAGGCATCGTGCACGCGGGTCATGGCGGATGCTCCGCCGACGTAGCCGTGCCAGGCGACTCCGTCTACCGCGTCGTAGACGGCTGGATCGCTGAGCTCGTCGATGGCGCGGCCCCAGAGGCTGTAGTTGTGGTCGAGGATCCAGATCTTCGCGTTGAGGCCGGCTTTCTGGATTGCAGGCGAAAGGAATTTTGCGGCGAATTCCATCTCCTGCTCCTGGGCCCAGAGACATGCGGGCATGCGGCCTTCCTGCTCGGCGTCGGTTTCGTTCTGAACCGTAACGGCGTTGACCTCGACGCCTTCGGCCTTGTAGCCCTCGAGGAATTTGACGAAGTAGCGCGCGTAGGGATCGAAGCTTTGCTTGCGCATTGCGCCGCCGAGCATGGAGTTGTTGGGCTTCATCCAGCCGGGCGGGCTCCACGGAGATGAGAAGAGGAAGAGTTCGGGATTCGCTTTCCGCGCTTCGCGGAGCATGGGGAGGTAGTACTGCTTGTCGTGATCGAGAGAGAACTTTTTGAGCTCGGGATCGGGCTCGGGGCTCTCGTCGTAGCTGTAGAGTTTGGTGGCGTAGTCACTGGCTCCGATGCAGGTGCGGCAGACGTTGAGGTTCAGGGCGTCGGACGCAAAGAGGTCGTGCATGACAGGAGCGCGTTCTGCATCGCTCAGGCGGCTGAGGACGTAGGCGGAGGCTTCAGTAATGGCGGCGCCGAAGCCGAGGATTTCCTGCCGCGGTGTTGCGGTGTCGAGTTGGATGGCATCGGCGGCTACCTCGGTGGGCTTCTTCCATGCAATAGGCGCGAGGGGAGCGTGACGCTTGTCGCGGAAGCTGGCCCAGACCTTGACTTCGCCGTGGCCTTGGAATGCGTGGGCCACTTGTGTGTTGCGTGAGAGGGCCAGTGCTGCGGCGGAGGCTGAGGCGGACTTCAGAAAATCCCTTCGCGATCTTGCTTTCATTTCGTGCTCCGGATTGCGGACGATGATCAATCGGCGAAATGATAGCAGGGGTGGAGGGCGAGGTAAACCGTTTGAGTTCAGCTGTGGATTAGTTCGGGGAAGTTTGACGGGGGTGCGGCTAGTTCTTCAATTCGAGTTCGGCGAGGATCTGCGGGCCTAGCTGGCTGACGCTGCCGGCGCCGAGGGTCATGATGATGTCGCCTTCGCGAGCGGCGGTGGTTGCGGCTGCGATGGCAGATTGGAAGTCGGGGACGAATTCGGCGTGAGGCGCGGTGATTTTCGAGGTGAGGAGTTCGGCCGTTATCCCGGGCAACGGTTCTTCGCTGGCGGCGTAGATGGGCAACACGAAAACTCTGTTCGCGTCGCCGAATGCAGCGCCGAATTCGTCGAGGAGGTCACGGGTTCGCGTATAGCGGTGGGGCTGGAAGATTACGTGGATGCGGCGCTGGCAGTATTCGCGGGCGGCGGCGAGGGTGGCGCGGATCTCGGTGGGGTGGTGGCCGTAGTCGTCGACGACAGTGATGCCGTGAGCTTTGCCGCGAATCTGAAAGCGGCGATCGACTCCGCGGAAGCTGGAGATGCCTGCGGCGATCTGATCGGACCTAACTTCAAGCTGGTGCGCGATGGCTACGGCGGCGGTTGCGTTGAGCGCGTTGTGGCGGCCGGGGACGTGAAGCTCGAAGGGGCCGAGAAGGCCGGTGGGCGCGTGGACGTTGAAGCAGGAGAAGCAGCCGGAGCCCGGCTTGATCGTTTCTGGATCGAGAAATTCGAGGCGATATTCGGCTTCGGGATCGATGCCGTAGCGAAAGACGCGACGATGCGCGCGGGGCAGGATTGCGGCGAGCGCGGGATTGTCGGCACAAGCGGTGACGGCGCCGTAGAAGGGCACTTTGTCCATGAAGGCGAGGTAGGCGTTCTCGACGTCGGCCATGTCGCGGTAGGTGTCCATGTGCTCGCGATCGAGATTGGTGACGACGGCGAGGATGGGCGGGAGCTTGAGGAAGGAGCGATCGCTCTCGTCGGCTTCGGCGACGAGGTATTGCGTGGTGCCGAGTTTGGCGTTGGAGCCGAGGGCATCGACGCGGCCACCGACGACGACGGTGGGATCGAGGCCGCCGGCAGCGAGGACGGTGGCGACCATGGATGTTGTGGTGGTCTTGCCGTGCATGCCGGCGATGGCGATGCCGTATTTGAGGCGCATGAGCTCGGCGAGCATCTCGGCGCGCTGAATGACGGGAATCTTGTGTACGCGGGCTTCGACGACTTCAGGGTTGGCGGGAGAGACGGCAGAGCTGGTTACGACGACAGTGGAGCCGGCGACGTTTTCGGCTTTGTGACCCTCGTAGATGGTTGCGCCAAGCTGGGCGAGACGGTCGGTGACGGGTCCGCGGCGCATGTCGGAGCCTGAGACTTTGAAGCCCATATTAAGGAGGATTTCGGCAATGCCGCTCATGCCGATTCCGCCGATGCCGATGAAGTGCGCGTGCTGTGAGGTTACGAACATGGAAGACGAAAGTTCAGGTTAGCACCTAGGAGGGGATCCCGTTCGAGAGCTGTTCCAAAGACTCCGTGAAGATCGAGCAGAAGCATCCCTCAGCGGCTAAAGCCCTCCATTTTTGGGTTGCATTGTTCGGCACGACTGAAGTCGCGCCCTGACGCATCGCTACAGAAAAGCAGATCCTTCGCTTACCACCCCCAGACTCTGCCCCAAAGACCACAAGTCGCTCTTCGGGGACCCCATGAAGAAAACGTCTGGGGCCCCGTGCGCTCCAGGATGACAGATCCTGTTTGATTATGCTCAGAGCCCGGCGCGGGTCTCTTCGGCCATGTAGTCGACTACGGCTTTGAGGTCGCCTTTGGTTTCTTCGAAGACTTTGAGCTGGCGGTCGGCGCCAGTGCCGGTCTTCATGATCTTGCGGATACCTTCGATCGCTTCCCTGCTGCCGAGCTCATCGACGACGGGATCGATCATGGCGAGATACTCCTCGATGAGTTCGCGCTCGGGGACCTCCTGTTGTTTTCCGAAGTCGATGAGGCTGCCGTCGAGCCCGTAGCGGACAGCGCGGAATTTGTTTTCCATGAGCAAGGGGCGCGCGTAGTGGCGGAAGTCCTGGTTTTTCTCGTGCAGCCTGCACAGATAGGCAGCGGTGGCCTGGATGAGCGCGGCGATGGCGATCGTCTCCTCTGCGCGGAGGGGGATGTCGCACGCTCGCACCTCGACTGTGTTGAAGAAGGGATGCGGGCGGATATCCCACCAGATCTTTTTGGCGTTGTCGATGCAGTTGGTGCGAACCAGCAGGCTGACGTAGTTCTCAAATTCGGAGTAGCTGGCGAAGGCATCGGGAATACCGGTGCGCGGGAAGTTCTCGAAGACCTTGGCGCGATAGCCCTTGTAGCCGGTATTGAGCCCGAGCCAGAAGGGAGAGTTGGTAGCCAGAGCCATGATGTGGGGGAGGAAGTAGCGCATGGCGTTCATCACGCGGATCGCTTCTTCGCGGTCTTCCACGCCGACGTGTACATGCAGACCGAAGATGAGGTTGGCGCGCGCGACGAGCTGGAGATCTTTGACGACCTGGTGGTAGCGCGGATCTGGATAGATCTCCTGTGTGCGCCAGTCGGCAAAGGGATGCGTGGCTCCGGCGACGAGCTCGAGATTGTGCTCGCGGGCGAGCTTGATCATTTCGCGGCGGAGTTCGTAGACGTCTTCGCGGGCTTCGTCGATGTTGCGGCAGATGCGCGTGCCCACCTCAACGACTGAAGTGTGCATCTCGGCCTTGACCCGCTCCTGGAGGCGCATCTTGCCTTGCGCGAGCATCTCGGTCTGGATGTGGGAGCGCAGGTCGCGGGTGATGGGATCGATGGTCTGGTATTCCTCTTCAATGCCCAGGGAGAAGGATGGCCGCATGCAATGACCTCGGTGAAGCTTGGGCACATTGTAGACGAGTGTTCGTTGGGGACGGCTAAACAGGCTTACAATCCCTCGCGTGAGAGAACGGGGGTTCCACGTGTTCGCGGATCGGTACGAGGCAGGGCGGGTTGTCGGCAAGATGGTAGCTGAGCTAACGGACATCGCGAATGGCGTTGTGCTCGGGCTAGTCCGCGGAGGAGTGCCCGTTGCGTTTGAAGTGGCGAGGGCCTGTGGGCTGCCGCTGGACATCCTGGTGGTGCGGAAGCTGGGAGTTCCATGGCAGGAGGAGCTGGCGATGGGGGCCATCGCAAGCGGCGGAGCGATTGTTCTGAACGAGGATGTGCTGCGATCATGCAAAATTTCTGAAGCGCAGCTTGAGAAGGTGACTCAGCGCGAGCGAGAAGAGCTGAATCGGCGCGAAGAGCTCTATCGCGAAGGGCAAGCGGGGGTGCAGATTGCAGGACGGGCGGTGATCCTGGTGGACGATGGGCTGGCGACCGGGGCGAGCATGCGGGTGGCGATCAGGACAGTCAAAGACCAGGCGCGGCGGGTGATTGTGGCGGTGCCGGTGGGGGCGAAGAGCACGTGCGAGGAGTTGAGAGCCCTTGCGGACGAGGTGGTTTGCGCGCTAATTCCAGAGCCGCTGGACGCGGTGAGCCAGTTCTATCGCGAGTTCGACGCTACTTCGGATGAGGAGGTGCGGGAGTTGCTCAGACGAGGTGCAGGAAGCAGGGGTTGATTCGAACTGAACACTCGACCCGG
>Ga0207689_10003119_pt1 | contig 15208 bp, 15 predicted proteins | sample KBSMisM52_FD_184312 | JGI IMG/M metagenome (GOLD analysis project Ga0207689, IMG submission 184312) | Miscanthus rhizosphere microbial communities from Kellogg Biological Station, Michigan, USA - KBS Miscanthus M5-2 (SPAdes) (version 2) | ecosystem: Host-associated > Plants > Roots >... | reverse complement strand
CCTTCGCGCGGACAAAAATGTACTCACCCGTGCGCATGTCGATGAACAGCACGCCCGCGATCGCCGACCCTGCCTTGTCCTTGATCAGTTCAACGGCGCGGTGTTCCTCGAGCCGGTTGATGTTGCGCGCCCAGACCTGCTCCGCGAGCCGGTTGATGATCTCGATGCCCGTGAGGTCGCCCTTGTGCACCGTGCGGTCGAACGTCTGGCCGGCGAACGCCTTCTGGTGGATCGTGCCGTCCGGATTGCGGTCGAAAAAGCAGCCGAGTTCGTTCTCGAGCTCGCGGATCCGCTCGATGGCGCCCGTCACGAGCGTCCACGCGAGATCCTGGTCCGGCAGCCACTTCCCGCCTTCGATCGTATCCATGAAGTGGCGCTCGACCGAATCGCCGGGGGCGAGCGCGACGTTGTAGCCTCCCTGCACCATTCGCGTGCAGCCGCACTTGCCGAGCAGTCCCTTGACCGCAATCGTGATGTCGAGCTCGGGATTCGCGGCGTGCGCGTGCAATGCGGCAAAGAGTCCCGCGCCGCCTGCGCCGAGGATCAGAAGGTCGGTGCGCAGCGTCCGGATGCGCGCATGCGCGGCGACCGTCACCGGCGCGAACCGACGCCGAGCGCGGCGAGTGCCGCCGCCCGCTTCGCCCGGGCCTCGGCATCGACGGCGGCATAGAGGCTTGCCCCGTGGCTGTCCATGGCAACGCGCAGCGGGCCAAAGCCGCGGACGCGGAACTTCCACAGGCTTTCCGGATTGAGATCGTCGAGATCGACGTCGTCGATGGCCTCGATCCACGTCGTCTCGAGCGCGGCGGCTCCGCCAATGATCGCGAGATAGACGCCGCCCAATTCCCGAAACGCGCTGGCCGATTCGGCGCCGAGACCGCCCTTGCCGATGACGATTCGCACACCGTGGTTCGCCATCAGCGGCCGCGTGAAGCGCTCCATCCGCGCGCTGGTCGTCGTGCCGACGCAGATCGGGGCGTAGCCGGCGGGATTCTCAGGCGACGGCGCGACCCGTTTCACATTGGGCGCCGTGTGGATGACCGCATGACCGGCGAGATCGAAGCGCGTCGTCCGGCCGTGATCGAACAGCGCGATCTGCGTCGCGTCGCGAATGCCGAAGAGCGTGCCGTTGAGCGTAACGGTGTCGTCGACGGCGAGCGCGCGCACCTGCGCTTCGGTCACCGGCATCGCGAAGTCGTGTTGGGCCATTGCCGTCGCGCGCTTTGTCAGTAGCCGTACTCGACGCCTTCGGCGCCGAGCACGGCGCTCGCGCGGCGCGCCGAATGACATTGCATGTTGACCGCGACCGGATTCATCGTGATGTGGGTCGCGGCGATCTCGACGTGCACGCCGAACGCCGTCGAATCCCCGCCCAGTCCCTGCGGCCCGATGCCGAGCAGGTTCACCGCTTCCGAGAGCTGCGTTTCGAGAGCCGCGCCGTCGGGATCGGCGCAATGCGAGCCGAGGGGCCGGGTCGCGGCGACTTTCGCCAAGTGCACGCAGAGGTCGGCGGTTCCGCCGATGCCGACACCGACGATCGTCGGCGGGCACGTCCTCCCGCCGGCGCCGAGCACGCAGTCGATCACGAACGTGCGGATCGCATCGACGCCCTCCGCGGGAATCGCCATCTTGAGCCACGAGTTGTTCTCGGACCCGCTGCCCTTGGGGATCATTTCGATTTTGAGCCCGTCGAAGGCGTCGGAGAATTCGATGCGGATCACCGGCACCGCAATGCCGCACGACGTGTGGTCGTTCTTCCGCGTAAGCGGATGGACGATCGACGAGCGCAGCGGAGCCTCGCGGGTCGCGCGCTCGCAGCCGCGCCGAATCGCCGCCGTCAGCGCGACGCCGTCGACCTCCGCACCGCGGCCGATCGTAACGTTGTAGATCGGAATGCCGGTGTCCTGGCATAGCAGGTTGTTCGTGCGCTCGGCGACCGCGATGTTCTCGATCATCGTTCCCAGCACCGCCTTTGCGGTGGTGCCGGTCTCGCGTGCGGCGAGCGTCGCAAACCCGCGCTTGATGTCGGGCGGCAGGTCGCGCAGCGCGCGGAGGTAGAGCTCCTTCGCGGTTTCCTCGATCCTGTCGGGGGCGATCTGCATCGTGAGCCTATGCAAGGTTGAGCGCATACAACAGCGCGCAGAGGGTCGCGCAACCGGCGGCGGCCGCAATCAGCGCCGGTTGCGCCGCCGCCCGCCAGCCATGAAACTCGACGAGAAGCAGCCGTAGTCCGCCGGCGAGGTGAGCGGCCAGCAGAAAGACGAGCGCAATCTCGCTCGCCTTCACCCACGGCTGGTCGGTCCACGCGAGCGCGCCGTCGAGTGCGGGAGCGCCATTCAGCGCCGAGCCCAGCACGAGGAAATGCACAGGCAGGAAGATCGCCAGCGCAAGCCCGGATGTGCGGTGCAGCGCGAACGCCCACCAACCCGCATGACCACGCGCGCGCCAGTCGCTGCGCCGGATAGAGCCAGCGGTCACGAGGCGGGTCCCATCGTCACCGCCGCGACGGCGCGCAGGCCAAGTGCGAGCAGCAACACCGCGAACGCCAGCATCGCGGCATCGATGCCGCGCCCGTGGGCGCCCCGCGTCTCCGCGACGATGGCTCGCACGCCGATCGGCGCATGGATCGCCACTGCGAGCACGAACACCGCGTAGAACGCCGCCCAAGCGAAACTCCCGCGCGTTCTGCCAAGGATCTCGGCAGCCGTGAGCCCCCCGCGCACCGCGATGATCATCGTGACGAGATGCACGACGACGCACAGCGCCAGCACTCCCGCGCTCGTCCGCTGCGCGAGCCACAGGAGCGACTGTGTCCGCCTGGCGCTCATCGGATCGCTCCCGTGAGCGCTGCGAGTGCCGTCCTGCGCTTGAGACCGGCAATCGAGGCGGTCGGCGCGAGGCCCTTCGGGCAGCGGTCGGTGCAGCTCTGATGGGTGTGACAGGCATGGCAACCTGCGTCGCCGGCGACCGCGGCGAGCCGCTCGGCATTGGCACCGTCGCGCACGTCGTTGATCAGCGTCCACGCGCGATTGAGCGCCGCGGGCCCGAGGTAGTCGCGATTCCACCCCACGACATCGCAGCTCGCGTAACAGACGCCGCAGCCGATGCACTCGATCGCGGCATCTACGGCGAGACGCTCCTTCGCTGCCGGTGCAACGGTCGCGAACTCGTCCTTTCGGGTGGCGGTGGGAACGAACTGCCCCTTCGCCCGGGCCCATTTGTCGAAGAACTCGCGCATGTCCGTCACCAGATCGCGAATCACGGGCAAATTCGCGAGCGGCGCGATCTCGAGGCGCCCATCTCCAGCGACGGCTTCGACGTGAGTGCGGCAAGTCCAGCGCGCGCGGCCATTGACGGTCATTGCGCACGAGCCGCACATGCCGACCCGGCACGCGAACCGATAGGCGAGCGTCGGATCGACGCACCGCTGTATGTGCGTGACGACGTCGAGGACCGTCTGCGCCGGTTGCCGCGGCACGTCGTAGGTGACGAAGCCACGGTCCGCAGCACCGCCGCCGCGCCACACGCGAACGGAAAGCATGTTCATCGAAAGTCCGGTCTGCAGTGCGTCATCGTCGCCGCAGCGGCCCGCATCGGTCCGCGCAATGCTTCGATGATACCGCCAAGCGAAAGGTGATGGTCGGCGCAGCGCTAGCCCGTGCTGTCGACCAGCTTCAAGCGCTGCACCTTGCCCGACGGTCCCTTGGGCAGTTCCGCGACAAAGCGGAACTGTTTCGGGGTCTTGTAGCGACCGAGCTCGGTGAGGCAGTGACCGCGCAGCTCGTCCTCCGAGCACGCGGCGCCCGGTTTCAGCACGACGCAGGCAAGGATCTCCTGCCCATATTCGCGATCGGGAATGCCGACCGCGGCCGCCTCCAGCACCGCCGGATGCTTGAGGAGCGCCTCGTCGATCTCCCGCGGCGCGATGTTCTCGCCGCCCTTGATGATGAGCTCCTTCAAGCGGCCGGTGATGAAGTAGAAGCCCTCGCCGTCGCGATAGCCCAGATCGCCGGTCGCGAGCCAGCCACCAGGCCGGAGCGCGCGCGCCGTGGCCTCGGAATCCTTGTGATAGCCGAGCATCACGTTGTCGCCGCGAAGCTCGATCTCGCCGCGCTCGCCGTCGCCCAGAACCGCGCCGTCGGGCGCCACGACGCGCGCTTCCATCCCCAACGGGCGGCCCGGCGAGCCGAGTCTACGCTCCGCCGGACCGAGCGGATTCGCGAAGGCGACGGACGCGCACTCGGTGAGCCCCATCGCCTCCAGCACTGAAATCCCGAAGCGCGCTTCGAACGCGCGGTGATGCTCCGGCGGCAATGGCGCCGACGCCGAGCGCGCGAAGCGAACGTCGCGGCACGCCGCTGCCTGCGCCGGGGAGAGCTCCGGACCGTTGGTGAGATACGCGATGATCGTGGGAACGACATTGAGCCACGTCGGGCGATAGCGTTCGACCAGCGGCCACCACTGCGACACGCTGAACCGGTGCGGCATCACCACGCTGCCGCCGGACACGAGCGGCGCGACCGTCGCGATGCATTGGCCGTTGACGTGATAGAGCGGCAGCGAGCTCAGCACGCGGTCCCGGGGTGTCAGCTCGTGCGCGGCGCTCACCACGCGCCCGGCGTGAATCAGGTTGCCGTGCGACAGCAGCGCGCCCTTGGGCTTGCCGGTCGTGCCCGACGTGTACATCAGCATCGCGGGCGTCCCCGGGACGAGCGGCCGAAGCGATGCGTCGGCGGCCTCGGAAAGGCCCAGATCGTCGGGCGACGCCGGCCGCACGATGGCGCGGCTGCCCACGCGCTCGACGATCGACATGAGCCGCGCGACGAACTCCGGCGCCGCATACACGATCCGCGTCTCGGAGTGCGCGAGCGTGTGCTCGATGAGCGCATCCTGTGCCAGGAGACTCACCGGCGAGACCACGTAGCCTGCGTACATCCCGCCAAGAAAGACGGACGCGGCGGAGACCCCGTTGGGCAGCATGTACGACACGACCTCGCCCGGAGCTATTCCCTTCGCGGTGAGCTCGGCGCCGAGCGCGCGCGCGGTCGCACGCAACGCGGCGTAGGTGAGCGTCGTCCCGGGCTCCGGCGCCAAAAGGAACGGCGCGTCCGGTTGCGCCTCGGCGTGCCTGTCGATGGCCTCGCGCAGCGTCGCCATCAATCGCTACGCGCCGTGCTTCGCGCGATAGTCCCCGAAGAGCTCGGCGTCGGTCGGCTCGTGGACCCGTTCCGGCGGCAGTGGGTGCACGACGCGCGTGATGTTGAGGAAGTGGCGGTAGTTCAGGTTGTCGGAGATGCTGTTGCGTCCCCAGGTTCCGCATCCCATGGAGAGCGAGAACGGCAGGGCATTGTCGAAGCTGCCGCCGGTAGCGAAGCAGTGCGCCTGATTGACGATGATGCGAGCCACGGGCAGCGCAAGACCCAGCTGCAGCGCACGTTCCGGCTTCCGCGAATGGAGTCCGACCGAGTGGCCGGCCCCCTGGTAGCGCAACAGCCGCTCGGCAAGCGCAGCGGCTGCGGCGAAGTCGTCGGCGCGATACAGCGCCAGCACGGGCGACAGCTTCTCGCCCGAGAATGGATGCTCCGGCCCCACGCCTTGCTCGGCGACGATCAGGAATTTCGCGGCGCGCACGGCGGGCCGGTCCAGTCCCGCGCGCGCCGCGATCTCGCCGGCCGCCTGTGCGACGAACTCCGGCGCGAGCCTGCCGCCGGCGAACATCGCGGCTTCGAGCCGCCGCGCCTCGCCGGCATCGAGGAGGACCCCACCCTCCGTTGCGAGCGCGCAGACGATGGCGTCGTGAATCGCCGCATGCGCGATCACCGCGTTCTCGGAGGAGCACGACGTCGCGTGATCGAACGTCTTCGACCGGGCGATCTTGCCCGCCGCCGCAGGCACGTCGGCAGTCTCGTCGACGATCACCGTCACGTTTCCGGCGCCGACGCCGATCGCGGGCGTGCCACTTTCGTACGCGGCGCGAACGTTGTTCTGCGAGCCTGTCGCGACGACCAGATCCGCCTGTCGCATGAGCGCATGGGTTTGCGCGCGCGAGGTCGGAGCGGCGAGCCGCAGCACGAGATCGCGGGGCGCACCGACGCGGTCGAGCTCGGCATGCACGTACTGGAGCAGGAGTCCAAGTGTCGACTGACCCTTGGGCGAAGGCGCCAGGATGATCGCGTTGCGCCCTTTGAGCGCGTTCAGGATGTTGTTCGCCGGCGTCGCGCCGGGATTGGTCGACGGCGTGATCGCCGCAACGACGCCGACCGGGCGCGCGATCTCGATGAGACCGCGCTCGCGATCTTCGCTGATGACGCCGACGGATTTCGCGCCGCGGAGGTCGCGCAGGAGGCCGATCGTCTTGCGCCGGTTCTTCGCCATCTTGTCGGCGACGTCGCCCATGCCCGTGTCGCGCACGGCAAGCTCGGCCAGCGCGCGATTGCGGGCCGGCTCGACGATCGCCCAAGCCGCGGCAGTCACGGCCTCGTCGACGCGCTCCTGCGTCCATGTCTCGTACTCGGCCTGCGCGGCGCGCGCCCGCCCGACGAGCGCGGCTACGGCGCTTTCCGGCATGCTGTCGTCCGGGTCGTTCATCCTAATCGGGCTTGATCTTCGCAGTCTTGATCACGAGGTCCCATTTTTCGAGCTCCTCCTTGATCACGCGATCCATCTCCGCCTGCGTTGACGGCGCGGCTTCCGCGCCTTGCGCCAGCAGCTTTTCCTTGATCTGGGGATTCCCCAGCACTTTGGCAAATGCCGCGTTGAGCCGCGCCACCGCCGCCGGCGGCGTCTTTGCCGGCGCGAGCGCGCCGTACCACGACTCGACCGCGTAGTCCGGCACCCCCGACTCCGCGATCGTCGGCAAATCGGGCGCGGCCACGCTGCGCTTGGCGCTCGCCACCGCGATTGCCTTGAGCTTCCCCGCCTTGACGTGCTGCCACGCCGCCGGCATCGACACGAACAGCAATTGCACCTGCCCGCCGATCGTATCGACGACGGCCGGGCCACCGCCCTTGTACGGAATGTGCACGATGTCGACGCCGGTCTTGATCTTGAAGAGCTCGCCCGCGATGTGGCCAGGCGAGCCGGTGCCGACCGATGCGTAGTTGAGCTTGCCCGGATTAGCCTTCGCCAGCGCGATCAGCTCCTGCACGTTGTTCGCCGGAACCGACGGATGCACCACGAGAATCTGCGGAATCAACGCGGCGAGGCTGATCGGGACGAAGTCGCGCTCGACGTCGAACGGCAGCTTGTCGTAGAGCTTCGGATTGATCGTGTGCGACGACAGCGTGAACAGGATGTTGTAGCCGTCGGCGGGGGCCTTCGCCGCGATATCGGTGCCGACGTTGCCCGCCGCGCCGCCGCGGTTGTCGATAATGATCGGCTGCCCCAGGTCCGCGGCCAGCGCGTCGCTCATGATGCGGGCGACCACGTCGGTGCCGCCGCCCGGCGGATAGGGAACGATGAACCGGATCGGCCGGTTCGGGTAATCCTGGGCGAGAGCCGGCATCGCGGCCGCGAGCACGACTGCGGCAACGAGAAGCGCGACGCGCGACATGCGACGTTTCATCCTTCGATCCTCCGTGATATTTCCCCGCCCGCGCCGAGCCTTCGCGCGCGCTCATCTCCTCGACACATTCTGCCACGCCGGCGTGGGCGACGGCGAAGCGATGGGAGTGGCCGCCGAAGCGACCGCTCGCGCCTACAGCGGCTCCACCGCGACGCTTTCGGGTTCGGCGCGGCGCAGCGTGTTGCGCAGCGGACGGCCGAACACCGGCACGTCGAGCTTGAACACGTCGTCCGGAGCCGTGCGCACGCCGGCGGCGTAGCTGAAGACGGCCGCGCCATAGAAGTGACAATGGACGAATCCGGGTTGGCGGAACAGCGGATGCTTGAAGTGATGGTGCTCGAGGTTGGCGATCGAATGCGACATGTGCTCCTCGCCGCTCTGGAAGTCGCCCTTCCACAGCGTTTCGCCTGCGCGCAGCACGCGCGCGATGCCGCGTACCGATGCCGGCAGATCGCCCAGCAGGACCTCCGGTCCGAGCGAGCATTCGCGGAGCTTCGAAGGCGCGGCGTACAGGTAGTTCTGCTCTTCAAGGCCATGATCGGAGAACTCGTTGCCGAGCACGAAGCCGATCCGGCGCGGCGTTCCGCGGTCGTCGATCACGTACACGCCGACGATTTCGGCTTCCTCGCCGCCGGTGATCGCGAACGAGGGCATCGTCAACGGAGTCCCGGGCGGAACGATGATGCCGCCGTTGCCCTTGTAGAACCATTCGGGCGTGATCCCGATCCGGCCCGCCGCGGGCTTGCCGCCTTCCACTCCCATGCGGAACATCCGCATCGAATCGGAGTCGCCGTTGCGCTCCTTGCCCGCCGTGCGCCCGGGATGCATGGCGTCGCGCGCGGTTGCGCTGCCGAGGTGCGTGATGCCCGTTCCTGAAACGAGGAGATGCGCGGGATCGGGATGGTCGATCGGAACACGCACTTGGCCCGCGCGCTCCACGTCGTCGTATTCGAGACGCTGATCGACCTTGGAGACTCGCACGAGATCGTCGAGCCGGCAGCCCCGCCGTATCGCGTCTCGGGCAAGCTCCAGGACCCCGTCGTACCCGGCGAGAACGTCGAGCGTCGTCTTGTCGTCGCCGACGCGCGCAACGCGGCGCCGGCCCGAGTCGTCCTTCAATTGAAGCAGTCGCATGGAACCTCCCCCTTGGATATTCTTCTTGGCGCCGCGCTGTTCTGCCGCGCGGCCACGCCTCAAGTCCAGCCGGCGTCGACGATGAAATTCTGCGCGGTGCACAACCGGCTGTCATCCGCGGCGAGCCAGAGCACCATTCGCGCAATGTCGGGTGGGTACAGCTTCTCCTTGAGACACTGGTTCTCGAAGAGTTGCCGCTCGCCATTCGCGTCGAGCCACAGGTCGATCTGGCGCTGCGTCAGCACCCATCCGGGCACGACCGTGTTCACCCGGATGTGGTCGACGCCCCAGTCGCGCGCGAGTCCGCGGGTCATCCCGTGCACTCCAGCTTTCGACGTCGTGTACGCGTTGAAGTTGCCCTCGCTGTTCATCCAGCTGATCGAGCCGAAATTCACGATCGACCCGCCTCCCGCCGCCTTCATCTGCGGATACACCGCCTGCGCGGCAAAGAACTGATGGCGCAGGTTCACCGCGATGCGATCGTTCCAGTACTCGAGAGTCACGTCCGTCGCCTTGTGCCGATCGTCGTTCGCGGCGTTGTTGACAAGGACGGTGATGGGACCGGAGTCCTCGCCGACGCGCTTGACGATCGCCTGCAGCGCCGCAATGTCGCGGAGGTCGCAGCCGATGAAAGTGGGCGGACTCATGCCGGCATCCCGGATGCGCGCGCAAAGCGCCGTCGACGCGGCCTCGGCAATGTCGACGAAGGTCACCCGCGCGCGCTGCGCGCAGAAGTGTTCGACAATGGAGGCCCCGATCCCGGAGCCGCCGCCGGTGACAAACACCCCCCTGTCGGCGAGGCTCGGATATTGCGCGAATCGCCCGCTCATGATCCCGTTCGTTCTTGTTCGACCGTCCCCATACTTTAAGCCGAATCGGACCCGGATTGTGACCTCGCGCACAGTCGGCACCCGGCACGCGACTGATACTGCTCACCGTGGCGCTCCTCGAGGGCGCCGCGATATCCCTTGTCACGCGTCGGCGGGCCGGCGACGCGCGCCTTCACCCGAGGAGATTCCCATGGCCAATCCGTTCGTTCACGTCGAGCTCACGACGCACGACCTGCCGAAGGCTAGGAAGTTCTATTCGGCGCTGTTCGGCTGGAAGTTGCAGGACACCCCGATGCCCGACGGCAAGACCTACACGATGATCAACGTCGGCGACGGTACGGGCGGCGGCATGATGACCGCCCCCGATCCCGGCATTCCGCCACATTGGCTTCCCTACGTGGCGGTGGACGACCTCGCCGCGTCGACGAAGCATGCGAAGGAGCTCGGAGCCACGATGATCATGGAGAACATCCCGGTCGCCGACTTCGGCAAGTTCACGATCTTCAAGGACCCGACGGGCGCCGTCATCGCAATGTGGCAGGGCACCGGAAAGATGTAGCAAGGTCGACGGGCGGCGTGCCGAACGCAATCGGCATGCCGACCTCGCCCAGCAGTTGCGGTAGCATTCCCCGATGCAGAGTCGGACTCCAGCATCGAATGGCAGCACGCTGCTCGAATCCGCGTTGAAGCGCGAGCGCGTCGTCGCGGCCACGCTGATCGTCGTCATCCCGCTCGGGTGCTGGACGTGGATCGCGCTCATGGCGCGCGACATGTACGGCGCGATGCTGGGTCCATCGGCGTGGATGATGACCCCCGACTGGGACGCTCCGCACCTCCTGCTGCTGTTCGTGATGTGGGTCGCGATGATGACGGCGATGATGCTGCCGTCGGCCTCGCCGCTCCTGCTGCTCTACGCCGCCGCGCTGCGCGCTCGCGGCGATGCCGCCGCGGGGCGAAAGACCTACGCGATGGCGGCGGGCTACCTCCTCGTGTGGGTGCTGTTCAGCGTGGCTGCAACCGTGCTGCAGCGAGCGCTCTCCGCCGCGCTCGCTTTGACCCCGATGCTGGAGCCTGCAACGCCACGGACTGCGGCCGTGCTGCTGGCCGTCGCGGGGGTGTATCAACTGACGCCGCTCAAGCGTTCGTGCCTCACCGTCTGCCGCTCTCCCCTTTCCTATCTGGTGCAGCACTGGGGTCCCGGCACGTACGCCGCATTCCGGCTGGGCACTCGCCACGGCACCTATTGTGTCGGCTGCTGCTGGGCGCTGATGCTGTTGCTGTTCGCGGGCGGCGTCATGAACCTGGCCGTCATCGCGGGGCTGACCCTCTGGGTGCTCATCGAGAAAGTCGCGCCGTTCGGCGTGCGGACCGTGAAAATCAGCGGAGTCGCATTGCTCGCCGTCGCCGCATGGGTCTTCGCGGCCTACTGACCTGCCGATCGGCTCCTCCGCTTCACCACCTGCGGACGCCTACGCGCTCCGCCACGCAAAAGGTGCGAACTGCGCGTTGTTGCCGCCGCTCGCGTCGGCCCAAGTTACGCCGAGCGCGGCGAGATGGCTGTCGGAAGCGTGCGCCAGGGCGAACGTATCGGCTGCTGGATGGCCCGTGTTCGTAAGCTGAATCGGAGGGGCGTCCGGATTGAGGCCCTTCGCCGCCCGGCCAGCCAGGCGAAGTTTGTCTCCCGCTTTCACCGACCAGGAGTCTCCGCTTCTCTGGAATGCAATAGCCGCCGACTCCACACCGAGGAACTTGCCGACCAGCCCCGACAGCGCAGCCATGGGCCCTCCGGCAGCGCCGCTGGCGATGCCGGCGATGGCATCGCGCTGCTCCGCATTCGCGCGCTCGTCGACGATGACTCCCACCGACCAGTTCCCCTTGGCCATCTCCGCGGGAGTCACCCCGACGACGACGAAGCCAAGGCCGTCGAGCGGCGTGTCGCCGAAACGGCCGCGCTCGATCTGGTACGCCATCACGAAGGTGCACGAATCCTTCGTGGGCTTGACCGTCATCTGGCCGGGCACACAAGGGCACACGAAGTCGCAATTGCAGTTCTCGTAGTACTGTCCCTGGACCTGCCACGCAGTCGCAGCCATTCGACACCTCCGATAGCGAGGGGCAACGGCGGATTATAGGCTCGCTAGACGAGCGGCGGCGGCAGCTTCTCGGTCGCGAACGCTCGCTGCACCGCGGGGCGCGCGAGCATCCGCTGCAGGTAGGGCCCGAGATGCGGCAGACTCCGCGCCGGACGGGTGAACCCGCGCGTCCAGCGGCACATCAGCATCGCGAATGGATCCACTGCGGTGAACGACGCGCCGAGCAGCCAATCGCCGCGATGCGACGCGAGCTGTGCGTCGAGCAGATCGAGCATGCCGCCGATTCTCGCCTCGGCGTGCGCCTTCACCTGCGCCGCCGCGGCCGCATCCCCCTCGTCCACCATCCGGTCGCCGTAGAAATAGTGCATGAGCATCGCCTGCAGCGTGTTGCTGCACCACACGAACCACTTGTAGAAATGCGCACGGTCGGACGTGCCGAGCGCGGGCGCCAGTCCCGCTTCCGGGTGCGTGTCGGTGAGATGCAGGCAAATGGCAACCGTCTCGTAAAGCACCAGATCGCCGTCGACCAGCACCGGGATGAGGCCGTTCGGGTTGAGCTTCAGGTATTCGGCTGACTTGTGAGCCGCGTTCGTGCGGTCCACCAACACAAGCTCGAACGGCAGGCCGAGCTCCTCGAGCAACATGTGCACGGCGAGACTGGCGTTGCCTGGGTAGTAGTAGAGCTGGATCATGGCGTGCCTGTCGCACGGCGAGCGCGCGGGAGCCTGCGAGATTCCAATGGCGACCTGCCGTCCCGGCCGTCAGCGACGTGCAGCCGCGGTCGACTTGTACTTCGCGAGATGCCGCGTGGGCAGCGCGAGCGCGTCGCGCCGGAACGGGTCGCCCAGCTCGCGCGTCACCATCATCTCGAGGATCGTGGTCTTGCCCTCCCCCTGCGCCTTCGCAGCGGCGCGCAGCGCCGGGCCGACGTCGGAGAGCTTCTCGATCGTCTGTCCTTCCGCGCCCATGGCCTTGGCGACCGCGGCCCACGACGGCTGCTTGTCGAGATTCACGCCGACGAAGCGGTTCTCGTAGAAGTCGACGTGATTTTTCTTCTCCGCGCCCCACTGCCCGTTGTTGAACACGACCGCGGTGACCGGAATGTTCTCGCGTACGCACGTCTGGATCTCGCCGAAGCTCATTCCCCACGCGCCGTCGCCGACGTACGCGATGGCCGGACGGTCCGGGGCTGCGACCTTTGCGCCGACAACCGTCGGGAATGCATAGCCGCAATTGCCGAAGCTCATCGCCGCGAGCATCGAACGCGGCCGGTTGAAGCGCAGGTACGAGTTCGATACCGAGCAGATGTTGCCGATGTCCGTCGAGACCATCGCTCCTTCCGGCATGGCCTTTTCGAGCTCGCGCAGCATCTGCCGCGGATGCATGTGCGTCGAGTCCTTCGAAACCTCGAGCGACCAGGCGTCCTTCTCGTGCGCCCAGCCGTCGAGCTCGGTCTCCCACGCCTTCTTCGTCGCTGCAATTTCGCCAAGGCGCGCGTCCTTGTTGGCAATGCAGGCGAGCGCCTTGCCCGTAAGGCGCTCGACGAGCGCCTGTGCCGCCGCCCGCGCGTCGCCGCATATGCCTACGGAGATCGATTTGACGAGCCCCAGCATCTTCGCGTCGGCGTCGACCTGGATCACCTTGGCATCCTTCGGCCAATACTCGATCCCATATTGCGGCAGCGTGCCGAACGGACCGAGGCGCGTGCCGAGCGCCAGCACGACGTCGGCCTTGGCGATCAGCGTCATCGCCGCCTTGCTTCCCTGGTAGCCGAGCGGACCGACCCACAGCGGGTGCTTCGCCGGAAACGAATCGTTGTGCAGATAGCTGTTCGCCACCGGCGCCTGCAGCAGCTCGGCAAGCCTCACGGCTTCGGCTTGTCCTTCGGCCATGACGACGCCGCCGCCGCAGAGAATCACGGGGAATCTGGCGCTCGCCAGCAGCTCGGCGGCGACATCCAGGCTTCGTGCGCCGCCCGCTCCACGCTCGATCGCGATCGGACGCGGGATCTCGCATTCGATGTCGCCGTAGAAGAAGTCGCGCGGAATGTTGAGCTGCGTGGGTCCGAGCTCGAGGTGGGCCCGGTCGAACGCCCGGCTCGTGAGCTCCGCCATCCGCGCGCGATTATTGACGTGCGCCTGGTACTTGGTGATCTTCGAGAAGATCGGCAGCTGCTCCGTCTCCTGGAAGCCGCCGAGGCCCAACGTGCCGCTGCCCGTTTCGGGCGTGATCACCACGACAGGCGAATGCGCCCAGAACGCTGCCGCGGTCGAGGTGACGAAATTCGTGATGCCCGGGCCGTTTTGCGCGATGCAGACGCCGTGCCGGCCCGACACGCGCGAGTAGCCATCGGCCATGTGCCCGCCGCCCTGCTCGTGCGCCACCGAGATGAAGCGGATGCCGGCGAGCGGAAAGAGATCGAGCGCGTCCATGTACGCCGAGCCCACGATCCCGAACACGTCCCTGACACCATGAGCAACCAGCGTTTCGACGAACGCCTCGGAGGGCGTCATCTTCTGCTTGCCGGTGACGGGCGTCGGCAGCTCGGTGGGCTTGTTCATTGCGTTCTCCTGGCACTCGGTTGCACTTCGGGCAGCCAGTTTTTCATAGCGGCGGTCCCCTTGCAAGCGCGGCCCGCATTGCCAAGCCTGCGGCGAACGACTACATTCGCCGGGCGCTTGAAGCGCGGACGACGCGGCGCGCAGCAGCCCGCGCGGGAATGGGCCGTCGGACTAATCAAGGGAGAATTCATGAATAGGCATTGGCTTCTCACGCGCACGATCGTGCTGGCTACCGCACTCCTGCTCTGCGGAAGCGCATTCGCGCAAACTGCGGCAGCACCGGTCAAGATGCGGATCCAGACCGCCGTCCCGTCCGCGTCGATCTACTTCGAGCTCCTGAAGCGGATGGGCGATCGCATCGACCGCATGTCGGCGGGGCGCGTGAAGATGGAGTTCCTGCCCGACGGCGCCATCGTGCCGGCGTTCGAAATCCTCGATGCGGTCGACAAGGGGATCGTCGAAGGCGGCTACGCGTGGACGCACTACTGGTCGGGCAAGAATCCGACGGCCGGACTCTTCTCCAATCCGATGGCGGGCGCGGGCGTGGGTCTCGACCAGCTTTCACACGTCGCGTGGATCTACGAAGGCGGCGGCTACGAGCTCTATCGAAAGCTCTACTCGGACGTGCTCAAGGTCAACGTCGAGCCGATCTTCGTGCAGCCGATGGGGCCCGATCCCTTGGGCTGGTTCAAGACGCCGATCAACAGCACCGCGGACTTCCGGAAGATGAAGTACCGCGCACCGCCGGGCATCACCGGCGAGATCTTCAAGGAGATGGGGGTTGCGGCGGTTGCGCTGCCAGGCGGCGAGATCGTGCCGTCGGCGCAACGTGGCGTGATCGACGCCGCCGAATGGATCGGCCCGGCCGACGACATGAACCTCGGCCTTCAGACCGTGTGGAAGCACTATTACCTGCAGGGCCTGCACCAATCGACCGACATCGGCGAGATCCTGATCAACAAGACGGTCTGGGACAAGCTCACGCCGGACTTGAAGGAGATCATCCGCACCGCGGCGATGGCGTCG
>Ga0207689_10003118_pt1 | contig 15209 bp, 9 predicted proteins | sample KBSMisM52_FD_184312 | JGI IMG/M metagenome (GOLD analysis project Ga0207689, IMG submission 184312) | Miscanthus rhizosphere microbial communities from Kellogg Biological Station, Michigan, USA - KBS Miscanthus M5-2 (SPAdes) (version 2) | ecosystem: Host-associated > Plants > Roots > Rhizosphere... | reverse complement strand
GATCCCTGTCCAGGAATGCACGGCACGATGCCGGCATTGTTGATGGCGACAAGCAGCTCGATCACATCCCAGCGAATGCCCGAGTGACCACAGGCCAGCGACGCCGCCTTGAGGGCAATGACCAAGCGCACGATCGCATCGTCGAGCAATGCTCCCGTCCCTGCGCTGTGCGAGCGCACCAGCGCCCGCTGCAGTTCGCTCAGCCGCGCGCTGTCGATGCGGCTGCGCGCGAGCAGACCGAAGCCGGTATTGACGCCATAGACCGTGCGCCCTTCGCGGACCACCCGGGCGACGGTCTCGGCGGCGGCGTCGACCGCCGCCCTTGCGGCTGGATCGACCGCGAGCGTGGTTCGCTCGGACCAGACGCACCGCAGATCGGGCAACGTCATTCGTCCGGGACGCAACTGTAGTGAGGGCATGAAGGACGGTCCGGAGCTGGAACCGGGATGACCAGGGAAGCGCGATTCTAACGCCGTCGGTCGCGCGCGAATGGGTGGAGCTTGCGGATTCCTACCGGCCGGGAATCGGCCTCGGACTCGCTTTCGCCGCCACGTCGTCCGCGCACTTCAGGTTTTCCGGCGAACCCAGCGGGAAACCCGCGATGGCGCAATCGCGCCTGAAACCGAGCATGCGTGCCTCGGCCAGCGCCTGCGGCGACGTTCCGCGCGCTGTGCACTGGAATTCCATCGTGGAAACGTACCGCGCCGGCATGTCGTTGATGATGCGCGGCGCAGAATTGAATGGCGCCTTGTCCATGGTCCCGCAGAACTTGGTGGCCTGGTTGACCGCGACCCGCGCAGCTTCGGACTCGCTTTTGTCGATGGCCGTCACCCGCCAAGCGTTTTCGCCGATATTGACCAGGTCAGCCCCGGTGGCGCAGCCGTACAGCAGCGTGGCAAGAAGGATTGGATGAATTTTCATTGGCTTGCGGTATGCCGATCATGTTTTTTCCTGGGGCACTTGCATGATAACCGGTTCAGACGACCACCAGATTGCGTGGGTTGCCGCGCCAGAAGAGTTCGATGTTCTCGGTCAGCTGGTCGGCCAGCCCTTGTATTGCTTCTCGGCTCGCCCAAGCCACGTGCGGCGTAAGGATGAAGTTCGGCCGATCGAGAAGCCGCATGAAAGGATGGTCGGCGGGCGGAGGTTCTTTGGTGACGACATCGAAACCGGCACCGCCGATCTGGCCCTGCATCAATGCTTCGGCCAGATCGCTTTCGTCGACAAGCCCGCCCCGCGCCGTATTGATGATCAGCGGCTTGCGCTCCATCCTCGCAAACTCCGGCGCGGCGATCATGTTGCGGGTATCCGGCAGCAACGGGCAATGCAGCGTGATGATGTCGCTGATTCGCAGGACCTCCTCGAACGGCGTGTAGAGCGGGCCCATCCCGGGCACGCCCTTGTACGACGAGAAGAGCACGCGCATGCCCAGCGAACGGCCGATCGCAGCGACCGATTGACCGAGCGCCCCGTCGCCGATGATTCCCAGCGTCGCTCCAGCAAGATCGTTGATCGGATAGTCAAAGTAGCAGAACTGTCCGGACCGCTGCCAGTCGCCGGCAGCGACCGAATGCCGGTAGGCGACGATGCTACGGCGCAGCGCGAATATCAGCGCGAATGTATGTTCCGGCACAGTGTTGACGGCATAGTTGCGGATGTTCGACACCGTAACGCCACGGGTCGCGCATGCAGCGAGATCGACGTTGTCGTACCCGGTTGCGGCCACCGCGATCATCCGCAGCCCCGGCGCCGACGCAATGGCGGCGCCGCGCACCGGTACCTTGTTGGTGATGACGATTTCGGCATCGGCAATGCGTCCGGCAACCTGCGCCGGCAGCGTCTCGTCGTAGGTGACGAGCTCGTGCGCGAAATCCGGCGACCGGAGCTTGATCTCCGCAGGCAGTGTGCCTCGATCAAGAAATACGATGCGCGCCGGCTTCTCCATGGCTGTCGGCGCTATTGTATGCGATCGTCAGCGCATCTTCAGCGGCGGCTCGCACCGTATGGAATGGCCGTCTGCGACTCCTCGCCGCCCTTGGTAATTTAGCGGTGGCTGACGACCCATTGCAGCCCTGAACCAGCGGCGCTGTCGGATCTTCTTACGGTCGTGCACATCGTCTGCTGGCCATGTTTTCATAACACTTTGAATCCGCTTGGGTCGCACAAACTTGGCGCAATTGTTGCGTCGAAATCAGATTCGCGACAGCATGCAAGTCGAGGAGTCTTCCATGCGCCTAACCTCACGTCTCTACTCAATCGCCGCTGTTCTATGGTTAGGGTCCGCGTTAGGCGGCTGGGCCGAGGCCGGCATCATTCTCCAAACGCCGACGGGGCTCCACGCTGGCGACAGTTTCCGTTTCGTCTTCGTCACCGACGGCATCCGTGACGCGATCGCTACGAACATAAGTGATTACGACGACTTCGTGAACGTGCAGGCGGGAGGAGCCACGTACGAGGGTGCGGTCGTCAATTGGATCGCCATTGGTTCGACGGACTCCGCGGACGCGATCGATCACGTCGGCCAGGCAGCTGCTGCCGTGTACTTGCCCGATGGGACGCCGGTAACCTCGAACACGACCGCCACGGGACTCTGGTCCGGGGCGCTCGCCCACGCGATCAACCTCGACCTCGCGGGCAATCCAGTTGATCCATTGTTCTTCGTTTGGACCGGCACGAATCCCACCGGCACCGGGTTCGGCGGGCCGCTGGGTTCGGCAAGGCCACAAACCGGCTCCACGACGGACACTCTCGGCGCCTGGATATCCTCGGGTAGCAGTCCCAGTGGAGACCTAAGACACGTTTACGCGATCTCGTCGATTCTTACCGTCTCCCAAACCTCCATCGCCGAACCGTCGATCCTGACCCTGCTGGGGACAGCGCTCAGCGTGGCCTTCGCCACTGCCACGGGCCTCCGATCTCGCCGTCAGCGCAGCGCCAGGTCGACCCGGGAAGGCGGTGCGCCGGCCGGCGCGGCTGGTCCGGCGGAACCCGTCGGTGCTGTGCCAGTCGCGTCCGCGGCGTCGATCCCGGACAGCCGCGGCACGGTCAGGAACAACCGCTCGGTGGCGATGTTCTTCGACGCCAGATCATCCTTGACCGCCTGAGCGCGCGCGTTGGCGAGGAGCCGCAGCGCGTCGTCGTCGACTTTGGCAGCGGCGAGCAGCATCGCTTCCATTTCCGCGGGCGGCACGTCCTTGAGCAGGCCGATCGCGTTACGCGGGCGCTCCTTGATGGACGACTCCTTGTAGGCAGCGGTGAGCCAGCGCACGCGTTCGTCGGCGCTGATCGTGACGAGGTCCGCAGACGCCGGCGCATCGCCCGAGGTGGCGAGCGACTTCGTCTTCTCGCGTTTCATCGCGCTTTCGACGGCGGCGTGGCGCAGCGCCTCGCGGTCGGCCTGTCCGTCGGCACGTCCGCCGATCTCGAGCTTGAGCGCGGGCCGATCGCCGAGCGCCTTGGCCAGCGTCTCGACACGCTTCTGGGCGTCTGCATCGAGCGCGGAACTTCCGGGCTCGAACGGCACGACCGACAACTCCTGGCCGTGCCCGAACGCGGCGCCGAGCAGCGCGAAAGGCGCGGTGACTGCCTTGGTAAGCAGGTTGACGATGACGCGGATGATGAGGCCACCGACCGAGAACTGCGGGTCGTCGAGCGACCCGGCGACCGGCAGGTTGATGTCGATCACGCCGCGAAAGTCCTTGAGCAGCGACACTGCGAGCAGGACCGGGAGCTTGGTGGCCGTTGGACTGTCGATGCGCTCCCGGTTGAACGTAAGCTGGTCGAGAACGAGGCGGTTCTCTGCGGCCAGCTTGCGGTTCTCGACCCGGTAGTGGATATCGAAGGTGAGCTTGCCCTTCTCGATGCCGTAGCCGGCATATTTGACCGAGTACGGTGTGAGCGGCGGCAAATCGATGTCGCGCGCCTTCGCGGCAATGTCGAGCGAGAGTTCCTTCGCAAACGGAAGGATGCGGCCGGACACCTCGACCGGTGCGGAGTGGTCGACTCGCGCCGTGAACGCGATGTCGCCTGCCTGCTCGGACGACATCGTCGTCACCGTGCCGGTCACTTCGGTAAGATTCGCCGCGTAGTTCGGCCGCACGAAGAAGTCCGAATAGTTGACGTTGCCATTTGCAAGCTCGATCCGGCCGATGGTGATGGGCAGGGCGTCGTGCGCGGGCGCGCTGTCGACAGGCGTGGTCGACGCCTTTGCGTCGGGCGCCGGGGCCGGTTCCCTGCCCGGCGTCATGAGCCGGGTGAGATTGAGCGTGCCGTCTTCGTACACAATCGCCCGCGCAAAGTAGTCTTCGGCCCCGACCCGCCCCACGACGAGCCGGAAGGGTTCGGTCATGGTTTCCACGTCGTCGAGCGCCAGGCGTTTCCAGCGCAGGAGGTCGGACGCCGTCGGCTTGTCGAGCGCCGCGAAGTCCGTGACGATGACGTTGCCCTTCCAGCCGGCTTTGACCGGCGCGCCCTCGGGCACGTCGAGCGCCACATGGCCCTTGGCGGCGAGCGCACCCGCCGTCAGCGATACGTTGATGCGCGACTCGACGTAGGGCCTGACCGTCAGGAGATCGAGCCCCGACACGTCGAGCTGCCCGGCAAAGGACACCGGATTGCTCACGAGCGTGCCGTTCCACGCGACCCGCCCGCGGTTGCCGACGCGTGCCTTGAGCGACGCCGTCGACTTCGCGTTGCGAGCGTTGGAATAGTTGGCCGCCGTGAACGAGAGATCGCGTATGCCGAGCTTCACAACCGGCTCGGGCACGCGATCCTCGAGATCGATCGTGGCGCGCTCAATGATCGCCTTCCCGAAAGTCAGCGTCCACGTTTGCTCGTCCTTGCCCTTGCCGGCGGCAGCGCTGGTACCCGTGGTGTCGGTCGTCTTCATGAGACGCGCAACGTCGATCGAACCGTCGCGCTCGCGCGCAAGCTTCATCACCGCGTCCCGGCTCTGCATCTCCGCGACCTTCACGATTCGGCCATGAACGTCGACCTCGATCCCGGCGCCGGTAACGGCGGGGAACCTCCAGAAAGGTTGTTTATTGCCCGGGTAGGCGAGCGTGAGGTCACCGATGGACGCCACGCCTTCGGAGAGCTTGAGGTTGCCATCGGCGAGAAGCGCGAAATGCGCCGCCAGGTCGATCGAGCCTTTCTGCACGTCGACCGCGAGCGCGTCTTTGTAGTAGGGAAACAGGAGGCCGAGCGAGAACTTCGAGATATCGAACGTGCCGGTCGCGGTTGGTACGAGCGGCTCGATGTCGGCCTCGCCCTTGAACGCGGCAATCCGGTCGTCGCTGACGAACGACAGCGAGACGTGCGCCTTTTCCCCGGCCTTGGTCGACAGGTTGGAGGCAGCGACAGTCACATCGGCGAGCGACGACTGGAACGTCGAGGTCTCGTCGTGGAGGCGGAGCTTGCCCTTCGCGACCGTGGTCTTTGCCACGCTCACGACCCACGGCTTGTCGGACGTCGCGCCCGCGGAGGGGCCAGGCGGGTCGCGGCGCGCGGGCGAGGCGTCGAAGAAAGGCTGAGCGAGTTCGAGTGAGCCGTCGGCGAGACGACGAAGGTCAATGGCCGGAGCATCGATCGCAAGGGATGCGATGCGAACGTCGCGGCCGAAGACATCGGCCCGATCGAGCGTCAGCGAGATCCGATCGGCCGCGGCGAGCGGCGTCTTGTCGCGGCGGGTCAGCGCGAGCTTGTCGAGGCGGACGTCGCCGCGAACTTCGAGCGTGCGACCCCCTGGAGCCCCATCGACGAAGACCACCTTGAGGCGCGTCGTCAGCGCACCGTCAGCGAGATCGATCCTCGGCTTCGTCGGCAGGTACGCGACGTAGGCCTTGAGAGGGAGCGCATCGAAATCGATGTCGACGGCGGCCTCCCGGTGTTCCGCAAACGGCGTCGTGGTTCCCCCAAGTGCGAAGTGCGATCGATTGAACACGCCTTCCATGTGTGGGGTGACATGAATATCGGACTGATACGGCAGCGACGACAGAAAGGGGATGCCGATCGCGACGTTCTCGAACGTGTGCTTGTTCCCCGTCATCGCGTCGTCGAATACGATGGACCCGCCGTCGATCTCGATGTTGTTGAGCGAAAAGCGCGGCGTTGGAGCGTCCGCCCCGGCGAAGATCTGGTCGATCAGGTCTTGCACGCTGTAGCGGCCGTCGCGATCCCGGGCCAGCGACACCGCCGGGCGCGTCAGCTTGAGCGTGTCGAACACGGGCGCGCGATGCCACGCTGAAGCCGTTGACAGGTCCGCTACGACCTCATCAACCGCGAAAAACGGAGTCGTGCCGCTCGTGTCCGCGCTTGCGAACTTGTGCAACGTCAGGCGCAGCGCGAACGGATTGAAATCGACGGACTCGACGGTCGTCTTGCGGCCCAGCGACTCGGTCAGGCGCGATTCGAGCTGGCTCTTGACGATCGGAGGGACTGCGAGCCACGCCAGCGCGATCAGCGCGACGACGACGCCAACCGTCACCGCCATCCGTATGACCCAGGGGCGGGGGGGGACAAGCTTCATCAGCGCGGAAGATTCGGCCATGGCAGAGGCCGGTAGCGGGGGCCCCTCCCGCGCCCGCACTCCGGACGTCGATTCTAGACCTGCCGCTTCGCGTCGGGAATCCTTTGATAAGATTTTTCGGCGCATCAACGATGCGTCCGCTCCTAGCCGATGGCAGTCACGACTGGTAGGCGTCCGCTCCCGACCCAAAGGAGCCCGTGGCAATTTTCTGCGCGATGGACCGCGCATCTCGGAAACGGACATTCGCTGATCCCGCCGCGAAAATCGCGTATTGCGGTTGCCGTCGTTCAGGTATAGCCCGCGACGGCTAGGTCACGATTGCAAACAGATGACTGCATCCGAGGGCCGCGGACGGCGCCCGCGACACGCAGCGGCTGCTGGGTCTCAGCGCGTCCGGAGTCCGCTAGCCAGCGGCGCGTTCACGAAGGTTTACTATGTCCTCGGTGGCCTACTCCTGCAAGCCTGCGGCGATAAGCGCCGAGCCCAACGCGGCGGCAAGGGCCGGCTCACAGTCCACGCCCGCGAACTGTCGTCCGTATCGAAAGTTCGGCTGCAAGCTCATCACGGTGGCAGCGGCTTTGCGCGCGTCGTCGATCTTGCCCAACCCGGCGAGCGCCGCCGCCTGCAGCATGTACGAGATGCTATGCGCCGGGTTGACCTGGATCGCCCAAGTCGCGGCCCGAGCCGCCGCAGCGAAGCGGCTGGACTTGAACTGCCCGAGGACAATCGCGTGCCATGCCGCGAAGGCCCAGGCGTCGAAGGGGCTCAGCCGCAGGCCCTTCTCGCCCCATTCGATCGCCCGCTTCGCCTGCCCGGACCAGCCGAACACCACGCTGCCGAGGATGTACGTCAGCGCGCTCGACGGGCTGATCGCTAGTGCGGCGTCGAAGGCCGCCAACGCCGCCGCGCGATCGTGCGCGTCCATGCCCATCGAGAAGCCGGCGAACGTCAGCGCGAGAGCGTCGTCCTGGCCATTCGCCATCGCCGCCCGGGCGTGGCCGATCGAGGCCTCGCGGTCGGCTTCGTCGAGCCCGCCGCGCAGGAACCGATTGTGATGGCACATCGCGGCGTAGGCGTGCGCCAGGGCGTAGCCAGGCTCAAGCGCCATTGCGCGATCAAGCAAACCAAGTGCTCGGGTGGAGGGCTCGGGCATGCCCGAAAACACGTCGGTCTGCGCCTGCAGCACGAGCTCATACGCGCGCAGGCTGTCCGGCCGCGTGCGCCTGACGCGCCGCGCCTCGGCCTGCCGCAGCGTCGGCTCGATCGCGCCCAGCACAGCGATCGCCACCTCGTCCTGTAGGTCGAACAGGTCGTTCAGCGCGCGGTCGTAGCGCTCGCTCCAGACCTGCACGCCGCTGGCCGCTTCGACGAGCTGGCACGCGATGCGAATGCGATCCTGTGCCTTGCGCACGCTACCCTGCAGGACGTAGCGTACGCCGAGCTCGCGCCCCGCCTGCTTCGAATCCACCACGGACTGCGGCTGGTACTTCAGCGTAGAGCTGCGCGCGATGACAAAGAGCCACCGGATGCGCGACAGGCCATTGACGATATCCTCGACCATCCCTTCGGCGAAATACCCCTGCTCGCGGTCGCCGCTTAGATTCGCGAACGGCAGCACGGCAACCGATGGCTTATCCGACGTGCCGAGTGCCGGCGGATCGTCAAGCGGGACCACCGACGGCGCGAGGCTGACGGGTGGCCCGGCATAGCGGTAGCCGCGCCGAGGCAAAGTCTCGATCCAGGCGGCGCCACCGGCTTCGTCCAGGACTTTCCGCAGTGCTGCGACCTGCACCGTGAGGTTGCTCTGCTCCACGACCAGCCCAGGCCACGCGGCGTCGATCAGGGCCTCTTTACTGATGGGCTGCCCCGCCTGTTCGAGCAGCCGTTGCAGCACCGCCGCAGCGCGCGGGCCGAGCGCAGTGGGCTTATCGTCGCGCATCAGCATGCCAACGCCAGAAACAAGCCTATATGGTCCGAACTGGTAGGTCTTGGTCATGCACGAACCGCTCCGATTTCGGAAACCCTTTGCGAATACTTCGGAGATGCTTCATGACCTGCGTGTCGGCGTGGCCCACTATCTCTCTAGCCCCCCAGGTCGGGGCATTAACCTGCGACGGAGATGCATTATGGGCAATACCGCAGTGATCCGCATGGCGCACGACGGCCAGGGCGTGACCTTGGCGGGCCAACCGATGGCCTTCCTGGTGACGGGTGAGCACACCAAGCACACCAGCATGTTCGACTGGACGCTGCCACCACACTTCTCGACCGGCCGGCACGTGCACCGCGTCCAGGAGGAGACATTCTACGTGCTGGAGGGCCAGTGCGAATGGCAGATTGGGAACGAGACAGTTCGCGCGCTACCGGGCACCTTCGTCTTCATCCCGCCGGGCGTGCCGCACAACATCGCCAACGCCGGCGACCAGCCCGCCCGCGTGATTATGACCGTCTCGCCGCCCGGGCACGAACATTACTTCGAGGAACTGGCCCGACTCGCATCGGCCGGCGCGCTGCACGACGCCGAGGCGATCGGCGACCTGCGGCGCCGCTACGACACGGACCAGATCTCGGCGCTCCAGGCCGGAGACTGAAGCCGGCTGGGGGCGGGGTTGAAGATCTGCCCCTTTGCAACCGGACGAGAAACTGCGTCTACACCCTTCATATCTGTCGTTCGAGAAGCGCGTTTCTGACCACCTCGCTGACTGGAAGTGGCCGCAAGCGGCCCGTCGCCAGCGACTGCTTCCGATCCTGACTGGAGGGATGGAGTCCTCCCGGGATCATCCAAACTTATGGGAAGCGGCTGTTCCGATCGCAGTGACATTACGCGGCCGAGTTACCAGCGCGGAGATCACTATTGCAAGGCCGGTTGGCCTCAGCGAACCCTTCGCGCCAGTCGCCCACTGAACGCCGCCGCTGTATCCTTCCGAGGCATGCCTTCTCACTCCAGGAGCTTCCGATGTTCGCAAGACCTACTGTTTCCATGTTGTGCGCCCTACTGCTCGTCGTCAACTCCGCGGCGGGTGCGGCGGCCCTGGCACAATCGCTTGAGATCAAACTTCAGGACACCTCGACCGATCCTTCACTGGCGCACATGAGCATCGTGCTCGACCAGGCCACGATCAAGGCAGGACGCGTCACTCTCCGTGCCGAGAACCAGTCGAAGACCCTTGTGCACGAGGTGATCATTGCGCGCGACGATGGCGCCAAGGAGCTGCCGATGGACGCGAAGCACGCCCGCGTGAACGAAAGCCGCGTCCGGCGCCTTGGAGAAATTGCGGACCTCGCGCCAGGCACGTCGGGCAAATTAACCGTGAACCTCAAACCTGGCGCCTATGTGCTGTTCTGCAACGAGCCCGGACACTATCAAGATCGCATGTTTACGAAGCTGACCGTTGCGCCGTGACGCCGCGCCGGTTCCGCCGACCTGCCGAAGCGGCCGAAGCCGGTCAACGATAGAAAGGCGCCCTGCCGGACAAGCGAACGCTATCTGCACTTGGCGAGGCGGAACTTGTCCCAACGTCAAGGGACTGGAACGGGAGCGACCGCATCTGACCGCTCAACGCCAAAAGCAGTTCTCACTCAAATGCCTCTCTGTCGGGTGCGAGCCGCCGCTGGCTGTGCCAATCCACGCCCTTGAACCGGCCGCCGCGTCACTGCGACAAGGCATGTCCGAATGCGGTCAGCCAACAAGCTTGGGATCGCCACGCCACCCGTCACGCTCGGCTTTCCAGCCACGCGCGTACCTCCGACAGCATCGCCTCGTAGGGGACTGCCATCCCCTCGGCCTCGGCTTGCATGAACGCGTCAGCTCCGAGCGCCTCCCGGACCCTGTCATCATGAAGCTCATCGCGGCGGTTCCCGGTCTGCGCCGACAAGGCTTTTGTTGCGCCGATCAACCGCGCCGCGCGAATCCAGTCTTCGAGGTACGCCGCAAGTTCCATGGCGCCATTGAGCGTCAATCCGCCCGCATACCGCGATCCGATCTCCTCGGAAATCTCCGCTGCCTCGCACAGGAGTTCGCGGACGCGCGCGTAGGCTCCTCGCTTGACCGCCAGCCCCGCGAGATTCGTCATCGCGGCGGCCGTGTTTGCGCCACGGTCTTGGATTTCGCGCGTCAGCGCCAACGTCTGTTCCAGCACCGCTTCCGCCGCCGCAAAATTGCCGCCATCCTGGTGCCAATGCGCAAGATTCTGGAGCGCGGCAGCCATGCGGCGTGGAGGGCCGATTTCACGGATCATGGCAAGGGACTCTTCGAAATATTGGAGCGCGGCGGCACGGTCGCCTTGCTCGCTGACCGCAATTCCCATCAACTGCAGCGTCATGGCGATTCTGCCCTTGTCCCCGATTTCGCGGGCGATCGCAAGGCTCTCCTCCGCATGTATCTGCGCATCGCGATAGCGTTCCATCAATATGGCGAAATTGCCGGCGGCGGCAATCGCGCGACTGCGCGCCAGCGTGCGCTCCTGCGCATGGGGACGGTTGAACGTTTCCACCAGCAACCTGTACCCGACGGCCAGCGAGCCGCGGTGTGTCCAGACATGAAACGTTGCGACGGCCAATCGCAACGCCAGCTCCGCGTCCAGATTGTCGCGACCGGTCCATGCGTGGGCGGCGAAGATGTTCTTCTGTTCCGCATCGAGCCGGGCGAGCGCTTCGCCCGGCTTGGGTCCGACTAATTCTGGCGTGGCTTCCTCCGCCAGCGTTGCGAAATACGTGAGATGGCGGCGCCGTACGCTGTCTTCTTCCACCGTCGCGCTCAAGCGCTCCAGCGAGTATTCCCGGATCGTCTCCAGGAACTGGTAGCGCGTGAAATCGGCATCGGTCGTCACCAGCGATTTCTCGACGAGTTGGGTGACAAGGTTCAGGACATCGGATGCATCTATCTCGCCGTTCGCGCACACAGCCTCGGCCGCCGCAAGCGTCCAGCCCCCGGCGAAAACCGCGAGGCGCTGGAACACAACCTGTTCGGGCCGCGTCAAAAGGTCGTAACTCCAATCGATGCACGCGCGAAGTGTTTGCTGGCGCGGCAATGCGGTCCGGTAACCGCCGGTCAGGATACGAAAGCGATCGGTAAGGCGCGCGGCGACCTCGTTTGCCGACAGTGCGCGCACGCGTGCCGCCGCAAGCTCGAGCGCAAGTGGAATGCCATCCAGATGGTGGCAAATCTGGGCCACCGCCGACGCGTTCTGCTCGGTCAGGCGAAAGGCGGGCTGCACCGCGAGCGCCCGATCCTGGAACAGCCGCACCGCTTCGCAGCGCGCCAAGGCATCGACGCCCAAGTCTTTCTCCGGGTCCGGCGTTGCGAGCGGCATCACCGAGTACGTCGTTTCGCCACCGACGTGAAGCGGAACGCGGCTCGAAGCTACGACTTTGACACCCGGGCTGGTCCTGAGGATCCCGGCAATCAACTCCGCGCTGGCCTGGGCCAAATGCTCACAGTTGTCCTGAACCAGAAGCAGTCGCCGGTCTTTGGCAAATGCGTGCAGCGCCTCTTCCACAGATTGGCCGGGTTCCTCCCTGACGCCAAGTACCGACGCCACCGTTTGCGGCACGACCAAGGCATCGGCAATGGGAGCCAACTCCACGAACCAAACCCCATCGGGAAAGTCATCCAGCATCTCCGCGCCGAGCTGGAGGGTCAATCGCGTCTTTCCCAGTCCGCCCGAACCGACAAGTGTCAACAGGCGCGTGTTTGGCAGCAAGTTGCGAAGCTCAGCTAACTCCGACTCGCGTCCGACAAACGACGTGGTCTGCTGCGGCAGATTATTCGGTGTGGACTCCAGTGAACGCAGCGCGGGGAAGTCCTGGCGCAATTCGGGATGCAATACCTGATACACCCGCTCGGGACGCGCCAGATCGCGCAGACGCACCGCACCGAGATCACGCAACGATACCGACTGCGGAAGCCTGCCGGCTATCCGGTCGGCAACGGCCTGCGACAGAATGATCTGGCCGCCGTGAGCGGCTCCCATGATGCGTGCGGCGCGGTTGACGGCAGTGCCGAAGTAATCATTGTCGCGGCGCTCGACTACCCCAACGTGCACCCCGCAGCGCACTTTCAGGGCAACGCCGTTCGTGGCAGCGGGATCGGCCAGCGCCTGCTGCAACTGCAAGGTGGCTCCCACGGCGTCGAGAGCGTCATCGAATACCGCGTGGACACCGTCGCCAATCATTTTCACGACTGTGCCGCGGTGACTTTCAACTACTATTCGGATCAACACATCGTGGCTTGCCAGAGCCGGCCGCATCCGTTCGGGCTCGTGCTCCCAGAGCCGGGTGCTCCCCTCGATGTCGGTGAAGAGAAAGGCTGTGTCTGCGGATGGGTCGTGCATGGCAATGACACAAAGACAACTCGCACAAGACTCCCATGCTACGGCAGCGGCTGAACCGCCACCAGCCACTGGACCCAAATTGCCGCACGTGGCCGCTTGCCGCCTTTCGTGCGCCGTTCACGCGATAATCCGGTGACGATGAAACTAAGCCCCAGGAACTTAGTCCACCTCATCGCGTTGGCTGAGGAAGGGCGCATTTCCCGAGCGGCGATGCGCGTTCATCTCAGCCCCTCGGCGTTCAGTCGCAGCATTCAATCGGTTGAAGACGACCTGGGCGTGCAGCTGTTTCACCGCAACATGAACGGCGTCACGCTGACGGCTGCCGGACAGGCGGTCCTCGGGCACGCAAGAGCGCTCGATTTCGAGAACAAGCGCTTCGAACTCAATCTCGACCTGCTCCGACGCGGCGACTTCGACCGCATTTCGATCGGAGCCGGACCGATTCCGGCGTCCATCCTGGTTCCCGAACTCATCCGGGCAATGCATCTGCAGACTCCCCATTTACGCATTCACGTGGAGTTCGGAGACATGTCCACGCTGATCGCGCGGCTGGACAAGAATGAGATCGATATTTGCCTGGGCGACATTCGCTATGCGGCAGGCCATGAGGAGCGCTACGCGTCCAAGAAACTGGCCATCGTCAAGACCATTGTCTGTTGCCGCATTGGCCATCCGCTTTCGTCGGTGGGACGAGTGACGTCACGCGATTTGCTGACGCATCGGCTGGCATTGGCGCGCGTCAATCCGTCGATAGAACGGGAACTCCATGCCTGCTTTGGGCTGGAGGCATCCGAGAAAATCCCGATGGTCGTCGAATGCGACGACCTGACCGTTCTCGCCAATCTGGTGGCGACGACCGACTTGATCGGGATACTGCCTCCGGCGGTGTTCGAGAAGCACTCGGAATCATTGAGCGTTCTCGATCCGGAGGACCCATCGAGCCTGTATGGCTACGTCCACGCCATCTGGCCCAAGAACCGCGTTCTCGCACCCTCAGCCATCAAGATCCTGGACCTGGCGCGACAAATCGCCCAGCGCTGAACTCAACGTTGTTCGGCCATCGACGACAGTCTGCTCGCGGATTTCCTGTCCTGCTCGAGTGCCTGCTCCGCGGCCGCCAGCGTGGCCTCGAACGTCTTCTCCGACGAACGATTACAGATTCCGATACTGACCGTGATTCGCGCATCGGGGTTCGCGGGTACCCACTGCCCTCGCGCGATGGCAGCCCGGATCTCCTCGCAAGTCGCGGATGCGGTCTCCGGAGACGTGTCCAGCAACAGCAATTGAAATTCCCCGCCCTCTGCGCGCGCGTACTGGTCCGCATTGCGCAAGTGGGAAGCGATGATTGCAGCAACTTCCTTCAGCACCCGGTCGCCGGTGGCTTGCCCGTAGGCTTCGTTCAGCGTTTGGAAATTGTCGATGTCGATGATTACCGTCGCCAATTGCCGGAAAGGCGCAAAGACATGTCCCGCCACCCGCGCAAGCCCTCTTCGATTGAACGTGTCGGTAAGCGCATCGCGGAGCCTTTCGTCATCCCAATCGCGGCTCCTCGAGATCAGCGATTCGGCTTCCTTCTGGTAATGCGAGGCCTTTTGGCTGACGGAGTCAGCCTGCGAGATCAGTTCCGTGCTTCGGGCCAGCAATCGCAATCGCTGCTTGTACTGCCTTTCGAGAAAATGGCACCGTCCGTTTGCCCAATCGAGCGCGGCCGATAGGTTCCCTGCCGCGCTTTCCAGAAGGGCTCCTTCGGCCATCACGCGATCCAGCACCAGGCCGAGTTGTCCGGTGCCGGCGATATCGTGGGCAATCGTCAGGTGGGCGCGCGCATCGCCGTACTCTTCGCACAACCGATGGGCGATCGCGATACCCAGATGCGCCTCCGCGCCTTCACTCGGATGCACCAGGCCTCGCCCGAGTGCCCGCGAGAACATGACTTTGGCGCGCGAAACATCGCCGGCGTGAAGCATGGCCTGACCCACAAGACTGTCCATTGCACCAGGGTCGAGGCCAAGTTCCTCTCCGGAACATAACGTCCTTGCCCGTTCCGCATATTGCAGCGCCTGGTTGGCCAATGCCTTTTTCTGTGCAGCGGACAGCGTCTCACTTTGCTGCAGCTTTATCAGCAACCCATACGCTATGTTCGACAGCGCGATGTATTGGCTTCCGACGGCGCCGTCCGAAATCGCGATTCCGAGCGCACCCTCCAGAAATTCCTTGGAAGTGTCGTGCTCACCGACCATTCCCAGCAGACACCCGTGATTGCAGTACGCCGTGAAGCTGTCGACCGAAGTCGGCACGACATCGACATCCGCAACCGCGCGAGCCGTCCATTCCAGTCCACGTTCAGGATT
>Ga0207689_10003117_pt1 | contig 15212 bp, 16 predicted proteins | sample KBSMisM52_FD_184312 | JGI IMG/M metagenome (GOLD analysis project Ga0207689, IMG submission 184312) | Miscanthus rhizosphere microbial communities from Kellogg Biological Station, Michigan, USA - KBS Miscanthus M5-2 (SPAdes) (version 2) | ecosystem: Host-associated > Plants > Roots >... | reverse complement strand
CAATTGAACAGCAAGGTATTCCTGTTCAGTTTGTCCAGGGGTCGGTATTAAAATACTTTTTTTTCTGAGATGGGCTAAATCCATAACCGTAGTATAGCCTGTGCGACTGATCACAAATTCAGCTTCAGCAATTTTTTTATTCAATTCGTCTCCGGGTAAATGATTATAAAAACGAATATGGTTGGTAGACGGGAGTATGATGTCTGAAGCCGGGAGCCCTCTTATTACGTCAGCCGTTCCATTATAATGAACTAATTCATCAATTATCTTATTTTCAAGAATACTTCGCTGCGGCTCCGGCCCTGATAAAAGAATTAAAAGATGGTTCTTTTTTTCCGGGATAGCCTCCTTTTTAAATCTCGATAAAATCCCGAGATAATTTAAATCCGTTGCGGGTTTTTTAAAAGGATGGGATAACTCTCCGGCAAGATTGTTTTCTTCATCAAGGTCAGGTATCCAGCATTCAGTAAAACGGTTTATATACTTATAATTCCAGCGCTGAAGTATTTTTTCACTCCACTTGCCCAAAGGACTTTTAATTGACAATTGATGAGTAATGAAAATACAGGGAATGCTGTGATGATAAAGTCCAAAACGATTGTCTGAAATAACAGCATCAAATTCATATTCCTGCACTTGTCTTTCAAGCCATTTGTGCTCATTTGCAATGATCGATCTTATCCTGGGGATCTGACCAAAAATCCGCCAGATAAAGCCACTTTGGCTATTTGAATATCTTATTCTGTATCCCGGCAAAGCAAGCATGTGTAAATCAGGAAACTCCTGATTCAAAAGCCTTTCAACCGCAGTTTCCGCTGCCAGCCAAACTTCACAATTCTGAACCTGCAGCTCCCTGATAACCGGGATGCAGCGGGTAGCATGACCAAGTCCCCAGTCCAGTGGAGCTACCAAAACCCGCAGTTTTCCGGGTATTTTCCCTTTTTTGTCTTGATTTGTGTTAAAATTTGTGTACGAATAGTCGGCTACCACACTATTTTTTACGCAAAATAGTTTTAATTTTAAAGGGTTATCTCTGATTTTATGAGGCGAACAAACAAAATAGTAGCAATCTTATTAATAATGGGCATTTTTTTTGCTGCTGGATGCAGCAGGAATTATTATTCCGGCACTGGTAAAGGTAGCAATTGCGGATGCCCAAGTCACAAGGGCATGTCTGGCTACTAACCACCAGACATGACAAGCGTAAAAGTTGAAAAACTATGAAAAGCACGAACCGCGATTTGCTGGTCTTATTAAAGGACGACTCCTTAAGCGAAAAGGCGATCGAACACCAGGTTGAATGTTTACATTATATTCTTCACAGAGCTGAATCTGCTGATCAATTTTGTCTTGCACATGAACTGGTAGATCGGAACCGGATTACACAAAAGCATTCCAAATTACTTAAAGCTATCGGTGAGCCTGACTTAAAACCTTTCCGTTTTTTGATTGGTAAAAATTAATTCGCTTTTTATAAATCATAATATTAAGGAACATTAGTGTTCCTTTTTTTATTTCTTCTATTGTCCCCCGTTTCACATGCATTTGCAAAATAGTTGGATTTACCAGTACCGTTTTAACAAGCTGTAAATAAACGGTTGTTCCTGTTTATACATCTTACTTCTGAATCAAATGTTTTATGACTATGAAAAAGATTTTTACTCTTTCTATTGTTACTATTATAGCAGTTTTAGTTCTCAGCTCTTGTTACAAGCGTACTTATATTGACCAGGACGAACGTTACTGGCTGTCTCAGGAACGAGGGCAGGTAGTATACAGTAGCCCCACCTGTGACTTTTATGTGGTACAAACATATAATGGTTATGAAGTTATTCATTCATGGGATGGCTACCGCCCTTTTGAAGGAACAATTCTATATGGTAATTTCAGCAACTATGGTACAAGAAGCTTTTATAGTCCTGAAAGCGGGGCTTTAGTAAGCGGAGAGGTAATAGATTACTGGCTTTCATATGCGTCAGCACAGGATGAAATTAATCAGTATTGTTATTAACAGGCATGTATGGTTTAAAGCTGAATGCTCTTGTTATTTGCAGGAGCATTTTTTATTTTATACGGGTGAAAAATGTATTTTTAAACACCGGATTGAACTATACAAACATGAAACAATTTTTTTCTCCCTTACCACTTTGGCAGGAACCAGGACTTGCGCTGATAAGAATAATAGCAGGGATATTTATGATTTACCATGGATGGGAAGTATTCAGCACTGAAACAATGAACGGATACCTGCAATGGGACCTTTTTAAAAACTCTTCTAACGGAAAATTTATGGTATATGCCGGGAAAGCCTCAGAATTGATAGCCGGTGTTTTTCTTCTGTTAGGTTTATTTACAAGAATAGCAGCACTTATTTTGATGGGTACATTGGCGTATATAGCTTTTTTTGTTGGTCATGGAAAAATCTGGTATGACGATCAGCATCCTTTCCTGTTTGTGCTGTTATTTTTTGTGATCTTCATTACAGGTGGTGGAAAATATAGCCTTGATAATATTCTTTTTGGTAGCAGGCATAGCCGGTAAAGCGGAAAAGGCGCAAATTTTATTTCCTTATGCACTTTCGTTAAATTATTATTTCAATTTCACCAATGCTTCCCTGAGTTTTCCAATCATTTCGCTGATTTCTTCTTTTTTACAGGTTCCTACACTTAGTCTGTACCATGCGCTGCTTCTTTCCGCACCAAATGCATAAAAAGGAACCACAGCTAGCTTTGCTTCGCTAAGCAAGTATGCAGTCACTTCAGATTGGTCTTTTAAGATTTTTCCGTCTGTGGTTTGCCGGCCGGCGGCATTTACTTGTATTGTAAGATAAATAGCTGCTTCAGGTGATATGGCATCTACCGGAAGGCCTTCTTTTTTTAAAAGCATAAAGCCATCGTAAATTTTGCGAAGCCTCGCTTCTATTTCAGATTTGAAATGGCTCAAGTATTGTTTTATAGCATCCCGGTTGTGGGTAAGAAAATGTGCTGTCGCTTTTTGTTCGGCCATCGGAGCCCACGCACCAATGTGTGTAAGGATCGCTTTCATTTTGCTGATGATCGTTGCCGGGCCAAAACTCCAGCCAACACGTACACCCGTAGCTGCAAATACTTTACTGATGGCATCAATGAACACAGTATAATTCCGCATTGCCGGTCTTAATGATACGGGGTTGTAATGCTTAATATCGCCATAGGTTAAATGCCAGTACATCTGGTCATACATTACATAGAGTTTTTTTTCGTTCTCACCACGACGGGTATTTTCTTCAAGCACAAGATCGCAGATAGCTTCCAGTTCCTCTTTACGGAAAGTAGTTCCTGTGGGGTTTTGCGGGGAGCATAAGGCAATCAGCGTCGCTTCTTTGATATAGGGCCGGATGGCCTCTGCTGTCGGCATAAAATTATTTTCAACAGTGGCCTCTATTACAATATGCTCGCCTTCTACAAAATGTGTGTAATGATTATTATTCCAGGAAGGCACCGCGTAAATAATCCGATCGCCTTTATCACATATAGCGCGGAATACAGAATAAATCAAAGGACGACCGCCCGAGGCAACCAATATTTCACTGATACCGAAATCAAGCCCTTCTGTTTCTTTTGTAAAAGACAAGATCGCTTCACGCAAATCGAGATTACCTTCCGCAGCGGGATAATTGGTAAAATGTTTCCGGTATGCTTCAACAATAGCATCTTCCAATGCTTTTGGAATCGGGAAAATCGCAGGATCAAAGTCTCCTATAGTATAATTATAAATCTTTTCTCCCTGGCGCATTTTCTCCCTGATCTCTCCCCCCAATTTTACAATTTCTGAACCGATTAATGTCTCTGATAAATAGGACAATTTCATTTCCATAACGTAGCCTTGTTTTCTTAACTAACAAGTGTATGGCAAATGTAAGGCAAGTATGTTCCCGTTGAAGTAAATTTTAGAGTACAGAATTTAATGAAAGGCCCAATAAGCAATAAGACACCATACCAAAACAAAAAAGGCAATCGTCATTGCCTCTCCCGATACTTCATTCCATCTCTTCTTTTTTATAAAAATCTGGTACAGCAGCCAGCCTATTAAAAAGAGGCTTGCCAGACCATAACGCAGAAATAGGTACATATTTATGTCTTATGGTCAAATGTAGCAGAAGTGTACAATAACCACAATAGTCAAAATATGAAACCAATAAAACGTTGACTATTCAATAAGGTCAGGACTCGTTTTGTTTAACCGCTTTTATGAATTCGGGCTCCAGGTCTCTTACCCACAAAGGCAGATGCACACGGTCTTCTATCCCCCAATAACCATTTGCATTCTTTTTCATTCGTAAGGAGAATTTTTCTTCTTTGCGTGTAAGAGCAACGTCGTAATACGGTTCTTCCGGCATTCTATTTTCAATAGATCCCCGGGAGAATTGAATTTCTATTCCGTTCGCGAGTGATTTGGTAAACTGAGCAGATTTAACCATGTGAACCTCCTCTTTAGTTTATTTAAAGTTTTTAATTCACGTTATTAAAGTCGGTGCGCCAGAGTACGGCAAGCGACCAGGTGGTCATACCTATAAAGTTATTTCAGAAATTCATAGCAAAATGCAGTCAGCAAGGTTTTTTTAATGATGGAGCCACCTAAGGGAATCGAACCCACGACCTGCTATTTACGAAACAGCCGCTCTAACCAACTGAGCTAAGGTGGCAATTGGGTCAATTAAATTTAAAAATATTCAGCTTCGGGAGCTTGACCTGAAATTACAAATATCGCGCAACATTTCCGGCGCCTGATCTTATACCATGACTATATCATTGCTGGTAGACAATGCCAGGCTGATATAAAAAATTTGCCGGGATATCGCCTATCAATGAATGGTTAATAGTTTCACCTGAAAGGGTTTCATATCCCGCACATTTCCTAACTTACTCCACTAAACGTTTGCTGTTATGCTCAGATCAAAAATTGCGGGCATTGGTATGTATGTACCTCAACATGTGGTGACTAATAATGACCTTATAAAATACATGGATACAACTGATGCGTGGATCCGTGAGAGAACGGGAATAACAGAACGCCGTTACGCCCACCGTACAGAGGAAACAACAACGACGATGGGTATTGAAGCGGCGAAGATTGCAATTAAAAACGCAGGCATCACTCCGCAGGACATTGACTTCGTCATCTTCGCTACATTATCTCCTGACTATTATTTTCCGGGCTGTGGGGTGCTTGTGCAGCGTACCATGAAAATGAAAGAAATAGGAGCATTGGATGTACGAAATCAATGCAGTGGTTTTGTATACGCGATCAGTGTAGGCGATCAGTTTATAAAAAGCGGGATGTATAAAAATATTCTCGTTATTGGCAGTGAAAAACATTCTTTCGGACTTGATTTCAGCACCCGCGGAAGAAATATTTCGGTAATCTTTGGAGATGGTTCCGGCGCAGTGGTACTGCAACCCACAACAAATGAAAACCAGGGCATATTAAGCACCCATCTGCATAGTGATGGTGAAAGCGCTGAAATATTAGCCATGTATAACCCGGGAACGCATGCCAATCATTGGATGCCAGAAAAGCTGGCAGACTTTAATGAAGCAGAAATGGGTGAGATGTTTATGAGTCATGAGATGATAGATAAGGGGCAGAATTTTCCGCATATGGATGGACAATCCGTGTTCAAAAAAGCGGTGATAAAAATTCCTGAAGCAATTATGGAGTCATTGGCAGCAAATAATTATAAGCCGTCTGATATTAATATGCTTATTACCCACCAGGCTAATCTTCGCATCAGCCAGTATGTACAGCATCAATTGGGCCTGCGGGATGACCAGGTTTATAATAATATACAACGTTATGGAAATACTACCGCGGCATCAATACCTCTTGCTTTATGTGAAGCCTGGCAGGATGGAAAAGTAAAAGAAGGTGACCTGGTTTGCCTGGCTGCATTTGGAAGCGGTTTTACATGGGCGGCTGCATTGTTAAAGTGGTGATATTTTATTCCTGTAATTGTCTTACGGAAGGATTTTTGAATCATTACGGGTATGGTAAGATTTCTTTTGATTTCCCTGCTATTCGTTTCCTTTCCACCCGTCTATTCACAGGATAGCGCCGGATGGAATATTATTCTCAATAAAAAATCAATATTTTCAGCAAGGCAGGAAGACGAACAAAAGAATATTCTTACTGTAAAGGTTTCTGATTTTAAAGCAGGTAAAAATTTTATTATTTCTTATTTGGAAACAAGTACGGCCCGTAATAAAAATGAATGGAAGCGAACAATCGGGATATATAATACAGCGGACAAAGAATTGATCCGGAAAGATACAGCTACATTAAAACTGAATGCTTCGCAAATAAAGAAATGGCTCCTTGAAAATAAGACAGTCAAAGTTTATACATGGTCTTTGCCCAAAGATCCAAAAGAAGCTGCAAGAGTTCGTATCCGAAGAGTACATTTGTGCACTATTGTGCTGAAATAAAACAGGACAGATCAGCATAACGACTAATCTGCATGGAGCGTAATATTATTTATGTCATCAACCCAATATCGGGGACAAGAACAAAAAAGGACCTGCAGCAGTATATTGAAAAAGCAACGGCAGCAAAAAAAATCCCTTTTACCATTTTTCCCTCTGTAGCAAGTGGCGATTACAGCTTTCTTCATTCTATTATCAAAGAAAAAAGGGTTACTGATATTGTTATTGCCGGAGGTGATGGTACGGTAAGCCAGGTAGTAGGCAGTTTGATGAATTTAGATGTAAATTTTGGTGTGATCCCTTGTGGCTCCGGCAACGGGCTTGCTCTTACTGCCGGTATTTCTAAAAGACCGGAAAAAGCATTGGAAGTAATCTTTAATGGTGTAGCAAACGAAATAGATGGGTTTATGATCAATGACAATTTTTCCTGCATGCTTTGCGGTCTTGGTTTTGATGCGAAAGTGGCACATGAATTCGCAAAACAACCCAAAAGGGGATTGGGTACTTATGCTTCTCTTGTTCGCAAAAATTTTTTTTCAGCATCTGCTTACAATTTTGAGCTTGAAAGCAATGGGATCAGATTTTCGACAGATGCTTTTTTTATAAGCATTGCGAACAGCAACCAGTTCGGAAACAATTTTACAATTGCACCAAAAGCATTACTATCTGATGGGTTATTAGATATAGTAATCGTAAAAAAAATGGCAAAGCCACTTTTATTAATTACAATAATGAAACAGGTTCTTGCAGGCAGAATAAGGCAGATTGAAAATTCACTTGAGCAGCCTGTGATTTATTTCCAAACCACTGAACTGACAATAAAGAATACAGATCTGGCACCTCTGCATATAGATGGTGATCCCGCTGAAACCCCGGAACATCTGAAAGTAAAAGTGCTGAAGAAATGTTTCCGCCTTATTTCCCCGGAGTAGAGATATTCTGCTGATTGAAAAATTGAAGTAATTTTTCAAAATTTTCTTTATTGTCCGCCGAATTGAGAGAGCGGGCAATATCAAGCTTTTCACTTTTTGTAAGATGAAAATTTAATGCGGCTTTACTTTCCTCAGTTTCTGATGAATAACGAAAAAATATTTTATTGATTTTATGTGCGGGACTTTCGAGATAATAACCCAGCATTGTGTTCTGTGAATATTCCATCAATTTATACCAGTTATTCTGCAGCATCAGGAAAGGTTTGATAGTATGGTCTGTTATATTATCTGATTGGTAAGGGTGATCCCATCCTCCGGTCGCTCTGTCGAAAAGCTGGATTAATAAAACACCATTGGTATTTTCTTTTATCCAGTTGTCAAACGATTCGATAAAACGCAAAGCTGTCTCAGTACCATAATTATCCCGCAGACCCGCATCCATTACATCAACGATCGGGTTGGACGGCAACCAGACGTTAGGTAACACAACAGGAAAAGTCGCATTCATTCGCAACGCTGTCAGAATTCTTAAATTATATGGATCCTGGTTTGCGAAGAAAGAAGTAAAATCAATTGCATCGGGATCCATAAAAGGAACCCTGGTTGTATCCTCACGAGGCAGCATCATGAACCGTATAGGCTGGGTGCTGATGGTCATTTTTCGTCCATCCCTTGTAACAACCGAATTGTAAAACATCAAAGGTATGTTGGCCTGTTTTTCATCTTCCACATAGTCCCGGAGCTGCTTATTGAGAAAGCCTCTTGTATTGTCATTCAGTTTAGATTCAAAAGCGTATCCCCTGTCTTTTACATATTTGTAGGGTCCAACTGTAAACTTCTGCGCCGGTGCAATTAAATCTCTTGCGACAAATGAGGAAAACATCGGGTTCAATAAGTCACCTGCAATATCATCCGTATATTTTTTATCCTGGAGGTTTATACTTTTCCCTTTTAATTTTTGAAGATATAATTCCCTGAAATAAGCGGCTGATAACATTCCTCCTGATGCGCCGGTAATTAAAAATGTATTCTTCATCAGGTCACCGTGTGTAATACTATCCAGGCGCTGCAGCATATTCATGGTAAACGTCGCGCTTCTTTGTCCACCACCACTGGTGTTTATGATAACCAGGACGGGCTTATCCGTTTTCTGCTTTTGTTTCCATTTTTCCAAAATGCCGATCATGTTCTTTTTATCAGCATCTATATTTGATTGTGTACATAATTTTAATAACCCTTCACGGCTATAAGATGGTCTTTCTTTACTATTTAAATAATTAAGACCATATGCTTTATTTCTCGGGTCAATCCAGTTTAACTGATAAAATAAATTTAAAATGAGAATCAGGGCAATCAAATAGGGAATACTCCAGGATTGCAGGAAGTAAGTAAATGCTCCGGATACGCCAATTAAAATGGCGAAGAAAATGGTAATACTCGCAGCCGCCGGAATCTGGAATAGTTTGTACTCAAGAAAATTGCCAACTATAATTAAGAACAAAAAAGCCGCAAAGACTGAGATAACAGCTGCAAAATGGTGCCGCTTAAACATATTTTCTATAAAGTCGTCCGTATAGTGGGATACATCCCTCGTTTTGCGGTAAGTGAAAGGGAAATCAATATACCATTCCACATTTGCAACGCTACCAGTGCCATTCGTCCGTTTTGGAGACGGAAGCTGATTAAAATATTCTTCATGGCTCTTTACTGCAGGCAGCATTGTTCTTAATATGGAGCGGTCTGCCCGAAAGAAATACATGAATGAAATTGAAATAATGAATACCAGGCCGGCAATAAATCCACCGGCGAGAAATAGAATTTCAGTAAACGGAATTAATTCTTTTGTATGATCAAAATGAAAGGCGTTAAAAAAATAAAATACCAGGAAAATAAGCGGAATTGCACTGTTATTTATGCAATATTTTAAAAAAGGATTTGTGGTAGCGGATAAGAACGTGAAATGCTTACTGAATAAAATAAAGGTTGTTATGTTCCAGCTCATGATAAACATACCCACTGATAAACCGACGATAGCAAAACTGATTGTGTTTACATCGGCCAGGTATTCGGGTGCGAGAAATAAAGAATCCGCACCAAACGACTTCATGAAAGTACCATTTACAACGCTGAACAGGATGAACCAGAATACAAGTAATGCCTGGTACTTGCGAAAGTGCAGGAACAGCAATTGAACAGGTAAAGAATAATAAAATCCCCTCAGCCAGGCTTTCATAAGTCAGGTAAATAATTGATTTTAAAATTAATACTTTATCCTTGCTATTTCAAGCAAGTATAAATAAATCAGCTATTGGTTAGCTGTTTATTTCTAACAAGGTAAAGCATCCAAACCAATGCAAGCAGCAGTAACATAGCAACTAATTGATGAACCAGGGCCATCCATTCAAAAATCCCCCATTTATTCGGAACAATATGTACACTGGTAATAACTGAAAGAACGCCGAGTAATACCTGCAAGCTTACAATAAAAACGGGCAATAGTTTTGTCTTATTAAAAAGGGATGATGTTTTAATCCGGTAGGCTTTAACTGTCCATACGATAATTAACACAAAAATCAGGTAGGCCAGCGAGCGATGAATAAAATGAATGGCTATTTTATTTTCTAACAGGTTTAACAGCCCATCCGGAGCCGAAAACATATGAGCAGGTATAAATGCTCCATTTATATCCGGCCATGTGGGCGCGGCTGTCGCTGCTTTATGCCCTGCCATTAATGCTCCGTAAAGAAGTTGTATAAAAACTATGGAAAGTAAAAGCCAGCTTAATTTTCGCAGCGACGGATTGACGATAATCTTACCTTTTGGCACCAGTAATAGTAAGGCAAACCAAAAAGTGTAACATAATAAACCTGATGCAAAAATGAAATGAAGGGCAAGCCTTGTCGGTTCTACATATACTGCATCCCCGGTAAGACCGCTGGCTACCATAATCCAACCAACAGCCCCCTGCAATGCTCCCAACAAAAATAAAATGATCATTGGCCGGATCATTTCCTGTTTAAACCGTTTCTGAATAATAAAAATGACAAAAGGAACCAGGAAAACAACACCTATCAATCTTGCCCAGAAACGATGAAACCATTCCCAGAAAAATATAAACTTGAAATCTTTGAGCGTAAAATCAAAATTGAGTAAATGAAACTGTGGTGTTTGCTTGTATTTTTCAAATTGAATAATCCATTGCTGTTCGGTTAAAGGGGGGAGTGCGCCTTTTACCGGTTCCCATTCTGTAATAGAGAGCCCGGATCCGGAAAGACGGGTTATTCCGCCCAGCAATATCTGGATAATGATCATTCCAACACCAACCAATAGCCAGATAGCAACAGCACGTGAAGAAGACGATAACCTATTATTCATAATGGCCGCAAAGGTAACACCGCAAATGAAATGGCTGATAAGTCAGGGAACTAAAACAAAAAATCACCGATTTACGGTAGCGGCACGGATAAATTGATGCTTTACATTGCACCGCTTTTATAGGAAACGATGAACTGCGCAGTTCAGGCATTTTAGGAATAAGACTGTCTTAAATTGTTTTAAAACCCGAATGAAACACAGCAATAAAAAGGTAATCTCCGGAGAAATTCAATAATGCAGTTTAAGCTGGTTCATAAATTAGAAATATTGAAATCAGAAATGCGCAATAAAAGAGTTGCATTTGCAATTCTGGTGCAATAAGAAAAATATGCACAGTTCAGGCAAATTGAATCAGTCTACGATTTTTTTTCGTAGCTTATCAAGTTGCTCCAAAAACTATTTTTTAACCACAACTTATTATTATGGAAAAGCAAGATCTTCAGCAAACCTCAAGGCGGGGCTTTCTCGGTTCTATTGCAGCAGGTACGACCGCTTTAGGAATTTCCGCCATAGCCGTACCTCTTAACTTACATGCAGGAGCTATACAAGAAACCAACCCGGATGACCCCGACGCATGGTTTGATAAAATTAAAGGGAGAAAACATCGCGTTGTATTTGATGTTACCGAACCCCGTGAAGTGATGCCGTTTGCATGGCCTAAAGTTTATTTGTTAACCAACCAGGCTACCGGCAGCCAGCCGAAGGATTGCGGAGTGGTTGTTGTGCTTCGTCATGATGCAATTGGCTATGCATTTGAAGACAGTTTATGGACAAAATATAAAATGGGGGAAATGTTCAAAGCGAATGATCCCAAGACAAAAGCTCCGTCTCTTCGTAATCCATTCTGGAAACCGCAACCAGACGATTTTAAGTTGCCTGGTGTGGGTCCAGTTGAAATTGGAATAAATCAACTGCAGGACAATGGGGTACTATTTTGCGTGTGCGATGTTGCGATGACAGTGTATAGTGCAATAGCCGCTCAAATGGGTGGCGGCAATGCCGCTGATGTAAAGAAAGAATGGGCTGCAGGTTTATTACCGGGCATCCAGGTAATGCCTTCAGGTGTGTGGGCAGCTACACGTGCGCAGGAACATGGTTGCGCCTATATTTCTGTTTAATAAGAAACCAGTTTTTATCGAATAATGCAGGTATTCTTCTTACCTGCATTATTTTTTTGCCAGGGATTTTCTTGCTTTTTCGATGGGCTCAAAAGGACCGTATTTGTGTTGCTTCATGGAAAATGTGTCAGAGTAGGGCCCGAATGGATAATCTACCGCTTTCTTTTTTATATCCGGCCAATCCTGTGCGAAAAATTTTACAGGCCTTGGTTGTGAATTAACAAATGCTGCTACATCCCACGCTTCTTCATCTGTAAGTTGTAACGATGCATTAGAAGCTTTGTCAAAAGGCATATTGTATTTTACATACCCTGCAAATCGTGTAAGGCGGTATAAGCCAGCTCCGATATTATAACTTTTGTTTCCCCAAAGCGGAGGATAAATATACCCTGTTGAGTCAGCCTTTATCATTCCTTCACCTTTTTTTCCATGACAGCGTTCGCATTTATTTACATATACAATTTGCCCTTTTACACTATCTGCAGCACGATTTAAATACGCAATATCAGTTGAAGATCCTTTTGGTTTTGTCTTCTTTGGTACATCCTTTCCAATCCATTTAAGATAGGCTACCATTGCACGCATTTCTTTACTCAGGCTATCTATCGTTTGCCCATCCAAACTACGTTGTAAGCAATCATTCACTCTGAATTCTATTGATTCAACAATACCACTGCGGCCCCTTAACTGCGGGTAATTAGCAGCAACCGCGGAGAAAGAATTACCAAATGGCTTAGAGCCGGCATCTATATGGCAGTTCTGGCAATTCATACCATTTGTAATAGCTGCAATTGTTCCTTTTGGTCCCAAATATTTCGATGTATTGCTTATCAATTGCCTGCCATAAAGTATTAACTGGCCTTCGGGAGTTGAAGAAAGCAAACTCGTATCGGGAGCATGCCATTCTCCCGTTAATGAATCATTTTTAGACGAAGGATTAAATAGCTTTTTATTAAAAATGATTATAAGAATAATCACAATAATTATAAATGGGAGCAATAAAGCCCGCCGCCATTTCATTGTTAATTTTTTTATCAGTGAGGAAGCCTGTTTCTCAAATATCCATACACCCATGTGCCTGCAACAGCACTGATTAAAGTTACAACAATCACTGATGCGCCGCTGCCAATTAAAGCAAATAAAGGTCCCGGACATGCGCCCGTAAGTGCCCAGCCAAAGCCAAATATTAAGCCGCCATAAACCTGGCCTTTGTTGAATGATTTCGGATGCAATTCAATCTTCTCACCGTGAATAGTTTTTATTCCAAACTTTTTTATCAGCCATACTGAAATGATTCCTGTAACGATGGCTGAACCAATAACGCCATACATATGAAAGCTCTGCAGCCGGAACATTTCCTGTATGCGAAACCAGGACACGACTTCTGCCTTTATCAGTATAATACCAAAGAAGACACCGGCAAGAAGATATTTCAGATTATACCACCAGGGATGCTGCAGTTTTGATTCATTCCAGACTGTATCCAACGAGATTACTTCAAAATCTGTATTGCCATCTTTTATTACCAGGGGTTGTTTTGTTTTTACTTCCATTGTTACCGGTTAAAGTTTTAAAATAAACGGCATAATGAGGTTAGCCATTATAAAACCTCCGGCCATAAAACAGATGGTTGCTATCAACGACGGCAATTGCAGGTTGGATAATCCCATAATGGAGTGACCCGATGTACACCCCCCTGCATACCGGGTGCCAAAGCCAACAAAAAAACCTCCGATTATCATTACTATAAACCCCTTTACGGTAACCAGGTTATGCCAATTGAAAAGATCAACAGGTAAAAGCTGACTATAGTTTGTTATGTCATACCCTGATAGTTCACTGGTAAGCTTGCCATCAACCTGCACGGGTTGGTGACCGGATAAAAAAGAAGCCGCGAGAAAAGCGCCGATAACAATGCCCGAAACAAAAAATAAATTCCAGATTTCTTTTTTCCAATCATACTTAAAGAACGAAATATTCGAAGGAAAAACAACAGCACAGATATGCCTTAATGAAGAAGATATTCCAAACTTCTTATTACCCGACAATAAAAGAACCGGTATAGTAAGACCTATTAAAGGTCCTGCTACATACCAGGGCCAGGGCTGTTTAATTATTTGCACAATATCCATAAAATCTATGAAACGGGTAGACTACAAAATTAAGAATAGAAAACGGAAAGTATGTTCTGGTTGTTAATACCTTTCAATATATAAAACACCGAACGAGGATAGTATCTGTTTCCTGCTGATATCAAGATGTGGATTTCTTATCCGCAATAAATATTGCAGAAAGAGAACAGGCTGGTACTTTTGATCTACAAAACCAGATTTTGCTAAAACCGTTTCACCAGGAAGAAAAAATTGAAGCCGGATGTGATGAAGCAGGCCGCGGATGTTTCGCAGGCCCTGTATTCGCCGCTGCGGTTATTTTACCAAATAGCTTTTATCATCCTGCATTGAATGATTCCAAGCAAGTAAAAGAAGAACAGAGATATGAACTGCGTGAAGTAATAGAAAAGCAGGCCATCTCATTTGCAGTAGCAAGCGTAGACCACGAAGAGATAGACATGATTAATATTCTAAGGGCTTCTTTCAAAGCAATGCATCTTGCGATAATGCAATTAAAACAGAAACCAGGCCTTCTGTTGGTAGATGGCAACCGGTTTACAAAATATAAAAGAATCCCGCATGCCTGCATTATTAAAGGCGACGGCATATACGCTTCCATTGCAGCCGCCAGCATATTAGCTAAAACCTACCGTGATGATTATATGAAAAAACTACATCACGAATTTCCTCATTACAACTGGGCTTCCAATAAGGGGTATGGCACTGAAGAACATCGGAAAGCTATAGAGTTGCATGGTATATGTCAATATCATCGCAAAAGTTTCAACATATCGTCTGCACAGCCTGAACTTTTTGATTAGCGGTGCTGTTAAAGTTTTCTTAGCACTTAAACTTAGTCAGGCGTTCTGCTTCTATTTATTTAAACAATCATTCTTAACTATTAAAAAAAGTGTACTCATGAAAAAATTAATGTTGATAGGTTTAGTCCTTACCGTTTTTTCTGTTGCTGCGTCTGCACAACAGGCTTCCGGTGAAAACTTTCGCCATCGCCGTACAGAAGAAGCTTATCGCGATGGTCAGTTAACACGCCCCGAAATGCGACGCCTGCACAAAGATCATCAGCGATTCGAAATGCAAAAGCACAGAGCATACCGTGATGGCAGGTTCAGCAGGAGAGAACGTTACCGTCTGCACAGAATGCATCGTCATGAACGCCGCGAGTTCCGTCATTTCAAACATAATCGTCATCACAGG
>Ga0207689_10003115_pt1 | contig 15213 bp, 10 predicted proteins | sample KBSMisM52_FD_184312 | JGI IMG/M metagenome (GOLD analysis project Ga0207689, IMG submission 184312) | Miscanthus rhizosphere microbial communities from Kellogg Biological Station, Michigan, USA - KBS Miscanthus M5-2 (SPAdes) (version 2) | ecosystem: Host-associated > Plants > Roots >... | reverse complement strand
TACCTGACCAACGAAATTCAGGAGGTCTATCGCCTGCAGGGTGTAAACATCAACGACAAGCACATCGAAGTGATTGTTCGGCAGATGTTGCGCTGGGTGAAGATCAAGGAAGTCGGCGATACTGAGTTTCTGCTCGAAGAACAGGTCGATCGCTTCCGCTTCACAGATGAAAACGAACGGGTGAAGGGCGAGAAGGGCGAAGTCGCTCAGGCTGAACCTTTGTTGCTCGGTATCACGAAGGCATCGCTCTCGACCGATTCGTTCATCTCGGCGGCATCGTTCCAGGAGACGACGCGCGTCCTCACCGAGGCGGCGATTTCCGGTCGCGTGGATTACCTGCGCGGTCTGAAAGAGAACGTAATCATGGGCCGCCTGATTCCCGCCGGCACTGGCATGGAGTACTACCGCAACGTCGACATCGAACGCGACGAGACGGTTGGTGAAGCCGAGCGCGAAGAGGAATTCCCGGAGATTCTCGGCGGCGTCGAGATTCCACCGTCACCGCATACCGTGACGCCGACACCTGGCGATGGAGACATCGTCGGTGAAGTCAGCGAACCGGAAGCAGAAACCGTTGAGGTCGGGGAACCGGGAGACGAGTAGACGTTCTCAGCATCACGCTTGGCGTGAAATACAATAGCCCAGGGTAAGCGCGCAGCGCGCCACCCTGGGATCGCGATAACCCTGGAACAACCTGGCGCGGCGAGAGCCGCGCCTTTTTGTTAGGACGTCCCTGCGCGGCGCTGCACTGCGCCCTCCCTGACGGTCGGGCTACTGCCCCAATCTCCGTTGCGTTATCATTCGATTACGCCATGTCTCGATATCTCGACATCGCCACCTGGCCGCGACGCGATACCTTTGAGTTCTTTCGCGGATACGACAAGCCGTTCTTCAACGTCGGAACCTCGCTTGATGTAACGAATCTGGTCGCGGAAATGAAGAAGCTGCCGGAGTCCAGCCTCTCGCTCGCTTATCATTACTTCGCTTTGCGCGTAGTCAACGAAATCGAGCCGTTTCGTTATCGCCTGCGGGGAGATCAAGTCCTGGTTCACGACGTGATTCATGGTGGAACGACGCTCTTGCTGCCGAACGAAACGTTCATCATGGCCTACTTTGATTATGAGGAAGACTTCGAGGCCTTCATGCGCGACGCGATGAAGGCAATTGACGAACAGCGTGCGGCGGGAGTATTCGGTCCGAGACCTGAGGACGACCGCATTCATTTCAGCGTCCTGCCGTGGATTTCCTTCACAAGTTTCTCGCACGCGCGGAATTGGGGAGGCGAAGACTCGGTGCCGAAAATGGCGTTCGGAAAAATTGGCGAAGTGGCCGGGCGCCGCATGATGCCCTTCTCAGTCGAGGTTCATCACGCAATGATGGATGGCATTACCGTTGGGCGATATCTTGATCGGTTGCAGCAAGTGTTGTTACATCCCGCCGAGTACACGCGGACATCGCGCGCTGCGGAATCGTCGAGTGTTGGTTAGTGGCTTCTGTGTCTCTGTGAAGATCTCAACGAATTCACAGAGACACAGAGTTCACGCAAAGCCGCAAAGGGACCGCAAAGAGCTCGGCCTGCATCACGAATAATCCAATACGCCAGTGTGCATGGTCATCTTCCACTCGTCGCCGACTTTTGAATAGACTTTGCAAACGCGGCCCCGCCAGCGGTTCTGTTGACCCGCAGCATCGATCCAGAGCGTGTCGATGTCGACCACGGCGAACGCACCGTCGCCCTCTTTGGAAATCTCTATCTTGCGAATAATCCGCTTGTTGTGCGCGAGCCGGTGGGTGTCGAATAACTTCTGCCACCCTCTCTTCCAACGGGCATAGTCGTAACGTCCCCAGTCGATCACCCAATCCAGCGGATCGTGTGATTGCGGCGTGGGCGGCCACGGCCAAACCATGTCCGGGTGAAAGATAGTCATCAAGAGATCAACATCCTGCGTGTCCCACGCGAGCGTCTCACGGTTAACGATTTCTTCGATTTGCGTTTTGACCTTCTTGAGCATATCGATGGATAAAGAAAGGCGCGGGCTCTAACTCTCACCCGCGCCCCTTCAGCTGCCTGTGAGATGCCACTAGAACGTGAACTTGATCGCCAGCTGGACTTGCCTTGGATCGCCGACGCCCTGCCGCAGGAAGCCGTTGAAATCAAACAGGCTTGGCGCGGTCAGCGAGTTCGAATTGCCACAAGTGGAAAGTGCGTTGATGCGGTTGTCGTTATTGAAAGTATTGAACATCTCGACGGTCGGAGTAAGGGCCATGCTGTCCCCGAACCTGAACGGCCGCGACAAACGCCAATCGAACGAGAAGTAATCGTTATCTTTGCGCAGCGAATTTCGATTGGCGCATGGTGGTGGCGCGAACGCGCCCGGGTTTGCCGGTTGCGCGCCGCGAGCCTGCACGCGCGGGACAAACTCGAAGCCCCAGGGCAGTTCGGAATACATGTAGAAGTTGAACTTGTGCCGGATGTCCCGATCCGACAGCGCGTAATCGAGCTGCAGATTATTGATGTTCAGCGCGCGATCAGTAAACGGATCGCGCTCGTTCGAATCGTCGTCCTTGTCTTTCGACAGCACGTAATTGAGTTCGAACTGATACTTGTTGCTGAAGCGCTTGCGCGCGCCGACGGTGAATCCGTTGTACATCGATTTCCCGACAGCGCTGGTGACCATGACTTCACCGAGGTAATCGCCGAAGATCGGAAATCCGGCCGCGTCCAGTTTGCGATTCACGTTCAAGAACCGCGTCAGATGAACGCCCTGTGAGTGAGTAAAGTCGAAATAGATCGACATGTCATGCGTGATTTGCTGTTCGAACTGAGCGTTGGTCGTGTAAATGCGCGGGTTCGCGTAATCGCGGCTGAACACACGCACGCCGCTGAAGCAGGGAAACGGATTCGTGAACGGTCCGGCAGCCGTGAAGCCGTGAATAGTCGAACAACTGCCGGCCGACGGTGTCACGAGTCCCGGCCATGTCGGAAGGATCCCCGGATTCGCAAAGGCGCCGCCAGCAATGGTCTGCTGCTGCACGCCGTTCGTCGTGATCGATCCGACTTGCGAGAGCATGTTTTGCCGTCCATAGAAAATTCCATAACTCGCGCGCAGCACCGACCGGCCGTTTTTGGCAATGTCCCAAGCGAAGCCGACGCGCGGCTGAAACTCTTTCTTCTGACTGTGCAGTGTTCCGTCAGACGGGAATCGCGGATCGCCGAGAAAGTGGCCGTACGCGGTATTGGCAGGAGCGACTGTCACGTCGGGAAAAATCTGCGCCTCCCAGCGCAAGCCATAGTTCAGCGTGAAATTCGACCTAATCCGCCAACTGTCTTGCCCAAAAAAAGCCAAGTCTTCGTTCTTGATGTTCGATGCGCCTGCAGCGTCAGTTGCCGGACCAGTGGGACCCGCGCCCTGAAGGAAGAGTAGCAATGGAGTTCCCTGGTTAGTAGTTCCCACCGGACACGGGGCGGGTGCCGTGACGAATGTCCCATTCGAACAGCGGTTGGTGTTTGGACCGAAGCCGCCCGCGGCCGCCGGCGCCGCGTAACGCAAGAAACCGGTCACGCTGTCAAAAATGTAGCGGCCCTGAAAGAAGCCACGAAACACCTGATCGTTCAGAGTGTGAATCCACTCGCCACCAAACTTCACAGTGTGGTTGCCGTGAATGATCGAGAAGTTGTCCTTCAAGTGCGTGCGCCACAACAGCTCATCGATGTCCGGACCCAGGAAGAACGGATGGCCGAATCTAAAAGTGTTTACGAAATCCATCGCCGTGTCCGCAGGCACGTTTGAAGTGACCGCGGCACGGGGTCGCTCTTCACGGGTGTACGAGAAGTGACCTTCATTCAACATCGCCGCCGACACGGTGCTGAACAGGTTTACGTTCAGGTTGTTGATCTTCGACGGGCCCTCGATACCATTTGCCGAGGTACCGTACGTGGCGACGTCGAACGTCTGGTTTGTGTTCTTCGAATAATCGAAGTTGTACGAGATGCCCAGCTTGTTTGCATCATTCAGTTGCCAATCGGTCTTTGCCAGAAACGCCTGATTGTTGATTTTGTGTTCGACCGGTGTGCCTTCTTCCTGGTTACGAGAAGTCCGGAAAAATGTGAGCAACGCCTGGCGCTGACAGTCCACGCTACTGTTGATGATCCCTTCGTTCGCGGGCACAGTTGGGTTTGTCACTGAGCAGGGCGTGCCGATGGGAACACTGAGGTTGTCACGCGTGAGCTTCTCGCGAATACCTTCGAACGAAAGAAAGAAAAAGGCTTTGTCGCGTCGAATCGGGCCACCCACGGTGCCGCCGTACTGGGACCGATTGAAGTCAGTGAGTGGCTTATTATCCGGTTTCGTGTTGGCCGTAAGCCCTTCGAGGCGTTGGAACAGGAACACACTGCCGTGGAAATCATTCGTACCCGATTTCGAAATGACGTTGATAATCCCGGCCGCCGTGCGGCCAAATTCCGGGTTGGCGCCGGTGGCGACGACCTGAAACTCTTTCACCGCATCGAGCGGGACATCAATGGCCGCGCGTTGGCCGCCAAGCTGCTCGCCGAAAAATCCGTTGTTGTAGTCACCGCCATCGAGGCTGACGTTATTGAAAATTCCACGCTGTCCGGCGAAATTGATCTCATCTCCGTCTGGCCCTTGGCTAATGCTGACGCCGGGTGTCAGAGTGAGCAGGTCTTCAAATTTTCTTCCGAGAATCGGCGTCGCACTAACCGCCCGTTCGTTGAGCGTAGTGCTGGATTCCGTTTTCACCGTGTCGACAGTCGGCGCGGCGATCGTCACCCGCGCTTCGACGCCGGAGATCTTCAAGGCGACGGGAATTTTCAAAGCCTGTCCGACGGTCAACTCCAACCTCGGCGCCTCGGCCGTCGCAAAGCCTTGCTTTGATACAGTCACCGAATAGGGACCGGGCTGCAAAGCGAGCGCGACAAAGCGGCCCGTTTCATCGGTAACCAGGGTGCGCGAGGCGTTCGTGTCGAGGTTTTTGATTTCGACGGTGGCGCCGGGGACGATTGCGCCTTGTTCATCGGTGACGGTGCCTTCAATGGTTCCTGTTGTGCTCTGCGTCTGTGAGTGGCCGGTGATCGAGGCGGCACACACGACGATTAGCGCAAACATGAAAGAACTTCCCACTTGCCAAAGCCGATCGAACGTATTTTTTCGCATTTTCTGCTCCTATTTGTTGAAGGGCGAGCGTTTGAGTTGGTCGCGGAATGATGAGCACCTGTAGTGACCGCAATCTTAGGCGAAGCGCGGATTGCCTCTAAAGTCGTCCGCATCTTATTTAACCCCATCAGATGTGTCAACGAATTATGCTTTTCAAGTCACGGTTTTTTGCGCTATGATGCGGTCGAGGCGCTGGTCCCCGCGGCCTCGTTGAACGTTCCCCCGACCTGCCGCATGTTCTGGCCAACAAGCGAGCGAGTGAACTTCTCTTCGTGCACGGCTTTCGTGTGGATGCTTGCCTGAGGCGTGCGCACCGGTTGTCGGTTTTTCGCCAGGAGGTTCGCAGTGAAAAGCATTTTCCCCCGCCTAGTCGTCGTTCTGTCTCTATTTCTCTTCGGTTGTTCAACTTACGCACAAAACTCTGCCTCTCCCCGCGAGGGGGGAGGGGACACAGGTGCGGTTGCGACGCGCGATAACCTCTCCCCTAACCTCTCTCCGCAGACAGAGAGGGGGACGAACAACCCAGCCGAGTCGCTGCCTGACTTGATTCGTCGGGTTAAGCCTTCGGTTGTCTCGATCCTGACGTACGACTTGAAGGGAGAGCCGCTCATCAGCGGCAGTGGCTTCTTCATTCGTCCCGGCGAAGTCGTGACGAACATGCACGTCATCAAAGGCGCGCAACGCGTCGAGATTCACACGCTGGACGGCAAGGGCCGAACTTATCCGGTCGCCGGCGCGTTGGCGATCGATGAAGAAGCTGACCTCGCTTTGTTGAGCGTCAGTCTGCCGGAAGAGAAGTCGCGACCGTTGCCGGTGGCGACCGCGTTGCCCGAGGAAGGCGAAGCGATTTTCCTGATCGGCAATCCGCTGCGATTGGAAGGTTCGATTAGCAACGGAATCGTTTCGGCGATTCGCGAAGTCCCGGCGTTGGGACGCATCATTCAGATCACCGCGCCTGTTTCGCACGGCAATAGCGGCAGTCCGCTGCTCAACATGCGTGGGCAAGTGATCGGAATCGTTACCGTCAAAGTTACTAACGGGCAGAACATCAATCTGGCGCTTGGCGCGTCTCGCATCGCGGCGCTCGAACGCGGACCGCTAATGTCGTTCGATCAAATCGGATCTAAAGCGCGATCCAGCCAGGGCGAGGCGCTCGCCGATCTTTGGTATCGTGGCGGCATCGACTCGATGTGGTTGGGAAATTACGACAACGCGCTCAATTATTTCGAGACGGCCGCGAACCGTAATCCGCGTCGCCCGGAAACCTGGATTCAAATCGGCTATTGTAAGGTGAAGCAAGGTCGCACTGATGACGCGATTCGCGCCTATCAACGCGCGTTACAGTTACGACCAAATTCCGCGGACGCTCAAAACAAGTTGGGTGATGCGTACTTCTTCGGGGGCAGATTCAGCGAAGCAATCGCGGCTTATCAGCAGGCTGCGCGGCTGCGGCCGAACGAAGGCGAAGCCTACTACAATCTCGCACTGGCATATCTTGAGATTGGCGACCGCGAAGCGGCCATGGCACAGAGTCGGCTGCTTGCGTCAATCGATGCCGAGCTGAACAAGAAGCTCGTGAGCGAAATGCAACGGTAGGTTAGATTTATCCGCAGATTTCGCAGATGACACAGATTCAGTAGATCAACCCCAAAAAGCCGAGAGGCAAGAAAGTCATTCGGTTACCTCGATTCTCCGTTTGCGCCTTTTGTGCGCTTTCGTGGCTGATTCTTCTGTGTAATCTGCGTAATCTGCGGATCAGTCAGTAGTTCGTCAGGATATCTTCAGCAGGAAAGCCCATCTGCTGTAGGCGATCTTTAGTCTGCGCGATCATTTCGCGCGAGCCGCATACTAATGCCACCGGCGACTTCAAATCCGGTAGTACGTGATCGAGCAACGACTGAACATAGCCGGTGCGACCTGACCAGTCGTGACCGTCGGGACGGGAGATAACCCGCCGCAGCTCAACACCCGCATTCTCCCAATCGTCCATTTCGTCACGATAGCAGAATTCATCCGGAGTGCGGGCGCCGTACAGCACGACCAACTGGCCAAATCTTTCGCGCCGATTTACGACGCACCTCAGCACAGATCTCAAGGGCGCTACGCCGGTTCCCATGGCGACGAAAACCAAGTCCCGTCCGGCTTGTGCATCCAGGTCGAAACCATTGCCGGCAACGCCCACCAGTTCGGCGGTGTCTCCTTCGGTCATTTGAAACAGAGCGTTGCTGGGGCCGATCGTGCGCTTCACCAGGAATTCAAGTTCGGCATCCTCCGGAGAGCTTGCGAATGCGAAGTACGCCGGCTCCTCGTTTCGCACGCGCAGGATTGCGACCTGCCCTGGCTTGAAAGCAACCGATGAGCGGTCACGCGGGATTAGATCGAACGAGCGAATGTCGCGCGCCTGTTCTCGAATTCCCGTAATCACAAGTTGGCGTGGGCTTTCTGCCGACATCTGTGACTGAGTTTAGTTCACTAAGACGGAAACAAAGAAACGACGAAACCATGTACGTTACTTGTGGCCCGGGTGTAGAATGCGTCTCTCACATGACACCGCACCCCGGTCGAAGATTTCTGTTCATTGTCGCTGCGCTCGTCGCATTTGCGGCTATCGTTGCGGCACAGTCCGGCCGTCGCAGCACGTCGAAACCAGCAACACCACCGACCCCGCCGAGCAGTTCTCCTGCTACAACGGAAAGTGATCCAACTGAATCATCACCCAGGAAAGCACCGGCAATTCAGTTACTCGTCGGGGTTGACGACCCAAATCCAATCTCGGGTATACCGCGATATCTTGCGGACACAGTACTCGACGGATGTGTGCACCGTTTGAGTCAGCCAGCCGGTGTTCAAGTAACTGCCGGCTCACGAACGCTTACGCGAAGCGACGCCACGAAGGCCGCAAGAGCTGAAACGACTCGTTATGTTGTGTGGTTGCAAGTCGGAAACACAGTGGCTGATACCGGTCGCGCCGCCAATGGCAGGGCTGATGAATATTATGTGAACTTTATGTTGCTCGAGCCGGGAACTGCCAAGATAAAGCAATCCGGACATGTGCTGGCTGGAGGACGTAGAGTGGGAAACGTTGGCGTCGGTTTGCCGCCCGCATCGAGCGGCAGTCCGCTCTATATCGAATACATTATCAAAGACGAGGCTCGTCAAGCCGCCGAGCGAATTCTGTCAGCGCTGGGGATCAAAGATACCGAGTGGCCGCGCGCATAACGCTTAGTTGAGCAACCGACTACCCGCCGATCACTTCTTCATTCCAGCCACGATCACTTATTGACCGGTCGTCCGCGTAAAGTTGATCGATCAAGACACGGTACTTTTCATCAATCACCCGCCGCTTCACCTTCAACGTCGGCGTCATTTCACCGCTTTCGACGGCGAATTCACGATCGAGTAGCGCAATCTTCTTGATTTTCTCGAATTGCGCCAGCGATTCAGTGCGCGCCGCAATCTGGCGCTCGAATAGATTGATGATGCGCGGGCTGTGACAGAAATCGGCGCGCGAGTTGAGACTCTCGATCCCCTTGTACCTGGCGTACGCTTCGAGTTGTTCCCAATCGGGCACGATTAGAGCGGACGCAAATTTGCGATCATTGCCAATGACCACGACCTGATTAACGAATCGTGAGCCTTTGATCATCTGCTCGATTGGTTGCGGCGCAATGTATTTGCCCCCAGAGGTTTTCAGCAGTTCCTTCTTGCGGTCCGTAATCGCCAGAAAGCCGTCTGTGTCTAAACTTCCAATGTCGCCGGTTTTGAACCAGCCGTCGTCGCTGATGACCGCTCTGGTTTCATCATGCTTGAGCCAGTAACCCTGCATCACGTGCGGTCCGCGTGTTTCGATTTCGCCGTCGGCAGCGATGCGAACTTCAACATTGCGAATCGGTTTGCCTGAGGTGCCCACGCGAATGTCATGAAGTTGCCCCGCGGTTATTACCGGCGAAGTCTCGGTCAGTCCGTAGCCCTGCACGATTGGCAATCCGGCACCCAGGAACGCGAGCGAAACTTCATTCGACAACGCGGCGCCGCCGGAAACAAGAATGCGAATCCGTCCACCCATCGCGTTGCGGAGCTTTTCGAAGAGAATCAGATCAGCGAGCTTGTGTTTCAACGAAAGCGGAAACGGAATTGGCTTCCGGTCGGAGATTTGTTGTGCCCAACGCTTGCCCACTTCAACTGCCCAGTGAACCAGCGCAGCGTTCAGTCTTCCTTTGGCCATGGCGCGATCCTGAACGCGCGCCAGAATCTTCTCGTAAATGCGCGGCACGCCGACAAAAACCGTGGGCTTCACTTCACGGAGGTACTCGCCAAGCGTTTCCAGTTCACCGAAGTAGACGCTCATGCCGTGATGTAGATACATGTTCATCGCCTGGCGTTCGAAACTGTGCGACAGTGGCAGTACCGAAAGGGCGGAATCTTTCGCCCCGAACTCCAGGTGATTCGACGAATCGATCAGGTTCGAGACCATGTTCGCATGCGACAGCATGACGCCTTTGGGCTCACCCGTCGTTCCCGAGGTGTAAATTATGGTTGCAAGACCGTCCGGTCGTGCATGAACGAGTTCCTCAGGGACTTGCGGTTCGGTTGTTGCCAGTTCCCGACCGCGCTGTTCGAGTTCTGCGAGTGTGAGAAGCTTTGACTCTGGGACAGAACCGGCCCGAAACATCACTATGTCCGAAATGCTTTTGCAGCTTTGGGCGACCTCACGGATTTCATCAAACTTTTCCCATGTCTCGACGAACAAGACCTTCGGCGCGCAGTCTTCAAGAATGTACCGCACCTGCGGCGGCGTCAGCGTGGGATAAATTGGAACAGTAACCGCGCCGGCGAACAGGCAGCCTTGATCGGTCAAAACCCATTCGATGCAGCTCTCGGAAAGGATCGCGACGCGATCACCGTGGCGAATGCCCTGCGAATACAGCCCCATCCCAATCGCTTTCGCGCGACGCAGCATGTCCGCTGCCGAAATCGAGTGCCACGCGCCGTCGCGTTTGTAATTGAGTGTGTCTGGCTTTGGATAATCACGCAGGACGCGTTCGTAGACTTCGGGCAGCGTGGTAGGTTCGTCCGCCGTCAGAGGGATTCGGGTGGGCGTGAACTTAGGCGTGACAGCAGCTTCCGTCATTAAGCTGCCACCCCATTCAAAAACACATCCATCACCACCTCAGCCATCGGTGCCAGCTTGTAACTTCTTTTCGAGATAATCCAATTCGTGGCCATCTCGTCGAGTGCGCCAAACAAAATTTTGGCCGCTGCTTTTGCGTGCAGCTCTTTCCGAAACACACCGGCGGCCTGGCCTTCTTCAAAAATCTCGCGCAGTAAAGCTAGGTATTCGGCAAACCCGGCGGCTGAGAACTCGCGCATAAACTTTGTCGAGCCGCGCAGCTCAACCTGGAACACGATAGCGAGATCGCGATCTGCGCCGAGACGCTCGAGGTGAAGAGAAGCAATGCGGCGAAGTTTCTCACGCGGGTCGGGCACATTTTGGATCAGCCGGCGCGCTGCGTTGATCGCATCGGCGATGTTCTGATCGAAAATCGAATGAAGAATCTCTTCCTTGCTTTTGAAGTACAGATAAACCGTGCCGTCCGCCACGTCGGCGGCGCGCGCGATGTCGGCGACTTTCGAATTGAAATAACCATTCCTCGCGAAAACGCGAGTCGCGGCGCGCAAAATCGAAGCGCGCTTGTCGGCCGTTGAATTACGGTTTGAGCGTTTAGTCGCGGCTTTTGGCATGACTGAATGAATCGTCACTCAGTGACACGACAGCGTAACTTGCCGCCGATTTTCCGGCAAGCCCGGCCGCATCAATCTGCTGAACGGTCGTTGGAAAGGAACGTGTCGCGGGCATCGAGAGGCAGCGCCGCACCGTCGCGCAGACGCAGTTCCGTTTGTGGGAAGGGAATCTCGATGCGTGCCTCGCGAAATAATTTCTCGATTCGGTAATTTATGTCGCTGCGAATTTGCGTGTGCAAGCGTGGCCGGTTGGTCCAAACCAACAAACGAAAATCGAGCGACCAATCACCAAACTTCAGAAATTGAACTTTCGGCGGCGGATCTTTCAGCGCGTTATCGACGTCCTCGGCCGCCTTGAGCAATGTCTCCGTCACCAACTCAACATCAGAGTCGGTGGCGACGCCGACGGGAATGGCGATGCGCGCCCGCGGATCGCCATACGACCAATTGATCAGACGCTGGCTGACCAACCTCGAGTTCGGCACAATGATCGAGACGCGATCGTTTGTCGCGACCACGGTGGTGCGCAGGTTGATGCTCTGCACGTCACCCTCGTCTTCACCGATTGTGATGCGATCGCCGACGCGCACTGGCCGCTCAAACAGAAGTATGAAGCCGGACGCGATGTCGGCGGCGATGTACTGCAAACCGAAGCCAATGCCGACTGAAAGTGCCGTGAAGATGACGGCGATTGATGTGAGATCAATGGTCGGTGAGGCAACCTTGATTGCCAGTAACACGCCCAGGATGAAGATCAGATACTGCGTCAGGCGGCCCAGCGTGTATTGCAAACCTGGATCGAGATAGGCGCGCTTGGCAATTCGTCGCTGCAGCAGACGGCTTAGGATGCGAGATAAAAAGATCGTGGCGACCAGCACTAACAGGCCTTCGACGACGCTCGTCACCGAGACTTTGACGCTGCCGATTTCGTAATTCTGATTGAGGTAATGCCAGACGCGGCTGACAGTGCTCAGCCCATCCTGAAAGAGAAGCGTAGCGAGAGAGAACGGCAAGCCGCTAAATGCTTGGGGTGTCACGGTTTCTTAACTATATGAATCAGTCTCCAGCACGTCAAAACGCCAATAAAATGGTGCCGCTGCTATTTTGTACAAGAGTTTTCGCGTAACAGTGTTAATAATGCGCGTGTTTCAAGCGTTTTACGGGCGGAAGGATTTCCTAGAAACACATGCTGGCCGCCGTCAAACCGCTTAAAACCGCAGATTTTGCCCCTACTTCAACCGCGCCAATGCGTCAGGAAGTCACCATGCAGGATTCGGCATCTGCCAATCTTGAGAGCTTGTTCGAGCGCCATCACGATCGCGTGTTCCGCGCGGCTTATCGCGTGACAGGGAGCGCGGCTGACGCCGAAGACGTTTTGCAGACCGTGTTCCTGCGAATGGCAAAGGGCTCTGAGCCATTTGTCATTCTCGAAAATCCGGAGAGTTACTTTGCGCGTGCGGCGGTCAATGCATCACTTGATTTGTTACGCGCCCGCAAGCGTTCGCGGCTGGTTGCGATTGACGATTTAGAAAATGACGGCGCGTCGCTTGACCTGCTTTCGCCGAATCCGGCGTCCAGTCACGAAGACCGCGAGTTGCGAGATTTCATTCGCGTCGCCGTGTCGAAGCTGGCGCCAACGGCCGGTCAGATGTTCGCGTTGCGTTACTTCGAAGGGTTCGACAACGGCGAAATCGCACAGATTATGAAAACATCAGCGCTAGTTGTGGGCGTCACGTTGCACCGGGCACGGACGCGTTTACGGAAAGAAATTGGGAATTATTTGCAGAGTCACAATCGAGCTGTTTAGAGGCGGACTACCGCCGCCAATCATCGGAGGGCAGTAGCCCTCCGCTAAACGGAAAATATCGGAATCATCTTGGGAGACGTTATGAACAACAAAGAACTCGACAACATCCTGGACAAAGTCAGCGCTGACATTCGCGGTGAAGAGATTCAGTCCGCGACTGTGGAAGGCGCCGCGGAGCGCGTTTGGATGAAGATGTCAGCAGTTGATGCGGATGCACGCCCGAGCGCAAACGCTCCGGCGGAACGAATCGAAGGTTGTGCTGACTTTCAGTCGTTGATGCCCGCTTACCTGCGGAACGAGCTGTCAGAAGCTCGCGCGCTCCTGCTGGTCGATCACACCCATGAGTGCATTCCCTGCCGCAAGGCCTTGAAGCAAGCGCGCACCGCCCGTGTGGCAGCGGCGGTTGCGCCGCGGCGACAGGCTGGCAAGTCGTCGCGATACAACGTGAATCCAGTGATTCTGCGTTGGGGAATCGCCGCAGCGTTGTTGATTGGCGTCGGCCTGGTTGCGTGGCCGCTGGTTCAACGTTATCTGCCGGTCGGCTCGATCGAGGCGACGGTGCAAGCCGCTGAAGGTCCGGTCTACCTGGTTGAAGATGCAAAGACGAATCCGCTGACGAACGGCGCGAAGTTGTCGCGCGGTCAGGTGATTCGCACCGCCAAAGACGCGCATGCAGTGGTTCGTCTGAAAGATGGCACAACCATCGAAATGAAAGAAAGGTCGGAGTTCTCGATCAACCAGACGCTGCGCGGCACCACCATTCAGCTTGGTTCGGGAAGTGTGATTGTCGAAGCGGCCAAGCAGAAAGATCATTTGTACGTCGATACCGGCGATGCACTCGTTGCGGTAACGGGCACCATCTTCTCGGCGAATGCTGGCACGAAGGGTTCGCGCGTGAGCGTGATCGAAGGCAGTGTCAATCTCGATCACAACGGCAACGAACGCACCCTGAAAGCCGGGGAGCAAGCGACCACCAGCAATACCATCGAAACGATCCCGGTAAAGGATGAAGTCGCATGGAGTCGCAACGCCGCGCGTTACACGCAGACGTTGGATACGCTAACGGAACTGAATAAAGAACTGAACGCGGTGCAGCAGCCGGATGTGCGGCACTCGACGCGGCTGCTCGACATGATGCCTGAGAACACAGTGCTCTATGCCGCGGTGCCGAATCTGGCGGCGTCGATTGTTGAATCGAATCGCATCATCGAAGAGAAAATTCAACAGAACCCGGCGTTGCATGACTGGTTCCAGAACCGTCGCGAACCCGGCATGAACACGGCGATGAACGCGATTCGCGACTTCGGCGATCAGCTTGGCGAGGAGATCGCCGTCGGCGCCGGTATGGACGACAAGGGCGAGCCGGTTGCGCCCATCGTGCTGGCTGAACTGAAGAATCCCGGTAACTTCCGCGCGTTCTTTGACGCGGAAATGCAAAAGTTGAATGCTGACGGAAAGAATCGCCCTCAGGTTAATTGGATTGACGATCCAGGTTCCGCGATCGCGACGGCCGATACCAAATCGGGCGACAAAGTTTACGTTTGGATTAATGGCGACGTGCTCGTCGCATCGCCGAAGCTGGCTGAGTTGCAGCGCATCGCTAATACCCCACAGTCGAGCTTTGGTTCAACCGCTTTTCGCAATCGCATCGCCGACGTTTATCGCGAAGGCGCGGGCATTGTCGTGGGGGCTGATCTCGAAAAGATTCTCGCGCGCGTGAAGACCGAGCAAAAGAATACCGGCGACGCGGCGAAGCACGAACAAGCACTGACACAGCTCGGTGTGATGAACCTGAAGACGTTCGTGCTCGATCAAAAGAAAACAGACGGCAAGACGCACACACGGGCGGTGTTGGGTTACGACAAAGCTGATCACGGCATCACCGCATGGCTCGCGCAGCCGGGTCCAATGGGCTCGATCGATTACATTTCCCCGGACGCGAACATCGCCGCCGGCTTTGTGATCAAGAATCCGACCGCAGTCGTTGACGATCTGCTCAGCGTTATCAGCTCAGTCTGCCCCGACCTCAACAAACACCTTGAGGACCTCGAGAAGAACCACGGCCTCAATCTTCGTAATGATATCGCGGCGCCGTTGGGTGGTGAGTACGCGTTTGCGATCGATGGGCCAATTCTGCCGACGCCTTCGTGGAAGCTTGTGTTCCAGGTGAACGATCCGGCACATCTGCAACAGACATTCGAGCGTGTCGTGAATGAAGTGAACGCCGAAGCCGCGAAGGAAGGGAAGAAGGGCCTCGAGTGGGATCGCGCCGACGTTGGTGGACGCACGTTCTATACCCTGCGTTCGGCAGACTTTGGTTTCGAGGTGAATTACGTGTTTACCAACGGCTATCTGATTGCCGGTCCGTCGCGCGCGCTGGTCGAGCAGGCTCTGCGCTATCACGATTCGGGAACGACGCTTAAGACCTCACCGAAGTTTACGGCCGGATTGCCGGCGGATGGACAGGTCAACTTCTCGGCGTTTGTCTAT